>Ga0194055_10001981_pt1 | contig 16431 bp, 16 predicted proteins | sample SepL449m_MetaG_FD_155482 | JGI IMG/M metagenome (GOLD analysis project Ga0194055, IMG submission 155482) | Anoxic zone freshwater microbial communities from boreal shield lake in IISD Experimental Lakes Area, Ontario, Canada - Sep2016-L442-9m | ecosystem: Environmental > Aquatic > Freshwater >... | reverse complement strand
TCCGACAACGGGGTGGTGCGCACCGACCCCAGGGGCGTGCCGCCCCAGAAATGATCGGGCCGCACGGTGCCCAGCCAGTCCGCCGCCACGAGGCGCTGCCCACCGGCGCCGCGCTGCCCACCGTTCCGGGCGAGCGCAGCCGCCGCCACATACGCTGCGGTACTCGCAGATGCCGCACTTGCCCTGCAGTTTCGCGGTATCGCGCAAATCCCTGAACACGGGTGCCATCCGGTACACCTCCACCGGGTCGTCGCGTCGCACGTCGCTGGCGACCAGCGGCAGGAAACCGTTGGGGCTGATGCGTCCGTCGTGCGAGATGAACATGAAGCCCCGCCCGCCATTGACGGCAGGCGGCATGTGGGCGCTGCGACCGGTCTGCATGAGGATGCGCCGGTATTGGGGCGCCTCGGTCACCTTCAGCCGGAGCGGCACGTGCTCACTCAGCTCGGCCAGTCGGTGCAGGGCGGCCTCGTGGCCGTCGGCGTCGAGCATGTCGATGCCGGGCGCGCGTCCGACGGGTACCAGGAAGAAGACGCTCCACATGTCGGTGTCGAGATCGGCGACGAGTTGGGCCATCCGCTCGAGGTCACCGGCCGAGTAGCGGGTGACGGTGGTGTTGACCTGTGTGCCGATGCCGGCCTCACGGGCCCAGCCGACGATTCGCCGGGACCGGTCGAATGAGCCGCGCCGGCCCCTCATGGTGTCGTGCGCCTCCGCTGTGGTCCCGTCGATCGAAATCGCGACGCACTCCACCCCGGCATCTGCCAGTTCACGAAGGCGCCCGGGCGTCACGCGCAGGCCGCGTGCGTGGGCCTCCGTTGCGACATCCACCAGATCGGCCCGCAGCAGCGGGTCGCCGCCGGTCAGTACGCGCGTGGTGCCCCCGAACTTTCCCAGCGCACGCACGAGGCATGCCCTCGTCATGGTCCGGTTCGCCGATCATGGGGCGCGGCCGGGTATCTGCGCGGCAGTGGCGGCAGGCGCACCCGCAGGCCCGTGGGACCTCCCAGGCCACGACCACCAGGTTGGTCGCCAGATTCCGCAACGGTCCCCGGGTGGAGAGCGACGCTGGTGCGACGGAGGCCATGGAGCCACCGTAGCGGCGGTCAAATTGGTTTTCTAGGACTAGACAGAACAACATTGTGGAAAGGGACAAACCGCCCCGCGTCGCCGCCAGCGCGATGGCCGCGGTGGGCGCACGGGGCTACGCTGGCGCTCATCGTAGTCGCCGCAGACACCGCCTGGCTCACGGCCAACCCGCTGGACCCGCTGGATGTCCTGGCGCGGGTTGCCACCGATCCCGCACGGCCCGTGATGTCGATGTTCGTGGGAACGGTCAGGGCTGACACCGCCATCCGTGAGGTGCGCGCACTCGACTACGAGGCCTATGCGGGCATGGCGGAACGCGAGATGGCGGGTATCTGCCGGGAGGCGGCCGAGCGCTTCGGGGTGCGGTGCGCCATGGCCCACCGCACGGGCACGGTGGCCGTCGGGCAGCCCTCGGTCGCAGCGGCGTGTGCGGCGGCGGGCGACGCCGCTGCGCTGGACGCGTGCGAATGGATCGTGGACCGCCTGAAGGAGCGCGTGCCGGTCTGGAAGCTGCAGCGCTTCCTTGATGGTGGCGCGACGTGGTCAGAAGGGGCATGAGCATCGACGCCGATATGTGCATGCCCATTGACCTGGCGGGACTCCTCGCCGAGGTCGGTGGCGCGGCGCACGGCGGCACGGCCGTCCTCGTGCGTCGGGGAGACGGCGAGATCATGGGTCCACGCCCGGGCGTCCATGCCGTGCTGGCCGATGCCGAACGGCGCTTCGGGGCTGTGGCCGCGGTGGCCTGGCGTGAGGGCACCGTGCCGCCGGGCGAGCCCGCCCTGGCGGTTGCCGCCGCGGCACCGCACCGTGCCGAGGCGTTCGCGGCCTGTCGCATGGTGCTCGCCGCGCTCGCCGGGTAGGCCCGTACCTCCGACGGGGATCAGCCTGCCAATGGCACCAGACGGGTGGCCAGCGCCTTGAACACGACGGTCACCGGTGCGCCCGTCGCCAAGCCCATGCGTTCGGCGGAGAGCGCGGTGACCTCGGCCACGACGGGCCCCACCTGCACACGCATGCGGTTGCCGGTGGGGGTGAGAGACGCCACGGTGCCGGTGATGTGGTTGAGCTGCGAATCGCCCGGTCGACCATGCGCCAGCGTCAAGTCCCAGGGGTCCACGACCACGCCCACGCGGCCAGTGCCGGCCTCGCCACTCAGCACGGTGCCGCCTGCGTCCAGCACCACCTCGGTCAATCCGGCAGGGCCCGGGCGCGCCGTGCCCGGCAACAGGTTGGCCCCCATCAGGCGCGCCACCGTGGCCGTGGCAGGGCGCGCAAGCAGTTCGGCGTGTCCACCGCGCTGCACGATCGTGCCGTGATCCATCACCGCGACCTCGCAATCCAGCGCGGCGGCGTCGGCCATGTCGTGGGTCACTATGAGCACCGGGATGGCGAGACGTCCGATGAGTCGCGCCAGTCCGACGCGCACCTCGGAGCGCGTGCCTGGATCGAGGGCGGCGAGGGGCTCGTCGAGCAGCAGCACCGCCGGGTCGCTCGCGAGTGCCCGCGCAAGGGCCGTGCGCTGGCGCTCGCCGCCCGAGATCTCACCCGGCCTTGCGCCGGCCAGGTGAGCGATGCCCGTCAGCTCCATCATCTCGAGGGCGCGATCGCGCCCCCCGAACGCCACATTGCGTGCCACGGTCATGTGGGGGAACAGGGCGTAGTCCTGGAAGACCACGCCCGCTGCGCGCCGCTCGGGGGGCAGAGCCACTCCGGCGTCCGCGTCGAACCAGCATGCGTCCCCGACCGTGATGCGCCCCGCGCGTGGTGAGCGAAGCCCGGCGATCGCCTCGAGCAGCGACGACTTCCCAGCGCCCGACGGTCCCACCAGCGCCAGCCGCCGCCCGGGCGCGACGCTCAGCGCGACGTCGAGGACGAAGTCGCGAAGCGGCGCGCGGACGTGGGCGACGAGGCCGGTGTCGGGTTCCAGGATGGGATCATCTTAACGGCAAGAAGCACGGCGGTGGCGATGATGATGAGCAGGCCGCCGATCGCGAGCGCGGCGTCGAGATCACGGTTCATCTCCGAGTAGATGGCGAGGGGCAGCGTCTGTGTGACGCCGGGCAGGCTCCCGGCGAAGATGAGAGTGGCACCGAACTCGCCCATTCCGCGGGCGAATGCCAGGGCCCAGCCACCGGCGAGCCCGCCGAGCGCCAGTGGCAGTACCACAGCCCGGAATGTGCGCCATGGCCCGGCGCCGAGGGTCGCGGCCGCCTGAACCAGGCGCGGGTCCACGGCCTCGAACGCAGTGATCGCCTGGCGGAGATAGAACGGGCCCGCCACGAATGTGATGGCCAGCACCACGGCCACCTCGGTGAAGGGGATGCTCAGGCCGAGGGCATTCAACTGGTGGCCGAGCAGCCCGTTGCGCCCGAAGGCGACCAGCAGGGCGATCCCGGCCACCGCGGGCGGCAGCACCAGTGGCAGTTCCAGCAGGGTCACCGCGAGGCGGCGGCCGGGGAAGACCCGGTGCCGTGCCAGCAGCCATGCCGCGGGCGTCCCCACCGCGATGATGATGAGGTCGGCCACCAGGTTGGTCCGGAGGCTCACCACGATCGCCTGCGTTGCGGTCTCGCTGCCCAGTTGGGTGAGCATGGCGGCTGGCGACACCTGCAGGAACACCGCGACCACCGGCAGCACGAGGAATGCCAGCGCCAGCGAGAGCGCCAGGGCCTGGATGGCGGTGAACCCATGCCTCATCCTGCGGGCACCCGGAACCCGTGGTCAACCAGTATGCGGCGCCCGGTGGGCGAGAGCAGCCGTCGCACGAACGCCCGGGCGGCGGCCGGGTGAGGTGCTCGTGCGAGCACCGCCACCTGGTATTCCACGTCGGGCTGAGCTGCGGCCGGCAGGCGGAGCGCCCGGACCTTTCGGCGCACCGGCCGCACATCGGTGGCGTATACGAACCCGGCATCGGCTTCCCCCAGCGCGACCTTGGCGGCCACGCCCTTTACATCGGGTTCGAGCGAGACGACGTTGCGCAGAACACCGGATAGGCCAAGGGCCGCAAGGGCTTGGCGCGCGTAGTCGCCCACCGGCACGCCCTGGTCGCCGAGGACGATGCGCACCCCGTCCCGTGACAGGTCTCTGAGCCCTGTGATGCGCGCGGGGTTCGCGCGCGGCACGATGAGCACCAGCGAGTTGATTGCAAATGGGCGGGGCTGGGCCACAAGGCCCTGCGCGAACATCTGCTGCGGGTACTTCGGACTGGCGGCAGCGAAAACGTCCGCGGGCGCGCCCTGCTGGATCTGGAATGCCAGCGTGTCGGATCCTGCGAAGCTGAACCGGGCAGCGGCGTTGATGGCGGGGAGTACCTCGGTAAGGGATGCGGCGGCGAGTACCGTCGGCTCCTGAACGGCGCCCACGAGCGGCCCGCAGGCCGCGGTCGCCAGCATCACGAGGGCGGCGGTTGCGACCGTGACGTGGCGGGCCCATCGCAAGGTGCTCATCCGCCCGACACCGGCGTGATGAGCGCCACTTCGTCGCCGTGGCCGAGGGGTTGCTCAGCTCGACACCACGCGCCGTTGACAACCAGCCGCGTCGACGAGGGGTCCACGGCGTTGCGGACCGGCACTGGCAGCATGCTCCATACGTCACCTGCAGTCGCGCCGTCGGGAAGCTCCAGGGGGAGCACGGGCGTGCCGGCGGCCTCGCGTGCGCCGGCGAACAGCCGCACCGTGATGCCCACGGTGGTCACAGCCGTGACACCCGCACCGGCGCTCCGACCCCGAGCGGCTCCTGCCCGGGTGGAATCCACGCCAGCAGGTCGGCGTCGGCGATGGACGACACCAGGCCTGACCCCTGGTGGGGAAGTGGCATGGCCAGGCCATCCTGGTCGCGGCAGCGGATCATGAGATCCAGCCCGGGCGCGGCCTCCACCGGGGCGCCCAGCGGCATGCGGCTCCATCGTGCCTCGGCACCAAGCAGCACTCGCCCCAGCAGGTGCATGCCCACTGACGCCGCCGCCGGGTTGCCCGGCACGGCCAGCACCCGGGTATCGCCCACGGTGCCCAGCGTGGTCGGTCGCCCCGGTCGCATGGCGATGCGGGTGAAGGCGGGCTGCAGGCCCAATGCATCCAGCGACGCGCGCACGTGGTCGTGGCGCCCCACGGAGAGTCCCCCGGCGACCACCACCATGTCGTGTCCGCCCACCGCGCCGCGCAAGGCGTCAAGCGTGGCAGCGGGATCGTCGTCCACCGTGGCGGCGGACGCCACCACGGCGCCGGCATCCTCAATTTGTGCGGCCAGCGCGAAGCGGTTGGAGTCGAAGATGGTTCCCCGCGACCCTGGTCCGCCTGGTTCCACCAGTTCGGATCCCGTGGCGACGATCGCAACGTGCGGCCTGGCGTGGCACGGCACGGTGGCGTGCCCAGCAGCGGCGAGGACGCCGACGTGGTGTGCCGCCACGCGCGTGCCGGCCGCCAGCACCACGCGCCCACGGCGAAGGTCCTCCGCGGCGAAGCGGATGTCGCGGCCCATGCCCGGCGTGGTATCGGTCTTCACAGCCCAGCCGTCGTCCTCGCCCTCCTCCAGGCGCAGGATGGTGTCGGCGCCGTGGGGCACCAGCGCCCCGGTGGAGATGCGTACGGCCTGTCCGGCCCCGAGCTCGCCTGACCACGGTGCGCCTGCGCGCGACTCGCCCACCACCGTCAGCTGCCCCGGCAGGTCGGCAGCGCGAATGGCCCAGCCGTCCATGGCCGACGCATCGGCGGCGGGCAGGTGCGCGCGCGCCACCACGTCGTGGGCGAGCACCCGCCCCACCACGTCGGCAAGTGCCACGGCCTCGGCCGGCAGCCACAGGGCCAGCCCGCGCGCGGCGGCCAGGGCATCATGCAGGGTCGCTGCGGTCATTCGTCCCCGGCCAGGCGCTGCGCGATCTCCAGCACCTCGTCCACCGGGCGCCCGGAGCGTGCCGCCATCCACGCCGTGGATGGCGCCGCCGTGCGCTGCGATGCGTGTGCGGCCACGCCTGCCAGCCGGAGGATCAGGTCATGCTCCTCGGGCGTTGGGGCGACAGTGCCCAGTTCGGCGGCTAAGGCGTCCATCCACTCGCGGTCGGTCATCGGTGGTTCCTCCGTCGTTTCGTCCCGCATCAGGTATTTTGCAATTTGTGCACAGAAATATGGCAGACGCATTCGGCAGGGTGGCGCGCTCCGCTCGCGTGTCAGTGACCGATCGGTGCAACCTGCGGTGCCGATATTGCATGCCGGCGCAGGGGCTGCGGTGGCTCCCACGCGACGAGGTGCTGACCCGGGGGGAGATCGCACGGTTAGTGCGCGTGATGGCGGCGTGGGGTGTGAGCGACGTGCGCGTCACCGGGGGGGAGCCGCTGCTGAGACCAGACCTCGTGGACATCGTTTCGGACATCGCCACCACCCCGGGCATCCGCGAGGTCTCAATGACCACGAACGGGGTGCTGCTGGCCGAACAACTCGACTTGCTGGTGGACGCCGGCCTGCGCCGGATGAATGTGAGCGTCGACTCGCTCGACCCGGACCGCTTCGAGGCCATCACGCGCCGACGCGATCTGGACCGTGTGCTGGAGGGGCTGGCCGCCTGCGCGCGTCATGCCGACCTCGGCCCCATCAAGGTCAACGCAGTGCTGCAGCGCGGTCTTGGCGAGCGCGACGTGCTCCCACTGGCGGAGATGGCGCGGACTGGTCCGTTCGTGGTCCGGTTCATCGAGGCGATGCCGCTCGACGCCGAGAGGGCCTGGACCCCGGGGCAGGTGATTCCGGGCGACGAGCTTCGTCGCATGATCGACGCCCGCTGGCCGCTGGTTGCCGTCGGCCGTGAGCGCCCATCGGCCCCGGCGACCTCGTGGCGGTTCGCCGACGGCCGAGGCGAGGTCCAGTTCGTGTCGTCGGTCACCGAGCCATTCTGCAGCCAGTGCGATCGCATCCGGCTCACGGCCGACGGCCAGTTGCGCACCTGCCTGTTCGCGCGGTCCGAGACTGACCTGCGCACCCCGTTGCGCGCCGGCGCGGACGACGACGGGCTCGCCGCAGTGCTGGCCGATGCAGTGGCCCACAAGCCCGCCGGGCACGGGATTGGCCGTCCGGGATGGTCCTACGAGGGACGCCCGATGAGTCGAATCGGTGGCTGAGGTGAGGTGAGACCCCCAGAATGGTCCAGATCACCTAGACCAGTTATCCGGTCCTCCTCAGAGGGACGTTTGTCTACCACGCGCCGCGTCCAAACGGTGTAATTTTTCTCCCAGATAGCAGAAGAACCCCGTGAAGGGGTACACGCGATGAGGGAGATCCAGTGGCCGGTGTACGAGCGCGACTCGGAGTGCGGGGGCTCCTGAAGATTGGCGAGGGGCCCGGGCGCGCCTGGAGCGCCACCGACCCGAGCGGTCGCGGGTGGGAGTCGTTTTACCGTGACCGCTGGAAGCACGATCGCGTGGTGCGCTCGACTCACGGCGTGAACTGCACGGGATCGTGCTCGTGGAAGGTCCACGTGAAGGACGGCATCGTCACGTGGGAGACCCAACAGACCGACTACCCGGAGAACGGCCCCGACGTCCCCGACTACGAGCCGCGCGGTTGCCCCCGTGGCGCCTCGTTCTCGTGGTACGTGTACTCACCGCTGCGCGTGCGCTACCCGTACGTGCGCGGCGCCCTGCTCACCGCCTATCGGGCGGCACTCGCCGAGACCGGTGATCCCGTGCTGGCCTGGGCCCGCATCCAGGATGACCCCGCGACGCGCGACTCGTACGTGAGCCAGCGCGGCAAGGGCGGCTTCATGCGCGCCACGTGGACGGAGGCCGCCGACATGGTGGCCGCCGCACAGGTGCACACGATCCAGCGCCACGGCCCCGACCGCGTGGTGGGCTTCTCGCCCATCCCTGCCATGTCGATGGCGTCGTACTCTGCCGGCGCCCGTTACCACTCGCTCATCGGTGGTGTGGTCAACTCGTTCTACGACTGGTACGCCGACCTGCCGGCGGCGTCGCCGCAGATCTGGGGCGACCAAACGGACGTACCGGAGTCCGCCGACTGGTTCAACGCCGGCTACCTCATCATGTGGGGTTCCAACATCCCAATGACGCGCACGCCTGACGCGCACTTCATGACGGAGGCGCGCTACAAGGGGCAGAAGACGGTGGTCGTGTCGCCCGACTACAGCGACCACACGAAGTTCGCCGACCACTGGCTGGCCGCACAGCCCGGGACCGACGGCGCGCTGGCCATGGCCATGGCGCACGTGATCATGAAGGAGTTCCACCTCGACCGCGAGGTCCCGTACTTCCGCGATTACGCCAAGAAGTACACGGATATGCCATTCCTCGTCATCCTCGACGAGCGCGATGGCGTCTACGTGGCTGGGCGAATGCTGCGCGCCACGGACCTCGGGGGCAGCGAGGCGGCAGTCGCGAACGCCGACGGCAAGACGGTCCTGGTCGACGCCGCCACGGGCAATCCCGTGGTGCCGAACGGCACCATCGGCCACCGCTGGGGCGACGAGGACGAGGGCCGGTGGAACCTCGACCTCGGTGACGTTGACCCGATGCTCACCCTGCTGGGCCACCACGACGAGCTGGTGCAGGTGGACCTGCCCAGATTCGATCAGGGCGAGACCGAGGGTGGATCAGCCATGCGTCGCGGCGTGCCGGCGAAGCGCATTGGCGGTCGCCTGGTCACCACCGTGTTCGACCTCATGGCTGCGAACCTGGGCCTTCACCGCGAGGGCCTGCCCGGCGAGTGGCCTCGCGACTACCACGATCCTGAGCCCTACACGCCGGCGTGGCAGGCCGAGATGACGGGCGTGGATGCGGATCTGGTGGTCCGCATTGCCCGCGAGTTCGCCCGCAATGCCGAGGTCACCAACGGGCGCTCCATGATCGTCATGGGGGCCGGTACCAACCACTGGTACCACTCGGACGAGCTGTACCGCGCCATGCTCAGTCTGGTCCTGCTGTGTGGCTGCCAAGGGGTGAATGGCGGCGGCTGGGCCCATTACATCGGGCAGGAGAAGGTGCGGCCCATCGCGGGCTTCGGACAGGTGGCCTTCGCGCTTGATTGGTCGCGTCCGCCCCGCCAGCAGGCGGCCACGCCCTTCTGGTACCTGGCCACCGAGCAGTACCGATACGAGGCCTTCGACGCTGGCGAGATGTCATCGCCGCTCGGCAATGGCGCGCTCAAGGGCAAGCACTTCGCCGACTGCTACCTGCAGGCCGCGCGCATGGGCTGGCTGCCCAGTTACCCCACGTTCGACCGGAACCCGATCGACCTCACGAGGGAGGCGGAGGAGGCGGGCACCGATCCAGTCGACCACGTCGTGGAGCAGTTGCAGGCGCGCACCCTGAAGTTCGCCGCCGAGGACCCCGGTGACCCGGCGAACTGGCCTCGCGTGCTCACCGTCTGGCGCAGCAACCTTCTGGGATCGTCGAGCAAGGGCCACGAGTACTTCCTCGAGCACCTGCTGGGGGTGACCACGTCCGCCATCCGGGGAGAGGAAACGCCCGAGGACGGTCGCCCCAGCGAGGTCGTGTGGCACGAGAAGGCCGCCCGCAGCAAGTTGGACCTGCTGGTGACACTCGACTTCCGCATGAACGGCACCTGCCTGTACTCAGACATCGTGCTGCCGGCGGCCACCTGGTACGAGAAGGACGACATCAGCAGCACCGACCTGCACCCCTTTGTGCACTCGTTCGCACCGGCCATCGACCCGCCGTGGGAGACCCGGACCGACTGGGACATCTTCATGCGCATCGCAGACTCGTTCTCGCGGATGGGTGCGACGCACCTCGGCACTCGCAAGGACGTGGTGGCCGTGCCGCTCATGCACGACACGCCCGACGAGCTGGCCCAACTGGGTGCCCCGCTGCAGGATTGGACGACTGGCGAGTGCGCACCCGAGCCCGGCCGCACGATGCCGCGGCTGGTCATCGTGGAGCGCGACTACGGCGCCATCCGAGCCAAGCTCGGCTCGCTGGGGCCGCTGTCGGTGAAGGTCGGCACCGGCTTCAAGGGCACGGTGTGGACGCCGGACGTGGAAGAGGCCGAACTCGGGAAGCGCCACGGCATCGTCCAGGACGGTCCGACCGCTGGCCGACCGGTGATGGAGCGCGCATCGCAGGCCTGCGAGACAATGCTCGCATTCTCCGGGGTGAGCAATGGCCGCGTGGGCGTGCTCGGCTTCAAGCACCTCGAGCAGCGGGTGGGGCTCCCCCTGGCCGACTTGGCGGAGGAGCACGCGGATGCGCGCATCACCTACGAAGACGTCGGCATCCAGCCGCGCAAGGTCATGTGCTCGGCCGAGTGGTCGGGCATGGAGAGCCGCGAGCGTCGGTACTCGCCGTTCACCATCAACGTGGAGCGCGATGTGCCCTTCCGCACCTTGACGGGACGCCAGAGCTTCTACATGGACCACCCGTGGATGCTGGATTACGGGGAGGGCCTGCCGGCCTATCGCCCGCCGCTCAACATGGCCCGCCACCTGGGGAGCCAGGAGATCGGCGACGGCGCGGCCGAGGTCACCCTGAAGTACCTCACACCGCACTCGAAGTGGTCGATCCACTCGACGTACCAGGACAACCTCCACATGCTCACCCTGTTCAGGGGCGGCCCGGTCATCTGGATGTCACCCGATGACGCCGAGGCCATCGGCGTGGAGGACAACGACTGGATCGAGGCCTACAACCGCAATGGCGTCGTGGCCTGTCGCGCGGTGGTGTCGCATCGAATCCCCAGGGGGACGTCGGTCATGTACCACGCCCAGGACCGCCACATCAACGTGCCGATCTCCGAGGTCTCCGGGCAGCGGGGCGGCACGCATAACTCGCTCACGCGCATCACCCTGAAGCCGACGCACATGATCGGCGGGTACGCGCAGTTGTCCTGGGGCTTCAACTACTACGGCCCCGTCGGAACGCAGCGCGACGAGGTCACGGTCATCCGCCGTCGCCGCACGGAGGTCACATACTGATGCGCGTCAAGGCCCAGATGGGCATGGTGATGAACCTCGACAAGTGCATCGGGTGCCACACATGCAGCGTCACCTGCAAGAACGTGTGGACCAACCGCTCGGGTGCCGAGTACATGTGGTTCAACGACGTCGAGACGAAGCCGGGCATCGGCTACCCCAAGCGCTGGGAGGACCAGGAGCGGTGGCGGGGCGGCTGGGAACTCACCCGGGGCGGGCGGCTCCGTCTGCGCTCGGGTCCGCGCGCCCGGCGCCTGGCCAACATCTTCTTCAACCCGGATCTCCCGGAGCTGGAGGATTACTACGAGCCCTTCACCTACCGCTACGGGGACCTGTTCGACGCCGGCCCATCGAAGCATCAGCCGGTGGCCCGGCCGATCTCGCAGGTGACCGGCAAGGACATGAACATCGAATGGGGGCCCAACTGGGAGGACGACCTCGCGGGCGGACCCACCACGGGTCCGCAGGACCCGAACATGGCCGGCCTGGAAGAGGCCGTGCGCATGGAGTACGAGCAGGTCTTCATGATGTACCTGCCGCGCATCTGCGAGCACTGCCTCAACCCGTCGTGCGTGGCCTCGTGCCCGTCGGGCGCCATGTACAAGCGTGACGAGGACGGCATTGTCCTGGTTGACCAGGAGGCCTGCCGGGGCTGGCGGATGTGCGTGAGCAGCTGTCCCTACAAGAAGGTCTACTTCAACTGGCAGAGCGGCAAGGCTGAGAAGTGCACCCTCTGCTACCCGCGCCTCGAGGCCGGAATGACCACTGTCTGCAGCGAGACCTGCGTGGGGCGTATCCGATACGTCGGCGTGGTCCTGTACGACGCCGACAAGGTGGAGGCTGCGGCCGCGACGCCTGATGAGCACGACCTGCTGGACGCCCAGCTCGACGTGTTCCTCGATCCCGAGGACCCCGACGTACAGGCTGCAGCCCTCGCTGCGGGCATTCCGCAGGACTGGGTGGACGCCGCCGTGCGTTCGCCCATCTGGCAACTGGCGATGAAGCACCGCGTGGCCCTGCCGCTGCACCCCGAGTACCGCACGCTGCCGATGGTGTGGTACGTGCCGCCGCTCTCGCCGGTGATGAACATGATCGAGGGCGAGGGCGCCGAGGCGGACCCCGACGACGTGTTCCCGGCCATCGATTCGCTCAGGATCCCCGTGCAGTTCCTTGCCAACCTGTTGTCAGCTGGCGACGAGGACGTGATTCGCGATGTTCTCAAGCGCCTGGCAGCGATGCGCTCGTACATGCGCACCAAGACCGTGGGCGGCGCACCCGATCCGGCCCTTGCCGAAGCGGTCGGCATGAGCGCCCACGAGGTGGAGGAGATGTATCGCCTGCTGGGCCTCGCGAAGTCGATCGATCGCTTCGTCATCCCCACAACACATGCCGAGGTGGGTGGCCTGCTGGATGAGCATCAGGGAGCCTGCGGTTTCACCGATCCGGCGGGCCCCGGTCCGTGCGGGGCCCTTGAGAGCGCTGAGTACGGCGACCGTGTGGCCGCGTTCCACCTGGGGACGCGTGACGAGGTGGCGCACGCCACTGTCACGCCACCCCCGCAGCCGGCCACTCGGGGGGGCGACGGCTGCGAGGGTGGTGGCTGCACCTGCGGCGATGTGGCCCCGGGGGTGGCGTGATGGACGCCGACGTGATGGAGATCGCGGCCCTCATGCTCCGGTTCCCGGAGGATGAAGTGCTCGCCGCCCGCCGGGAGATTGCCGCCGCGGCGTGCGAGTTGGCTCCATCGCCATCACGCGAGCTCCTCTTGGTAGCCGCCGACTGGTGGGCCGGGGTCGACGCCGACGAGCTGCAGTCCGAGTACGTGCGCACGTTCGACATGGCGCGGCGCACGTCGCTTGACCTCACCTATGTCACCTACGGCGATCGTCGCCAGCGCGGGATGGCCCTGTTGGCCTTTCGTCACCAGTACCGCGAGGCCGGCTACGAGCCCGACGAGACCGAGTTGGCCGATCACCTCCCGATCGTGCTCGAGTTCGCCGGCACAGGGCACCCTGCCGGTGAGCAGATGCTTCGCGACAACCTGCCGGTCATCGAGCTGCTGCGACTGGCTCTGGAGGACGCCGCCAGCCCGTTCGCCGCGGTCGTCGCCGCGGTCACCCGCGCACTTCCGCCGCTGACGGAGGACGAGGCCGCGCTTGTGCGTGACCTCGCGATGGCGGGGCCACCCACTGAATCAATCGGACTCGAGCCATTCGCACCGCCCGAGGTCATGCCCCAGTCGATCGGAGGCTGCTCATGAGCCGTGCAGACGTCTTCCTGTTTCTCGCCTTGCCGTATCTGGCCATCGGCTCGTTCGTGGTCGGGCACATCTGGCGCTACCGTCGTGACGGTTACAGCATCACGGCCCGCTCCACCCAACTGCTCGAACGCCGGTGGCTGCGACCCGGGATCATCCTGTTCCACGTGGGCCTGCTGCTGGTGCTCGGCGGCCACTTCATCGGCATCCTCATTCCGTCGTCGGTCACCGAGTCGGTTGGCATGTCCGAGCACGCCTACCACCTGATGGCCGTCACCTCGGGGATGGCCGCCGGGTCGGTCCTGGTGATCGGCTTCGTCATTCTGCTGGTGCGCCGCATCGCCATCGCGCAGGTGCGCGTCACCACTACGGGGTGGGACTGGGTGGCGGAGGGGCTCTTGGCCGTCGTGATCGGCCTGGGCATGTGGGCGACGATCGCGAACAACGTCATCGGGGGGCCCTACGACTATCGCGCGACCATCGCCCCCTGGTTCCGCGGCATCTTCACGTTGAACCCGGACGTGTCGCTCGTGAGTGGCGCACCGTTGCTGTATCAGGCGCACGTGGTGGCCGCGTGGCTGCTACTGGCGCTCTGGCCTTACACCCGCTTGGTGCACGCCTGGAGCGTGCCCGTGGGGTACATCGCCCGCTCCCCCATCCTCTATCGCTCCCGCGCGCTCTCGCAGGTGGGAGATTCCACTCCGACTGGGAGGTCATCCCGATGAAACCCGAAGACCGCAGGGGCAGCACCCTTGCCCTCGTGCTCGCGACGCTGGGCTTCCTCTTCACGTTCTACGCGTGGAGCATGCTCGGCCCCCTCAGCCCCGAGTTCAAGGATCAACTCGGGCTCAGCACATTGCAGGTTGCGATCGTGATCGCGGTGCCCGTGCTCATGGGCTCGATCATGCGCATCCCCCTCGGGATCCTGACCGACCGCCTGGGCGGCCGGAAGGTCTTCATCGGGTTGCTCGCGTTCACCCTGCTGCCCCTCGGGGCGCTGGCCATCTGGCACGACTCGTTCGCCGCGCTCATCGTCATCGGCTTCTTCCTGGGCTTCGCCGGCGCATCGTTCGCCATCGGCGTGCCCTTCGTCAACAAGTGGTACGCGCCTGAGCGCCAGGGCTGGGCGCTCGGCATCTACGGCATCGGCATGGGCGGCACGGTGCTGGGTGGCCTCACTGCGCCCCGCATCGCCAAGGCCACCAACCTCACGGTGCCGTTCATCGTGGCGATCGCCCTGATTGGCATCACGCTGGCGCTGTTCGTGCTGTTCGCGCGCAACTCGCCCACGTTCGAGCCGTCTCAGCAAAAGGGTTCGTTCCTGGCGCCACTCAAGGTGTTCAAGGAGCGCCCTGCCGCATGGGCGCCCACGCTCTACTACTTCCTGGTATTCGGCGGCTTCGTTGCCATGTTCGCCTTCCTGCCGGTGTTCCTGAGAGAGGTCCATCACCTCGACAAGCCCGACGCCGCCGCACGCGCCGCCGGGTTCGCTGCCGTTGCCGTAGTCGGGCGCCCGATCGGCGGTTGGCTCGCGGACAAGGTCGGCGCGGCCTGGGTGCTGCGCGTGGCCTTCGTGGCCATCGCCGTCCTGGCAGTGATCATCGGATTCACGTACGAGGAGATGGTCCCGCTCACGATCTGCTGCCTCACCACCGCCGGGTTCCTCGGGATGGGCACGGGCGCGGTGTTCAAGTTGGTGGCCCAGGACTTCCCCGACGTAGTGGGGGCCGTCACCGGTGTCGTCGGTGCGGCCGGCGGCCTGGGCGGCTTCTTTCCACTGCTCACCCTGGCGCTCATCAAGAGCTGGACCGGCTCGTTCACGCCGGCCTTCATCCTGCTCGGCGCCTTGGCGGTCGTCTGCTTGGTGGTGCTCACGCTGATGAGCCGCCGCCGCACGGTGGCCACCCCAGCGGTCGCATGAGCGGGGCGGGCCGTCCCAGGCCGTCGGGCATCGTCCTCGCGGGGGGTGCCGGGCGACGCATGGGGCGGCCCAAGGCCCCGATCTCGCTGGACGGCCGTCCCTTGGTGGTGATGGCCGCGGAAACGCTTCGTTCGCTTTGTGATTACGTAGTAGTGGTGTCGCGCACCGATGTCGCGCTCCCCGTGCTGCCCTCTGGCACCCACCTCGCCCACGACCTTCCGGGCCCCGATGCACCGCTCACCGGTGTGGTCACCGGGCTCGCCGCTGTGCCCGATGGCGACGTGTTCGTGATCGCGTGCGACATGCCCTTCGCGGCGCCCGCGCTCACGGCGCTGGCCACCGTGCCGCCGGGCATCGCGGCGGTTGCGGCCGCTGATGGCAGGCCCCAGCCGTTGTGTGCGCGCTATCCGCGCCGCCAGGCACTGCTCGTGGGCCGGGCGCTGCTGGACGCCGGCGAGGAGCGGGCCATGGCGCTGCCGCGGGCGATGGGCGCGCGGCAGGTCGAGGTCCCGGCGTCGGCGCTCGCCAACCTCAACACCCCGGATGACCTGCGCCGCGCGGCGCTGCGAATGGCAGGGTGCGCGGCATGAGCACCGCCATGACTCCCGAGGCTGCGGTCGTCCATCCGTCACGCGCCAAGATCATCGAGATCCTCGCCAAGGCGCCCGACGGCGCCACGGCCTTCGAGATCGCCGACCTCATGGGCCGCACCACAACGTGGTGCGCACGCACCTGTCAGTAGTCGCACGTGCGGGCCTGATGTGGGGTCGTGTCGTAGGAAGTGGTGTAACGAGCTGCCTGAGGGAGACCGGGGGCGCGCGACGAGACCGGTGCGCGTGCGTAGATGCTGCGCGCCGAGCGCTGTCGGAGCCGTCTGTGTCATGCGCCGGGTGGTGTGTCAGGCGCAACGACACGACGGCGGCGCCATGGCCGCACCATGACCACACGGGGATCAGCCAGGGGAGATCTTGAGGGATTCCCGGGGGCCGAGAAAATGGCTGTGAGCAGGAAGTCCCTCTCGAAACTCCTCGGGTAGGACTCGAACCTACAACCCTCCGGTTAACAGCCGGATGCTCTACCATTGAGCTACCGAGGAACGCGGCCGGGGATCCTAGACGATCACCGGGCCGTTGACGTTTTCTGGGGGCGGTGTGAAGCGATGGACATGGACGATCGGCCCCGTCTCGTCGATGCGTCCCGGCACCGGGATGTCGCTGCGTTCATACCCCCACCC
>Ga0194055_10001980_pt1 | contig 16432 bp, 19 predicted proteins | sample SepL449m_MetaG_FD_155482 | JGI IMG/M metagenome (GOLD analysis project Ga0194055, IMG submission 155482) | Anoxic zone freshwater microbial communities from boreal shield lake in IISD Experimental Lakes Area, Ontario, Canada - Sep2016-L442-9m | ecosystem: Environmental > Aquatic > Freshwater >... | reverse complement strand
CCTCGCCCTAAAGGACTCGATGCACTTACTGTGTTCACTGCACAAAGTGCCCTCGCCCTAAAGGACTCGATGCACTTACTGTGTTCACTGCACAAAGTGCCCTCGCCCTAAAGGACTCGATGCACTTTGTGTTGCGCCGATTGGGCGAGGGGGCGGATGACCATCAAATCAACGTTGTAATGATGAGGCAGCATGACCGTCCAACGCACAGCCTCGGCCACATCATCAGCCGTCAACGGCAACGCAACACCTTCATAGACTTTCGCCGCACGAGCAGCATCGCCACCAAAGCGCTTCACTGCAAACTCATCTGTCTTAACCATTCCCGGAGCAAGTTCAATAACCCGCACTGGCTTTCCGGAAAGTTCCAGACGAAGTGTCTCAGCTAACGCAGTTGTGCCGTGCTTTGCTGCTGTGTACGAGCCACCGTTTTCGTACACGATTCGCCCTGCTGTCGAACTCATCAGCACAATAGTTCCTGCACCTGATGCAATCAGTTCTGGAAGCAATGCCTTAATAGTGCGCACGCTACCAATCACGTTTACATCAAAGGCTTTTATCCACGAGTCAACATCTGCTTCTTCAACACTTGATCCATCAAATGCACCGCCAGCATTTGCAACAACGACAGTCACATTCTTTCCTGCCAGGTGCGCGGCTAATGCATCGACACTTTTTTGGTCAGTGACGTCAAGCTCAAAAGGCTCGATGTTGTCATGTGTAGCGGCAAGACTCTTTAAGTTATCGACACGACGGGCCGCAGCCACAACATGAAAACCTTCTTGCGCTAAGGCAACGGCACTGGCTGCGCCAATTCCACTGCTGGCACCGGTTACTACTGCAATTCCTTTATCACTCATAGATTTATTCTGCCGTGCTATCGGCGGAACTGATACCCCACCTCGCAAATTTGCTCGCCCTCGTGAACGGGCTTCCCGCGCCAGACTCTTCGCCACCTATGCCCAATGGTGGCTAGGCTTGCCGTATGACTGAGCTTTTTAATGATGCTGTCTGGCGCGGATTCGCGAGCGACAACTATGCAGGTATCCACCCCGAAGTTATGGAGGCTATTGCCGCTGTGAATAAGGGCCATCAAGTTGCCTATGGAGATGACGTAGTCACCGAGCAATTCAACGAAATGATTCGCTCGCTCTTCGGTGAACAAGCCCAAGGGTTCCCCGTTTTTAACGGAACGGGTGCGAATGTCACAGCACTTCAGTCATTGACTCGATCCTGGGAAGCTGTCGTGTGTGCAACGTCAGCACACATCAACGCTGATGAAGGCGGCGCTCCAGAGAAAGTTGCAGGACTCAAGCTGCACGTCATACCTGTGACTGATGGAAAACTCACTCCAGAATTGGTGCCTAACGAGGCACACGGCTTCGGAAACGAGCACCGGGCACAGCCAAAAGTTTTAAGTATCACGCAAACCACAGAACTAGGAACGGTCTACTCCGTTGCGGAACTCAAAGCCTTAGTTGATCAAGCACACGGACTTGGCATGGTCGTACACCTAGATGGTGCACGTATCTCAAATGCAGCAGCTGCCCTAGGTTGCACGTTGCGCGAATTCACCACCGACATAGGCATTGACGCAGTGTCACTCGGTGCCACAAAGAACGGTGCACTCGGTGCTGAAGCAGTCGTCATTCTCAATCCCGCTTACGCAGATGCCGTCAAATACATTCGTAAGTCAGCGATGCAACTCTCGAGCAAAATGCGCTTTACCTCTGCGCAATTACTTGCCATGTTTAATACAGATCTCTATCTTCGCAATGCAAACCATTCAAATGCAATGGCAAGCAAGTTGTATCACGCAGTCAAAGACATTCCAGGTATCGAAATTTCCGAGGAGCCACAAGCAAATGCGCTTTTCCCAATCCTTCCCGCACAAGTTACTGAACGGCTACAGCGCAGTTTCCGGTTCTATGTGTGGAATCACTTAACTGGACAAGTGCGCTGGATGTGTTCGTGGGATACCACTGAAGAAGACATCGAGAAGTTTGTAGCGGCAATCAAGAGTGAAATGGCATGAGTCCAATTGTTTTAGTGACCGGTGCAAGTCGCGGTATCGGATACGCCACTGCAGAAACTTTTTACGGCAAAGGGTGGGAAGTTCTGACTTTGTCACGCCACCCGTTTGATCCAGGTGTGACCTGGACTGAAGACCCAACAACCCACATTCAGTTTGACTTAGAGACACCACAGTTTCTCGATGATGCAATTGCCGAAATTAAGCATGTCCTTGCTGGCCGCCCGCTGAATGCACTTGTTAATAATGCAGGTATTTCACCAAAGTTGCCGAACGGTGATCGAATTGGTGTGGTCGGTGCCGACTTAGATTTCTGGCAGTCGATCTTCAATGTAAACGTGTTTTCGCCAGCACTTTTAACTCGTGGTCTTCACACTGAATTGAAAGCTGCACACGGAGCAGTCGTCAACATCACATCAATTGTTGTGCAGCGGGTACATCCTTTCGCCGGTTCCCCCTATGCAACATCTAAGGCTGCTCTTGGTGGACTCACGCGCGAAATGGCTGCCGAATTTGCTCAAGACGGAATCCGAGTGAATGCAGTCAGTCCTGGTGAAATCGATACTCCGATTTTGAGCATCAAGACTCAAGAAATTATCGACACACATGTGCCAATGCGACGACTCGGAACTCCATACGAAGTCGCCGATGCTGTCTATTACTTATGTACTCCCGAAGCGTCCTATATCACTGGCACTGAAGTGCTTGTGAACGGCGGACAACACCTGTAACGGATAAGAGCGCACTATCCGCAGATAGCGCGCTCTTATGTACGTGAGGTTTGTTTATAGCGGAGTTACGTACGCGCCGCTAATGCCGCCATCAACTAAGAAGTTCGATGCAGTCATGAACGACGAATCATCACTAGCTAAGAATGCAACAGCTGCAGCAATTTCATTTGGCTCAGCGAAGCGACCTAGCGGGATGTGAACCAGACGGCGTGCCGCACGCTCTGGATCCTTTGCGAACAGTTCCTGAAGCAGCGGTGTGTTCACTGGGCCAGGCGACAACGCGTTAACGCGTACACCTTCGCGAGCAAACTGAACACCAAGTTCGCGTGTCATCGCAAGGACGCCACCCTTACTAGCGGTGTACGAAATCTGCGATGTCGCAGCAGCCATCGTGGCAACGAACGACGCGGTGTTGATGATTGCGCCCTTCTTCTGCTCCAGCATGTAAGGAAGTACTTCTTTGCAGCACAAGAACACCGATGTCAGGTTGACTTCCTGAACTCGACGCCAGGCATCAATGCCCGTTGTCAAGATTGAATCATCGTCAGGAGGCGAGATACCTGCGTTATTAAACGCGATGTCAATTGACCCATAGGTATCAAACGCAACCTTGTACATGTTGGCTACGTCGTCGGCATCGGTGACGTTTGCGCGTACGAAAATGCCGCCCACTTCATCAGCAATTGCCTGACCTGATTTTGGATCCATATCAACGGCAACGACTTTTGCGCCTTCTTCGGCGAAACGTCGAGCTGTTGCAGCACCAATACCACTGCCTGCACCTGTAATTACTGCTACTCGATCTTGCAAACGCTTCACTTGTGTGACTCGCTTTCCGGTTAAGAATGGGTCTGCATTCACAGACACACTCATCTTATTTTGCTGTTGCTACTTAATTGTCAGAAGAAATAAAAACGTTCTTTACTTCGGTGAATGCCTCCATAGCATTTGGACCTAGTTCGCGCCCAATGCCAGACATCTTGAAGCCACCAAACGGTGTGAAATAACGCACTGAGGAGTGTGAGTTCACTGAAATCACACCTGCTTCAACGCCGCGCGAAACCCGAAGTGCCCGACCCACATCACGAGTCCACACTGATGCGGCTAAGCCGTAATCGGTGTTATTCGCAAGCGCGATTGCTTCTGCTTCATCATCAAATGGAATGACGACCGCAACGGGACCAAAAATTTCTTGGCTGTACTGACGATCGGCAGTCGAGATGGGAGCCAAGATTGTCGGTGGAAACCAGAAGCCTTTTCCTGTCGGAGCCTCACCCTGATACAACACGGGAGCGTCATCCGGAACGAAGGACTTCACGCGGTCGAGTTGTACTTGACTGATCAGTGGTCCCATGTCGGTAGTTCGTAGCGCAGGGTCACCCACTGAGAAACCTTTGACGACAGATTCCATGTGTGCCAACACATCGTCATACACACTGCGCTGCACCAAAATCCGGGAACGAGCGCAACAGTCCTGGCCACTGTTATCAAACACAGCACCTGGCGCAGACTTTGCCGCAAGCTCAACGTCGGAATCCGCGAAAATAATTGTTGGACTCTTGCCACCCAGTTCCAGAGTCACGCGCTTGAGACGTGATGCGCCCGCCTGCATGATTCCTGTTCCTACCGCTGTCGATCCCGTGAAAACAATTTTGCGGACATCTGGATGTTCTACGAGATGTTGGCCTGCAATTTTTCCAAATCCTGGGACCACATTGAATACGCCTTCAGGAATTCCCGCCTCGAGTGCAATCTGAGCAAGTTTGAGTGCAGTCAGTGGCGTTACCTCGGCTGGCTTAAGCACGACGGTGTTACCCGCGGCAAGCGCAGGTGCAAAACCCCAGGCCGCAATGGGCATTGGAAAGTTCCAAGGCACAATAATTCCAACCACACCAAAAGGTTCATGGAATGTGACGTCAATTCCGCCAGGCACAGGAATTTGTTGACCAAGCAGTCGTTCCGCACCACCTGCAAAATAATTGATGACGTTGCGAACGTTGTCGACTTCCCATTCCGCGTTGCCGATTGTGTGTCCAGCTTCAAGAACTTCCAGATTCGCAAGTTCACTCTTATGTTCTTCAACAAGTACCGCGAAGCGGCGCATGAGAGTTGCTTTAGTGTGAGGCGCTGTGTCGCGCCAGGCTGGAAAAGCTGCTTTCGCCTTAGCAATCACCGCATCGAGTTCCTGCGTCGATGCCATGTGAACGGTCTGCACAACCTCTTCAGTCGACGGGTTCAAAACATCAAATGTGTCGGTCATTATTCCTCTTTACACATGCTCGGGTAAGTCTCGCTTGAGCAAGCGTACTTCAACGTGTGCAAGGGTTCTGCCCCTGACTACGGTTGAGAGCAACGCCACATACAGGCACTTAAAGAACGAGTAAACACCTCATAAATTGATGCCCTTTAGGGGTAGGTTGTGGCGTAGACATCACGGTCATCAAAGGAGTTTTACATGTCCCGGTTTACAGCGCCACTGTCGCTGGAGCAGCTCACCTCAGACATCCATGCAGGCAAAATTGACACAGTTATCGTGGCAATCACCGACATGCAAGGACGACTCCAAGGAAAGCGGCTCGACGCGAGTTACTTCCTGAGCGATGTATTGGCGAACGGTACTGAAGGTTGCAACTACCTCGTTGCTGTGGACATCGACATGAACACAGTTCCTGGTTACGACATCTCGTCATGGGACACCGGATACGGCGACATGGTGATGGACATTGATCTGAACACCTTGCGTTATGTTGACTGGCACGAAGGCACAGCGATTTTGCTTGCCGACCTTAATGATCATCATGGCCAAGCCATAGATGTGTCTCCCCGGCAAGTTCTCAAGGCACAAATCAAACGCCTCGAAGATATGGGCATGGTTGCACTAGTTGGAACCGAACTTGAATTTATTCTTTTTAACAACACTTACGAAGAAGCTTGGAGCAAGCGCTACAACGATTTGACTCCGTCTAACCAATACAACGTGGACTACAGCATCGTCGGAACAAGCCGTGTTGAACCGCTGCTGCGCCGTATTCGCCGCTCGATGACAACTGCAGGACTAGTTGTTGAATCAGTGAAAGGCGAATGCAACTTAGGTCAGCACGAAATTGCATTCAAATACACCGATGCGCTTGGAACATGCGATAACCACGTCATCTATAAAACGGCTGCAAAAGAAATCGCCTCACAAGAGGGCTACGCATTAACTTTCATGGCCAAATTTAATGAGCGTGAAGGCAACTCGTGCCACATCCACTTGTCATTCCGCGGAACCGACGGTTCGATGGTTTTGGCTAATGACAACGATCCTGAAGGTTTAAGTGAACTTGGCAAGCAATTCATCGCAGGTCAGCTTGCTCACATGCGTGAACTTTCGGCGTTATACGCACCAACAATCAATAGTTACAAGCGGTACCAACCAGGCAGCTTTGCACCAACAGCTATTAAGTGGGGTCGCGATAACCGAACCTGCTCATACCGGCTTGTAGGTCATGGACAATCACTTCGAGTCGAGAACCGCGTGCCCGGCGGCGATGTGAATCCTTATCTTGCAGTCGCAGGAATGATTGCGGCCGGTATTGATGGCATCGAAAAGAAGATGACGCTCGAGCCACGATTCGATGGCAATGCTTATGCACTAGACAGTGACCGAGTACCTCACACACTACAAATGGCACGTGATCTTTGGGCCAACAGTGACTGGGCGAAGACTGCATTCGGTGCTGGAGTTCATAAGCATTACTTGCATCAAGCAGATGTGGAACTTGACCAGTTCAATCGCACTATTACGGATTGGGAACGCATCCGCGGTTTCGAACGGTATTAAGCACGGGCGAAAGTTGCCCACACTTTTTTGCCAGAAGCAGTTTCTTCGACTCCCCACCTGTCGGATAAGTCACTGACTATGTGTAAGCCTCTGCCTCGATCAATGTCCACTGATGATTCAGCGAACTGAGGCAACAGTTCGCAAGCGTCTTCCACAATGATGCGGATAGCGTTTTGCCATTGTTCGACATAGACCGTGATTTCGGTGACCGCATGAGTGACAGCGTTAGTGACGAGTTCACTCACAACAACAACGACATCATCACGATTCGCTATTGAGAGCGCACCTAGGCAGGCGTCCACATCGATCCTGGCTTGTCGAACCGTTGCCACTATGGCTGGATGTTGCCAGTGTCCTAAAAGAGATTCAAAGCCGCCTAAGGCGTCCTCTGCTTCGCTGGCATGGTTAAGCATGTCCTTAGTATGCCCATTGGTTGGGATACGAAACCGGCTGCACGCCGAAGAAACTGCACAATTTTGGAGTAATTCTCTGGAATTTTTCCCACTCAGGACACCCCGTACTAGCCGCGATATGTACGAGCGCACATGAACGAGCGAGCCGAATTAGTCGACCATTCCCTTGTCGCGTCGCCCCGTTGCACGGGCAACTTCGCGCTTAGCGTCCTTCTCGGCAATGGCCTGGCGTTTGTCGTAGTTCTTACGACCGCGAGCAAGCCCCAATTCAATTTTGGCTCGGCCATCAGAAAAATACATGCTCAGCGGGATGAGCGTCAGACCTGATTCCTTGAGCTTGCCCACAATTTTGTGAATTTCAGTGCGATTCAAAAGGAGTTTGCGTCGCCGGGTTGGAATGTGATTAGTCCACGAGCCTTCGTTGTACTCCGGAATGTGAACGTTATGCAACCACATTTCGCCATCTTCAAACATGGCAAATCCATCGACCAAACTTGCTCGCCCTGCGCGAAGTGATTTCACTTCGGTGCCGACTAATACCAGACCGGCTTCGTAAGTTTCTTCAATGGCATAGTCGTGTCTGGCCTTCTTGTTTTGCGCGATGAACTTACGTCCACGCTCCTTAGCCATGACTATCCAATCGATCTTGTAGGGGCACACGCCACGATGTCTCGAGACCCACCAAACCAACCCATGGGATCGTAGTTGTAACCGTTGACGTGAACTTCGAAGTGTAGATGAGAACCACGACTAAATGCACCCGTGTTTCCAACGAGCCCAATGAGCTCGCCAGTTGTTACCGTATCGCCCTTTGAAACATAAAGTTTTGACTGATGGGCATAAGCAGTAACAAGGCCCCCACCATGGTCAATCAGGGTCAGATTGCCGTAACCCCATGTGAAGGCAGCGAACAACACAACCCCACCACGTGGTGCCAGCAGGCGAGCACCTGTTGGCGCAGGGATGTCCTGACCAGTGTGGCAACTGTGGCGACCATCGGAAAGAACACGTGGTCCAACATGTTGCACTGGATCTCGACCCGCCCCATAGCCAGGCACCGGCCACGCTAGATTGCCAGTAGCTTCTGGGTCACCATTGCCATGACTACCACTGTTACTTATTTGAGACACGCGTTCTTGCTCTGCGATGAGTTTGTCGAGTTCTTTTTGTTCGGCTGCCATAGCCTTAGCCGACTTTGCTAGTTGTACTTTTTCATCAGCGAGTAACTGCTCGAGACTTGCCTTAGCACGAGCTGCCGCATCGGCATCATCCTGCGCAGCTTTCAAAGCAACTTTTGCTTTGTCGGTTAACGACTGCATCTTTTGCCGGACTAGGTCTGCCGCATCAGCCTCGACTTTGAGCGCCGCTTTAGCTACTGCAAGATCATCTAAACTCGCTGCGCTTGATTGCGAAACGGCCTTGATAGTTTGCAAACGTGATGTGAGATCCGAAGGCGACTTGGCTTCTAGGACAATCTCCCATTGTGAGGTCGGGCCCTGTTGATACACCGAACGCGCAAACTGATCAACCTTAATTTGCAAAAGTGAAATTTCGGCCTGCTTGCTCATCAATTTCGTCAGAACAAGTGCGTAGTCGTTACGAGCCACATCGAGTTGAACTTTGGCTTCACCATATGCAACACGGGACTGCGTCTCTTTGATACTGGCTGCTTGCAGCGCAGCGCGCGCCGCAGGGAGTTTTACTTGAGTCTTGGCAATCGCCTTTTTAGCATTGGCATAATCTTTCGATGCCTTAATCAAAGCCTTCGACACATCGGCAATTTGATTGCTCAAACTGTCCCCAGATGACGGTGCAGCAACCCCAGCCAAACACAGCGCGACCACGGCGACGATGCGCATGGAACGAGTGATTACGGGGCGCACAGGACGGGCTCCATTCAATGGGGAAGTCTTTTTATCGTAACAAATGTTACGCAAGTTACTGTTGTGACTTGCAGTGTGTGTCTCATAAATCGCCCAGTTTTGAGGATATTTCATACATTTCGGGGCTAGGTTCGGGGCTAATACCCCTCCTGAGAGACCAAGATCCCCCTAGGAGCTAGCTAGCCCTTGAGGTATCGACGAAGCGTTAAACCAGAGGCAAGAACGGCGGTCACCACTCCAACACCAAAAAGCCACGGCACAATCGCAAGAACTTCTTCCCAGGTCACCCAGGCAATGATGGTCCACTTGGGTGCCAGCCGAAGATCGATGACGAAATACTTGAAAGCAACCATCGCAGTTGACGACAAAGCCGCACCGAGAAATGCAGCTGTAACGGCTTCCATGATGAACGGTAATCGAATAGATGCATTGCTTGCGCCAACTGCGCGCATGATTGAGGTTTCTCGGCGCCGTGCAAAAGCAGCAATCCGAACCGTGTTCATCACAAGCAATATCGTCACGCAGAGCATTGCCAATGCCACAGCTAACGCAAACGTTTGAAGGCCTTTAAGAATTTGGAAGAATCGGTCAAGAAGTTTGCGCTGATCTTGAATTGACTCAACGCCCTTCATGTTTTGAATGCCGGCAGCAACGATGTCAAAGTTTTTCGGGTCATCTAGTTTCACTCGGAAAGATTCAGGAAGCGCTTCTGGACTCACCTGCGACAAAATCGCGGAACCTTTAAATTGAACTTTGAATCTGTCGTAGGCATCGGATGTTGATTCGTAGTACACATGCTGAACCGTTGGCTTGAGTGACTTCAATTCGTCCAATATGGCCGAACGTTGTGTATCCGTTACCGAGCCAGTACAGGTATAGACCATCGAATTTGGCCCACATAAAAAAACAGATACTTCAATTTTGTCGTACCAATACCCTTTCATACGATCGACCTGCGCTCGCATGAGTAACGCCGTACCAAAAAGGGTTAACGACACCGCAACAGAAACTACGAGTGCCAGAGTCATGGTCAAGTTGCGGCGTAACCCGCCGCTAACTTCACGCGCTAAAAATGATGCCCTCATCAGAAACCTGTATGTCCATAGATACCGCGCTCTTGATCACGCACGATTTGACCAGAATCCAATTGCACAATTCTTTTACGCATCTGATCAACAATAGCTACATCGTGTGTGGCCATTAAAATTGTGGTTCCCGTCCGATTGATTCGATCCAGCAGTTTCATAATTCCTACGCTGGTCGATGGGTCTAGGTTTCCAGTTGGTTCATCGGCCAGAACAAGTCGAGGTTGGTTCACGAAAGCGCGTGCCAGTGCGACTCGTTGTTGTTCGCCGCCAGAAAGTTCGCTAGGTAGTCGACTCTCTTTGCCATCGAGCCCCACAAGATCTAAAACCTCGGGAACTCGTTCACGGATCTCAGCCCGACTCTGCCCGATGACTTCCATGCCGAAGGCAACGTTGTCGAAAACTGAGCGATTAGGCAAGAGTCGGAAGTCTTGGAAAACAATGCCCATCGTTCGACGAAACTCTGGTACCGCGCGATTCGCAAGCTTTCCCACGTCGACACCGTTGACAGTGATCGTCCCACTGGTAGGCAATTCTTCTCGTTGGAGTAATCGCAATAGTGACGACTTGCCCGATCCAGATGATCCGACAAGAAAGACAAATTCACCTTGCTCGACACTGAGCTCAATATTGTCCAGCGCAGGGCGATTCGTGTTTTTGTACTGCTTTGACACTCGGTCAAAACGAATCACGACGCACCCCCTGTGGATTGTCCGGCCCAGACTTAGGCACGTTACGAGCCTAAATTGAATGACTCACACTAATCAGAATTGACTCGCCAAATGGCTAGATATTTACATCACACAAACGTATTCGGGATTAATTGCGAGTTTGTTCCCTGCGCCACCGGATTCCAGCCTCTATAAAGTCGTCAATTTCACCATCGAGTACTGCAGATGTGTTCCCTGTTTCGTATTCAGTGCGCAGGTCTTTGACCATTTGGTACGGGTGCAGAACATACGAACGCATTTGGGTTCCCCATGATCCGCCCATGTCACCTTTAAGTTGGTTGATTTTGGCTTGCTCCTCTTGGCGCGTGCGCTCAAGGAGTCTGGATTGAAGGACTGCCATGGCAGTTGCTTTGTTTTGAAGTTGGGATCGTTCGTTCTGACAAGACACCACAATGCCTGTCGGTATGTGAGTGATACGAACCGCAGAGTCTGTTGTATTCACACCTTGTCCACCCGGACCAGATGATCGATACACATCAATGCGTAGTTCATCTTCAGGAATCACAATGGAATCGGTTTGTTCAACAACTGGAATCACTTCGACTTCAGCGAAACTTGTTTGCCTGCGACTTTGGTTGTCGAAAGGCGAAATACGCACGAGGCGATGTGTCCCTTGCTCAACAGAAAGAGTGCCGTAGGCATAAGGGAACTTCACTGCAAATGTCACTGACTTAATTCCAGCTTCTTCGGCATACGACGTGTCATAAATTTCTGTTGGCCAATTGTGGCGTTCGCAGTATCGCAAATACATGCGCAACAGCATTTCAGCCCAGTCAGCGGCGTCAATTCCACCTGCACCAGATCGAATCGACATCAGTGCCTCACGATGGTCGTATTCGCCCGACAACAACGTTCGTACTTCTAATTCGCCGATTGCTTTTTCAAGTGAACGCAATTCAGTTTGGGCCTCGGCAACAATTCCAGCATCGCCCTCAGAGATGCCCATGTCGTGCAATACCGACACATCATCAACTCGGCTGCGCAGACTGCGTATTCGACCCAGGTCAGCCTGAAGAATCGACAGCTGACTTGTTATTTTTTGGGCATTTGCTTGGTCATCCCACAGATTAGGAGCCGAAGCTAAGATTTCAAGTTCACCAATGCGAGTCAGCATGTCCTGAACATTGAGCACTTTTTCAATGCTGCTCAGGGTGCTGTTTATCGTTGCAAGATCAACTGCAAAATCACCGGTAGCCACAATGCTTAAGGCTACCGTCACTGTGAGAGGTATCCAAAGTTACCGGACCTTGTTAATGGAACGAGCAGTTGCAGCAATACGTTCAACCTGCACGGGTAGGAAGTACCCAAACGGCAAATGAGCGCGCGCACTCAAAGTCACCTGTACGGCATTGGACTCCACCTGAACATGATCAACGCGAAGGTCCGAAAGTTGCTGCTTAACAGCTGATAGACCAAGGTACTCATGAATGTGATTTTTCGCTTTTGCGCTGTCGATGGTTAACTCCGTGCCCAGGCCATCGGTATAAATCAAAGTAGTGTCGACAGCTTGTGCAGCGTAGAGTGCCGCTCCATCTGCAAGCGAGTTTAAGGTGGAGCGGGCTAGCCAAAGCGTTGCCACGTTAATCACCACTGTCACCACCGCCAGAGCAAGTACTGAAAGCCCAATACCTAAGATCAGTACTGATCCTGAATCATCTCGAATTAACTTGGATTTTCGAACAGAGAAACGACCAGCGTGTGACATGGAATCTTTCCCACATTCAGGGCCTGACTGTAAGGCTCGATCTGGAACGCGGGAACTACGCATCTGAATATTTTTCATCGAGCCTCATCAACCACTGCAGTATGAGTTCCCCAGACAATCACGGAGCGCTTACCAAATACTGGAACCGAGATAACAACATCTCGACGAATAGATACCGTGACAAGTCCTGCCGGAGTTAAACATGGATTCGCACTGCACACAATTTTGGTATGAGTTGAAGATACTGGAATACCTCGCTCAGTGAGAACTGCCTTCACTACTCGAGTGGACCGACTATGAGCAGTAGATTCGCGCTCTGTCACAACATAAGCACGAGCGCTGGCATGGGCTGCACTAGAAAGTGCTAGATATGTTCGCGCAACTTCCCAGCATGATGTGGACACAAATGTAATTGGCACGAGTAACGCCATCACAATGCCGATGAATTCAACAACAACATTTCCGTTTTCCAAAGGCGATTCAGAATCGACTCGGCACTTTTTGTACCAGTTAAGAAATAAATTGATATTCACCATGACCTATAAACCATTTTCATCAAGAGATCGAGCGACAGCTGATAACTGAATGTCGCGATTTAGCCAGGCAACGTGAGTTGTGTAATTAGCGGTCACCACGATAAAGCGAAGCCCATTGCTGATAATCGGTTGAACGTCCAGCGTTGCTGAGTCCAGATGTCGTGACTCGAGGACCTGTTGCGCGGCACTTACGCCTTGCGCTCGTGTCGCTCCGTAGTTACCGGCGACACGAGCACCTGTTTGTGCAGCACTTGATAGAACTGCGCGCACACTCAAAATTGAACCTACGTTTAGAACTGCGATAAAGACCGCGATCATGAGTGGCGCGACCATCGAGAAGCCGACGACTGCCGACCCAGCCTCACGGCTGGCTAACGGAATGCAACGCACCGCTGAGTACTGACTTCAACTGGCCATCGGCAACAGACCAGATCGCAACGACCAAACCAGCTGTCATTACCGTAACAAGCACCCATCCAGGCACGTCGCCCCGATCATCTGCGGACTTCTTCGCAATCATTCCTAATTGTTCGCACACAGCAATCTGACACCGTGCACCTGCACGAATTGCAGTATCTTTTAGGCCTTTCATCTTTCCCCCTAGTTTTGGTCTAACTGATCGACTTCACGATGAAGTCGAAACCTATAACACTCGCATTGCAATCAGTCCTGGATAAATTGCAACTGCGACAATCATGGGAAGTACAAAGAACACAACTGGCGCCAACATGGCAGATTCCTTTTTTCCGGCCAGCACCAATAAGTAACGAGTGTGCGCAGCACGTGCATCACTTGCTTGCGCCCGTAATACCTCGGCTATTGGCGTACCTCTTTCTAATGCGACAACCATCGCTCTCATTGCCCGAGCTACGAGTTCACTCGAGAACGCGTTCTTGACCTGCGTAAGAGCTGCCGTCAGTGATGCCCCCGCTTTCACCATCGCTAAGTTGCCCTTAAGTTCCTGGCTCAGCACGCCAGAAGTCATATCGCACACTCTGGTCAAGGCATTCTGAAACGGCTCTCCAGCAGAGACCGCAAATGCAAGCAGCTCGAGCAAATCCGGAAGTTCATCATCGGCACATTGGGCGCGCTTTGCCACTCGATTTTTAAGAACCCATGTGGCATACCAACCACCAAGAGGCAGGCTTGTCATTGTGATGAACATGCCCAGACCCGGTGAAGAGTCGTGGGTCACACTGCGAAGAACTGACCATACGCCTGCAATCGCAAAAGCTGACGTTGAAAGGAACAGTTGCTGAGACCGGAACATACCAAGTGATCGCAGTTGACCTTCGGCTCTGAGTAACTCACTAATGTGCCGATCACTGCCCCAAGGTGAAAACGACCGGTGGATAAATAATGTGGACAGTACTTTTCGAGCAACGACGTTTACAGGTGAATTAATTTCCACGGCTCCGACAAATGGCGCCACGGCACGCACGAACGTTCGTCGCGAACTACTCCACCATGATCTCACTAAGAGCATGCCCACAACGAAGGCGACGCTTACACATGTTGCAGCAATGGTCATGCCAGAATCCTTTGGCTTGCAGGAAGTCTTCCAATTCTGACCATGACTGAATACGCAATGAATGACACTGCTGCGCACACAATCAGCAACCGAACCCCGCCAGCGCTCTGATAGGCCTCGAGAGCATCTGTTCGCGTCGACAGTAACAAAACCGTGACCCAAGGTGCGCCAACTGCCAGCCGGGCACCATTGACAGTCCAGCTTTGTCGCGCACGGATTTCACCTCGCATTGCCTGGTCTGCTCGTAACACTTCAGCCGCTGTGCGCAGAAGAAGCCCTAACTCAGTGCCACCTACTTCATGTGCGATCAGAAGCGAGGCACAAAACTTGTCGGCAGCAACACTGGAGCAACTGGAAGCGATCACACGCAGTGATAACGCAAAGTCACCTGAGCCTAAATAACTTCGGTGCGCTAAATCAAAGACTTCTCTGACTTCTTTTGAGCCATGTTGTGCAACATGAAACACCGCTTGCTGAAGGGACATGCCTGCTCGAACTGCCGAGGCAATATCATCAACTACTTCGGGCCATGCTGAATCATCTATTGCACTGGATTCACCTAATTGCAATAACGGTTTCCTGACTTTCTGAGTTGCTAAGCGAGGACCGGAAGCAATCAGAAACACACCGGCAGAAAAGACTAGGCCAAGAACAATCCCCATCACGTTCTCACTGATCCCGCCGACGACTTCATGCGATTCGAAATCTTTTCTGGCAATAGTTCTGCATCCGGGTTCCGGAGTAACTCCGAGCCTGTGCGTGAAAATATTTCTACCGATTGAACAGTGCCATCATTTACTTGCCCGGTTACGGCACTGATGGTGCGTACTTCGCGCCGACCGCTGTGTGACGTTGCAAGGTGCACAACAATGTCAACAACATGTGCGACGGTCGGTGTCACAAACTGTGAGGAAATATTGCTGCCCGCCAACATCGGAAGTAGGCACATCTTGTCCAAGGCTTCTGGGACTCCGTTGGCATGCAGTGAACACATACCTGGCATTCCTGAATTCATTGCCACCAGCAGGTCAAGACACTCTTCATGTCGCACTTCGCCGATGACCAATCGGGACGGGCGCATGCGCAGTGCTTCTTTCACAAGTCGGCGCAGTGGGATTGCACCTGTTCCTTCAAGACTGGCAGGTCTTGTTTGAAGAGCCACCCAATCAGGGTTTGTCAGTTGGAGTTCAAAAACTTCCTCGCAAGTGATCACCCGATCGCACGCCGGAGCACTATTGAGAAGGGCATTCATGAAAGTTGTCTTGCCAGCCTGAGTTCCACCGGCAATTACGATGTTGAGCCCAGCATTAACACATTCGACCAAAAACTGGGCAGCGGTACTTGTGAGTGATTTCATGTCAACTAGGGCATCCAGAGTTGGTCGAGTCATTACAAATTTTCTTATATTCACCGACCACTCGGCCCGAGTGATATCGGGAATGACAACATGCAGACGAGAACCATCAGGCAAAGTTGCATCAACAAAAGGCGTCGACATATCGACCCGCCTTCCAGTGGCAGCCAACATGCGCTCAACTATCGCTCGAACATCAGCAGATGAGAGAAAGATATTTGTAAGCTCGGATTTTCCATCACGCGCTACGAACACTCTGGATGGCGAATTGATCCAAATTTCTTCAACAGTTGGATCATCTATCAGTAACTGCAGTTGGCCGTATCCCGTGACCCGAGATGTGACAGCCTCAATGTCGAGCGTGGACTTTTCAGTCGTGCCTAAATCAGCAACAACATCTTCAACAATGTGGCGAAGTTCTGGACCCTCGACTCCCCCGTGTCGAGCACGTAATCGAACTTTGTTGACCACTTCGTGTACAACGCTCGACATGAGATCCCCCCATCGCACGACACGTCGTCGCGCTATGGGGATTAACGTACGTCGATTGCAGGATTGTTAAACCTTGTAATACACATGTTGTGGATGATGAGCGCGTTGTTATGCAC
>Ga0194055_10001979_pt1 | contig 16434 bp, 18 predicted proteins | sample SepL449m_MetaG_FD_155482 | JGI IMG/M metagenome (GOLD analysis project Ga0194055, IMG submission 155482) | Anoxic zone freshwater microbial communities from boreal shield lake in IISD Experimental Lakes Area, Ontario, Canada - Sep2016-L442-9m | ecosystem: Environmental > Aquatic > Freshwater >... | reverse complement strand
AGACTCAAGACCGGCTGACACACCTCCCAAAAATAACCCTTCTGCGATCGCATACACCGGTGCTAGCCACGGGCTCAGCGTGTGCTTAAAGCAGATCCCGATCGCACACACGAAGCCGCCAATCGCACCTCCCAAAATCCACGGCATCGCCGTTGCAGCATTACCTTCGAATGTTCGCGACCATGTAAAGCAGGCCGATCCAAAAGCCAAAAGCAGCAGAAAGAGCGTCTTGTGAACCGTACCGTTGATCGACATCGTTGCCGAGGTTTTGTCGATCGAATCTCTCGCATAGACACCGAAATTTTCAAACGTCTTGTCGTTGAGTGCCGGATTTCCAGTGCGCATCATAAAAGTGAGCCTTTCGTCGTTTCATTCAAAAACCCGAGCAGTCGATTCTGCTTCATCAAAAGTGTACCTTTCGTCGCCGTTGTCCGCAGCCTTGAGTTGAGTTTTATAAAAAACCGCATGCCTTTCGAGAGGGAGGGGCAGACGTTCGTACCCTAGCGACGATACGATGCCTCGTTGACGCACCTAACATGTGTGCATGAAAACCGGTGGAGCCCTCTTATGGGCTCCCATGACGAAGGAATTGGAATTCATGAAAGCGCTGCTGCTGACTGCTCCTGGAACGCTCGCCATGACAGATGTGGATACTCCTCCGTGCGGTGTTTTCGACGTAGTGGTGCGCGTTGCAGCCTGCGGTATTTGCGGCAGTGACATTCATGGACTTGATGGCTCGACCGGTAGAAGGATTCCGCCGCTTGTCATGGGCCACGAAGCAGCCGGAACCGTTTCACAAATCGGCTCACAGGTACGAGACATCAAGAAGGGTGCTCGCGTTGCGCTCGATTCCACGATTGCCTGCGGCGCGTGCAATGATTGCAGCAGTGGCCGCGAGAATCTCTGCATGTCGCGACAAGTGCTCGGCGTCTCGTGCGGGACATACCGTCGTCACGGATGCTTTGCCGAATACGTTGTCGTACCGCAACACGCAGTCTATGTCATTCCGGATTCACTGACGTTTGTCCAGGCCTCGCTGCTTGAGCCACTCACAATTGCGCTGCATGCGCTTCGGCTCGGAGGCTCTGGTGCCCATACCAATTCTGCGGTGGTCGTAGGATGCGGCACCATTGGACTCACACTCATCAGTGCACTCGCGGCAAAAGGATGCAGGGCGATTGCGGCAATCGATATTGATGCCTCTCGACTGGCCACTGCCAAAAAACATGGAGCCACCATTGGATTTTCCGGAAATGATTCCGATGTTGCGGCCGGTGTCGTCGCTTGGGCCAAGCAGCACGGATCGGGCGACGGAGCGGATCTTGTCGTCGAGGCGGTCGGTACAACTGCCGCCGTACAAATAGCCATTGATTCGGCAGCTCGCGGCGCGACTGTCGTCTTGGTTGGCAACGTGTCACCTCGGATTGAATTTGCACTCCAGACAGTTGTGACCAGACAGTTACGAATTTTGGGTTCGTGCTCTTCGGCCGGCTGCTATCCAGAGGCAATCGAACTGGTTGCCAGCGGGCGGGTCGATCTTGATCATTTGGTGAGTCGCGTGGCGCCGCTGTCCGAGGGAGCCGAGTGGTTTCGGCGTCTGGTGCAACGCGAAGATGGACTTGTAAAAGTAGTTCTTGAGCCTTGAAGCAGATTGGATCCTCAATGACACAACGTTCTTTGTTTGATCTTACTGGCCGACATGCAATCGTTACTGGCGCCAGCCGAGGACTCGGTTTGCAGATGGCTGAGGCACTTGCGCGATCGGGAGCCGATCTCGTCGTGACTGCCAGAAATATCGATTCGCTCGCTGCGAGTTGCCGTCATCTAGAAACTTTTGGGCATCGAGTCATTCCGCTTGCATTGGATCTACGAACTCAACAAAGCATTCTCGATGCGTCAGCGGGAGCCATTGCGGCCCTTGGCCACATTGATGTGCTTGTGAATAACGCCGGCTGCAATGTGCGCAAACCATCGATTGACATTTCATGGGATGACTGGAACCTTGTACTCGACACGAATCTGCGCGGGACGTTTTTCATGGCCCGTGAGATCGCGGCCCACATGATGTCACGCACCAGTGGTCGCATCATTAATATTGGCAGCGTGACGAGCGTTTTTGGCTACGCCGGAATTGTTCCTTACTGTGCCAGTCGCGGTGGCGTGAAGCAGATGACCATGGCGCTGGCAGACGAATGGGGACCCCTTGGTATCACCGTCAACTGTCTCGCCCCAGGCTGGTTCCGAACGGCACAAAACGACATTATGTACCAAGATCAGGCATGGCTGGACTATCTGATTGATCGCATTCCACTGCGTCGACCTGGACGGGCCGATGATCTCGATGGTGCGGTCGTGTTTCTCTCGAGCGATGCCAGTGCCTATGTCACGGGACAGACGCTTTTAGTGGATGGCGGCATTACGACCGGTGCCACCCGCGCACTGCCCGCCAAACAATCCACTCTCTAGATTTTACACGGCTTATTGACCAAACACTTTCATAACCCACAAGCTTTCATCACAACACTTTTTATACAAGGAGCCTTTCATGCCCAATGTGTTCCAACGGTCTTCTCGCTGCTTTGTGCTCTCTCAATCAATTCTCGTGGTTCTAGTCTTGTTGATCAGTTTGGTTTCATTCTCATGCTTTCTTGTGGCAGACGACGATCTCCTGCCTGTTCTTGGATCTTTCGAACGGCTTGATCCTCGGTTTGACACTCTTGTTCCCAAAGATGCAGTACTCGAAGTCCTTGCGAGCGGATTTCAATGGAGCGAAGGACCGGTCTGGTCGGCCGAAACCGGATCACTTCTTTTTTGTGACATCCCACCCAATACCGTTCATCGCTGGAAGCATGGCGAGGGACTCAGCGTGTTTCTGAAGCCGAGCGGATATACCGGTGTGAGTGCCTACGGAGGAGAGCCAGGCTCCAACGGCCTGGCGTTTGATACGCAGGGCCGTCTTGTTTCCTGCGAGCATGGCGATCGTCGAGTGTCGCGCATGGAACGTGATGGCGGCAAGCGAACGCTCGCCGATTCGTGGAAAGGAAAGCGGTTGAACAGCCCGAACGATCTGGCGATTCATTCCTCCGGCGCGGTCTATTTCACCGATCCTCCCTACGGACTTCCAAAACAGTTTGACGATCCTCGCCGCGAACTCGATCACTGCGGCGTCTATCGTATAGCTCCCTCCGGCGAAGTGACGCTTTTGTGCGACACCATGACGCGTCCAAATGGCATTGCATTTTCACCCGATGAACGCACGCTCTACGTGGCGCAGTCTGATCCCGAGCGACCTCTCTGGAATGCTTTTTCCGTTTCTCAAGATGGCACACTCGATAAAGGAAAACTTTTTTTCGACGCTGCCGCTCTTCTCAAAAAGCGCAAAGGATTGCCCGATGGACTCAAGGTCGATCAGGCCGGAAATCTTTTTGCCACCGGTCCCGGGGGCGTGCTGGTCTTTCGTCCTGATGGCACCCATCTGGGAACGATCCTGACGGGACAGGCCACGGCAAATTGCGGATTTGGTGACGATGGCAAAACGCTCTACGTCACGGCCGACTCTTTTTTGTGTCGTATAAAACTCGCCACTCGCGGCAATCCACTCGGAACGGCTGATCGAGCGGCCAGCAAGTAATGGCTGTTGCCGTCTCCAACTCGCCGGGGTCATCTCGATGAATATCGGACTTTTTGCCGGCTGCCACACGCTCGAACATCATCCTCGCATCGCGGATGCCGCTGCGGATCTGCTCGAACACCTCGGTATTGTGATCGAGAGACGATTGCTTCCTCCGGCCACCTGTTGTGGTCGGCGCGAGGACGAATGCGGTCTTCGAAAGGCAGCCAACGATGCGGCAGGAAGATTTGTTGAGGTCTTCAACGGTTGTGAATGGGTTGTCGCGACCGATACGTCGTGTGTTGCGCATGTGCGACCGGCTCTCTACCGAATGCTCGATAGTTCCGAGGCGGCGCGACTCCGTGGGCGAACAGTCGATGTCGTGACATTCATTCACGATGTGCTCCGTGTTTCGGAAATTCCATGGTCTCGTTTTGAGGGGAATGTGGTGATGCCTTACGCCTGCGATATCGCCTGCCCGCGCGAGGAAACCCCGCGCGGCATTCGAGGGCCGTGGCGAGCCAAGGCGATCACGCTGCTCAATTCCATTCCCACTGTTCGCGTCATTGATTTCCAGCAACGACAGGACGACTGTTGCGGATTTGGATGGATTGCAAACCGGCGCGAACCGGAGAATGCCCATGCCAGCGCCGATCGATTATTCCAGCGACTGTGCGACTCTGGTGCCGATTACATTGTGTCAGCAGAATCAACCTGCGTGGATCAGCTCGCCGCCAGTGCAAGGCGGCACGCTTCGACGATCCGCTGTGTCCATATTCTCGACCTTCTTTGGCAGGTACCATCGCTTGACGATGCCAGCACCTGACTCACGCTGATGCCGCAGGGCAACACGCGTCGACATGCGGCAGCAGTTGTGGAAGCTACGCACAAGCCTTTTTTCGGCTGATTTGCACTCCTTCTTGCCTCGATTCTATGGGCACTGCCGGCAAAAACGATTGTGACGGAGAAATGCATTCCCAGACGACCTCTCTGGAAAAGTTGTTTTGCACCAACTCGATCGGCGCACTATCTGCACTGTCTTTGTACCGACACAAAACTTTTGAAAACAAGCGAGAGCAGATCGATCCATGATTGAACAGGAACTTACTTTTATAACTCTGGCACTCCGAATGTCGATGATTGATCCACGATCACTCGTGCGAAATCGTTCTGACGACCAGCTTCACAAGGAGTGGCGAAACGCACACAAAAAAGCTCTTTGCGACTGGGAACGAGAGTTTTCATTCCTTGACTGGGAGGTGCAACGCCATTGTCCGATTCAACTGCGTCGGCTTGAGCGATTCACGTGGGAAATCGGTTCGAGCGATTTGGTTTCACGATTATTTGCTGGATTGCTGGCAGCCTCTTCACGAGGGCGGCTCGATCGACCGCTGCAACTCGCTTTGGAAATTGTGGCGTGTCATACGCCATCGATTGCGTCACTGAATGCGATGCTGGCTCATCAATCTGCAAAGCCGGCACGATTGCGATACAAGATCATTCAATCGCTCTCCGACAAGCTTCTCTCTCGATGGATGCGTTATGCCGATGTGAGTCCACTGGCTCACAATCCTTTCGCGTTGCGTCGACTGAATCGGCTCCGCCTCTTTCCTAGCACGTGTGATGCTTTGAATTTTGATACGCCTGCATCCATGGAAAAATTCTTGGGACTTTTCGTTTCGCTGAAAGCTCCCGCCGGAGTCGAGCCCATCTGTGACACCGTGCACACAACCGCCTGTCTCCTTGCAGCCTGCATACCGCAAGACCGCTACGGACACACTGCCAGCGGATGTGATTTGCCTACGACTTGGTCATCGGAGACTCGCACCCGGCATCGACCGTCGTGAAAGTCTGTGAGAAGTTTTCAGAGCGATTTTGGCACTACCGTCCTACCGACCAGACAAAAAGCCGAATTCTATTTCCGTCTGGATCAGTTGCGACGAGTTCCCGAAAGCCTTCGGGATTTTCTTTTATTTTTACGATTTCAGTTCCGGCCTCAATGAGTCTCGCTTGAATCGATTCCAGATCGGCTACTTCGAATCCGAGGCTCCAACGACGGCTCGATTGATCTGCATCGGGACGCTGGAGCAGTGCCAGTCTCGTATCACCAGCTGCAAGCAGTGCATACCCATCGTCAACCACCCGCACGAGCACTCGCAGACCGAGGACACAACGGTACCACTCAACCATGGTCGGCCACTGTTGCGTCCGTAATTCTACGCTGAAAAGCGTCGGGCGATTGCCTCCAAGATTCGACACGTATAACTCGCTTTGTGCTTCGATCGTTTGTTGTTTCAAGTGGCAAGGGAATCGTTTTCCTCATTTTTTTGGAGAACGCCAGAGTGTTGTAACCCAATACCCTGGGAATAGAGAAGTCCTTCCAGCCTATTCGCTGCATGTCTCGCACCTTGCCACGCTCCACCAGATGCCCTTCACGCAAACAGGATCTCTTCCCACAATAGCCCACTCGAGATCGGCTCTCAGTGCATCCAAGCAAATTGCACGCAGTGCCGATCGAGCACGCCACACCGTGTGGATTGTGCCGATCGTTTCAGTCTTTGTGCAACGGCCACACATGTCGCAATCTTCAGAGCCCACCGCTGACACACCCAAACAGTCGCCACCTGTGCGATCCGGTGAACTCCTTGCTGCCTCACGGCGCGACAAACTTCAGCGACTTCTCGCAATGGGCATTGATCCTTGGGGAGGACGATTCGATCACACGCAACCAATTGACTCGATTCGCGCCCGTGGAGACTCGCTCGAAAAAACAGATGATCAAGGGCCAACGGTTCGAGTTGCGGGACGAATCATGCTCTTGCGCAGCGGCGGCAGTCTTGTCTTTCTCGATCTGGTTGATCGCACCGGACGAATTCAAGTCGCGCTTGGGAAAAAACAGATTGGACCCGATCTGTGGCGCATCGTGAACTGCCTCGATCTGGGTGACATCATTGGTGTGGATGGTCGACTGGCATGGTCGCGTTCAGGGGAATTGACGGTGTTCGCGTCGAGTCTTGAATTTCTCACGAAGTCACTTGAAACCCCCCCCGACAAATTCCACGGCTTAGTCGATCCCGACCTTCGACAACGCATGCGCTATCTTGATCTTGTTCATGGCGAAGGAGTGCGTGAACGTTTTGTGGCACGCAGTCGCATCGTTGAAAGTGTTCGTCGCACTCTTTCTGATCGGGGCTATCTCGAGGTCGAAGGCCCCACGCTTCACACCCTTGCAGGCGGAGCGGCCGCACGGCCATTTAAGACGCACCACAATGCGCTCGACATGCCGCTGGTGATGCGAATCGCGCTTGAGTTGCACCTCAAACGACTTCTTGTTGGGGGACTCGAACGCGTGTTTGAACTCGGAAGAGTTTATCGCAATGAAGGCGTCAGCCCCCGGCACAATCCTGAGTTCACGATGCTCGAAGCTTACGAAGCCTACGGGGATTATTCATCGATGATGGATCTCACCGAAGCAATTATCGTCAATGCCGCATCGGTCGCTGGAACACCACAACAATTTGAATGGCAGGGTCATACGATCCGCCTCGAATCGCCATTCCGACGAGCATCGTACGACAGCCTCCTTTCGGAAGTGACCGGCTGCAACCCTGCCGATCCACAGAGCGTTCTTGAAGCTGCCTCCAAGGCTGGCATCGAAACAGAAGGTCGTCACCATGATGTCATCAAAAGTGATCTCTTTGAATCGAAAGTCGAGCAAACACTCGTGGGGCCAATCTTCGTCATCGATTATCCGGCTGCACTGTGTCCACTCACAAAACGCAAGCGAACTGATCCCTCTATTGCCGAACGATTTGAACTCTACGTGGCAGGGATGGAACTGGCCAACGCCTACACTGAACTCAATGACCCAGATCTGCAGGAGTCGCTCTTTCAAACTCAACTTGCCGGACTGGCGGCTGAGGAATCGATGGCCCGCATGGATAAAGATTTTATCAAGGCTCTGCGTCACGGAATGCCTCCGGCTGGCGGCCTTGGCATAGGCATCGACAGACTTGTGATGCTCCTGACGGTTTCCACTTCAATCCGGGATGTGATTCTATTTCCAATTCAACGGCCTCAGGCTGATGAATGATAGCGTGATAAACGCGGAGACCTTTGATGTATAAATTAATTTTATGTTGGCGTTATCTACGCACACGATGGATCGCGCTCGCGAGCGTTGTGAGCGTTACGCTCGGTGTGGCAACGATGATCGTTGTCAACTCAGTGATGGCCGGCTTCTCACACGAAATGCAAAGCCGTATTCACGGGGTGCTTTCCGATCTGGTCTTCGAAAGCCATAGCCTTGGTGGATTCCCTGACGCCCGCTGGCACATGGAAGAGATTCTTCGAACCTCTGGTGACGATGTTCTCGGCATGACGGCAACCGTCGCAGTTCCGGCAATGCTCAACTTTCAGGTTCGCGGTCAATGGGTGACTCGCCAAGTGATGTTTATCGGCATCGACAAAAAGACCCATGCGCAGGTTGGAGACTTTGGTCGTTACCTGCAGCATTCTCTCAATCGAGAGCAGTTGTCGTTCGATCTTCGCGAAGGAGGCTACGACACGCATGACAGCCAGTCGGATGATCCCACGCCCAAGCGACCCGCCATGGAAGATGCCGGGTGGCCACATCGCCGAAAGCGCGTTGAGCGCGAACGTATCTGGCGCGAGAAACTAGAGGCTGTGGATGCTGCTGAACATCCGACAGACAAACCGATTGATACGGTTTTTTCTGCAACAAATAATTCTGCGAATGCTGAAATTGAACCACTCGTGCCGCCAGTTTTCGAGAATGGTGATGCCACAGACAATGCGTTGCCGTCGAACGAAACACCCGCGACGAACGATCCCTTTCTCGTGGCACGACCGCAGGAAGGCCGCACGATGGATCCGTCTCAGGAACAGTTTGTCGGTATCGTGCCAGGCATTGGTTTAGCAAGTTACCGAGACGTTTCGGGCGTTGATCGCTTTCTCATCCTCCCAGGAGACGATGTGAAAGTCACGTTTCCCACTGCGGGCACACCACCAAAGGCGGTGAGCGACACATTCACAATTGTCGACTTCTATGAAAGCAAGATGAGTGAATACGATTCGAATTTTGTTTTTGTACCAATCGAATCGCTTCAGCGGATGCGGGGCATGATCGAGCCCCAAACAGGAATTGCCAGCGTCAATGCGATTCAAATTAAGCTCAAGCCTGGTGTCAATCCCGAGCAGGTGCGAGATCGACTCCGTCGCATCTTTCCCGCCGAACTGTATTCAGTTTCTACGTGGCGAGACAAACAGGGACCTCTTTTGGCGGCTGTCGATATGGAAATGGCGGTACTCAACATTCTTTTATTCATGATCATCGCGGTTGCCGGCTTCGGTATTCTTGCGATTTTTTACATGATTGTTGTTGAGAAAACTCGCGACATCGGCATTCTAAAATCTCTTGGAGCAAGTGCTTCCGGAGTGGCGGGGATTTTTCTTGGTTACGGTCTCGCACTCGGACTTGTCGGCGCCGGCGCTGGCCTCGCGATCGGACTTGCGATCACTTGGAACATCAACTCGATTCGCGTAGGCGTCGAGTGGCTCACGGGGCAACGCGTATTCGATCCCTCCATCTATTATTTCTTCAAAATTCCTACGATCGTTAATCCATTTACCGTGTCGTGGATTATTTTTGGAGCGGTCGTGATTGCAGTCGGCTCCAGCGTGCTGCCTGCCATTCGTGCCGCTCGTCTGCATCCCGTGGAGGCTCTGCGACATGACTAATTCATCGTTTCATGCTTCTGGAGATTCTCGCATGCATGTTGCTGGCACAGGGATCGATGCTCCGATGATGAGCGTGCATGGAGTACGGAAGTCATACCGCTCCGGTGCAGGATCACTCGACGTACTCTGCGGAGTCGATTTACGTCTGGAACGTGGTGAGTTTATTGCCATCAAAGGTCAAAGCGGATCTGGAAAAAGCACGCTGCTCCATCTGATGGGCCTGCTTGATGCTCCTGATTCGGGAGAGGTGCGACTCGCGGGTGAACGTATTGATACTCTTTCTTCCTCTCGCCGAGACAGGCTGCGCAACACCTCGATTGGCATGGTCTTTCAGTCGTATCACCTGCTTCCAGAACTCAGCGCGATGGAAAATGTACTCGCACCGTTGTTGGTGCGGTACGGTGTACTGGATTGGATACGCTTTCGTTCACAAGCACGCAGTCGCGCCTGTGAACTGCTCGAACGATTTGGGCTCGGTGCGCGAATGCACCATACGCCGAGACAGCTTTCCGGTGGCGAAATGCAGCGAGTCGCCATCGCCAGGGCACTCGTTGGTCGGCCCCAAGTGCTCCTCGCTGATGAACCCACAGGAAATCTCGATTCCGTCAGCGGCGCAGGTATCCTCGACACGCTCGGCAGGTTGAACCGGGAGGATGGTCTTTCTATAGTGATGGTCACTCACGACGATGCCATTGCTGCAAGATCCGACCGCATTGTGCGTTTGGTATCCGGACTCGTTGAAGATATCGGTGAACCCAACGATGCAGTGATCGTGGCTGCTTGAGCTGACACTCCACTATTTTGTCACAGTTCTTTGTTAAGGCGAGATTCCATGGCCCGCATCGTCTTTATGAATGGCACACTCGTATCGGAAAACGATGCAAAAGTGAGTGTCTTTGACCACGGCTTGCTCTACGGAGACGGTGTCTTTGAAGGTCTCCGCAGCTACGGCGGCCAGGTGTTCCGGCTCGATTCGCATATCGATCGACTCTGGGAAAGTGCAAAGGCGATCTGCTTGGAAATTCCAATGTCCAAGAAGGAGGTTTCCTCAGCCGTGAATGCAACCCTCGAAGCGAATCAACTTCTCGATGGCTATGTTCGTCTGGTTGTTACTCGAGGCGCCGGAAGCCTTGGGCTCGATCCAAATCGAACAAGCCATCCTCAGGTCATCGTGATCGCCGACACAATCACGCTCTACCCTCGCGAGTTTTACGACAAGGGCCTTTCGATTATCACTGCCTCGACGCAGCGAACCCATTCCGCGGCACTGAGTCCACGAATCAAGTCCCTCAACTACCTCAATAACATCATGGCGAAGCTCGAGGGCTTGCGAGCGGGATGCGTGGAAGCCTTGATGCTCAACCACAAAGGAGAAGTGGCTGAGTGTACTGGCGACAATATTTTTGTGGTGCGATCGGGAACGCTTGTCACGCCTCCTTCGGATGCCGGAATTCTTGAAGGCATCACTCGCGGTGCGGTCATTGAACTCGCTGAAGCAGCGAAGATCGATTGTCAAGAAAAAACACTTGTTCGACACGATCTCTACACGGCCGATGAATGCTTTCTCACTGGAACTGCAGCCGAAGTTATTCCGGTTGTGGAAATTGATTCCCGATCGATCGGAAACGGTGTTCCGGGGCCAATAACAAAGCGACTCACAGCCGATTTTCACTTGATGGTGCGTCGAGTCTCGTAAAGAAATCGATTCTTTGCCTCAGGTGCCAACCGAACCTGAAACACTCCAGTCCATCCTGTGGCAACCATCCTTGCGGCAATTCGTCTCGATTCCAACAGCGTTCGACTGATGGCAAAGCAAGCACTGCCACTCCCGGTAAGCAACGGTCGACTCGCACCCGCTCGACTCAATGCCTCGAGCAATCGTCCAACATCGCCGCACGCCTGCTTTGCAGGAAATTCAAGATCATTCCACATCCCTGTGCGGGCTTCGCGGAATTTTCCCTGCGAAAAGAGTTGTGCGAGTTTCTCCGAATTGCCGCGGGATGCAGGATCGGGTGAACATCGACGATAGATTTCAGCAGTTCGAAGCCCGACCGGCGGACAGACGATCACCACAGGGAGTGAAGGAATGCCATCGACCGCTTCAAACTGTTCGCCGCGACCGCGCACAATCCCCGGGCCATCAAGAAAAAACCAGGGGATATCACTGCCGAGTTCTGCCGAAAGTTCTGCAAGGCGTTGATTCGACCATGAAATTCCCCAGAGTCGATTGGCCGCCCACAGCGTCGCGGCAGCGTCGCTTGAACCTCCTCCGAGTCCAGCTTCGGAAGGAATCTTTTTTTCTAATTCAATTTCCAGACCCATGCGAACGCCGGCCTTCCGAGCGAGTAATTCTGCTGCACGCACAACGAGATTTGTTTGGTCGCTTGGCACATCTCGCCTGGGCGTTCGACCAGATTCACACGACAGTGCACCCGAAAATGTTACCGACAGCGTGACTTCCGAACCGTGAGTTCTGCGCACTCGCAGTGTGTCGGCAAGTGTCACCGGCACCATCAACGATTCGATCTCATGAAATCCGTCTTCCCTGCGAGCCAAAACGCCAAGAGAGAGATTAATTTTGGCTGGCGCGCGAATGCAAAGTGTTTCTGAAACGTCGCTCATCGGTGAACTCTATGATCGAAATCAAATCCACAAAACACTCTTCACGAGCACGCACGACGGTGAACGGAGTGGTTGTGAATCCACGTGCAGCAGACAAGGGAACACCTGCTACCGCCAAGAAGAGACAAAGACAACGGTAAGAATTGAAAGCACCAATCCAATCGCGACCAAAGTTGCCAAAAAGAGTGAGAGACTCCGGCCCGTATGCAGGTCGTCATGAATCATTTCTAATCGATCAGCTTTTGAAAAAGAGGCATTCCAAATTGAAAATGCGGCGTCTTGAAAGATCCATTTCTGTTTTTCTTCAAGATGTTCCTCGGACATGATCAACGTACTCGCTGGTAAAAAGAAAAAAATGTAAGAGACGCGACTTTGTCTTTCCTTGTCGGCTTACTATAGCCACTTCAGACAGAAAATAAATATTCTGCGTTTCATAATTCACATTTTTTCTACACCCCTACAACACTTCCATAATACACCTTAGCGAATACTCTCGATCACCCGTCGAATCGTCGACTCCTCATACTTTTCCCGATCGGCCTGCATCATAAACATGCAGGGTCCGGAAAGCCCTTCAAAGCTCCCGAGTACCGCCCAGAGTTCTCGTCCAGAGTCTTCTCCTGTCGCACGATTGATCATGAACGATGCCGGTTTTCCATGAACCTCACTGATGATCGGCTTGGCGTTTGCATCCCGTTCAACCATCACTTTTTCCGGATTCACATCCTCGTCATCGAGTGCGCGGCGAATTTCTACTCGAACTCGATCTCGATCACGTTCGTCAAGCACGCTTCCGTCAAACTGCGATAAGACAATCACCATATCCTCCTCGGAGGATTCGAAGATCACCCACGTTGTAAAAGATTTTCCAGAAAAAGGATTCTGAAGGTCGATTCCAAGTTTTGGCTTCATGCCCTCGGGAAGATCGATTGTGACAATTGATTCCGAAAGAACCACAATCGAATCGGCATCGAGAATGAATGAACTTCTAAAGTATTGCCACGACCACCACCCCACGCCTGCGCAGATTCCCGCACACACAATTCCCGCGAGAGTACATCCGGTGAGCGTCATGATCAGACAGCCTCTGCGAGGTCGAGGTTCTGAAATTTCTTTCGGCTCGATCTCAAATCGCGGTGACTGCGTCATTGAATTCGAAATACTTTCTGATTCTGGGAGATCGTTGTCTTTCACAGGCATTGAGTTCCTTGAGGGAGAATTCGATAACTTCCCTATTCGACTCGCACGCGGCGAGGTTGCAAATGCCTATTGATCTCAACCGGCCCGGCAACGCTCATCGGCCAATCGATCTCCGCCCGCCGGTCCATCGCAACCGGATGCCAGACTGCTTTTTGCGACGTAGACTGGTCCTTGCTCATCTGTACACCGCGACGCTCCTGCCAAACACCACTTCCACTCCATGTGGCCATCCATGAACCACATTCTCGACGATCTTGCTGGGTTGCTCGCTTGGTGCGCCGAACATGGACAGCCAGGCTGGCGGGCTGAAGCAATCTCGCGATGGTTGCTTCAGCGTCGCGTGACATCGTTTGCCGACATGACCGATCTTCCAAAAGGAATTCGTTCTGCCTTGGAAGACGATTTTACAATCTGGTCAACAAAGATCGCCAAGCATGACACGTCGATGGATGGAACAGAGAAACTTCTTCTTGAACTTTCTGATTCGCAGCGCATTGAATGCGTTTTACTCCGCGAGCAAGATCGTCGAACGGTCTGCATTAGCTCGCAGGTGGGCTGTGCTATGGGATGTGTTTTTTGTGCCAGTGGACTCGATGGTGTTATTCGCAATCTTACCACTGGTGAGATTCTCGAACAGCTTCTGCGGCTTGCGCTCTTGCTGCCGGAAACTGAACGCATCAGCCACATTGTCGTCATGGGCATGGGAGAGCCACTGGCAAATCTTGATCGACTGCTTCCGGCACTTGCCAGAGCGCAGAGTGCCGATGGACTTGGCATCTCACAACGTCGAATCACTATTTCTACAGTCGGTCTTCCACAGGCAATGGATCGACTGACCTCAGACAATTCTGGCTATCAACTGGCCGTTTCGTTGCATGCCGCAGACGATACGCTCCGCACTCGTTTAGTGCCTGTGAATTCATCCATCGGTGTTGCCGAAGTGCTCGCAGCAGCCGATCGTTACTGGGAAGCTTCCGGACGACGACTGACGTTTGAATATGTCTTACTTGGAAGCGTCAATGACTCTCCTGAACACGCCAGAAAGCTTGTTCGACTTCTTGGTAAGCGGGCGGCTTTGGTCAATGTGATTCCTTACAACCCGGTCATGGGTTTACCATTTCGAGAACCTTCCAAAGGGGCCGTGGAAGGATTTCTTGACGTACTTCAATCACACGGCATGAACGTGCAGGTACGCAAGCGTAAAGGTTCACGCATCGATGCCGCCTGCGGACAGTTGCGCCGATTGGCAGCCGGTTCGCCAGTGCCGCCCAAAGCCGCAGAAGCCCTTCAATCGTTCACGTGAGGATCTTCGAGGGCCTCTTTGAACGTGCTGCGATTGAGCCTTTTATTCTGGGAACGTAAAAAACTTTTCAGGCTCCCTGAGAGAGCACATAGACCAGCAGAAAAACGACACCCAGAATACCGCTGATCCAGATCGTCCAGTGAATCGTTGCCCAACGAATTGCATCGGGCGACTCATGGTGCGTTGCTGCAAAGACCACGCTTGCCAGAAGCACCAGAGGAAATCCAAAAAAGACGCTCGGGATCGAGTCAAAAATGCCGAACAGATGCACCGTGGAAAACATCCACGTCGACAGTCCATGCATCAAGAACATGCATTCACCGATCATGGTTTCTCTCCTGTACGACTTTGCTTGTGTGCCTCTTTTTTTGCCTCCGCCGCGAGGCTCTGTCGATCGTCGAGTGGTCCACTCCATGCGTCAAAGATCACAAGAATATTGAGCATGCCGGCAAGCATCGTGTAGAGCGTTCCAATCTCAAACCAACGACCGAGCCGACGATGCCACATCGAAAGTTGGTCACCTCGAAACTGTCGCAGCGGAGGACGATCAAAAAAATCATCGGCGTCGATGTCGGGACCGCGAATCAATTTCTCCGCATAGCTTCGTGACACATACTGTCCTGACTGAAGTGGCGGTGCCATCCATGTACCAAACAAAGGTGTCTTCGTTGTTCCGGAAAGACTCATCGATTGGATCGCCGCGGGGAGTGAAATCACGCCGGCTCCCAGTTGACAGACATAGGCCCATCGAGCTTCGCCAGGCTTCCACGATGCGTAAACCACTTTTCCTCCACCACATCCAAGGCCGACTAAAAATGTTCCCAGAATGGCACTCATAAAGAGGATGCCTTTCGAGCGACGGCCTTGATACATCTGACCAAGGCCCGGGACCAGCCACGAAAGAATCGCTGCCACGGCTGGATTTTTGAGATCGATCATCGAATCGTCATCCGGTGAAATAGCCTCAATTTTTTCAGGAATCTGAATGGGCATCGACATGGTTCCAAAATGATGACGTGTTGCCAGAAAAATCAAGGCTTTTCTGGAGCCTGTGAAATACCACGCAGAGTGTACGGCCAACTGTTGATCTACGGAAATCGACTGCACGATCAGCACGTTCCACTGTTGTGATATCGCTGCAGACATTGATTCTTCTGAAAAAGGGCCTGAACATCTTTGCATCGCTTTTAAAACATCTTTGTCCTATCGACACTTTTTTGGAAGAGTGGCAAATTTACAAACGGCGGATATTCTTGCAGAGCGTTATGATGTGTGCATTGGTGCATGCATCGACTGATTCGATGTAAACGCAAGCGTTTTCACCACACGTTCTTCGACAAGGGAGAAACCCATGAACAGACGCCGACTCATTCATCTGTTCACGGGCGTGATCGCTTCGGCGGTGCTTGCTGCAACGGGGTGCGGTGCAAAGAAATCGCCTAAGGGTGCACGACGAAAACGCACTGGAAATATGGGAAACCTGCTTGTCGATGAATGGGTCAAGGATCTCAAGAACGGCTCGCCTCAAAAGCAGGCAAACGCAGCGAAAGAGCTTGGCAACATGGGATCGAACGCGTCGTCGGCTCTTCCGGCGCTTGAATCTCTGACATCGCACGCAGACGAGACGGTGAAAACGGCAGTGAATCAAGCGATCGTGGCAATCAAAAAGAAAAAGTGATGAGGAATCGCTTTTTTCGTGCCGAGCAGTCAGTCTGAACCTTTGCATGGATTGATTGGTAAAAGTTCAGATCGCGCCCGACGAGTGTTCTGTGATTGACAGCCTCTGGCGACTCACAATCGCTCCGGCCATGATCCGCCGAGCCGCAAACGGCTCAGTGCCCGTCGCCATCAACTGCTTGTCGCTCGTCCGCCGCTTACGGAATCGCTATTGACCGGGCTATCATTTTTTCACGCAGCAGGAACATTGACGACTATTCAT
>Ga0194055_10001977_pt1 | contig 16436 bp, 17 predicted proteins | sample SepL449m_MetaG_FD_155482 | JGI IMG/M metagenome (GOLD analysis project Ga0194055, IMG submission 155482) | Anoxic zone freshwater microbial communities from boreal shield lake in IISD Experimental Lakes Area, Ontario, Canada - Sep2016-L442-9m | ecosystem: Environmental > Aquatic > Freshwater >... | reverse complement strand
CGAACTCGGCAAGCAGACATTTGCCGGGATCGCAGGGAACTTTTCCCGGAGCTTCTGGACGTTTCGTCAGCACGGGGAATGTGGTCGGTGGATCAGTGATTTGTTCCCGAAGCTGGCTTGTCATGTCGATGACATGGCCTTCATCTATTCCATGCAGAGCAAATCCGCGTTGCACGGACCGGCGATGTTCATGGCCAACAGCGGATTCATCCGTCCCGGTTTTCCCTGTATGGGGGCGTGGGTGACATACGGTCTTGGAAGCGTCAGCAGCAACCTCCCAGCGTTCGTCGTTTTGCCGGATACGCGTGGGCTTCCTCCTGGCGGCCTGGCCAACTGGGGGGCAGGTTTTTTGCCCGCCGTTCACCAGGGGACCGTTATCGAAACTTCGGTCCAACGTCCTCCGATCGCTGACCTGTTTCCACCTGCAGACCGCGCCGTATCGGCAGAAACTGAGCGTGACAGCCGCCAGTTTCTGCAAGTGCTGAATCGGGTTCACCTGGAATCTCGTGGTGATTCGCTGCTGGATGCCCGGATTGCCGCCTATGAACTGGCGGCGCGATTGCAGTTAAGTGCTCCAGAAGCGGTGGATCTGACCAGAGAATCCGCTACGACACTGAAGCCCTACGAACTGGACGATGTCGACGTCGGGCCGTTCGGTCGCCAATGCCTGCTGGCGCGGCGACTCGTCGAAAGGGAAGTCCGATTCGTCCAGATCTTCTGCGGTGCGGAGAACACCTCCTCTAAGAAGATCCGTCCGAACTGGGACAGTCACGAAGATATCGTTCGTGACCACGGTTATTGGGGGCGAATACTGGATACCGGAGCCAGCGCACTGCTGTCAGACTTGAAACAACGGGGCCTGCTGGAATCGACGTTGGTCATCTGCACGTCCGAGTTCGGCCGCCAACCATTTATGCAGGGGGCACAAAAGGGCCGTGACCACAATCCGGGGGTCTTCACCGCCTGGATGGCGGGAGGCGGAATTCGTGGCGGAACCAGCCATGGAACCAGCGATGATGTCGGTTTCAAAGCCGCTGAAGACCCCTGCTACAGTTACGACCTGCACGCAACGGCACTGCATCTGCTGGGTTTGAACCACGAAAAGCTGAGCTTCTACCATAATGGCATTCAGCGTCGTCTGACGGATGTTCACGGCGATGTGATCCACAGCATCCTTTGACAGGCCTGCGATGCAGGCAGGGAATTTTGAGCGGAGATTGCTAAGATACGTTCCGCAGCGTGTTGCTTCCCTGGCCAGAAAAAATCACATCTTTGGATCTTGAATTTGACGACGTTACCTGGAACAGCGACCAGCCAACATTACGCCACGGATTCGTTCCTGCCATTGCTGTTGGCCTTGATTGCGACTCTTCTCGTCACCCCGATTGCTCAGCCGTTTCCGCTGGTGGCAGGACTCATCGCAGCCGCAGCGCAGTTAGCTGGCCTCTATGCTGTTCGTCACAACAAATCGATGCGGTTCATGGCAATCATTGGTGTTGTGATTTGCTTTCCCTTACGAATTGTCGCTCAATGCATCGGCGACCAATACCCGTTACTGATTGTCGCCTCTCATGTCGCTGGAGGAATGTACTTCACCATTCTGACTGTGGCTGTACTGGTCCGGGTCATCGCACACCAGCGAGTGACTTCGCACACCGTGATCGGAGCGATCTGCGGATATCTGCTGATCGGGTACGTCTTCACCTTCGGCTATCTCGTCGTGATCTTCGTCGATCCATCGGCCATTTCCATCAATGGACAACCGCTCGGTGTGGAACGAGTCACCAATATTGGTGAGCACATGGCTGAGTTGTTCTATTTCAGCTTTATCACGTTGACGACGGTTGGATATGGTGACATCGTCCCTGCGTGCCCTGTCACTCGCACGCTGGCATTGATCGAAATCCTGACGGGTCAGTTGTATCTGGCGGCCTTTGTCGCACGATTGGTAGGAGCCATGAGTGGTCCGGCGTCAAACTCGAATGAAATGTAACCTGCGGTTTGCCTGAGTATTCCTGACAGATCATTTGTGTGATATACCGCAGGAGTCATTGCATCACGATGGCCGATCATGTGGGGTAGGACGACTATTCAGGAATTGACAGCCGTGACGAATTCCTTTGAAGATCGTTATCGTGATGGTCGGATCAACCGAAACAAAGGTACACGTTTCAAAAACTGCCCGATTCAAATTGACGGTTCTCGTCTTCAAGGTAATGAGATTCACTGATGGATTTTGCAATGTCTGATTCCGCGTCGTATGTCTGTGTGGAACGAGCGGCCTTGGAACTGGTGGCCACCAAGCTGCTTCAGCGTAAAGGAATGTTTGCGGCCGAGGCTGAAATCGTTGTCCATCGAATGATCGAAGCGGATCAGAGTGGCCGTTCCCGGGACGGGGTTGGTTCGCTACCTGGTTTTCTTGATGCCATGGATCAGGGTGATATCGATCCGCGTGCCCGTCTGATTACGGTGACAGATGCACCAGCCGTTGCCGTTCTGGATGGCAGTACCGGAATGGGGCACGTCGCCGCATCCCGCGCGATGTTGATGGCGGTCGAAAAGGCCAAAGCGGGAGGAATCGGGAATGTCATCATTCGAAATAGTCGGCCAGGCGGCGATCTCGGTACGATCGCGGCATTGGCCGCCAGTCAGGAGCTGATTGGGCTGGTCCACGTCAGTATGGATCTCGATTCCGACGGAAACCCTCACTCCAATATCGCCTGGTCAGTCCCGGCCGCACCAGGACGGAAACCGCTAGTTAGCCGCAGCAAACGCAGTGAACTTAGCGATGCCATGGCGTTCCTGTACGGGGCGCTATGCTCTGGTTTGGCAGGAGTTGAAATGCCGCCCAGAAAACGCAAGGCCGTCTGGGTGGCCAACGTCGTGGAATACAGTGTTACCGCCATCAGTCCTGAAAGATTTGGTGCGGCGGACTCACTGCTGGAGAAATGGAAGACTCCCGAGATGGTTCCGGTCGCAGAGCCCACCGAAACGCCAACCGTTCCACTTTTGTTGGCAGACGCAGAACGGTTGGCGGGTCTCGCGACAAAGATCAAACTCTCGTTATCGTGGTGAGGCACGGTCCCGATCGAGTAATGATGAAATTACATGCGGAAACCCAATCCAATGGGGGAAACTACAGTTTCTTCTCAACCCCCAGTTGATGGAAATAGTGAGTCACGTTTGCCTGGTTCTTCAGCAACCAATCGATTCCGGGTTCGTTGTGCATCGCCTTGTGAATGGCTTTAGCCGTTGCCTGGCGATTGGTTTCGAACAGGATATTGTGATCGACTTCAACTTCCGTAACGCTCGGATCGAGCCACACGGAGACGATGATTCCCAGATCGTTCGCCTTTTCTTTGGGGATGTCCCCGGCACGCACGGCATCCAGAACTCCATTGGCAATCCCGGCCTGAACGGATCCCATCAGGATGTTCGTGTACTTCGTACTGTTGACGGTCACTTTGCTGACCATCAGAGTCACTGGCCGAACCTGAACATCGCAGTTCAGGATCGCAAACACACGGGAATGTCCGCGAGTCTGATCCCCGATCAGGTTGGCAATTGCAAATCCGACAGGTCCATCGAGCTCACCGATCACAACTTCCGGTTCAGCGGCCGAATACGCGGGGGCCGCTTCGACGAGTGCTTCTCCGGTTCGTAAGACGATCCGTTCCCCAGCCGCTGATTTCTTCGGTGACTTTTTGCTGACAGACTTCTTTTTTGGCATGAGAACTGATTCCTGAAGACAGATTTGGATTCACCCTAAGGAGGGCAGCCTGACTCCCCTCCTCGACGGACTCTCCGACTTTCACAGCGCGGAATGAAATCAGATGTGCCAGCCGATTTCAAGCGCGCCACTCATGATGACCACACCAACTGTGCGTGCGGCGGGCAAATTCTCTGCGACAACTGGTCATCGTTCTAAACAAACAGTCGTAATTCAGGATCGGCCGCCCATGCTGCTGCATTTCCGGCGGTGGCATCCTGAGTCAGGAACAGCAAGGCTTCCGTTTCCGGCCGATGGTGTTCCAGGAGATTGGTCACTATCCGGTAATCGGCACCGAAGAAATGCGGCGAAGGCGAACGCTGTGCTAAAGGTCTTCATTGCCCCCGGGTCGTCGCAAATGACTCCGATGCAATTGACGCGAAAATGGCGAAAGGCGCTTTTGACTGGAATCGCCGCCAGTACTCTTGTGGCAACATCGGAAGTTCATGCCGCAGTCAAGAATCAGGCTGCTGCTCGTTCTCAGCTTCTGATGCCTCGGCCGTTTCCTGCTCCTGCGCCACTGGTTGAGTCATCGAATCGAGCGGTTTCATTTTTGAAACGCCTGGTCCCTGGAACCAGTCATCCAGCCCCGCAGAACCAACCTGAATTTCGCTCCGCATTGCCCCCAATGCCTCCGGGGCCCATTGCCTCAATGCCGCCAGTTCAGCGAAATCCCAAGCCTCGACCACGCCCGACGCCCATATTCACGGATTCAAGCCTTCCCATGCTCGATGGTTAACCGCGAACCACTTCAATTGCGGGAAAGGCACCACTCACGGTACCCCCTTCCCCAGACGACAGTTCACAGCCGATGGAAGTCTCAGACATCCCCACTGAACTCGTTCCGGTTGACAATTCGGCGCTCACTTTTTCGGACGAGGGAAATGCAGATCCGACTCTCCCTGAAGACAATGCTCCGATAGAGCTGACGGAACCTTCCGGGGAACCAGAAATTCCCAGCTTCGACGAAATCGACAACGAAGTGGTTCGCGAAAAGATGAAGCGTATTTATTTACGCCGAAACCTGAAGGGACTGAAGGGCTTCTGCCCAGTTAATCTACGAGATCATCGCGCATTGGTTGATGCCCTGCCAGAATTCCACTCTACGTTTCGAGGACAGCAGTTTCACTTTGCCGATGCTACGGCAAAAGGAAAATTCGACAAGGATCCAATTCTGTTCGCCCCCGTCGCATTTGGTGCCGACGTCGTCGTCCTCAGTCGTGAAGATGACGCCGTAGAAGGATCTCTGGACTTTGCCGCCTGGTTCAAAAACAGGTTGTATCTTTTCAAGTCACAGGAGAACTGCGACACCTTCTTCGCTAATCCAGATGCATACATTGAATTCGCTGGAATCATTTGACATGCCAAATCACGTGGCAATCCTAACGCCTCAATTTGTCTGCAAGCATTGCGAGTGGTGAAGGGCATTGCTGTGCGTCAACAGCGGCCACACGTTTTCTGCACGCCCAATGATCCGTCGTTCGTCCACCAATAAGTCGGCAAGCGGCGGGTAAATCGGCAAGCAGACCGATTTTGCTGTTGCTCGACGCCAGTAAAGCCTTTCGCCGGCTCCTCCACGACAACAACGAGACCGTTTCCATCACATGCGAGAGCGATGCCGTCGCTTCTGATTTTTGATCGGTCTTGAGAACGCTTGAACTCTCGACCGGCAAAAGTGGTATTGGTTCGACTGCGGGCCGTGGAGGATTGTAGGCATCGGTGCGTTCTCGATTAGACGAAACAGCTTCGCCATTCGTACGCACGCGGTCCGATTCAGAGCAGCGATGCAAGTCGAATGCAAAGGCCCTACCGTGTGAGAAACGCGTCAGTTCGGCATTGGGAAAACAGAAAAGGACTCGCGATTTTCGCCGCAAGTCCTTGTGGGGTAGATAATCGAGAGTTCAGAACCCCAGTTGAACTTTTTCTCGCCTCCGTCGCCGAGTGGGACGCCCACATTTCCCGCCTCGTTATGGCTGCATGAATCTCTCCACCTCTGCTTAATTCCGCCCTCAACCTTGAGTGGGCGAATTGGGAATTCGTCAAACGAATTCCCAATTCGCCCAATGCCTTTTGGTGGAGCAAGCACGTCGCTGCTCCGAAAGGTGTTTGGGATCTAGCCAGGGCAAGACCTCTGTGTCTCTCAGATTCTTCAGCAGTGCCAAGAGCACGAATCAGAGCCGCAGCAGGCTGCCGTTAGGGGTTGAAGGGGTGTTATCCCTTTTCTCTAGGGAGAGCAAATGCACGCCCCGCACACTGGATGCTGAGCGGCCAGACCTCCGAATTCGTCGGACGAACTCCGAATTCGCCCAATCTCTTTTGGGGAGCAAGCACCCTGCTGCTCCGAAAGTTTTTGGGATCTCCTCAAGGAGTCGTCATGTCCGATCAGCGTGTTTCATTCCCGGATACGGAACCATCTGACCCGGTGCCGGGGGGCATTTATCTGCCCTCCGACTCGAATCATCCAGAAGTGCAGCGGGGCTTCAATCGTCTGAACGGTCATGCCCCGCTTCTTGGAATTGTCAGCCTGGTCGAAGAAGGCGACGAAGAAGACGAAGGAGGAGATGGAGATGAACAGGACGGTCCAACTTCAGGACGCTTCATCTGGAAAGTCGAGGATGGTGCCGCCCGAAACTACCGCCTGCTCGGTCAGCGGTTGGCAGAGAGCGGTGATCTCTATCGGAACAAGGAAGACGGTCACGGACTCATTCAAGTGCTGGCGACTGGAAAGGCTCGCCTGATCACCAAGGGAACGCAGCTTGCCCCAGTGATCGTTGATCGAGTCCGAATGCGAGTCGAAAAGGAAGGCAACCTTGTCAGCGAACTGCCGACTTCCGCCCATCTCAACGCCATGTTGTTTTCGGAGGAGTTTCTGGGGCAGTTCATCCCAGTGGATGAGGTTACGAAGACGCCCTTCTTCTTGGACGACTTCTCGCTCGTGAAGCCTGGCTTCAACGACGGCGGTCGTGGCAATCGAGTTCTCTACGTCGGTGACGCCCAGACATCTTCTCCGTCTCTGAAGACGCTGGAACGATTTCTGGAGGTCATGCCATTCTCCACGAATGCGGATCGCACAAATTTTGTAGCAGCCGGATTGACAGTCCCCCTGCGACGGCATTGGCCGGGCGAGAAGCCGTTGGTCCTCATCACTTCCACTCGAAGCCATTCCGGCAAAGGCACTCTTACGGAATGTCTTCGAGGCAGCATCCCCAAGGCCGACATCTTGTATGAATCCCTTGACTGGCCAATGCAGAGCCAGTTCCAACGGCAATTGCAGTCTGAAGCCGACATCGGGGTCGTCGTCTTCGACAACGTGCGGCTGGACAGTTCAGGCGGACGGGCAAAGTGCATCCGCTCTGCATTCTTGGAGAGCTTTCTGACCAACGCTGAAGTGACGCTCGCCTCCCCAACGGCTGGTGAGCCACTTCGATTGTCCAACCGATTCGTCGTCACGTTGAACTCCAACGAAGGCATGTTGAGCATTGACCTGATGAACCGGTCGTTGCCCATCCATCTTGCTCCGACCAGCGACGTTCATGAGAAAGAGACCGTCATCGGCAATCCCAAACTGGAGTTCCTGCCAAAGTTCGGGCGTCAAATCGAAGCCGAGTTCCGAGGCATGATCGAGAAATGGAAGGCGGCGGGGTCGCCATTGGACAACTCCGTGCGTCACCCGATGTCAAATTGGGCGAAGACCATCGGCGGCATCCTGAAGGTGAATGGCTTCACGGACTTTCTTGCCAATTACGGCTCCCGAAAATCCGCCGATGATCCCGTGCGAGGAGCTTTGGCGATCCTGGGGGCCGCTCAGCCTGGCGAGGCTCTTCGGCCCGACGCATGGGCCAACCTTGCCGTCACGCTGGGACTGTCCAAGACACTGTTCTCACCGAACGAACGAGACACGCCGAAGGGCCGTGAGCGGAACATCGGCGTCATTCTGACGCAGCACCTCCAGGTCACGTTTGACGCCCAGACGGACACGACCGTCTATCGCCTGCGGCTTGAGGGTGGCTTCCGCCGTTGGGAACCAGGCCAGAATCCTCACACTCGTTATCGGTTTGACGTGCTCAGCGAGACAGAGAAACCGGAAGACATTACAGGGCAGCAGGACAAGGGGCAGTAAGCCCGGCACTTGGAACAGGAGCAGTGTGGTCGCCGACCACCCCCCTTGCCTTGAGTCCCATGCGGGTTGCACTGAACCCCTCCCCAAAAAAGCATTTTGAATTCGTCTTCCGAATTGCGAATTCGCCCAATGTCTTTCAGAGAACAATCACCGCCGTTGCACACTCGGAAACAACATGACTGAAAAAACAAATGAACTATGGCATTGGCTCGCAATCAATGGGGCATCGTGTGCGGCGTCCGCATTACCGCTGCCCGACACGCTCCGAGTCATCCCAACCCCTGAGCAACTTATCGGGTACCGGAAACGTGAAGCACAACTCGCCGCCCAACGATTGATTTTGACCGCCCCCATCGAGGCGGTTGAAAGATACATGCAGACCTTGCCGCCGAAGATTGCAGCAGGCGAGATAGCATACATCCGCCCCCAAACTCCCGAACCGCCGACCACGGGTCAAACAATGTGGATTGCGAGTCCCGACGCGAAATCGGCGGAGAATCTCAAGACTGAATTCGAGAAGAAAGGAAATCAATCATGGGATGGTTCCCACCGTTCGTTGACGAACGGGTAATTCCCGCCCTACGCCGCTTGGGCCAGGGTGGAATAACTGAGATAGGCAGTCGTGATCACGAAGGGCTGTATTTCCGTTCTTACCACTGGAACGATTTAGAACTCTCACGCCGCCCCGAAATCAAGGCCATCCATCCTGACGTTGTGTTGGCGTTGGCAATGGCCTTGAATGATGGCCCCAAGCAATTCGAGATGCCGAGCGTACTGGTCCCGCTTCTCAACAAAGTTGAAATACCGCTCGCTGTCAGAGACTACGCCCAACCGTTCCCCACGTGCATCGTAAAGAACAACAGCGAATACCATATTGTGCGGGCTGATGAAACAGGCGTGCATTGCCTCGTCTGTATCGGCGGCATCAAGGTAGATACGTGCGGGATGTTTCAGGTTGATCGAACTATTGAGAGTTACCTATCTGAAACAACGATGTATTCACACGTGCCGATTGACGACCGAAGGGAAGCAATATACCCCGTTGAGGCCGTTGACCACAGATTTCGGGCGACACTGAACTTCCTGCTCATGGTCATGGCTGGAGGGTTCACAATTCAGAAACCGACCCAACACGACAAACAACAGAAAAAGACATCGTGTGTCAAATACACCGTGCCCGACCGATTCGAGCCGCAAGACTTGCCGCTCTGGCGGGTCAAACTCGCCAACGCCACGTCTGGCCCCAACGCCACTGGCGAACCTACCGGCATCAAGTATCGCCCCCACTGGCGTAGAGCACACTGGCGACGTGTTGCGGTTGGGGTCGGGCGTGTAGGGCGTGAGTTGCGATTGATCCATGCCTGCCTCGTGAATAGGGATCGGCTACCGGAGTCCGCCGACGTAGCCGAATCGAGCTACTCGGTAGCGATCACAACGAAACCTTGTGGTGGCTGAGACAGCAGAGTGTTCAGGGTCGTTGATAGGCCAGAAAAGGACGCAGATGACACCATTGCTGGCATCGTGTGTGCCGTCAAACGACAGGACGGCCTACTCGTTACAGATGATTCATGCCCCAGAAATCGTTGGTCCCACGAAATTCCTTCGTCACCACGACAAGAAACGAAGCGGCGAGCATACATACCGGAAAGGAGAATTCCATGAATACAATTTTTTCAACGGGACAACTGGCTCGTCTGCTCGGCATCCCGGCCTACAAGATTGGCTACGCCCACGCAACAGGCCGTCTGGAAGAGCCTGCCTTCCGGTTCTTGGACAAGCGTTGCTACTCCATCGCAGATGTCCGCCGTGTTGCCGCCCATTTTGGTGTCACCATCGCAGACTCCATGCTGGCGGCACAGGAGGCCCAATGAAATTCAAGAGCGAACACCTCACTCTCGCTGAATTGGGCCGGGTCTTCGGCGTCAGCGAGAAGAATGTCGGCAAATGGCTGACTGAGCTTCGGCTCCGAAGCCCCAGAGGTTATCCGATGGACGCTTCCTACGTGAAATTCCTGAAACCGCAGACATGGGGGCAAGCACATGTCTGGATTGCGGAGCGAACGGTTGAAGTCCTGATGATGAATGGCTGGAACCCTGTCATGCCACCGCCGCCAGATCTGGTCGAACCAGCACCGCTGGATGGTCCCTTCATTATTAAGGCTTGTCCGAATGGACTCCATGAAGTCGTGGGACAGAAGGGTGCCGTGGCTTGGGTGTCTGGAGACCGCAACGCTCATCAAGTCTGCCGATTGTTGAATGCGGGGCATCGACTCGGTGTTTTGGATCGCCCGCAACCAGAACAACTGCCGGAAACGCAGCCCGCCAAGAGGTCGGCTCCGTTCGAAACGGCAGAATTCATAATCGTCTGAAAGGAACTAATGATGCAGGCGACTCTGGCAGGACAGGATGTTTCGGTGTTCCACGATTTTGATAAAGCGGAAGCTGCTGGGCTGTTGTCACGGTCGTCATGGCGACAGCAGGGAAGGAAGGTTCCCAAGGATGCTGTTCCGCCAGCAATTGTTGTCAAGAAGATGTCGAGGCTTCACAAGACCGACAAGCAGTTGGTTGTCCCAATTCTGGAGGATAAGGGGGAGCTTCTGATCATTGCTGATGATTGGGTTGATGTCTTCACCGAAGACCAGACCACAAAGCAGAACAAACCAGAACTTCCAGAAAGCACAGTTACTTCAGCTTTACTTAAACAAGAACAGGAGGGAGGGGGCGGGGGGCCTTCCTTAATGACTCCAGAAGAGTCAGAAGTCCAGTCCCTTCAAGACATTACAGACACAAGACTCAAAACAGACATTTGCAAAGTTAATAGCGTCAGGGCGTATGTCCCTGAAGGTCTTTTGCTCCCAGACAATTGCCCCGTGAAGGAACAGATTTGGTGGTTCTTGGGCGTCTTGTACTGGAAACATTTGGAACGACGTGAGACATGGGAAACACCCATCAACCTGATGTACGACTTCTTAAAGGCCAATATCCCCCAGTGGCCCACAGTCTGGAAGTGGTGTGATGGGCTGGGGCTGGTGGAAAGGACACCGGGATACACGCCAGGCGAACGGTCATACGGATACTGGACACGTCTGCCGTACCGGGAACAAACCCATCGTCTTCGCACGTTTGAGCACGCAGGGTTGGCAAAGAGGTTGCGTGCCATCCAGCGGCGACATTTGTCCCGTCCCATCATGATCCACCTGAAGAAACAATTGGACCGACTGTCCGTGGACATGAACGAGTTCAACGCTCGATTCATAACGCATCCGAATCGGCGTTATTACCTTGCCCATCTGCAAACGATTCTCGATGGGGAACTCCGGCTGACGGCTGATGGCTTCTCCGGGCGGTTTCACAGCAACGTCTCGAACATGTTCAAGCCGCTCCGTGCCCTGCTTCGGGTTGATGGCGAGCCAGACACACTGGGAGAAACGGATATTAAGAACAGCCAACCCTTGTTTCTGGCCCTCGCCGCAATGGAGCAAGGCGTCGAGGACCGGAAATACCTGCAACTGTGTGAAGAAGGGCTGATCTACGAGCACATGGCCGGAAGACTCGGAGTTCTCCGGGAATCTGCAAAGCACGAGATCGTGAAGTTCTTCTATGCCAAGAACCGCTTCAATTCGACGGCGAAGAGTCTGTTCCAAATGGAGTTTCCCAAGATTGGAACCTTCATCCGAAGCATCAAGACCAAGGATTACAAGAAGCTGTCCAGACAAATGCAGGTGGCAGAGCGGAAATTCGTAATCGACACGGTTTGCGAACGGCTGAAACGCCTGAAGCCGGACATGTTCATGACGACGATCCATGACGCCGTTGTTGCCAAGAAGCCGGACTGTGATCTGATCGTCACCGTGATGAAGGAAGCGTTCGCCGAAAAGGGCGTCCACCCTCGTTTGGAGTGGCAGGACGTAGCACGACACGAAATGGACGAAGACTGGCCGGTGGCGGTGACACCGGACCATGAGAATTAAAAGGAAAGGCCACCAGAGGCCCGTAGAGCGTGTTGCGTCGTCTGGACGACCTTTGGGTCATCCTGGCACGGTTGGCTTTATTGCAAGCGATCCTGGAGGCCCGGAGCCAGATCGCAGGATTTTAGGAAGAAAGTTTTCGGGCGGCTAAAGCCAGATGGACTTTCCATCGAGCATGAGTGAAGCGGGCCAATTGTGGCTCAATAACAACCAAGCAACCAGAAGGAACGAGCAAATGAGAATCGAATCAGAAGCGATCAGCCAGATTATCAAATGGCTGAAGCAGCATGGAGAAGAATCGGACGAAGGCACGAACTTCAGCTTCTCCGGTAAGGACGAGCCGTACATGGACTTTTCGTTCGAGTGGCAACAAAACGGTGGCGGGGAGTTGCTTTTCGTCGGCTATTCCAACGAGGAGAACGGCGACATCTGCAACGATCCAGAGTTCAGGTTCCACATCAAAGACGGCCAGATCGAAAAGATCATCCACAACCACTGGATGTACGGTGATCGTCCCTGTGATTCGGAAGAGGATCGGAAATACGCCTTTGAGTTTGCCGACCTGCTCTACAAGCGGCACCTGCGGACTCGGAGTGGCGACGGGGACCGTGATACGCAGCCGCATCTGGCAGAAGCGTTCGACATCCTGTGTCGGCTGGTGCAGGACGGTGAACCAATCCCCGCTGAGATCGTGGTGCCGTTGGAAGACGACAACCAAATGACGTGGAAGACGGCAGGACTGCTGGAAGCTGTGAAGCAGCAGATCGCATCGTCTGCTTGAAACTCCGGGGCGTCCGTGGTCGCAATCGTGCGGCTGCGGTTAAAGCCCCACGGACGTTTCAACGAACATGATCCAGACGGGCCAATTCCGGCCCAGAAAGGAAATGAAATGAGTTCACAGAAATCCACGCTGGCCGACATCTTGCCAGCACAAGAGCACTATTACCTGCTTCACGATGGCGTGAAGTTCGCCCGACACGGAACCCCAGAGGCAATTGGCTTGCTGGTCTTCGAGGATCGTGAGCGTGCGGATCTGTTCTGCCTGACCGTGGGAAACGCTTTGCCCGCCTTTAAGCCAGTACGGGTCGATGTTGACGATTTCATGCGGCTTGTCGAAGAAGTCGGGGCAGTCTGCGTGGTTGATGGGCTGAAGGTCTTTGTTGGATCGATAGGGCCAAGGGCGGCTGTGAGCAATTAAATCTCGTTGGTCGTTCCAGAGAACATGGACAATACAAAGGAGTAAATCATGAACCCAAAAGACCAAGAACAGTACGAACGATTCATTGTGCCGGAACTTCAACGTGAAAGGGCCGAACGGCTCGCCAGAATGGAAGCCGAACTGCTCGGCGGCGTTATCGGCGAACGCTTGGATAGGCTGGAAGCACTGGTTACGGGAAACCGGGCTGGGTTCATTCCAGATCAAGATGACTTGGAATTCCTGGCCTATGCGTATCTCGACAAAGCGATGGGCCTGCACTGCTATTACTTTTTCACGGGGGCCTGTGATGGGGCAGCGGAAGCAATGCGTTTGGAAGCACGATTCGAAGACGTGGCGAAGTACCTGGGCCAAACCAAGCGGCAGGAAATCATCGACCTTGTGGACAAGCGAGGGTACGAAACGTCCGGCGACGAATGGGAGGCATTCAAATCCACGTGGGATGGTTTTTGGAGCACTCCCGCAGATCGTGATGCCATCTTACGTCTGGCCGCATCTTTGCCGGACGACCTCTCTCAACTCGACATCGGTGGCGAGTTTTACGAGGTGCTGGAGCAGGCGAGAGGTGGGAAGAAGGTAGAAGAACACGACTGCCGGGATCTTGAGTCGAAGGCCGCTTCTGACCAGCATACGCAGCCTGCAACGGAGCCGGAACCTATCAACCCGGAGGGCGTTGTCACGGAAGATTCAAATTGGGAACCAGCGAAGTAAATCGGATTTCATTGCACAAGTGGACAGGGACGCACATCGTGACGAAAGCAAATGAGAGCAGCGTAAACCTGCATGAACTGGCGAAGTCCTTCGTGCAGGAGACCGGAATCGACGGCCTACGGACTCGCTGGTTTTGGCGAGGGGAATGGTACATCTGGGTGGGCACGCATTATGAGTCTGTTGGGCGGGAGGCCATCGAACGTGAAGTCTTGGACTTTCTGCAAGACAAGATGGAAATCAAGGTGAGCACCATCCGTGGTGTCGTGGATCTGCTGCGGTTGCTGCAATTCTGCGGAGCAAGCCAAACCCCTGCGTGGCTAGAAAAAGGCCGTTGCTCGGAGCCGAAAGACATCTTTCCAGTGAAGAACGGGCTGCTACATCTACGGGAGCATTGCGAACCGCAACTGCTGGCTCACGACCCGGCTTACTGGGGGCTTTCGGCGGCGGGATACTCCTATTCGCAAGCTGCTTCGTGTCGCAACTGGATCGAGTTTCTCGGTCAATTGTGGGCCGATGGCGTCGATGAAAAGGGGATTCTTCAAGAGTGGTTCGGATACTGTCTGCTTCCAAACACGTTGCAGCAGAAAATTCTGGCGATCATTGGACCACCTCGGAGCGGGAAGAGCACGATTGCACGGGTCTTGACCGAATTGCTCGGACGAAGAAATGTCGCCAGCCCGTCCATCCGGTCGCTGAGCGGGTCGTTCGGGTTGTGGGGCATGTTGGACAAGATGCTTGCAATCATTCCCGACGCCACGTTGCCCAATCCCTGCCCGGCATTGGAAGAACTCCTGAAGTCGATCAGCGGTGAAGATTCCGTTGATATTCATCGCAAGGGAATGGCTCCCCTGACTGGGATCAGGTTGTCCACCCGGTTGATGCTCCTGGCGAACGAACTTCCGGCTTTTCACGATCCAAGCGGTGCTTTGGAACGGCGATTGATAGTTCTGAAAACTGAACGGAGTTTTTACGGCAGAGAAGACATTCACCTGACAAACAAGCTGCTGGAGGAATTGCCGGGAATCCTGAACTGGGCGATTGAAGGGCTGATGAGGCTTTGGAAGCGAGGCCACTTCCGAAAATCGGTTCTCAATGCAGAAGCGATTCTCGACAATCTGCCTGACCGTGATCGGGTTCGCAGGATTGTGATTTCTTATGAGCGACCACGACTTGAACGGCCTCGAACACGACGGCCTAAAAGCGGAGCCACGAAGAGCTACAGAGCGGCGACTTCTGTGAATGCCAGAACCAAGCAACCGAACGCCCATGTCCAGAAAAAACAGAAGCGTACCGGACATTCGACCAAATGAAAGGATCGGGCTGCGTTACACCTTGGCTGCGATCCGTTTCTCGGCGATCTTGATGTACTTCTTCTCCTTCTCAATTCCGATCACCTGCTTGGCTCCGAAATCCAGCCCGGCAGCGAGCATGGTGCCAGAACCGGCGAAACAATCCAGCAGAACGCCGCCTTGGGGCAACAGGTATTTGACCCACCATGCGGCAACGTCGTAGGGAGTCGTGGCATTGGAAAGAAGGCTGCCCGGTGCATTTTGTTGTACTCATTCGGGAAGCATGTGCTACCTGTCGACGTCCACACTTTTCGCGTTGCGATTCGACTTGGTCTCGTTCCACGAAGCGTAAGCTACGAAGAATCACACGATCTTTTGGAATCTGCGATACCGTGGAACTTGAGGCGGAGATTTCATGTCAACGCAGTTGCCCATGGCCGAGAGAGATGCATGTCCAAATCCCCTCTGTGTCCTGGGTGTCCACTTTCACGAATGTGTTTAGTGTCTAAAGCAAATCGGGAGCCTAAAGTTCTCGCTCGCCCGAAACCTCTCGCGTTAGAGTTGTTTTCCGGTGCAGGAGGCATGAGCTATGGGTTTTCTCAAGCTGGGTTTCAAATTGTACAAGCGATTGAGCAAGATCAACGCGCTGCCGAGACGTTTCAAGCGAATCACGCTGAAACGGATTTGATTGTCGGAGACGTTTCCATCTTGGATCCATTGGTCGTGGCAAAGCGAGTGTCGATTCGGCAAGGCGATCTGACACTGCTTTTAGGTGGACCACCGTGCCAGGGATTCTCCGAATCCAACCGACGAACACGAACTCTAGAAAACCCTCGCAACCATTTGTACCAGCAATTCTTTCGTTATGTCGAAGCTTTAGCGCCTCAGTGGTTTGTACTGGAGAACGTCGCCGGATTGAAAACGCTCGCTAACGGATCTGTTCTCAAGGCGATCGTTGAGCGAGCCTGTGAACTGGGGTATCACGCTGAATGGAAGGAATTGAACGCAGCTGAGTTTGGAGTCCCACAAACGCGCAGACGCATTTTTGTGGTCGGAAACCGACTTGGGCTTCCGGTGTCGTTCCCACTGCCGACGCATGGAACAGAAGCCACTCCATTCGTTTCCGTGCGAGACGCGATTGGCGATCTCCCTCCCTTAACCGTGGGAGCGGATTTCGGGTGCATGTCATACAGGAGCGGGATTCGCGCTTCTAAATATCAGACGTCAATGAGGAATGGAAAAGCGTGTGTCGATGGCAACCTCGTGACGTAACCGTTCACACCCCATCAGCAGTGAGTGAAGGTCCCTGCTTGTGATTGAAGTGAGCGTGAACGGAGTCCGTAAGGAAATTGAGCGTGTCGCGT
>Ga0194055_10001973_pt1 | contig 16458 bp, 14 predicted proteins | sample SepL449m_MetaG_FD_155482 | JGI IMG/M metagenome (GOLD analysis project Ga0194055, IMG submission 155482) | Anoxic zone freshwater microbial communities from boreal shield lake in IISD Experimental Lakes Area, Ontario, Canada - Sep2016-L442-9m | ecosystem: Environmental > Aquatic > Freshwater >... | reverse complement strand
GTAACACATCATCGGGGTGGGGGGGCTCGGGGCTCAGGTCTACCTGCGACTTCAGAACCTCGAGTCCAGGGTTCGGGGCCAGCGTCGAAATCGGTGTTGCTCGCACTTGGGTATACGAAAGGAGGTCATGAAACGCCCAGCTCCACGGCACGTTCTCGTCTTCCGCAGTGACGGCGTCACCATCGGCCCCGGTCGAAACAACTAACACGATTTCGGCACCTGCCATGAGGCCGAGTAGGGCAAGAATCCCTTCGACTGAGATACCCGTTCGATCGGCAACGACCCGGGGTGTTCGGTCGAGATCGAACGCAGCAAATACTGCGGCCACCCGAACATCGTGGACGACCAGATGGGCTCCGGTTGTGGGCGACTCGACCCTCATCTCATGTCCTATCCTCCTTAGATGGGCGAATCGCGACAATCGGATGCGCTGATCGGGGTCGAGAGTTGTTGGTGCGCCTGCCCAATTCAGGTCTGGGCTCACCAATGTCGCCAACGGACGGGCACCCTCAAATGCCGTGACCGCTGGAATGCCTCCGTCGACAGGCATGCGGTGATTGAGGCTGTGAGACTGTTCAGGCGCCACGGGGCACCCTCCAACGACGGACCTTGCCCACGCTCACCGGCAACACGGCGGCTACGTCAATCGTGAATCGGTACTCGACGCCCCCCCGCCGCTCATCAGTGGGATCAACGAAAACGAGTACGACATCCCAGCACAACCCGTTGACTCGCGCAAAGGGGCTGTACTCCGCGCGGTAACTGGCAAAACTCAGACCATCGGCCATGGCGTCGAGAAACGCAGTTGCTACTTGGTAGCCACCAGTAACCGCATGATTTAATGCTCGTTCGCGAGACACGGACGGGTCGCTCGGCACCCGATGCGTCACCTGATTGAAGAAGTCGGCGGTGGCTTGAACAATCCCTGAGGTCACTGGGGTTCGCAGCCGCGGCCACCCTTTCGATCCTGCATCGCCGAAGCCTTCGACGAGGTCAGCGTCTAGTACCGCGTCTCTCGCGATGGCTAACTGACCCATCACGGCTCCGGTTGGAGAAAGCAGAGCGTCAGCGGCCACGGCAGCCAGTGACTGCTCAGCCAAATACTCGGTACGCCATCCGTACATGCCGCGTACTGAATCAATCCGGAGCACCGGAACTTGCTCGCCGCCACGTAGTGAACGCCTGTCGGCGATGTGGAAACCGGCCGCTGACACAATCTCAACTTCCTGCTTGCTCTGAGCCAGCAGCAATGCGCTCAACATGTCATAAGCCTGAGCTCCGAATTCACCGACGGGTTCGATTGAGAAGCGATCTTCTCCGTTGATGGTCAATACCCACAACAGTCGGCGTGCCTCCGCCGGGTGAAGATCGAGGTACGCGACCATCGCCTCCACGTCATAATCTTCTCCAAGTCCTACGCCAACTGTACCCGTAACGACGGCGCGAAAATGGTCAGCGACAGTGTCGTTTCCGAAGTCAAGTCGAAGTGATCCCAGGGCGAAAGTCAGCGCTGGAAGGCGAATTGAGGGCGTTGCCCCAGGAAAATCTTGTGGGCCAGCCGAATCCGGTCCCCGTTCAACTCGAGCGTAAGCCTGCTCGACGTCCGTCGGTCCACTAGGTCGGTGAGTTGCCGTGCTGTGCGCAGGAAGTTCCAGCGTGTTCCCCGAGTCAGGAGGTTCGGGCACCCTGGCAGGGGCATCCGGCGCCGAAGTCAGGGTGAGGATTCTTGCGTTGTCAGCAGTTACCGCGTCCATCTCCATGTCATCGAAGAGCACAGCAAGGGCCCGGTCAATGGCTACGACTCCACCAATGCATCGGCCGGCTCCCTGCCCAGTGCACGGTCGAGCCGTCGCCACGACAATCTCGCGCACGTGACGTGGGTCTGCAACCCGTCCACTCTCAAGTAGAGCCGAAGTGAGGGCCGCCACGATGCCAGTGAGAACCGGGGCGGCCACGCTCGTGCCCCTCTCGAGCATTGTTCCGCCGCCGACTACAGCTCCGAGAACATTCTCTCCAGGACCCATTACCGCATGGCCCTCGTACCTTGAACCAAAATTGGTGAAGTCCATGGGGGCGCCATCGTCGGCGAGAGCGCCAACTGCGAGCACCGTCGGTACTGCCGCAGGAGTGCACCACTGGCGTCCAAAGTTGTTACCCGCGGGAGCGATGATGAGGGCTCCCAACTCCTCAGCTTTGCGCAGTGCATCGACAAGTAGCAAATCCATGTTCCCGCTCTGACTGGGCAGGCAGATCGAACAGTGAATGATGCGAGCACCACGAAGTAGGGCGTACTCGATTGCGCGGGCTACATTCAACTCCGAGGTGGAGTCGTCGCGGGTGTAGGCGAGGGTGATAAGCAATCCGCGACATCGAGGGACTAGGCCCGGTACCCCGCCCGCAGAGTGGCCAAAGATAACACTGGCGATGAACGTTCCGTGGCTGACAAAGGCACTATCGAACTCGGTTCGATCAACGGACTCTCGATCGGGCACCCAGTAGCCTCGCACCGTCTCGAGATCACCACCCTCGAACGACGGGTGACTTCGATCAACTTCGCCATCGATGGTAGCCACGAGAACCCGAGGATCGCCTTGGGTGAGTGAGTTTAGGCGCGCCATTCCCGGAAGAACATCAAGGGCTGCCATGCGTCTTACCGGTTGATCAATCCGCGGACGTAAGCAGGTTGTCCCGACGACGGGTCCGACACCGACACGTCTTGGGTGGCTGTCAGGAATCGCTCCCAGCGCATTAGGGCAGTTAGACCCGAGCCGTTGCATGCCATCCTCGACCCAGGTTGGTGTTGTTGGGCGATGAACTGGACGGAACTGTGAACGGGCAGCGGAGAAGGCCCCACACTCTGAACCGGCTTAACAGCGGCAATCGAACGAGCCACGATGTCTTCTGGACGAGGTTCTTCATTCACCAATGCGTCGTACAGAACGGAAAGTCGTGCCATTGCCTCGCTCTGCACTCCGGATGATGCACGACCCCCTTTGCGCCGATGGGTTGCCCCCTTGCGCGAGGTGGCTCCCTCTATCAGAAGCCCCATGTCGTCGCTGGCCAAACGGTCAGGTGAGTCCTCGCTCATCTGGAATCACCACGCGATTGATATGGCACGGGACTCCACGGCGCTGGATCGTCGTAGTTAGCCCCGTGGGTGAGGTGCATGTAGGCGTTAAGGATGTCCTCCACACTGCCATTGACGAGATTGACCGTCGCGGAAGGTGTGGAGACGTCGGGCCTTCGGACCGGAGGTGACTGGCGAGGTGCAAACACGGGGACTCCTAGCCAGCCGTCGACCAACTACGGATTTCACCTAACGTTACCGGCATGATTTCACTGACGTCGACTGTGAATCGATACACCGTACGAGCGCGCCGAGTGTTTTCGGGGTCGAAAAACTTCAATTTCACATCCCAAGCGTCGGCGTCGCGGCGAGCATACGGAGAAGCCTCCGACTCGATACTCTCAAGTTGCATACCGGAACCCAGTGCTGAGGAGAAGACGGCCGCGGCTTGGAACGCGTTGGTTGCAGCGAAGTTGACCGCTCTATCGGCAGAGAGCACACCAAGGTTGCGCAGGTCGTAGTACACGCGATCGAGAAATCCGCGCAAGTTATTGGCAATCGTAGAAGAATCGGCACTCGCGTCTGCGCGTGAACTGACCGCCTCAGCAGCCTGCTCAACTAAGAAATTGTGTCGCCAGCCGTAAAGACCCCGTGAATTGTCGATCTGGAGCACGGGAACTATCTGACCCGAGAATAGCTTGACGGTGCGTCCGGTGAGGCGGCCCGGGATGCTGACTCGCTCAACGTGATCAGTGTCTGATTCCGCGAGGATCTCGCCTGCCAACAGCTGAACCACACGATTGTAAATATCGGCGCCGAAAGCCCCTGCCGGCTCCAGCGCATAAATCGGAGTGAGTTCGATGTTGAGCGTCCAGATGACTGCGCGCGCCTCGGAGGGATTGGAGCCAAGGTAGGAAACCAACTGGCGCGCATCGTAGGGATTCGGCGGAACAACAACCCCGTCGATCTCTACCGGCGGCATGAGCTGCTTGAAGGAGTCTCTGCGAGCTTCGGTGCCAAAGTCGTAGGAAATCGACCCGAGCGCGTATACCAAGTTGCCATCGTCAGGGGCATCAGCCATCGATGGTGTGATCCCACCCAGGGGGGAACTCGCCATCCCACCCGAGGAGTCTGACCCAGCGCATCCGCATGAAGGGCCGGCTGAACGCGATTCAAACTGTTGCGGCTCTGCAGAATCTGTGCTCATAGCCCTTAGCGCTCCTTCGATGTTCAACGACCCCGCAAGCATCCGCTCACAGGATTGCACAATCATAGGTCGGCACGGGAGTGCTCCGGCCAAAATGTACCTACCAATGCTGTGTGCCCGCGCTCTCGGGTCAGACCGCCGCGCCAGCGACAGCAGCAAGGCAGCGGCACCGGCCACAATCGGAGCAGCGCATGACGTTCCGCTGAGGTGTTCGATTTGGCCGTTCGGGGCTGCCCCCAAGATGTCCATCCCTGGCGCCATGATGCCGTTGGTTCGGTACAGCTCGCCCCAGTTACTGAAGTCAAGTGCCTCCCCTTCATCGTTCAGGGCCCCAACGGCGAGGACGGTTGCCGCCGCCGCCGGGACGTGGAGGCATTCGCACCCATCGTTGCCCGCAGCAGCAACCAGTAGGACACCTTGCGACTCACATCGGTCGACTGCGCGCGTGAGAAACTGATCAGCGACACCTGTATCTGAGTACTGTCCGCCCGACAAGTTGATGATGTCCGCACCTTCGGATATCGCCAACTCAATAGCCAGCGCGAGTTCCAGTTGTGCCGCTCGGCCGGTTGACGGGTCGTACACGGGTATGTGCAGCAGCCGAATCTTTGGACAGATTCCCTCTACCAGAGTGCCGGGCTGGCCCACCAGAACACTGGTCACGAAGGTGCCGTGGACCGCGAGAGGGTCACCTGACAGCGCAGCCCTGCCAGAAGGGCCGAGTAACTGCAGATTCGCGCCTTCGAAGACTGAGTGCGAAGCATCGACGGGACCGTCGATCACAGCGACAGTGACGTGAGGTGACCCACCGTCTGTTCGGTCTCGTAGCTGGGCTAAGCCAGGCACGAGACCGAGGTTGCGATGTGGATCGACGGATTTGCTCACATTCCAGAGCGTACCGCGACAACATTCCGTGGGCTTGGTGATGAACGGTTGGCCAATTGAGAGCCGCTCTCGGCGAACCTTGTCGATGCTCGGCTGCGTCTATAGGGTTCGATTAATCTGCAGGCGTTCACTGAGACGCCCCCATTTGAAGTGAGGAACTCTGTTTGGTCACGCTTGATTTCACGGGCATTCTTCGGCCCGAGGACCCCGAACTTGGGCCTCCAGTCAAGACCGACTCGGGCCTGCGCACTCGTGCTGCGGACGATCTGTGCAGCTACCTCGAACCCTACCTTCAAGATTTCGCGATTACTCGTGTCGCACACATCACCGGCTTTGACTATGTAGGGCTACCGGTACATACGGCCATAAAACCTCAGGGGCGGTCGCTCTCAGGCGGAAGCGGCAAGGGGTCGACAACCAGTGCGAGTTGGGTGAGCGCTGTCATGGAGTGCTGCGAGCAAACGATCTGGGAGAACCTTGATCTGGAGCGTGTAGTGGCCAGCGAAAGCGTGATGAAGCGCATGGGGGTGCGGACGGTCGACGCAGGACGTCTGCCACTCCTTCGAGGCGCAATTTACAACACTGAAGTACCGGTCGCATGGACGGCAGGGTGGGACATTGTCCGCGGCGAGGAAGTTTATGTCCCCCTCGTCGCGGTTCAGGTCCGAACTGATACTAATCGGGGGTTCACACCTTTCGCCGCGGGAGCCAACGGGCTCGCGAGTGGAGTTCACGTGCTTGAGGCGGTGCTCTCGGGTCTCCAAGAGGTTGTTGAGCGAGATGGCGTCACGCTCTATTCGTCAGTTCAACGAGTGCCCGAGCAATCAGCCCAAACTTTGCTCGAACAAGCCGCGCCATCGATAGCGGAGCGCGTCGCGAGGAGCGGACTTGGACTTACGGTTCGTGACTGCACGACAGAACTTGGGATACCGGTATTCAGTGCTTATCTGCATGACTATGAAGGCAACTCCGGGTCATTTAGGGGTTCTGGCGCCGGAGCGAGCACGGTGACAGCACTAGTTCGCGCAGTCACAGAGGCGGCGCAGTCACGCTGCCTGATCGTCGCAGGTGCTCGCGATGACGTTTTTGAATCAGACAGATCCGCGGCCGTCAATTGGGTGTCGCGGCCCTCGCCCGCTCGTCCTCTTGAGGAGGTCACCGACACGTTTGATCTGGGGGCACTTTCGATTCTCGAGGCGCTCACGTGGATGGTCGACAGGCTAGTGGAGCATGGCTTCGATAGAGTTGTGGTGCTACGTCATTCCAATCCGGGAGACCCGGTTCAGGTCGTTCGGATCGTCGTTCCTGGACTGGAGGGCTGGTCCAATTCTGACACCGGGTTGGGCGAGCGGGCCCAAGCGCTATCCCGAGGCAGCAATTTGAAAGGTCTTGAATCGCAACGATGAGCGCCGCTCAAGATGTCGTCTTTCTGGGCCCCTCACTGTCGTGGGCCGAGGCCCTAGCAATTTTGCCCAATGCGACACTGCGCCCGCCCACCAGTATGGGAGACGTCTTGGCCGCCTGCCATCCGCGATTACCCCACTCGATCAGCATCATCGATGGATACTTTCTGACGACGATGGCGACGTACCACAAAGAGATTCTCTACGCACTCAGCCAGGGAGTGTGGGTGCTCGGTGCATCCAGCATGGGTGCACTTCGGGCAGCCGAGTGCGATAGATACGGGATGATCGGAGTGGGCGCGATCTATCAGGGAGTGGCAGCCCGAACGATCGTCGACGATGATGAAGTCGCTCTCACCCACTCCGACGCCGTCTCAGGGTTCCGTCATATATCTGATCCGATGGTCACTATTCGGGCAACTCTTCTGGGTGCCCTTGAGATCGGACTCATCGATCCGGGCGAGCATGCTCAACTGATCGACCTTCAGAAACAACGATGGTTTCCCGATCGACATTTGAGTACCGTCGTCTCCGATGCCCAATCGATCGGGTTCGATTCGGAACGAGCGAAGAGTCTCGGTACTTGGGTGCACGCAAATGTTCGAGACCCAAAACGGGATGACGCGATGGAACTACTGCATCGGGTGAAGTTACTACCTGCGGGACTCATGGCCCGAACTGATCGTCCAGAGTGTGTGATTTCTCCAGTGTTCCGAGCCACGCTAGCGCGTGACGTCATCGTCACAACAGCTAGTGACGAGGCGATTTCACTTGATCAAATCCGTCGTTCGGCTGCCTTGCATGAACCAGATTTCACTGAGTTAATGGTCGTAGCTCGAAGGATGAATGCCCTCGTGCGACTCTCGATCATCATCGGCGGGGAGCTCACCGATGATGAAATTAACTCCGCGCGTACGTATCTGGCACAGCAGATGAATGTGACTGAGGACCACCTCAACGAACATTTGCATCATTTAGACCTCGACGAGCGAGGGGCTGATGAGCTCGTGAGGCGGGAGGCGCACGCGTTGCGCATAGAGCGAAGTGATCTCGGGCGCACCCGAATGGGCATGATCACGCAAGGTTTCTTGAACGAATTGCGTAAACGAGGTCGTTATCAGGAAGTCAAAGAGGCTGCGGCCCGGCGCAGGCGTCTCGCGGCGGGGGTAATCATGAGCCCCTCCCCGAGCCCTACCGCGATCGTGCGTAGTCATGCGACCAATGCGAATTGGGATATTCCGGAAGATTGGGCGGACTATATCGACCTCGAAGAGCTGGGAAGCGCTCATGAAGTACTCGATGCGATGCTGACCTCTATTAAGGCCCATCATGCGGTTCACGGGTCCGGCGTCACCGAGGATGTCGGTGTCGAAACGCTGGTACTTGTTCAAGCCGAGCCGCGAACTGCCCGAGGTCGGTGACCATTTCATCGGCTGGGGCTGGCAATGCGGCCACCCGTCGGTACATTTCGGTTTGCGTCGGATCAGCGTCGTCTAGACTGCGCTTGCGCTCGAACTGGTCGATCGCGCTTGGTATTAAGGGAGTCCGAAATGCCGAATCAAGAGATCGTTAGCCCCCTCCCTATCGCTCCCAGCGAACGTCTGGTGCTCAGCATTGAAAGTGTCCTAGGGGACGCTGGGCCGTCAGGTATTTGTAGCTGGTCTTTCGTTTCAGAGTAGTTGTCAGTAGCTTCGTAGTGCGTGTGGGTGTTGCACTCCCCTTTTGGAGGAACTGCAGCACCCACACTGCTACTTCTGCCCTCTGCAACTCACCAATTTCCTACTGACGAGATGTGACGATGCTGTGACGAAGTCTGGGTTGGGTGGAACGTTGGGGCAACGTGGGACCAAGTTGGTGATGGTTGCTCTGGTGTTGGGCCAATTTCTGGTGCTGCTCGACTCAACCGTCATGTCAGTCGCACTTCCCCAGATCCAAGGCCAGTTCAGCATTGGACTGGCGCCACTTCAGTGGGCTGTGGTCGCCTACCTTGTCGCATTTGCAGCCATCGCCGTTCCGATTGGAGCCTTGGGCGATCAACTCGGACGGCGAACCGTCTACCTATTCGGCTGTTGTTGTTTCGTTGTCGGATCTGCTGTCTGCGCCATCGCGCCGGGCATTAGTGTGCTGATTCTTGGGCGCGTCTTTCAAGGTGTCGGCGGCGGAACGATGGGCACATTGGCTATCGCTATTTTGGTGTCCTCCTTCTCAGCTGATCAAACACCGCGCGTCATCGGAATCTGGACGGCCGCAAGCGCTGGGGCGATGGCACTTGGACCGTTGGTCGGTGGCATCCTCGTCACGACGCTTGGGTGGAGGTCGGTGTTTGGCATCAATGTTGTGCTGATGCTTCTCGTGATTCCCATGGTTCTCAGACTCGTGCCGAAGAGTCCGCCACTTAACCACACAGCAGAGAAGATCGATTGGCTTTCGACAGCACTGCTGACCGTTGCTCTGGTGCTGATCGCTGGTGGGATCTCCCTTCTTGGAACGGCGCCGGTGACCGATCTCACCGTGTTGGGTCCTATCACCACAGGTGTGCTCGTGGTCGTCGTGTTCGTCTTCCAGCAACGACGGGCAGTTCAACCTCTTACCCATTGGCCCACAATCATCAAAGCTCCGATCCCCGCTGGTCTGGCTGTTCTGGTTCTGCTGAACATGGTGTTGGCCGGTGTGTTTATGCAGCAGATGCTGCTGCTGCAGAACGTGCTTGGATGGTCCCCGCTCCTCGCCGGGCTGGTCACTATGGGCGCCTCCGGAGCTGTGGTCATCTTCTCGCCAATCTCGGCCAGGATTCTCGAGCGACTCGGGCTCGGCATGACCGTTGGACTTGGGCAGGTGATCACCGCACTGGGTGTCTGGGGGCTCAGCCTCACAGGGGTTGGGACATCGGCGGCTCAAGTCGCGGTCGCGTTTGCCTTGATGGGTATTGGGCTTGGAATATCTATCCCGTCCATGACCTCGGGCGTGATGATGGTTCCTCGTCAAGAGCAACTCGGCGCTGTCTCCGGTTTCGTCGCTCTGGTTCAGGCGATGGCCGCAGTGTTAGGTCTGACACTGCTCAACGCCCTCGCTGCCTTCCTCACAGCCTCAACCTGGAACTCAACCGCGCAGGAGGTTTCGGGTGCTGAAGCCCTGATCCCTCTCGTGATTGCTGGAGATGCACCGGCAGTCTCGGTGGCGGCGGGACAACGGGCGGGCGAATTGGCTGGCTTGGCGTACACCCACGGTGTGAGCGGATGCTTGACATTGTGTGCCGCCTTGCTTTTGATGATGGCTCTAGCGTCACCTTGGCTATTTGGCAGCACTGGTCGAATCACAGATGTGGAACCTGCGAAGGATACGGTTACCTCCTAGTCTCAGTTCCCGGTCCGCACTGCGAGGAACGCCCCACTCCCAACGCTGACACCGAAGCGGCGGCGAAGAAAACCGCTACGCCGAGCATCAGCCCGACGATGAGAGCGGCGTGGCTTTCCATTCCGGTCTGGTGGAACCGACCCCAGCGGCCGAGTAGCACCCTGAACCCGATCGAGCCGGTTGGGCCGGCCAGCGGTACATTTCGGTTTGCGTTGGATCAGCATCGCCTAGACTTTGCGTGCGCTCGAAGTGGTCGATCGCACTTGGTTTCAAAGGAGTTCAGAATGCCAAATCAGGAGATTGTCGCCCCCCCCTCGATTGCTCCGAGCCAACGTCTAGCGCTCAGCGTTGAGAGTGTCATGGCGGCTGCCGAGCCCAGCTTCTCCGTCTGCTGGTCTTTCGTTTCAGAATAGTTGCGAAGTGAGTGTGGGTGCTGTACCCCCTTGAGGGAGCTGCAGCACCCACACTGCTGTTTTCGCCGGCGGCAGCTTACCAATTCCGTACTGCGCACTGACTGAGGTTCCGCCAGATCCACCACAAATCTCAGGGCAACTGCGGCATCCACCGGGTCAATGCAGGGCTAGGTTTCGGAACCGGTTCGCAGTGACAGCAGCTCCCACTCCCGCGTGGTTCCCCTCGGCCCCCCAGCCTCGTCCCTGGCTCGTGGTCACGTCTTGACCAAAGAAGCCCCAGACGGGCATCTCTTGACGGTGGGTTCTAGGTACTCACGCAACACCGGTTTTGTTTGCTGTTTCGGAGAGTAGCTTGTCGAGGACTTCGGCGGGGGTGCGGTAGCCGTGGCGTTTGCGGGGGCGGGAGTTGAGTTCGCGGGCGATGTTGTCCAGGATGCCGGGGCCGTGCACTGATAGGTCGGTGCCTTTGGGTAGGTATTGGCGCACCAGCCCGTTGGTGTTTTCGTTGCTGCCACGTTCCCAGGGACTGTTGGGGTCGCAGAAGTAGATGTCGATGCCGGTGTCGATGCTGATCTGCTTATGCCGGTGCATTTCTTTGCCTTGGTCCCAGGTCAGGGACAGACGTAATTGCTCGGGCAGGGTGAGGATCTGGGCGGTCAGGGCCTGCTGCACCTGACCTGACCCCCTGTGGTTGATCCAAGTGCTGTGTGAGTCCACGATTGCCCGTATGGGCATGGAGGACGATATGCAGCGCAGGCGTCATACCCCGGAGCAGATCGTGCGCAAGTTGCGCGAGGCGGATCGGATGTTGGGTGAGGGGACCGCCCTGGTGGAGGTGTGTAAGCACCTGGAGGTGTCCGAGCAGACCTACTACCGGTGGCGCAACCAGTACGGCGGGATGAAGGCCGATGATGCGAAGCGGCTCAAGGAGCTGGAGAGGGAGAACTCCCGGCTCAAGCGCATCGTGGCCGATCAGGTGTTGGACATCGACATGCTCAAGGAGCTGAACCGGGGAAACTTCTGAGCCCGACCAAGCGTCGGGCAGCGGTTGATCACCTGCAGGATGTATTCGAGGTGTCACAGCGGCGTGCCTGCGCGCTGGTCGGTCAGCCTCGGGCGACACAGCGGTTGGCTCCGGTGGTGCCCACACCGGTGGAGCAGCACCTGCGGGGTCGTCTGCGAGAGCTCGCGACGGCTCATCCGCGCTACGGGTATCGGCGTCTGCGTGCCCTGCTGGTGCGGGAGGGCTGCATGGTCAATCACAAGCGTGTGCAACGCCTGTGCCGGGAAGAGGGCCTGCGGGTGCGGGTCAAGAAGCGCAAGCGTTCGCGCGTGGGGACCTCCACGGTGGCCGGTGACCGGCTGCGGGCCGATCACCCGAACCATGTGTGGGCGTTGGATTTCGCCTTCGACCAGACCAGCGACTGCAGGACCTTGAAGTACTTGAACGTCACCGACGAGTTCACCAGGAGTGCCCTTGCCATCGACGTCGAGCGGTCGATTACTGGCGATGACATGGTCATGGTCTTGGAACGGCTGACCGCTGTGCATGGCTTCCCACAGTTCGTGCGCATGGACAACGGCACCGAGATGACGTCCAACGCGATCGCGGACTGGTGCCGGTTCAACCCGTCGGGCATCGTGTTCATCGACCCGGGATCACCGTGGCAGAACCCGTTCGCCGAATCGTTCAACGGCCGGCTCCGCGACGAACTGTTGGCCGTCGAACAGTTCCACACCCTCCTCGAGGCCAAGATCATGGCCGAGGACTACCGCCAGCAGTACAACAAGCACCGGCCACACTCCTCGCTGGGCTACCTGACGCCCGACGAGTTCACGCTAGATTGGCACAACAACAACCCCGGACTCACACAAGCACTGGCTCACTAACCGGGGGCAGGTCAACCCCTCCGGCCTCTGCTCGTTCGATCCGGTCGCCCCGGCGGACGCGAGTCGCTCGCCGATTCGAATCATATTTCGTAGACTCGTGTGGGTGAGTTCCAAGAATGGTCGCGGCCGCAAAGGCCGCCCACATCAGCGTCCGCAGCGCCCGGTGACACTGTCGGCGGTGCGCAACCACGACGACTCCGAACGGGACCAGCAGCTGATCCAAGAGCTCCGCCGTGCCCTCCGCGGGTCCGAGCCTCTCGACTTCCTCGCGATCGTCAGCGGGTTGCTGGACGTGACCGACCCTCGCCTCGTTAGCCCCTTCGCGCGTGGTGACGAGCAACCCACGCTCGACGCCCTCGTCGAGTCCTTCATCGAGACTCCCTACGCCGAAACGACCGCTGCGCTCACGGCGATCCGCGCTCTCACTGGCAACGAGTTGCTGGCGGCCCGGATCGGGCGCGAACTCGCGACCCGCCGCCACCCCCTGCCGGACTGGCTCACCGGCTTGGACCGGGCACGAGTCGAACCCGAGGTGTGGTTCATGACCCATGTCCTCGGCGACGGTGACGACTACCTCGTTGGCGTGACCCTGCCCTCTGGCCACAGCCTGTCAGCACTGGTCTACGTCGACCACAACATGGGAACCGTGGTCAAGGACGCCTTCATCGTTCCCCAGCAGTTGGTCGAGCTGAGCGACATCATGGCGCAGACGATCTCCGACGTCGACCAGACGATGTCGCTCGTGGACCCGGCCCTGGCTCGTGCAGTCATCAACGAGTCGATCGAGAGCGGTGCCATGACGTTCCCGCCGTTGGAGTCCGACAGCTGGCCAATGTGCCGGCCGATCGTCGAGTGGATGCTGCGCATGCTGCCTGCCGGAGGAGTCGTCCCCCAGCGACGGGAGTGGACCGACGGCGAACGGAACGCACTCGCCGATGCGTTCTTCGGCTCGCCCTTCGCAGCCGGACTCGACGACCGAGACAACCATGACCTGCTCGACCGCGTCCTATGGTTCGGGATCGACTACGGGCCGGGGGATCCGTTGCGCTGGAGCCCGGTCAACGTGGAGATACTGCTCTGCGACTGGTTTCCCCGCAAGATCGTGGCCGAACCCGACTTCCTCTCCCAGCTCCCCGGCCTGCTCAGGGCATTCATCAGGTTCAGTCACGGTGAGCGAGGCATCCGACCGTCACTGACGGCTCAAACTCTCGCGGCGGTCGACGTGTGGGAGCCGGCTTTCCAGCGGACCATCCGTTCGTCGCGGTTGCAGGGACGCGCGGCGCTGATCGCCGGGATGCTCGAACCGGAGGATGACGATGACCTCGACTACGAGGAGATCATGCTGGAAAGCCTCGACGAGGCCGTGGGCGGTCGTGCGCAACTGCTGGCGCTGACCGATGCACCGCTGTCGAACGAGGCGTTTGAATGGACTGGTGTTGCCGAGGACATCCGACCTGTGGTCCGCGAGATTCTCGAGGCTTGCGACCGGGTTGCCGAAGAGATCCTCGACGTTGAGCACCGCACGGCCATGCGACGCTTCCTCAGCCGCGCCGCCGTCGGTGACCCGGCCATCTTTCGGCGCAAGGCATCGCCCCAACGGGGAGCTGCAGCCGTCACCTGGGTGATCGCTCGCGCGAACGATACCGTCGGCGGCTACTGGTCTGGACTCACCGTGCAAGACCTGCTCGCGCCGCTCGGGGTCTCGGGGAGTGTGTCGCAGCGGGCCGAGCCACTGCTGCGCGCCAACGGCGTCAATCCGCATCGGCTCTACGGTTCGATGAAGTTGGGAGCGTCTGACCTGCTGACGTCGCGCAAACGAGCGTCGATCATCGAGCAGCGGGATCGATATCTCGGTGATTACGGTGAGGGGACGATCTAGCCTCGCTGGGCAACGAACGTGGTTGAGGCGTCGCGACCGCGACGCGCCCGAGCTGGTCAGGCGGTTCTAGCGAGTGAGTGGGTCCACCGGTCTGCTGGACTTGATACTCCAGCGCATGTTGTGCGATAGCTGAGACGGCACCCCGCATCGGTCGGTCGTTCAGCCTCACTGAGGGCGCGTGCGGTCTGGTTACCGGCGTGCGCCGCGACTGGATCTGCCACGTACGCCAGCTGATCTGCTGGGAGTCGTTGGCGCGTGACAACACGAAGAGTGGCGCGTTGCTGGTTGTGCCGTCGAACTCGTCCGGCGGCCTCAGCGCCGGCGAACACACCGTGCCGTCGCGGCAGGCAGTAGCCCGCGCCCAGTGGTGCGGCCTGCTCGGCCAAGCTCAACGCCCGTAGTGGTAGCGGCAGGCCGCGATGCGGACTTCACCGTCGACCACCTTGTAGACCAGTCGATGCTCGTCCGTGATGCGTCGTGACCAGTAGCCCGCGAAGTCGTGCTTCAGCGGTTCTGGCTTGCCGATTCCCTCATTGCCGTTGCGCACGATGTCGCCGATGAGGGTGTTGATTCGCTTGAGCACCTGCCGGTCCTGGGCCTGCCACCAGAGGTAGTCATCCCAGGCGTTGGCGTCCCAGACCAGACGCCTCACTCGACGTCGATGAGCTGGTGCTCAGCTCCTTCGCCAGCCTCGAGGCGCTCCATGGCGTCGAGGAGCCTGCGTGCGTTGGCGGGAGATCGCATGACTGCCGCGAACACGTGAACGGCGACTACGGATCAGAAGGTTGGGAGTTCGAATACCTTCGGGCGCACAAACCAAAACCCTTGGTATACACGGTATTTCGCGATTCACCCCGTTCTCGAGGGTGGTCGATATGACAGGTTCGCTCCCGATGGTGGCACCGATGGTGGCAACGCCATCGTCACCGAGCGAACATGAGCGGACGAACCGGAAACATTCTGAGCTCGCAGCCGTCCACAGCGGCCTAGGTGTCTTGAAGGACGACCTGGGCAATCTGAGGACGGGAACGACATGGGACGCAAGCGGATGAACGGCGAGCACTCGATTTACCCGTCGGGTGGACGCTGGCATGTGCAGGGGTACATCGACGGCAAGCGGCGCCGCGTCAGCCGCATCAGGCGCTCCGATGCGGTGGAGGCCTGGGAGGCTCTGGTCAAGCTGCCCACCCCGTCTGTGACGGTGGATGGGCCGCGCACCGTGGCTGACGCCGTCGAGCAGTGGTTCACCCTGCACAGCGCCGACTGCAAGTACTCCACCCGCACCGGGTCCGGCTGACACCTGCCGAGTTCAGGCGAATTCATGATCCTTCGACCGACGATGACGATCCCCTACGGAGCACTCACCGGTGTCGCGGCACCGGGGCACAGGTTCGTCACCGCTGAGTTCCAGAGGAAGGGTGTCTGGCGGGCGAAGATTCCCGCCTCCACCATCTGGTTGTTGATCTGCGGCGCGGTGGCTCCCTGCGCTAGCAGTCCGCAGATTGCGCGCCCTGCCTCCGCGAGAACCGCATCATCAGTGCCCTGCCCTCCCCATCCGGCAGCCGACTTCAGGTCTCTGAGAAACAGCTCGGTGTTGCCTGACGTCGAGCTCGTCGGCTCAGGTCCGCCTCCGTCAGCTGCCTCGGCCACTCCTGCCGCGGTGTACGCGGCGACCGCTCCTCTAACGCACCCCGCGATCCACTGATCGATGCCACCGACCTCGTTCTTGTACCGCCGGCTTGCCGGGTCAAAATCATTTCCGCCTTTGGTACACAGCCGGCGCACCTCGGCCACGACAAATGCACCGGGCTTGTGCCCCTCGATGGCAACATCCGCGGAAACCCACTCGCTGCTGTAGGCGAAACCCGCGGTGTAGGCGGCCGTTGTCTCAGTTGGGGCAGACACAGGCGTAGTAGCTGGGGAGCCACCGGACTGGCACGCGGCAGCGAGCGGGATGACGGCCACTACCATCAGTAGCGTGCGCCTCAGCATGGCCAGTTGGGGTTGTCGGGGTCGTACCCCCCGTACTGATAGCAGTTCAAAGCGTGGTCCAGATTCTTCAACTGCGGCGCAAGCTCTGCTGACTGAGCCGCATTGAGCCGCGCTTGGCGAGATGCTCGCGCGCTTGCGGAGGCCGACGAGGCAGCTGCGGAGGCCGACGAGGCAGCCTGCTCTGCAGCAGCCGACGCAGACACTGCCGCAATGCTCCCGTTGACTCGACTGGCCTCCTTGGCAAATGCGGCGAACGCCGATCCGGCCGATGCACTTGCTGCTGCCCTGGCCGCGCTGGCGTTGTTCGCCTTCACCACAAGGCTGATGGCACCGGCCGCTGCGAGGACGATGACTACGACGATTCCGGC
>Ga0194055_10001972_pt1 | contig 16461 bp, 11 predicted proteins | sample SepL449m_MetaG_FD_155482 | JGI IMG/M metagenome (GOLD analysis project Ga0194055, IMG submission 155482) | Anoxic zone freshwater microbial communities from boreal shield lake in IISD Experimental Lakes Area, Ontario, Canada - Sep2016-L442-9m | ecosystem: Environmental > Aquatic > Freshwater >... | reverse complement strand
TGGGATTGTCGTTTCAGCAATTACGCAGAGATTTTGACGCATTGGTATGTTTCCAGAACGCAGTAAAATTATCTCCAAATGATGCTGAGATGCTTGCAAAACTTGGTGATCACCTACTTGTCAAGCAGGATTGGAAAGAAGCAATTGAAGTTTTGGAAAAAGCAGTTGAAATAGATCCAGATGCCATGGAAGGATTTGCACGCCTATGCCACGCCAGGCAATTGGTTTGCGACTGGAGTAGTTATCAACATGATTTGGATTTACTGTGGAAGGATGTCGAAATAAAGATTGGGAAAGGTGAATGCCCTGCAGTTGGTCCCTTTCAATCCCTTACAGTTCCTTGGTCGTTGGATCGGTTGCAGATGATCGCTAAGATGCATAGTGCTAAAATCAAAGTTGAAGTAGGGGCTGCAAAGTTGCATCAATTTGATGTGTGTAAGAATGATTCCTCATCGAGATTACGAATTGGATATTTGTCAGGGGATTTTTATAATCATCCAGTCAGTCATCTTTTGCATGGTTTTTTCGGAAGACATGATCTGAAATATTTTGAAGTCTTTGTTTATTCTTTCAGCCAAAAAGACGACAGCGATTTTCGTAAACGAATTGAAAATGAGAGTGAGCATTTTATCAATGTTGCAGGAAAGAATGCCAAAGAAATAGGGATCCAGATTGCCTCGGATAATATCCAAATTCTGGTGGATTTAATGGGGTATACAGGTTTTAACCGTGTTGCTTCTTTTGCAATGCGGCCTGCCCCAATTCAAGTGAGTTTTTTAGGTATGTTGGGAACCATGGGGGCCGATTTCTTCGATTATATAATAACCGATTCATTTTTGACGCCGGAAAACTATCAGATTTTCTTTGATGAAAAATTTGTCGTTATGCCTCACTCCTATTTGATAGCAGAACTTGAATCAGAAGACTTCTCTGAAAAGGTGGATAGGGCACAGTATGGTTTGCCTGCCAGTGGTTTTGTTTTTTGTAGTTTCAATACTAATTACAAAATTGAGCCAAGAGTTTTTTCTATATGGATGCGAATTTTAAAGCAGGTTCCCGGTAGTGTGTTATGGCTTGCAGGGCAGTCCGGTGGGGCGTTGCTTGAAAAAAATCTCCGTGAAGAAGCTGCTTGCAGTGGTGTAGATGAAAGCCGGCTAATTTTTGCAGGTTTTCTTCCAAGAAATGAACACTTGAAGCGGCATCAAGTTGCTGACTTGTTTCTTGATTCGTTTGTTTACAATGCGGCTGCTACATCGAGTCTGGCTTTGCAATTGGGCCTTCCGGTTATCACTTGTCCGGGTGATACGCTTGCTTCTCGTGTTGGTGGAAGTTTGTTGAAGTCTGCAGGATTGCCTGAATTAATTGCAAAGGACCCAAGTGATTATGAAAGGCTTGCGGTAAAGCTTGCAAATGAACCAAATTTATTGCAATCGTATCGAGCTCGATTACTTGAGAATCGGTCAAAATCTCCATTGTTTGATACTAGTCGTTTTGTTGGAAATCTAGAAAAAGCGTTCTTGTTCATGTGGGAAAACTTTAAATCAGGAAGTAAACCCAGACCATTTAAAGTTGAAGAATAAAAGATTTTCTAAAGGGTTTTTAAGTATTCTAAAACTTGGGATCGTTCCTGCTCGTTTAAGTCATCACCGAAAGTATGGCCTGTATTTAGCCTTCCCGGAGTGGAAGTGTCATACCATTTTCGTTGTTCTGTAATTTCTTTATTTTGAAGATGTTCAGTATTGTTTTTGGATTGAAAGTTCCAGCCAAGTTCTTTTTGATTATAGTTTTCAAATTTATTTTGGAAATCACGGGTGAAAACTTTGGGACGGGCCTTGGAATTTAACAGGGAATAAATTGTCGGAACAGAACCATTATGCAGATAAGGGGCGGTAGCCCAAACACCATCTAAGGGAGGGGCCTGATAGCCATTGGTTTCGCGTGCTTTGTAATCATCTGAAAACCAACCTTCAACTTCCTTTGAAAACCATGATGAGTTGTAGAATCTCCCAAATTCTTTGGTGATACCAAAAAATCTTTTGGAGTCTGTACCAATAACATCAAGTGGAATAATCCTGTTGGGATAGTTGGGTTTTTCGCCATAAGTGCCATGACATTTTGAGCAATTGTTTTGAAAAACCTCCTTACCTAAAGAGGCGAGTGATTGATCAATATTGAAAGGGTAAGCAGGAGGTTGAATCGAAAGCATAAAAGCTTGGAGGTCTGCGAATTTTTTTTCATTGGTATTAAAGTGATCTGGGCCATGAAGGGGGCTCATCATGAATTGCATCACAGAGCGAACAGACCTAGCATCCGCCCCACCTGTTGAGTACATCGATTTTTTCTTTTTTAAAAGCCACCATGCAGGTGCATCTTCGTACAGATCATCATTAAGCCCAAGGTTAGTCCAAGATGTTTTTAGAGATAGGTCTGGATTACGAAACCCTAGTAAGAAAACTGAAACAGCCCCGGCTTCATTAGTTCCACGAGAGTTCCCGAAACGAAAAGCGAGAGGTTTTTTATTACCATCGGCTTTATTCATGTCTTCAAAAAAAGTTTGAAGGTCTAGGGAGTTATTCCCAAGACCTGGATACGGTTTGCCGTCAAGTGCTCCGCCATGGCAAATCAAACAATCAAGAGCGATACCTTTTACCGCACCAAAAGTAAACGGGAAAGCAGCGAGCTTAATCCCCATGGGAAGGTAATCGTTTTGGTAAGGTGCTTGATGCATACCGTATCTTGATTCGAAAATTTGGAGTGCGATTTTGGGTTCGGGATAAGAATCAAGTCCCCATTGTTTATAAAGGTTGTTAAATGCCTTTAAAGTAAAGGAGGGTGCTGCAAAATCTTTGCTTTGTAAATAGTTCTGCCCATTAAGGGCATCTGTATGCTGTGAAGAAAGCAAGGTTGTAATCAAAAAGAGAAAGTTCATTTTGTTACCTAAGTGCGTAAGGATGATACCCTTTATTATTAGCGTTAGTGCATGATAAAGAAACTAATTACTTTTGCGAGCCCAGCGTAATTTAGCAGAACGAGACCGAGGATTAAGCATTTTTTCGTCGTAGGAAGGTCTGATAGGCTCTTTTGAAACCTCTGAAAATATTCCTTGATCGAGAAGGGTTGCGAGATTTTTTTTCACAATGCGATCTTCGCCTGAATGAAAACTGATGAAAGCAACTGTAGCCCCCGGTTTTAAAATAAAAGGAAGAATGCGCATGAGAGATTTTAAATTATCCAACTCGCGATTTACAAGAATTCGGAGTGCCTGAAAAACTTGAGACAGCACATTCACTGGCTTGACCCCACCTCGTTCAAAAACCTGCTGGTTTGATTTCCTTAGGCTGTATTTTCCTACGACATGTGAAAGATCAGTGGTATTTCGAATCATCCCAGCCAGGTAATTATCTTTAATATCTTGTGCAATAAGCTCTGCTTTTTCGACATCGCCGAATTCTCCAAGCTTTTCTGCCAAAGTTTCCACATCAATTTTTTCAAGTATTTGGGCGAGTGTCTGTCCTTTAGTTGGATCCATCCGCATATCCAGGGGGCCAGGTCGCATATAAGAAAAACCTCTCTCAGGATCATCGATCTGCGGGCTTGAAACACCCAAGTCTGCAAGAAGACCATCAACTTGAAAGATTTCTTTTTCCATCAATAATCGGTCAAGCCCAGCAAAGTTGCCATGCAGAAAATGAAACGAATCTGCATAAGCTCCAAGTTTTTCCAGCAATCTTTGGTGTGCAAGAGGATCGAGATCGACTCCAAAAATTTTTCCTCCCGGAACCACCATGGGAAGTAAAAGAGATGTATGCCCCCCTGCTCCAAGGGTGCAATCGACTATGATTTTGCCAGGGGTTGGGCACAATAAAGTGAGGATTTCATCTGCTAAAACAGGCAGATGGTCGCCTTCGGGTGTTGTGCGCATGTAAATGTTTTCAATAAGTGTTACAAATTAAAATGAAACCAAGTATTATCTTAATGAATGTTACCTGATTAATCACTTTTTAAGGGTATAGAAATGTTGAAAGGTGTGCTATTTGATTTTGACGGAACACTTGCGGATAGCTTTGAGGCAATTGCCGAGAGTGTGAATTTTGTAAGGGTTGAAAACCGCTTGCCTGAATTAAGATTTGAGGAAATCAAAGCTCATGTAGGGCATGGTTTGGAGCATTTAATGCAGAAAATGCTTCCGGGATGTGACATAGAGCAGGCAAAAAAAGCGTATCATGCGCATCATAAAGTTCACATGAAAACACGCACGAGATTGTATCCTCATGCTCGCGAATTCTTAAAGAAACTTCATCTTTTAGGCATAAGCATGGGGGTTTGCAGCAACAAGCCTGTTAGATTTACCACCGAATTAATCGAGCATCTTGGCATAAATGAATACTTTAAGGTGGTCTTAGGGCCAGAAGATGTGCCCAACCCGAAGCCTGCACCTGATATGCTTATCGAAGCTGCCAAAAGGTTGCAAATTAATCACAATGAAGTGGTTTATGTGGGCGATATGGATGTGGATATTAAGGCATCAGTTGCTGCAGGTATGGAAGTCTGGATTGTGCGCCATGATGATTCTTCATTTAAGATTTCAGAAAACATAGCAAATGAGAACATCTATGATTCGTTTTTAGAAATCGAGAAAAAAAAGAGCCAAGTTTTTGTGGCGCATGATCGCAGTTAAATGGTGTACAATAATGAATTATAAAAACAGGCTCGCCAAAGGCTCAAAGTTGTGCCAAGTATAATAATATTAAAAGGTTTGGATGAAGGCAGGCGATTTGAACTGCTTACCCCATTAAGTGCAATAGGGCGGGATCAAGCTTGCTTTATTCGATTACAAGATACGGAGATTTCCCGCAGGCATGCAGAAGTTTATAAATCTGCAGATGGCTTTCGATTTAGAGATTTGGGAAGTGCGAATGGTTGCTTTGTTAATTGCAAATCAGTTCGAGATGTTTTGTTAAAGCCAGGCGATCAAATTCAAGTTGGACAAACAGTTCTGCTTTTTGCCCCTCTGGCTGGTGAAATAGGCGCGGAAGTTGCAGATCCATTTCTAGAAAGCTTGAAAATAAAGCCCCCAAAAGAACCCGAAAACTTTGAGCGCTCGTTTGCTCTTTTAGGTACTGTCCCTGAATCTGAAGGAAGTGCATTGCTTTCGCGGCCTGAAGTCGCTCAAGGAGATTGGTTGCGTAGTGCGCTTGCCAGGCTTGGTGTGATTTATGAAACCATAAATGCCACTAGTCAAATTCTAGATATCCAACTGTTGTTGGATCGTATTCTGGGGTTGGTACTTAAAACTCTTTCGGCTGATCATGGATCCGTTTTACTAGCAACATCTTTTGCTCAATCAGCAGCTTTAAACTCCCTGGGAGAATCCGAAACTTATGGGGATTTTAAAGTCGTAGCAAGGGCAAGTGCTGTCCCGGGTAAAGGGGATATTCTTGTAAGCAGGACGGTTCTAGATCATGTAATGCGCGAGAAAATTGGGGTTCTTGTTAGTGATGCGCTGAATGACTCGCGATTTAATGCGGTACAAAGTATTGTTCGTTCTGGGGTGCGTGAAATCATTTGTGTACCCATGCGAGGCAGGCACGCTACTGTAGGGGTTATTTATTTAGATAAACACCCAAAAGAAGCAGAGATGGATATCCATGGTACTCCCAAGAAGGGGTCTGCTTTTGAGAAAGAGCATTTGACGCTTGCAATCGCAGTTGCGCACCAGGCAGCGCTGGCGGTGGAAGACACGCTTTATTATAAAGCTCGGGTTCAAGGGGAAAGACTAGCTGCAGTAGGTGAAGCTGTCGCCCATCTATCGCACCATATAAAAAACATACTACAAGGTTTGAAAAGCGGTGGCGAAATATTAAGGATGGGCGTTAGAGATCAAGAGATGCCCTTATTGGAGCAGGGATTGCGAATCATTGAAAAAAATCATACCCGTCTTTTTGACCTTGTAAAAGATATGCTCGGATTTTCGAAAGACCGTGTGCCTGCTTTCCAAGAAAAAAATCTAGTTGAAATTTTAACCGATGTTGTTGAATTGTCTGCTCCCATGGCAAAAGCTAATGGAGCGGAGATTCGTTTAGAAACCTTTGCACAGGAAGTAGTTGCCTTTGTGGATCCCGAGGGGATTCATCGAACCATCTTAAACTTGGTTAATAATGCCATTGATGCAATTCGTGAAAAAAGTTATGGATTGGTAATTGTCGGGTTGAATCCTTCTGTTGAAGCAGGATATGTAGAAATAGTAGTATCTGATAATGGTGAAGGAATAGCGGAAGCAGATATGAAGATGATTTTTGCACCGTTCCAAAGCTCTAAAGGTAATTCTGGTACGGGTTTAGGTTTGGCTGTAGCCCGAAAAACGATTGAGGAACACAAAGGTATTATTTGGGTTGAAAGTAAGCCGGATGAAGGGGCGTCTTTCTTTGTTAAAATTCCATTAGGGCCCCCCGTTAAAGGCTAATCAGTTTATGTTGTGGGTTGTTTTTGTTGGAAAACCTTCTCAAACTGATTTAACCTTAAATAAAGAACCGAGTGTTGATAAAAAATTTGCTTGGTTTAATGGTATTTTGTTGTAATTGAGTTAGAATTAATTATGAAATCTTTGATTTAGCTGCGAGGTGATTCTATGTCTTCAGGAAGCGTTGGGTTTAGGCCAAATTTGGAAGCTATTGAATCAATGTACCTTGCTTGGAGAAGCGACCCTTCAAGTGTGGAATCTTCTTGGTCTATATTTTTTGAAGGTTTTGAAATTGGGTTACAGCAGTCTAAAGGCGATCAATTGACTATGGAATCGACTGATTCCATGGCAAGTCTTGCTGAAAAACTTATTGGAATGTTTCGTGATTATGGCCATTTGCAGGCCAGCCTTGATCCTTTGCAGATAGAGTCGGTTTCTCAGCAGATTTTGAATAAATCACTTCAAGACCTCGTTGAAAAAAATCTTGGTGCTCATTTTAACATCCCTAGTTTTACGCCTTATCCTAACGGTACGATTCACGGTTTGGTGAAGATTCTTCAAGATATTTACTGTCGCAGTGTTGGAATCGAAATTACCCATCTGCATGATGGTGGTGAAAGAGACTGGCTTGTTTCAAGGATTGAAGAAAAGGCAGGAAAGTTTGAGTTCTCATCTGGTGATAAAAAACAAATATTGAATCAGTTGATGCGCGCTGATCTCTTCGAAAAATTCCTGCACCATAAGTTTGTAGGCCAGAAAAGATTTTCCCTCGAGGGCGGTGATTCGCTTATTCCGCTTCTCGAAGCCGTTGTTGAAGGCTACCCCGATCTTGGAGGCGAACAACTTGTGCTTGGCATGGCTCATCGAGGTAGGCTTAATGTTCTCACCAATGTAATGATGAAGCCCTATGGCGATGTTTTTGCTGAATTCGAAGAGAATTTTTCGACCACCGGTATTATTGGTGATGGGGATGTGAAGTATCATCTGGGTTATTCTGTGGACAGGCAGAATTCGAAGGGAAAAAATTTGCACCTCTCCCTTACCCCCAACCCCAGCCATCTGGAGTTTGTTAACCCCGTGGTTGAAGGTCGTGTGAGGGCTAAACAAGATTTGTTGAATGATTCAAGCAGACGCGCTGTTCTCCCTGTTTTGATTCATGGTGATGCTGCATTTGCAGGCCAAGGCATTGTTCCTGAATCTTTAAACCTTGCGGGTTTGGAAGGCTATACCACAGGCGGCACTTTTCATGTTGTGATAAACAACCAGATTGGTTTCACAACTCGTCCTTCTGATTCCCGTTCCACATCTTATTGCACCGATGTTGCCAAGATTATTCTTGCACCTATTTTTCATGTTAATGGCGATGATCCTGAAGCAGTTGTTTGGGTTGCCAAGCTGGCATTGGAGTATCGTCAACGATTTGGCAAAGATGTTGTTGTTGATATTGTTTGCTATCGCAAGCATGGTCACAACGAGGGAGATGAACCTTCATTTACCCAACCCGTTATGTATCAGAATATAAAAACGAGATCTTCACCTGCAGTTAAGTACGGTGAGAAATTAGTACTCGATGGTATTTGTTCTTCTGAAGAAGTTGCAGCAATTGGCACCGATTTTGAAACCCGCCTTCAGCTATCTTTGGATGAGATGAGAAACAATCCTGTTTCCTATCAGCGAATGTCTGCATTTCAAGGAGTTTGGAAGAATTTATCCAAGCAGTATTCGCATAAAGTTGTGAAAACAGGCGTTTCAAAAAAAGATTTCGGCGTTATTGCCCAAGCATTGATCAATGTTCCCTCAGGTTTTAATGTGCACCCGAAGATTTCGACATTGATCCGCTCTAGGGGCCAGAATTTTACGGATAAAAAACCAATCGATTGGCCAACTGCTGAACTCTTGGCTTTTGGGTCCTTGGTTATCGAGGGGCACAAAGTCAGGCTTAGTGGTCAAGATTCAAGAAGAGGGACATTTAGCCAAAGACATTCTGTTTTTTACGATTCTAATAACGGGCTGGCTTACTCGCCCTTGAATTTCATTTCTGATAATCAGGCCCCATATGAAGTTTTTGATAGCATGCTTTCTGAAGCTGCTGTTCTTGGTTTTGAGTTTGGCTATACCCTTGACAACCCAAATGCCTTGGTTTTATGGGAGGCGCAATTTGGCGATTTTTGGAACGGTGCGCAAGTGATTGTTGATCAATTTATTGCGTCCAGCGAATCCAAATGGAAGCGTGAAAGTGGTTTGGTTATGCTGCTTCCTCATGGGTATGAAGGTCAAGGCCCTGAGCACTCCAGTTCGCGCATTGAGCGCTTGCTACAGATGTGCGCAGAAAATAATTTGCAGATTTGTAACGCTTCTACTCCGGCTCAGTACTTTCATTTGTTGCGAAGGCAATTGCATAGGGATTTCCGCAAACCTTTGGCAGTTATGACTCCTAAAAGCCTTCTACGGCACAAACTTGCTGTTTCTCCTGTTGAGGAATTTACTTCTGGCTCGTTTATGGAAGTCCTCGATGATACTAATGTTGATTCTTCTCGTGTGAAGCGTGTTGTTCTTTGTTCCGGTAAAGTTTATTACGATCTTTTTGAACAAAGAATCAAACAGGAAAGTTTTGAAACTGCTATCATTCGTCTTGAACAACTTTACCCTTTCCCTGAAGAACAACTTAAGAAAATCCTCGACAAATATAGCAAAGCAACTGAGTTTGTTTGGGTTCAGGAAGAGTCGCACAACATGGGTGCATGGGTTTTTGTAGAATCTAGGCTCCGTGCCATGGGATACCTTTTTGAGTATGTTGGGCGTGATGAAAGCGCTAGCCCTGCGGTTGGTTCCAAAAAGATCCATGAAAGTGAACAAAAGCAATTAGTAGAAGCAACCTTTAAGGGTGAGCTTCCTTTTTTTGCCAAGGCATTACCTGTATTCGGAAATAAGGCCAAAGATGCCCAGCCCTCCAATGCTGGAACAAAGGTTGATGCCCGCTGATTCTATGAGTTGAAGCTGTTTATATAACCTGATACCTAAGAAGTAAAAGTATGATCACTGAAATTAAAGTCCCGTCTGTAGGCGAATCAATATCTGAAGGAGTTTTATCCAAATGGTATAAAAAAACCGGGGACACCGTAAAAGTTAATGAGCCTCTTTTTGAAGTAGAAACGGAAAAAGCAACAACTGAGATAGTCGCACCTGATGCAGGTGTTTTGACCATCCTCACTGCTGAAGGTGATAAGGTCTTGATTGGGGCGGTAGTAGGCAAAATAAACAAGTCAACTGGCGGCGCTTCTCCTGCAACTTCCCCCGCTTCTGTTCCTGCTTCTTCTGCTTCTGTTTCTGTTGCAACCGAACCAGCCTCTTCTGGTGCCGTTTCCAATCCTGCTGCTAGGCACCTTGCCGAAAAAGCAGGTGTCGATCTTTCGGCAATTGCCGGTTCAGGCAAAGGTGCTAGAGTTCTAAAAGAAGATGTGATTGCGCATGTTGAGTCGCAACAAAAACCAAATGCTATTGTGCCTAAAGATGTTCGAAGAGAGGTTGCAAGGGAAACCAGGCAACGCATGACTCCTATCCGTCAACGAATTGCGGAGAGGTTGCTTCATGCCCAGCAAAGCAGCGCCATTCTTACTACTTTTAATGAAGCAGATATGTCTGCGATCATGGCTTTTCGTGCCAAATATAAAGAATCGTTCCAGAAAAAGCATGGTGTAGGTCTTGGATTTATGAGCTTTTTCGTCAAGGCAGTTATCGAAGGATTGAAGGCGTATCCTGCAGTAAATGCAAGAATTGATAACCAAGATATTGTTTATCATCATTTCTATGATATTGGTGTCGCAGTTAGCACTGAAAAAGGTTTGATGGTTCCTGTGCTTCGCAATGTTGATGAATTGACCTTTGCAGAGATCGAGAAGAAAATAGTCGAACTTGCAGTGAAGGCGAAAGAGAACAAGATTACCGTGGGCGATCTTCAGGGAGGAACTTTTACAATTACCAATGGTGGAACTTTTGGTTCAATGCTTTCCACCCCCATATTGAATCCTCCTCAAAGTGGTATTCTTGGCATGCATGCTATTCAAAAGCGTGCTGTTGTTGTTGATGATCAAATTGTCATCCGTCCTATGATGTATATTGCTCTTTCTTATGATCATCGAATTATCGATGGAAAAGAAGCTGTTAGCTTTTTAGTTCGTGTGAAAGAATGCTTGGAAAATCCCGAGCGCATTTTCTTTAGTGTTTAACAACTATTCGTTTTACCTTTGTGTTTCTTCCGTATCTCCTTCTTAGATTTATTTTGAGAAACAAACATGGCTATTGAATCTTTTGATGTTGCGATTATTGGTGGCGGCCCTGGGGGATATGTTGCTGCAATCAGGGCTTCTCAACTAGGTTTTAAAGTTGCTTGCATTGAAAAACGCGAGACTTTGGGTGGCACCTGCCTTAATGTTGGGTGTATCCCTTCAAAGGCTTTACTTGAATCCAGTGAACTTTTCCTTCAAGCCTCCAAGCATTTTGAAAATCATGGCATTATTGTTTCTAAACCTCAGATTGATGTTCCTGCAATGATTGCTCGGAAAGATAAAATTGTCAAAGGGTTGGGCGATGGTATTTCTTCTCTCTTCAAAAAAAATAAAATTAATCGTATTGCTGGTCTGGGGAAAATCATCGCGTCGAATCGTATTGAGGTTACTGATAAAACAGGATCTAAATCAGAAATCGAAGCCAAATTTATTATTATTGCCACAGGTAGTGAACCCGCTTCCCTTCCCTGTCTGCCCATGGATGGTGAATTCGTTGTTAGTTCAGCAGAAGCTTTAAATTTTAAATCCGTTCCTAAAGATCTTGTGGTGGTTGGCGCGGGTTACATTGGATTAGAAATGGGTTCGGTTTGGACTCGTTTAGGTAGCAATGTTCAGGTTCTTGAATTTTTGCCCAAAGCTTTACCCATAAGTGATTCTGAGAGCGCCGCTTTGTTGCAGCGAAGTTTGGAAAAACAGGGACTGAATTTTAATTTTGATACCAAGGTTACTGGTGGCAAACGAGAAGGCGGCCAAATAATTATCGAATGTGAAAAAGCAGGACAGAAGGTTCAATTTAAAGCAGATAAGGCTTTGGTATGTGTTGGACGCAAACCCAACTCATTGGGCCTTGGTATTGAAGCTCTTGGAATTATTGTTGATCCCAGAACAGCGCAAATCAAGGTAGATCAATTCTTGAGAACTGCTGTTCCCAATATTTATGCGATTGGAGATTTAGTCGCGGGTCCCATGCTTGCTCATAAAGCTGAAGAAGAAGGTGTGGCTGCTGCTGAAAATATTGCGGGCGGTAAGACAACTGTTAATCATGATACCATTCCTAGTGTGATTTACACATGGCCTGAACTTTCAAGTGTTGGTAAAACTGAAGAGCAATTAAAAGAAACCAAGGTTCCATATAAAATTGGCAAGTTCCCTTTTATCGCCAATAGTCGTGCTAGAACTATGGGCGAAACCGAAGGCATGGTTAAAATTCTGGCCCATGAAAAAACAGATCGTATTCTGGGTGTTCATATCGTTGGACCTCGAGCTTCGGATATGATTGCCGAGGCTGTCGCTTGGGTTGAAATGCAGGCTAGTGCTGAAGATGTTGCCAGAACCTGCCATGCTCATCCTACGCTGTCAGAAGCGTTTAAAGAAGCAGCCATGGCGGTAGAGAAAAAAGCGATTCATATTTAGCCTAATATCTTACCGAATCGTTATTATTGTTCTTTTATTTGCCTTCCTGCAAATTCTAGCAGTCAAAGTCTAATCATAATGATTGATTATCATGCAAAATTAGGGTGTGAGAAAAGTAAGCTACCTATTTATTGGTGTAATTTTCCTTGTGGGCATTGCTGGATTTAATCTGGATGCTCAAACTGGTCCCTCGCTTGATTTTGTGGGGAAGGATGCCCCTGTTGCAAAACCTGGTTCCAAGGTAAATAAATACCGAGATCTTGAGTTAACCATCAAAATTCGAAGGTTATTGTCTGAAGATCCAGATTTAGGCCAGCTGAACATCGGGGTTAGTGTTCGGGATGGAGTTCTTAGGCTCTGGGGTCCCGTGCCCAGCGTTGAAAAAACACAGAAAGCCCTCGCTAAGGTTGGGACTGTAAAGCTTCTTTTTGATGTGAAAAGTGATCTTTACTTGGGAGTTATTGAAGACATCCCACCTCCGATCTTTATCAAAGATTGATTTTAAATTTACACTGTTACTTTTCTTTTATCCCCACCCATCCAAGCAATTCACAATCTGGGTTCCACTCTTTTGCTGTTTTTGTTACTACTTATTTATCTTGCTATTAGTTTTTACGGGAAAGGATTTTCTATGGACTTGCGTGGCGTTATACTTGCTGGCGGTAAAGGCACTAGGCTTGGTGAGTTGACCAAGGTTACCAACAAGCATCTTCTTCCTGTCGGACCCTACCCCATGGTATATCATCCCCTTAAGAAAATGACGGGATGTGGTATCAAAGACATATTATTGGTATCCGGCACCGAACATATGGGTGATTTTGTCGAATTGCTGGGTTCAGGCAAGGATCATAACTGTAGGCTTACTTATAGGGTTCAAGATGAAGCAGGCGGCATTGCCCAGGCTCTTGGTCTTGCTGAAGGATTTTCAAGGGATGCCCGAAGCCTTGTAATTCTTGGGGATAATATATTTCAAGATAACTTGGTTGATTTTGCACAAGAAGCTGCAAAGCATCCAGATTCAGCTTTTGTTGCGCTGAAAAAAGTTCACGATCCGCAGCGCTATGGTGTCGCTGAAATGAAGGATGGTAAAATTCTCTCTATTGAAGAGAAACCTAAAAATCCCAAAAGTGACTACGCTGTTGCTGGTATTTACATCTATCCTTCAGATGTTTTTGAAGTTATAAAAACCCTTCGACCAAGTCATCGAGGTGAACTTGAAATTACTGATGTTAATAATTATTTTTTGAAAACTGGCCGTCTCCGGTATCTGACTCTTGACGGGTATTGGACTGATGCAGGTACCTTGGATTCCCTCGCTGTTGCCAATCAATTGGTTCAGGCAAATGACCCAAGGTTTTAGTGCTCTAGTTATACCCAGCCCCGGGATTGCTGATGCTATTTTGTATTTTGGCGATACTTATAACAATAGGGCATTTTAATTTTGTTGTCTTTTTGCATAATTGGTTTTATTCAAAACCGTTTCCAAGATTATTGGGTGACCTGATTCAGGCCACCCATATTCTTTTTGGGTTCTTTGGATTGTTTTTTATTTATACATTAACATTAAAAACAGAATCTTTTTTAATTGCTCCCCATATTGACCTCCTTGCTGATCTTTTTCTTGGTTATGGTTTGTTTTGCTCGTTTGTTGCTGCAATATTATTTCCTATAAATGAGCTTTTTAGGAATTGTTGGGCCCTCTCGCCCTATCTTTATAAACAAATAAGTTCATTCTTTGATTACGAAAATCACTTTGTGATGAATAAACCTTTTAATTTTCTTAATGATTCTTTCAAACTTGAGATTGTCGCTGCTGAAATATCAACAGAGTTTTTGCCTGTAAATTCCCAACTAAAAATCCTTCACATTAGCGATTTTCATTTCGGGGGTAATGATAATTATGCTTATTATCAATTTGTTTTAGCGCAAATTGATGCTGAAGTTTATGACTTTGTTTTTTTTACAGGCGACCTTGTTGATAATGTCTCTTTCCTGCGTTGGGTTGTTCCACTTTTAAAGAAAATTAAAACAAAGCATGGGAAGTTCGCTGTGCTTGGTAATCATGATTTGTGGAATGATCCTGATATGGTTCGTAAGTATCTGCGTAAGGCTGGTTTTACTTGTCTTTCAGATCAATGGTGTTCCATTGAATATGAAGGGAAAAGAATTGGTGTTTTTGGAAATGAATTCCCCTGGTTCTCGAAGATATTACCTGATTTGTCTCCTGATGTTTACGATATTAAAATTCTTTTGACGCATTCACCAGATGAATTTTTTTGGGCTGCTAATCAAAAGTTTAATTTAATGTTTTGCGGTCATGTTCATGGCGGCCAAATTTCCCTACCCTTCTTCGGTCCTTTACTTATCCCTAGTAAATTTGGTAGAAGATTTGGCAGTGGTTTCTTTTCCCATTGCGGAATGATTATGCATGTAAGCAGGGGCCTTGCTGGATCTTTTCCTTTAAGAATTAACTGTAAGCCTGAAGTATCAATTCTTTCCTTGGTTTCAAAACAGGTCTTACTTTAATTGCTAAAAATCATTCACATTATCATGAGATTTGAACTCGTTTTGGAAAAACGATATTGCCCTTTTATTACGAATTCGGTTGAAATAGGTTAATCATTTTGAGGGAACATTAATGGATTCGAAGACTTCGGATAAAGATAAGTTTGGATTAAATGGTTTTGAAACCGTTCTTGTTGCAGTTTTGTTTTGTTTTTTACTTTTCTTTGCTGATATTGTTCAGATTAGATCAGCATTTTTATCACGGGTAATGGGAGATGCGGATTGTTTTTTTCGGGCAGGATGGGCTGCCAAAGTTGGTAAAAGCATTTACGAAGTTACGGATCCAAATGGCTGGCATTATAATTACCCGCCTCTTTTTGCGATTGCCATGATCCCTTTGGCTGATCCACCCCCTGGTGAGAGTAGAGATGGTTGCCTTCCTTACCCTATTTCCATCAGCATTTTTTATAAGGTTAGTTTACTTAGTCTTTTCTTTGGTGTTTTTTCTTTAGCTCGTGCTTATGAAAAACAATTCCCTTTGATGTTTGAAAATTTGTATGTCAGAAAATGGTACTATTTGCGCATTTTTGCAATTGTTGTTTGTTTGAGTCCGATTGCACATACACTTATGCGTGGGCAAGTAAATCTTTTTTTGTTGATGATGATTTGTCTTTCGATCTCTTTTCAGTTATCGAATAAAAGTTTCCTTAGTGGAATTATGATTGCAGGAAGTATTTGCCTTAAGGTTTTTCCTGTCTTTCTTTTAGTTGTTCCTGTTTGGCGTAAAGATTTTAAACAGTTGGCAGGTTGTTTAGTGGGCCTAATCTTGGGTCTTGGGGTTATTCCTGTCTCTGTAATGGGCGTCGAAAAAACTAAAACTGCTTATTCTGACTTTTATAATGTTTTAATTGGCCCCTCGTTGGGTTTGTCTGGTGATAACACGCGTGGTGTTGAACTCACGAATTTGAATTCAACTGATAATCACAGCGTGCTTGCTTTTCTACATGGAATCGAACACCCAGACTTTAGTAAAAAACCTGCTAAACCGTCTTTGGTTATTAAAATTGTGCAAATTTTAATGAGTCTTCTTTTTCTAGGCTGGTTGCTTTGGTCCAAAGGAGTACCCAAAAAAGGGTCTACAATGGAAGACGCTCATTTTTTTGCACTTGCTTCTTTGTTGATGGTGTTGATTTGCCCTGTTAGCCATTCGCAGTATTTTGTTCTCGCTTTACCTTTGGTTATGTCCATGTTGGTTTTTTCTTGGCTTAATTCTTCAAAGGTTGTTTCGCCTTGGTTGGGCTTTTTATTTTTGTTTTATATTGTTGCTAACTTACTTCCTTTATTGCCTGTTTTTGAAAATATCAAGCGTATGGGGGTTATGTTTGTTCCAAACTTTATCCTTTTCGTTTATGGTACAACCTTATTTGCTAGTATTAAAAACAATGACAAATTCGCATTTGAAAAAGCAACGGCTGTAAATCATTCCGAGGCATAAGCACTAAACTACATTTTTCTATTCCTTTTGATTTCTTCCGTAGTGATAAAAGTATATAATTAGCGTTTGGTACTGTTTTGCAGATAGGAGTTTTTATGAAACTTGATAATGTTGGAGTTTGTAGCTGGTCCTTGCAAGTTAAAAGCATTATTGAATTAGAAGGTTTTACCAATAAACTTGGGATTAAAACTGTTCAATTAGCTTGTGGTGATCCTCATCATGCATCTTGGGATGAGGGTGATGATATGCCTATTAAAGCAAAAAGTTCAAGTTTTAAAGTGACTGGTGCAATGCTTGGTTTT
>Ga0194055_10001969_pt1 | contig 16485 bp, 14 predicted proteins | sample SepL449m_MetaG_FD_155482 | JGI IMG/M metagenome (GOLD analysis project Ga0194055, IMG submission 155482) | Anoxic zone freshwater microbial communities from boreal shield lake in IISD Experimental Lakes Area, Ontario, Canada - Sep2016-L442-9m | ecosystem: Environmental > Aquatic > Freshwater >... | reverse complement strand
TGAAATAGCTAATTGGTCGGGTTCCATTAATCAAACTTTACGAAACATCGTCTTGGTCTTAGCGCTGATCGGGTTGTTGCTACTTCTGATAAATAAGAATTTTCAAACGGCGCTGGACCTAATTCTTCTAGCCATTTTATCTTTATTAGCACCCCCATTAATTGCTTTTGCAGTTTATTTCGGTTGCTGGCATGCAGTACGTCATACGGCAAGACTTGTCCCTAAGTTACCTAAGGCTCTTGTCTTTGCACACTCTACAGAGCCACTAAAAGCATTTACTTCCGCTGTTATGCCTGGTCTTTATGCAGTTTTCGGAACAATACTTTTAGCAGTTGGACTAATGGTCTTCCGCCCAGAATATTTTGATACCGGTTTACTCTGGACAATTTTAGTAATTATTTGGGCCTTAACAATTCCACATATGCTGACAACAGCTAAGTTTGATTTACAACTCTTCAAATAACTTTTGCTATAGAAATAGGTGGTGCCCCGAGTGGGGGTCGAACCCACACTGGGAGAATTTTAGATTAGTTAATTGCCCAATCAGCAATCTTTGCATGGATAAAGTCATCTTCACTATTCCAGTAGACCGCACACGCCCGGTGGTAGCCGTCCGCAATTGTTAAGTGCTGCGCAAGATTGCCATTCCCACGAACAAGTAAAATTGGCGAGAGCACTTTCTTATCTCGTATCTTCACCAAATCTTTATGCACATGGAAATTACTCTTAGGCAACAATATTAGGCTCGATGCGCGAATAACATCCTTGACTTTAATAATCTCAACTGGCAAATTCGCATACGACTCAATAATTTGATCAACATCAGCGGGAGCTGCGAGAAGCGATAAAAAAGATTTGGCCGCAGGGTAATCGTGATCGGCCGGTTCATCTCCCCAAATAATTTTTGGCATAGGCTGATAGTAGGGGTTAAATCTGGGAAAAAACTGAAGGAATTATGAGAGTAACTAGCGCGCTCAACATAATCGCCCCAGATTGTGCACCACTTAACATTCCATTTGCTTGTCCGAGTGTCACAGCCGCTGCTGGAATTCCCAGTTGGGCGCTTGTTAGAAATATATATTTTGTTGGTTGACGAAATAATCTAGACGGGATGTGTGCAATGAATGCGCCCGTGCAGAGCAAAATTGCCAGGATGATGGCATCTCTTGACTCAAAAGTTTGTCTGATATTAATTGAAGCGCCAAGCCAAACAAAATACAGTGGTGCAAAAAATCCATCACTTATACCAAAGAGTTGTCGCGCCAATCGATGTGGAACACCTATGCTCGCTAGTGCAACACCTAAACTAAAACCTGCCACCATCACAGATGTATGGAATCGAAGAGCAAGCGCGGCTACCAACAATAGCAAGGCCAGGCTTATGCGAAGTTCTAATCCCAAGCGGTCAATTTTAGAAACGACGTGCACGCCATCCAACCATTTTTTTGATTTCGCAAAAAGCAAAGCAAAATAGATAATTACTGAAGCGAGCAAGACAATCAATGCGCCTTCCATGGCCTGCAATTGCCCACTCTTCTGAGTGACAAATGGCAAGAGCACAAATGCAAATGCATCAGCCAAAGTTATTTGGGCAATTAATATACTCAAGGACGCAGATGGCGTCGCTTGTTCCAAAATCGGGATAACAAATGCCGCGCTACTAGAGAACGAGATAACTGCCAGTAATTTCCAATTAGAAAAGTGTGCGAGTTGTTCGATACTAATTGAAACAAGGATTGCGGCCCCAAAATTTGCAAGCAGGATCCAAAATGCTTTTTCAAAAGCTTTTCTAGTCAGGGATCGATAGTCGATATGACTGCCTGCACTGAACATCAAAAGGGCGAAACCAACAGTCGCAAGTAATTTTAAAGCTGGATCCTGAAAAGGAATTTCTTGGAAACCGCTAGCGCCAAGAACTGTTCCAATTAAGAGTTCTCCAACAGCTACAGGGATTCCCCACCTTTTGGGAATACGCAGCAATGGTCCAACTAAACCAGCAACGACTAAGACACCAAGTGACTGAATACTCACATCGTCCAGGTTATAGGGTATTGATTAGAATAAAAGGCGTACTGGTGCCCCGAGTGGGGGTCGAACCCACACTGGGAGGATTTTAAGTCCTCTGCCTCTGCCATTGGGCTATCGGGGCGTGCTTGATCTGCTGCTACTTGCCTGAGCGGGTAAATCTACCTGCTCTAAGGAAGATCTCTGCCATCGCCCCAACCTTCAGTTTCCCAGTGGCTGTATTTTGTTGGCTTGGGTGAAATGAGGCCAATAAGAGCCGATCTCCAAAAATAACTTCCGCGCCATGAGCGAAAGCTACTTTTTTCGCAGGCAACTGATCGGATTGCGCTCTTAAAGTGCGCCACAAACTGTCCCAAGCAAATGCACCTAGAGCAACAAAAACTTTTGCGGTTGGCATCAGTAATTCGATTTCGCGATTAAACCAAACAGAACAGGTATCTCGTTCACTTGTTTCTGCTTTGTTATCTGGGGGAACGCATCTAACTGCACATAAAACGCGAGTGTTGATTAATTGCAAACCATCATCAATCCCCTTGCTTGTCGGTTGATTAGCAAGCCCGGCAGAAAATAATTCCGGGAAGAGCCAATCACCTGATGCATCACCAGTAAATATTCGTCCCGTACGATTGGCACCATGTGCACCTGGGGCCAAACCAACCAAAATTATTTGTGCATCAACTGGTCCAAATCCAGGAACCGGCTTACCCCAATAAGTTTCATCTTGATAAGCCCGTCGTTTAGTTACCGCAACTTCCTCGCGCCACAACTTTAATCTTAGGCATCCATCACATTTAATTAATTCCTTATCTAGCGCTTTAATATCCGCTAATTTGGAAATTGCGACTTCACTAAGCATTTAACATCGACCAAACCATTCCGTCCAAAATATCATTTTCACTTGCGACAAAACTTGTTATCCCTGTTGCTTCCATAATCTCAGCTAGAACTAAAGATCCGGCTGCTATTACATCGACGCGACCAGAGTGCATATAACCAAGATCGGCTCGCTCTTGTCGAGTAAGTGTTAAGAGCCAATCCGAAACTCTTCGGGTATCAACTGCACTTATTTTGGCTAAATGAATTAAATCAGAATCATATTCAGCAAGACTTAATGCAGCTGCTGCAACCGTTGTAGCAGTACCTGCTACCGCAACTAAAGTTTTAGCACTTTTGATCGGTACAACTTCGGCGGCTAGCGCAATTGCATTCCTGATATCTACGCGGGCACCTTCAATCTCACTTTGGGTTGGCGGATCATTTTTAAAATGCCGTTCACTCATCCGAACGCAACCGATATTTACGCTTCGAGCCGCCCCAACTTGCTCAATTCCAAAAACAAATTCAGTTGATCCCCCACCAATATCAATTACTAGAAATGGGCCATCGCTTTTGGGTAAGGCCTGTGTTGCACCTAAAAAAGAGAGTCTGGCTTCTTCATCCCCTGTAATAACTTCTGGGGTAATCCCTAATATTTGGGCCACTGGAATTAGGAAGTCGTCTCGATTTTGGGCATCTCTGGTGGCACTTGTTGCGCAAAAACGGATTTGATCTACTTCAGCCTCCGCAATCTCTGCAGCAAATACTTTTAACGCTGAAAGAGTGCGCGAAATCGCATCAGGTAAAAATGCCTTGTTTTTGTCCACACCTTCACCAAGTTTTACGATGGACATCTTCCGCGAGATTTCGGTAAAAGTACTTGCTCCCGCATTTTCTTCGGCAATTAGTAATCTAATTGAATTTGTTCCGCAATCAAGTGCTGCAACCCTCTTCATTCCTGATTGCCAAACGTACTGCAAGGATTTTCAAGCCACCATTGTGGCAAAGCGGCTAATGCTTCATCGCCTAATGGATTTACACCTGGGCCAGCACCCAAAGAATGCGCTACTAATGAATGTAAACATTTCACCCGATCTGGCATTCCACCCGCACTTATGTTTTCAACTTCTGGAACATCTATTCTTAGGGCACTGCGCGCAGCAATGTAATCAAGGTGTGCTGCTTTGTAAGCGCCATTTAACTCTGCATCATTTTCCAACCGCGCACTCATCTCGCCCATCATCCCGGTGGTTTCTAAAGTTGAGATGGCTCCGGTTAAACGCGGACAAGTTGCATAATAAAAAGTGGGGAATGGAGTTCCATCTCCTAATCGAGGTGGGGTTTCTACAACACTTACTTCACCACATGGACACCGATGAGCAACGCCATGCACATCTCGCGGAGTTCTACCTAGTTGTTCTTGGACAACTTCTAAATCTCGCTCACTTGGTTTCAATTACTGCTCCAGAAGTGGCAACTGTTTGGATTGATGAAATTAATCGCTCATACCAAGGTGCATAATCTGGAAGTTGATCTGCGACAGAGTTTTGTTCATCTGCTGCACTTTGCGATTGGGATTTTGCTCCAACCACAATGTATTGACGCTCCCCTGGAAGAACAAAGTGCAATCGATTTCTTGCTTGTGATTTCACGTAAGCAGGATCCCGCCATCTTGCTAACTCAGCTTCAGCATTTTGTAAACGCTCTTTGCTCGCACCTATCTGTGCTTCCACGGCACTAATTTGGGCTCGTTGACTAAAATATCTTTGCATTGGCGGTGCAATAGTTAATGCGATTATGAAAAAGACGACTGAGAGCGCTACGAATCTGCTGGTGACACCCTTAATTTTCTGAGCCATCGAAATTCACCACCTAATTAAAACTATTTACTAAATCTCGGAAATGCGCCCACTCCGGCAAATTTCGCATCAGCACCTAACAATTCTTCGATGCGCAACAACTGGTTGTACTTGGCAACTCGTTCAGATCTTGCAGGTGCCCCTGCCTTTATCTGTCCACAATTTGTAGCAACTGCTAAATCAGCAATTGTCGTGTCTTCGGTTTCACCTGATCGATGACTCATCATGCATCGATAATTTGCAGCATGTGCCATATCTACGGCGGCCAGAGTCTCTGATAGTGAACCTATTTGATTTACTTTAACTAGTAACGCATTTGCAGCACCTTTTGTAATTCCATCTTTTAATCGAATCGGATTTGTTACAAAAAGATCATCCCCAACTAATTGAACTTTAGTCCCGACCTCTTTAGTAATCGCTACCCAGCCATCCCAATCATTTTCATCAAGGGGATCTTCAATCGAAACAAGTGGATAATTTGCAACCAAGTCGGCGTAATATTTGATCATCTCGGCGGATGATCGTGAACTACTTTCAAATCTATATCCCTGCTTCTCTTTTTCATAAAACTCAGTCGCGGCCACATCAAGTGCTAATCCGATTTGATCACCCGCTTTAAATCCAGCTTTTTCAATAGCAGTTAAAATTAAATCCAGAGCGGCTCTATTGCTTGTTAAATTTGGCGCAAAGCCACCTTCATCGCCAATACTGGTAGCAAGACCATTTTTCTTTAATACCGCTTTTAGTGAATGATAAATCCCAGTTCCCCACCGAAGTGCTTCCTTAAAAGAAGTTGCGCCAAAAGGTGCAATCATAAACTCTTGAATGTCAACATTTGTATCGGCATGTGCGCCACCATTGAGAATATTCATCATTGGTACAGGTAGAAGATTTGCTTTAGCTCCACCTACATATTTAAAAAGTGGAGTGTTTGTAGAGCTGGCTGCTGCTTTTGCAACAGCAAGTGAGACTCCCAAAATAGCATTCGCTCCTAATTTAGATTTATTTTCAGTACCATCTAAATCAATCATCAATTTATCAATTGCTTTTTGATCCGCAGCATCTAGGCCAATTAATTTTGGGGTAATCTCATTATTAATTCCGGCAATTGCTTTTAATACGCCTTTGCCGCCATATCTATCTCCGCCATCACGCAATTCAACTGCTTCATGAGCGCCAGTTGATGCTCCACTTGGAACAGCGGCAATGCCTATGCTTCCATCGCTTAATGTGACTTCTACTTCAACAGTTGGATTACCGCGCGAATCAAGAATCTCACGAGATTTAATGGCTTTGATTGTTGCGGAAGTACTCACTTACTGCTCCTTTTAATAAGACTCATATTTCAGGTATCTCAGGTCAGACCTTAATTCTATTCGCTTCTTGATAGCGATTCTTTATAAGCGCGTGCCTTACTTCGCATGGCTTGCTCTGGATCAACCCCATGCTCGGTGGCAAGTGCAACTACAGCGAAAAGTAAATCCCCGATGGTGGCCTGATCCACAATTTGCGGATTTTTGATCTCGACTACTGGCTCTGCACGTTCTCCATGTTTCTTAGCTCTATGAATCAATTTGGCGGCCAATGCTAAGGCTGGTTGACCAAGTGGCACACCATCACCTGCAGATTTTCGATCTTTCTCTACACTTTTAATTTTCTCCCAATTAACTTCAACCTCACTTGGAGTTAATTGCTTTTCTTCTGAAAAAACATGAGGGTGGCGGCTAATTAACTTGTTGCTAATCCCTTTTGCTACATCTTCGATATCAAACGTATCTCCACTTTCTTCACTGGCAATTCGTGCATGAAAAACAACTTGTAGCAAAATATCACCGAGTTCTTCGAGCATATCTGCACGATCAGATCGCTCCACCGCGTCAATAAACTCATAACTTTCTTCAATTAAATAGGTAAGTAATGATTCATGTGTTTGTTGCGCATCCCAAGGACATCCCCCTGGAGACCGCAAACGATCCATAACTTCAACTAAATGTTGAAGTTGGGATTTATCAACCATTAGTTAACGCTGCTACTTAGTTGGAACAGCTACTGCACCATTTGTAGCATCAACTGGATTTATATCTGAAGTAGCCGCAACCCATATTCCATAACGTGGGTTAAGGTTTACTTTTTCTCGAGCTCCAATTTCGCTTACATATTTTTGCAATGCGATACTAAATTCTTGATCAGTTGCAGTTGGTGCAACTAACTTTGACCGCAAGCTTCCTTGAATAATAATATCTTCGATATAGCGATCTAAATCACTGGCAGCGATGGAAGCATTTGCAAGAGCTGCAGGCATGGCGGTTTCTCCACCGACTTGAGCAACAATCTTTTCCCGATTTGCCGCGACTTCAGCAGGGTTAAGAGTTATGCCTTTTTCACTTGCTCCACGGTGGAGCAAAAAAGAAATTATTTTTAAGCGCAGCTGCGCACGTACTAAATCAGAACCTGTTAACGCATTTTCAGGGGTGGTATTTGTCGCAATTCGCTCTGCAGTTATTGCATTTATAGTGGATTGCAAATTTGAAATAGAGATTGAGCCATGTTTCATACTTACGGCTGAACTTGAATTAGCGCACCCGGCAAGAATGGCACCAACAATGAGTAAGCCACCGATTTGCAACGCCTTGATTTTGCGCAATTTCATATTTTTCTCCAAGCTCATTCCAGACTCCCTATTTTATCGGCGCTGCATTTTCTAGTGCCTCATTTACCCAACTCAGGAGTTCAGTATTCCCTATGGCCATAGGTGTGAGCGAATTGGCGAGATTTCGAGATCCCGGTGTAGGCAAAAGTAGGGTTTCAGCAGTTGCCTTATATATATGTCCTGGGTAGATCCGATCCATTCGAACTGAGAGCGAATCACTCAAAATAATTGGAGCCAATCTCAGGAATTTTCCATGCATTACAACTTCTCGCAATGCACGAGCTTTGGCGGTTGCCTGTAATTTCGCAACATTCATTAAATTTAAAACCACATCAGGAAGGGCGCCAAACCGATCTAGCAATTCTGTTGATATCTCATCTACTTCCACATCATTTTTAGAGTCAGCCAATCTTCGGTAAATGTCTAATCTAACTCGTTCACTTTCCACATAATCATGCGGCAAGTGGGCATCTACTGGTAATTCAATTTTGCAATCAAGGTTTTCTGGCTTCTTTCCGCGGAACTCTGAAACAGCTTCGCCAATCATGCGCATATATAAATCAAAACCAACATCTGCGATGTGTCCAGATTGCTCTCCACCTAAGAGATTTCCGGCACCGCGGATCTCTAAATCTTTTAATGCAACTTGCATTCCTGATCCAAGTTCAGTGTTGGCGGCAATAGTTGCAAGCCGATCAAATGCAGTTTCAGTTAATGGCTTTTCGGTTGGATACAAGAAGTAGGCATATCCACGTTCACGACCGCGGCCAACTCTTCCACGTAGTTGATGAAGTTGTGATAATCCCATCAGATCTGCGCGTTCAACAATGAGCGTATTCGCATTTGGAATGTCAATTCCGTTTTCTACAATTGTTGTACAAACAAGCATGTCAAATTCTTTTTCCCAAAAAGAGACAATCACTTTTTCAAGGGCATCTTCCGACATTTGACCGTGAGCGATCCTGATTCTTGCTTCTGGTACCAACCCATGCAATCTAATTACTGCTCTATCTATACTCTCGACTCTATTATGAATATAAAAAATCTGACCATCTCTTAATAATTCTCTTCTGATGGCTGCAGTAATCTGTTTTTCCTCGTACTCACCAACGTAGGTCAAAATTGGATGTCGCTCCTCAGGAGGAGTGGCCATAATAGACATTTCACGAATACCCGTAATAGACATTTCTAGTGTGCGCGGAATCGGAGTTGCCGACATCGATAAAACATCAACATGGGCCCTGAATTTCTTCAATATCTCTTTGTGTTCGACTCCAAATCTTTGCTCTTCATCGACAACCATCAAACCTAAATCTCTAAAAATCACATCAGTTGAAAGCAATCTGTGGGTACCAATCACAACATCCACAGCACCTGTTGCTAAATCTGCTAGAACTTTTTTAATTTCACTTTGTGTTGAAAAACGAGATAGCGCTTCAACTCTAATTGGAAATCCTGAATAACGTTCCCTAAAAGTTGTTAAATGTTGTTGTACAAGCAATGTAGTTGGACACAAAATTGAAACTTGTTTTCCATCCTGCACAGCTTTGAATGCCGCACGTATCGCAACCTCAGTTTTTCCAAACCCAACATCTCCGCAAACAATCCGGTCCATTGGATATGGTCTTTCCATATCCGCCTTTACATCTGAAATTGTTGAAAGTTGATCTGGTGTTTCTGAGAATGGGAATGCATCTTCTAATTCACGTTGCCATGGAGTATCTGGTGAAAATGCGAATCCTGGTGAACTTGTTCGTGCTGCATAAAGTTGTATTAATTCACTAGCGATCTGCCGAACCGCTTTTTTAGCTCGCCCCTTTGCTTTTTGCCAATCAGCACCACCGATACGGTGCACACTTGGAGCTTCCCCACCAACATAACGAGTTATCTGATCTAATGAGTCAGTTGGTAAATAAAGTCGATCTGCTGGCTGGCCCCGTTTGCTTGAAGCATATTCAATGACTAAATACTCGCGGGTTGTTCCCCCAACTACTCGTTCAACCATTTCAATAAAACGACCTACTCCATGAATTTCATGCACGACGTAATCGCCATCTTTCAATGCAAGCGGGTCAATTCTTTTACCTCGACGAGGGGCAAGCCGTGCACCTTCGGTATTAACAGCCTTGGCCCCAACAAAATCTCGTTCAGTGACCAAAAAAATCTTTTCTTGTGGTGCGCTAAATCCAAATCTGATGGCTGAAGTTGTCACATGTGCAACATTTGGTGTGAGATCTGCCAAATCTTCTATTAACTTCATCGGTATATCTGCATCATTTAGCAAAGTTGCATATCTTTCGGCGGTTCCATGTCCTATGGCTGTAATTACAACTCGCCATCCTGCGCTAATCTTTTCATTGATCTGCAAAGTAAAGCGATCAATGTTTCCCCTTATAGGTTCAATCACTTCAAACTCGGCAAACTCTGAATTTTCACCATCGATTCCAAATGGTGCAACGGAGCCAATATTGAAATTGCGATTACCTAGTGCCGATAAAACTTCAGGCAACTCTATAAATGAACTTCTACCTAATTCAATTGGAACTGTATTTCCATGTGCGGCATTAAGCCAAGATGCTTCTAAAAATTCACGACCAGTTGAAATTAATTCACCAGCTCTAGAATTTATTAAATCTGGCGAAACTAAAATTACTTTTGAACTTTCCGGAAGTGCTTCAGTTAAAGATTCCATTGAATCAACCAAGGCTGGGATTAAAGATTCCATACCCTCCGCAGCAATGCCATTAGCGATTTTCCCTAGTAAATCTGAAATCCCAGGATACTTTTCAACTAATGCTCCAGCTCGTTTTTTGACATCATCAGTTAAAGCCATTTCACGACTAGGAAGTGCCGTCACAGATCCGGCGATAAGTGCCATAGTCCTTTGATCGGCGATAGAGAAGCTGCGGACTTCCTCGATTGTGTCATCAAAGAATTCAACTCTGATCGGGTGATCTTCTTGCGGTGGGAAAATATCAAGTAAGCCTCCACGAATTGCAAACTCACCACGTTTTTCAACTAAGTCAGTTCTTACGTATCCAAGTGAAACTAACTCCTGTGCACATTTATGCATATCAATCTGCAAACCTGCTTCAAATTTCGGAGCAGCGATTGAGCCAAATCCTTTAACAAATGGTTGCATTAATGCACGTACAGGTGTTAGCAAAATATCTATTGGTTGATTTGTATGCAGCATATTTAAAGCTTTATATCTGGCAGCAACCGTATCGCTTTGTGGACTCAATCTTTCATGAGGCAAAGTTTCCCAATTAGGAAAAGTTTGAATTATTAATTCTGGTGCAATCTCATGTAATTCGCGTTGTAAATCAAGAATGCTTCCTGGCGTAACCACCAAGATTGGAGCACTTTGATTTTCGCTGTTTGAAATTGCCGCTTGAGCAATTAGCCAAGAGTGGAGTGAATTTGGCGCTATTACTTTTTTGCCCGAGGCGATCGCTGAACTTAGATCTTGCAATTTGAGATGAGGCAATAAGGATTCAACTGCCATCTTTGCCCCAATTCTCTTCTTGATACAGCACGACAAGCCCCAATCCGCTAAATGCGGGGGGCAATAGGACGACTCTATCTGAGAGAATTACCCCATGCCTTCCAGTGATGGCGCGGAGTTACGCGCAGATGTTCGCCGCTTAGGCGATCTATTGGGAGAAACAATCGCTCGTCAAGAAGGACAATCACTCCTTGATCTGGTTGAACAAGTCCGCCAAGCGGTCCGTGAAGATTCACCGGCAGGTGCAAATTTGCTTGCCAAAGTTAATGTTGACGACAGCATCAGATTAGTAAGGGCTTTTAACGCTTACTTTCACTTAGCAAATGTTGCTGAACAGGTACACCGCGCGCGCACATTAGCTCAAGAGCGTGGAAGTGGTGAATCTTGGTTGCAACGTGCATTTCATCGCATTGCAGATCAAAAGATTTCACGTGATGAGTTAGCTAGGGCAGTTGCATCACTGTCAGTTCGGCCAGTATTCACAGCACACCCAACTGAAGCTGCACGCAGATCTATCTTGAGCAAACTTGCAACAATTGCAGGTTTACTTGATGCGAAAAATGTACCAGAGAATAATCGCAGACTTGCCGAGGCGATTGAATTGTTATGGCAGACAGATGAGTTGCGGTTAGAACGTCCAGAACCAATTGATGAAGCTATGAATGCGCTGTACTACTTAGATGATTTAAGTCGGTCAACTGTTTCACAAGTACTTGAAGATTTCGCTTTTGAGTTAAATAAATTTGGTATCACTCTTGACCCAACCGCTCGCCCACTTTCGTTTGGAAGTTGGATTGGTGGAGATAGGGATGGAAATCCACATGTAACCGCAGAGGTAACTAAAAACGCTGTCTCTACCCAAGTTGGGCACAGCATTAGGGTAACTCTCGAAAGATTAGATGCACTTCGCCAATCACTTTCTGTCTCAACCCGTATTGCCGGAGCCTCCGAAGAGTTACTTGCTTCCGTAAAAGCTGATTTAATAATTTTGCCTGAGATTGAAGAACGTTTTAGGCGCATCAACGTTGAAGAGCCATATCGATTAAAAGCCACTGCTATCCGCCACAAATTATTACTAACTCAAAAGCGCCATGCTTCCCTACAAGATCATGAGCCAGGGCGCGACTATGCAAATACACAGGAATTACTTGACGATCTGCTGATTATGCGTGATTCACTAATGAGCCATAAAGGTGAATTGATTGCAAATGGTGAACTCGATCGAATGATTAGAAATGTTTCAGCATTTGGATTAACTCATGCCACTCTTGATGTACGCGAACACTCTGACCGGCATCACCATCTTTTAAATCAATTATTTAGCAGTGTTGGAACCAAGAATTATCTAGAACTTAGTAGTGCTGAACGTATAAATCTATTGGCAGCAGAATTAGCAAACTCTCGACCATCGGCTGCAAATTTAACAGATGATCTCGATGATCTCGATGATCTTGGTAGACAAACCTTGGCAACTTTTGCTGCAATAGGTGAGATTATCGAGCGATATGGCAATGAGGCCATCGAAAGTTATATCGTCTCAATGACAAAAGGTGCTGATGATTTGTTGGCCGCGGTGGTGCTTGGCAAGCAAGTAGGATTATTAAATCTAAATTGTGAAGATCCATTTTCTTTAATTGGTTATGTCCCACTTTTGGAAACAGTGGCTGAATTGCAATCAGCAGACAAGATTTTGGAATCACTTTTGGCTGTTACTGAATACCGACAGATTCTTGAGCTACGCGGAAATGTACAAGAAGTGATGCTCGGATACTCTGATTCAAATAAAGATGCTGGAATTACAACTAGCCAATGGGAAATTCACCGAGCCCAAAGACGTTTGCGTGATGTTGCGATGAAACACGGAATTGCACTTCGGATATTCCACGGTCGAGGTGGTTCTGTAGGTCGTGGTGGCGGGCCAACTTATGACGCATTAATTGCACTTCCTTGGGGTTCGGTCGATGGAGAAATCAAAATGACTGAACAGGGTGAAGTTATTAGCGATAAGTACTCGCTGTCATCACTCGCGCGCGAAAATGTTGAGTTAATGCTTGCGGGATCTTTGGAAGCTACAGTTTTAAATCGCGCGCCACGTCAAAATCCGAAAGATTTAGCTAAATGGGATTCATGCATGGATCTCGTAAGTAGTGCAGCGATGACGCAGTACCGCACTTTGACGGACCATCCTGATCTTCCACAGTACTTTTTCGAATCAACTCCAGTAGAACAACTTGGAGATTTATTCTTAGGTTCGCGACCTTCACGACGACCAGATTCAAGTGCTGACCTAAGCGGGTTGCGCGCTATTCCTTGGGTCTTTGGTTGGACTCAATCGCGTCAGATTGTTCCCGGGTGGTTTGGTGTTGGAACTGGTTTAAAGGCAGCCCGTGAAGCAGGCAACTCTGATGTATTGGCGCACATGCTTACGGAATGGCATTTCTTCCGCACATTTATCAGTAATGTTGAAATGACTTTGGTAAAGACTGATCTTTTAACTGCTGAGCATTATGTAAAAACTTTGGTCAACCCTGAGCTTCATCATTTCTTAGATGAAATTCGGACTGAATTTGATTTAACCGTAGCTGAAATTTTACATTTGACTGGCAAGAGCGAGTTGCTAAGTGATCAGCCAATTCTTTCACAAACTTTGCAAGTTCGTGATGCTTACCTTCGTCCACTTCAACTTCTACAGGTATCTCTACTACAAAGAGTTCGTAAAGGTGACTACAGCGACGAAGCAACACTTCGCCGAGCATTACTTCTTACTATTAACGGTATCGCAGCAGGTTTACGTAATACCGGTTGAGTTCAATTATTTTTCTGGAAGTATTACTGGAATCTGTGCCATCAAGCCACCATCAATTACATAATCTGAGCCTGTAATAAATAAAGCTCGATCACTGGCTAGAAACGCAATAAGCTCGGCAATATCTTCGATAGTTCCCATTCGACCAATCGGATGCGAACTTCCCCACTCAGCCACAACTTCATCCACCGTTTTATTGCCCTTGTGAGTTTCAGCAGCAAAACGTAACAAAGGTGTATCAACCGAACCGGGAAGAACTGAGTTAACCCGAATTTTATCTACCGCAAAATCCATCGCCATCGCACGAGTTAATGCGTTAATTGCACCTTTCGAAGTTGAGTAAGCAACAACTTGCTTTTGAGCGCCTATTGATTGAACTGATGAAATATTTACAATAGCTCCGCCGCCACGTTTACGCATATGCGGAACGCCATACTTTGCAGTCAAGAACATAGATTTAACATTTACATCTAGGGTTTTATCCCAAATCTCTTCTGTCGTCTCAACGGCATCACCATAAGTTTGAATTCCGGCACAATTTGCAATTACGTCTAGCGCTCCAAATTCAGCAATAACTCCGGCGACCATTTTCTCAACATCTTTTGCATTGCTCACATCAGTTGGAAAAGCCTTTACTTTCTTGCCTGATGTTAAAAAGTTCTTCTCAACAGTTGCAAGCGTCGCAGCATCATTATCCACAAGTCCCACACTTGCACCTTCGTTTGCAAATTTAACTGCAGCGCCAAAACCCATACCTTTTGCGGCACCGGTAACTATTACTACTTTCCCAACAAAATCCATTTTACTCCTTACTAATTTTTTACTTTAACTTTTCAACGCCAAATGAGAATTTATTACTCTTAACTTCCCGACCCTTAAAAATCAGTGCAGTTCCATTATTTACTGAATCAACTACACCTGTTGTTGGAAGACTTGAAAATGGTTCTAAGCCAATGTTGTAATAACGGCCATACCATGGATATCCCTTAGTTGCGCCGAACTCTTGCCAGAACCAAAGGTATGGATGATTTGTTTTATCCCACTTAACAACTGCGGCTAAGCCTTTGTTTGGTGATTCGACTCGGTACTCACCTCGCTCTAAATCCTTCATGTATAACATTTCAGTCGGAGTATCTCGTGGTGGAATATTGCTGAAATCAATTGGCTTGTCATCTGGTCCAACTCCTACAGGCCAAGCAAAATATTCATTTCCTTTTAGTCGGCGTGAACTGCCGAATACCTCACTGGCGTGCGGCATCACAGTTGGTTTTCCTGGGAGTACCACTCGGCATTCATCATCCATAAATGGTGGGCCAAATGTGAAATGGAATCCCCACATTGTCGGAATCTCAACATCAGATAAATTCTCAATTGTCTCGACCATATCTAGAGTTGTGGAGTTGGATTTCAAACTCATGGTTCTTTTTACTAAAAATGGAGTTTTCCGGCCATACACAAAAAATTCAACGGAAATCTCTTCAGGAGTATCTTTCAAAATCTTAAAATCCCATGGCAAAAGTGCCATTTCAGCATGTTGCCCAAAATCTGCACCTTGGTAATTAGATGCAGCACCACCATTTGGAAAAATTGTTTGCCAACCACCTGGATACTCATCAGTAAATGCACCAAGTGGGTCGTTGTAGTTGTAATTAACTTCGCCATCCACCATACCGTTGGGTGTAAGCCAAACCAAATCTAAATCATCAGGCTTGTGCAAAAATTCAACTACATCAGCGCCACGGCCTGCGGCTACTGTGATGCGCAACTTTTCATTTTCTAATACAACAGCGTCTAATTTTCCTATTTTAAAATTATCATGGATTCGACATGAGTGATTACGGGATTGCGCGCGCATAATTTCTCCTAACCGTTGAATTTTTCACTTTGAGCACCGGTAAGTCCGAGCCCATCAACAATAAACAAACCGCCATCTAAATCATTAGCAGTTGCACCTAGCGATGCACGAGCTGAGGTGACAATTAATCGATCCCCATTTGCGCCACCGAAAGTACATGAGCTTGGCTGTTTTACTGGCATATCTATAACCGATTGCTTTTTGCCCTGTTGGTCATAAATTTCAATTCGTGAGCCACCCCACATGGCAACTAATAATAAACCTTCGTTTGAAATGCACATTCCGTCAGGGACTGATCCATCATCAGGAAAAGAAACTAATGTTTTCTTATTATGTAACTCAGCATTTTCAAAATCTACTTCATAACTAGTCAGAACGTGCTGCATGCTATCTACGTGGTAAAAATGTGAATTATCTGAACTCCATGCCAACCCATTCGGAAGGGTAATTCCGGTTGCTACGGTTTTCATGGTTAGATCACCAGATAAGACATGCAAAGCACCGGTTCCTGGCACCATATCCATAGTGCAACTTCCAGCCCAAAATCTTCCAGCAGAATCAACTTTTGCATCATTCATGCGTTCATCTTCTTTTAGAAAATTCTTGGTAATTTTCCAACCATTATCTGGATTTAATTCAGCAAATCCTTCTTTAGTTGCGGCGTAATAACCACCTTTCTTCCGACCAACAATCGCACCAATAACTTCTGGTACTGAATGGGTAGTAACTGCACCACCATCAATGTTCTGCTCGAACCAAAACTTTCCAGCAATATCTACCCAGGAGATTGTTGAAGTACCTGCATCCCAGTTTGGGCCTTCGCCAACTTCGCTACGAATTTCATTTACACAATTAATGGTTGTCATAGTGGGTTATCTTTCTATTTATTGGCTAATTACTCAATAGGGTCAAAGTTTGCTCTGAGATTTCCAGACCAAATCCGGGTTTTGCGTTGAAATAAAGGTA
>Ga0194055_10001968_pt1 | contig 16495 bp, 14 predicted proteins | sample SepL449m_MetaG_FD_155482 | JGI IMG/M metagenome (GOLD analysis project Ga0194055, IMG submission 155482) | Anoxic zone freshwater microbial communities from boreal shield lake in IISD Experimental Lakes Area, Ontario, Canada - Sep2016-L442-9m | ecosystem: Environmental > Aquatic > Freshwater >... | reverse complement strand
GCACTGACCGCCACGGTATGTACGCCGGCATCATGCACGAGCGTCTGCTTCAGACTTCCGCCCCACGCACCAATTAGATTTCGCGCGCTGACGCGGCGTGGATCATCGGGTGGAGCGTCGTGATAGGCCTGGAGATACCAGGTGAGTGCTCCGGCCGTGTCACCGTTAGTATTCGCGATTTTTCCCAATAAGAATTGGCTCGTCACCAGATTCTGTTGAGCCGCGGACTTTTCCGCCTGTGCCGTCGTTCGCTGTCGTTCGGCTTCGTCGCGCTGGGATTCAGCGAACAGGTGCTGGCGTTCCGCCTCATGCCGTTGCTGTTGCGCTTCGGACTCATTATCGAGAGCCTGGGCTTGGGCCTGTCGCGCGACATCGGCCGATTCAATTGCCAAGTGTTCCGCTCGGCTGGCGCGTATTGCTTGCCAAATACTCACCGACGCGCCGACGATCAGGCAAAGGACAATGGCCGCAACAGTACTCAGAGCCGTTCGATGTTTGCTCGCAAGCTTTCGCAAGCGGTAGCCCGTCGACGGCGGACGAGCTTCGATAAGTTCGTCCGCCAAATACCGTTCGATGTCGCGGGCGAGGGCGTTTGCCGTTTCGTAGCGGCGGGTCCGATCCTTTTCGAGGGCCTTGAGGAGCACCCAGTCGAGTTCTCCCTTCATGCACTCGGACAATTTGGCGGGTTCCATGCTCCGGTTCGCCGCGATACTGGGTAACGCATCGCTGGTACTGAGCTTGGTGCTGGGACGCGGCGTTTCGACCTCGCGTACGATCCGCAACATTTCGAGCAACGCCCCTTGCTGCAGATGCCCGCGATCAACGGGCGTGACGCCGGTCAGGAGTTCGTACAACAACACCCCGAGCGAATACACATCGCTACGCGTGTCGATATCCAGATTGTTGAGGCTGGCCTGTTCGGGCGACATGTACTCCACGGTTCCTACCAGCGCACCGAAGTTCGTGATCAGCGTTTTGTCGGTCAGCGGCTGGCCCGCTGCTTTGGCCACTCCGAAATCAATGACCTTCGGAACGGCTCGTTCATCGTACAGAGCCACCAGCACGTTCGACGGTTTGATATCTCGATGAATCACGCCTTTCTGGTGCGCGTGTTGGATCGCCTGGCAGACCGGAACGAACAGTTCCAGTCGTTGTCGCGGGGTGAGCTTTCTTTGGTCGCAGAACTGAGTGATCGGCACGCCGCGCACGAGTTCCATCACGAAGAACGGCCGCCCGCTCTCGGTCGCGCCGGCATCCAACACTTTGGCGATGTGGGGATGATCCATCATAGCCAACGCTTGCCTTTCCGCCTCGAAGCGGGCGATCACCTGTCGCGTGTCCATTCCGGGTTTGAGTACCTTGAGCGCCACGGTGCGGCGCACCAGCTCTTTTTGCTCCGCGACGAACACGACGCCAAATCCCCCTTCGCCAATCTGCTCGATCAGCTTGTACGGTCCGATTTGCGTGCCAGGCCGTTCAAGGATTTGTTCACCGGAGGTCGCGGCACAACCTGCAGGCGGTTTTTCGAGGAAGCTCGGATCTTCTTCCGCCACATGAAGCAGAGCGACCACCCGTTGACGCAACGCCTCGTCGTCCCCACAGGCCTGTTGGAGATAGGCGATTCGGGCATCGGGAGCCGCGATTTCCCGAGCGATCTTAAATATCTGTTCCTCATTGAGCGATGGCGAAGTCATAGCGGTTTCCCTGCGGTGCATTTCGTCTACGTAGAACAGTGCGAGATTCGCGACCGAACCCTCCGATTCATTTTTCAGATTTTTCAGGAAAATCAGAATTACTTTGTGTCTTGTGGGCAGACTGGAGTCATCCGCCTGGCTGTATCTCAAGGCGCAGCCAGCTCTTAGCGTAGGCCCAGTCCTCGCTCGCCGTCGAAGCCGCCACGCCGAGCGCCTGTGCGGCCTGCTCCAGTGTCAGTCCCGCGAAATATCGGAGCTTCACCAGTTCGGCCCGACGCGGGCTCAGACGTTCGAGTTTTTTCAGCGCCTCGTCCAGTGCCAGGAGATCGAGCGGTTCGCCGCGCGATTCTTCGGCCACGTCCAGGAGTTCACCATGATCGCGGGCGGCGCCGGCTTTCAGCGTTTTCCTGTGACGAGCTTGTTCGATAAGAATTCGCCGCATCGCTTCCGCCGCCGCTCCGAAAAAATGAGCCCGGCTGTTCCACGTTGACGTTTGCTCGGTATCGACCAATCGCAAATACGCTTCATGAACCAGTGCCGTCGCCTGCAGCGTCTGGCCCGGCATCTCAAGAGCCAGTTTCGCCGCCGCAAGTTTTCGAAGTTCGTCGTAGACCAGCGGCAGGAGTTGCTCAACCGCCGACGGATCGCCGGATTCAAGCTGCAACAGAATATGAGTGACGTTGCTCATCACCCCATTGTAGCTCAGAAACTTCGAGGTTTCACTGTGCGGTCAGACTTGAATTTCTACGGCCGTGGAACACCGCGATAATGTGAATCAGTTCATCCTCAAACAGAAAGCAGACGACATAGGGAAATCGTTTCACGAGAGCCAGTCGCACGTTTTCTTCGATCACAGGTCGCGAATCTGGAGAATCTGCGATTTGCTCAATCAGACTCTCGATCTCTTCAACAGATAAGAGAACGAAACGTTCCCACGTCCGATTCATCGGCCGTTAGGAAATTTCGAAATTCGCAGAATTGCCAATTGACAATCCCGACCGACAGGACTACCGTACTAGCGCGATAGTACAGGAGTTCCGCCATGTTTTTCCAGATCGATCCCGATAGCGGTGTGGCCATCTATGACCAGATTGCCAGGCAGGTCAAATACGCGATCGCCAAAAATGCGCTCCGGGCGGGTGAACTCGTTCCCTCCGTGCGCGAATTGGCCGTCAAGCTGGCGGTGAATCCGAATACCGTGGCCCGGGCCTATCGCGATCTGCAGAACGACAAAGTGCTCGAAGCACTGCGTGGTGAAGGGCTGCGAGTTTCTCAAGAGGCCGCAGCACACTGTCGCCTGGCCCGGCAGACCAATATGGAAGCCCGAGTCCAGCGAGTCGTGATCGAGGCTCTTCAAAGTGGATTTGTCAAAGACGAGTTTATTGGACTCGTTGAATCGGCCTGGCAGAGCCTGGCTCGATCCAAGACCATCGAAAAACAAAGCATTCCGGAGACGCCATGAGTTCGATTTTCGAGATGCACAGGGTCACCAAACACTTCGGCAACCACGTCGCCTTACAGGGCCTGACGCTCCGCGGCGATCCGGGCCAGGTGATCGCCCTGTTGGGAGAAAATGGGGCCGGCAAAACAACCGCCATCAAGATCCTGCTGGGTTTGATGCCACTCGACGCAGGTTCGTCACGCGTGCTCGGTATGGACAGTCAGGAGCATGGGGGCGAGATTCGGCGGCGAGTCGGTTACATGCCTGATCGGCCGGCGCTCTACGAATGGATGACCGTCGAAGAGATCGGCTGGTTTGCTGCCGGGTTTCATCCGATTGGCTACCGCCAGCGATTTAATGACCTGATCCGGCAGTTCCGCCTGCCCGCAGATCGGCCGATCAAGTCACTCTCCAAGGGGATGCAGGGAAAAGTTTCGTTGTCGCTGGCCATGGCACATGAACCGGAACTGCTGGTACTGGACGAACCGACATCGGGACTCGATCCAATGGTGCGTCGTGAGTTTCTGGAAAGCATGGTCGATGTTGCAGCCCATGGACGGACGGTGCTGCTGTCGAGTCATCAGATCTCGGAAGTGGAACGGGTCGCCGACACGATCGCGATTGTTCGCGAAGGACGACTGGTGCTGTGCGAACCACTGGAAACTCTCAAGGATCGCGTTCATGAAGTGATTGTCTCGATGAACGGAATCGAGACTGCACCGCCGATCTTTTCCGAACCGACACTGCTGATCGGTTCGCAGCGAGAAGATCGGATCTGGCGATTACTCGTACGGGACCTGGATGACGCGGCATTGCGGGTCTTGAACGATGATCCGAATCATTGCGATGTCGCGCTGCGTCGACCATCGCTGGAAGAAATCTATGTGGCGTGCATGACTTCGGAGTTTGCGAGCCTGGCACCGCTGAGCGTCAAATTACCAGACGAAGAAGTTTGCCGCCCGAAGGCTTACCACTTCTTTTAGAAGAATAGGACACGTGCCTCGCTTGTCGGTGCGATGAAAGTGATCTCTGGACCGGTTGAAAGCCAGTTCCTGCGTCGGGCTTACATGTTGTTGAAGGTGGTTATCATGTTCACCTCTGCCATCGGTCGTTTACTCTGGAAGGAATACCGCGTCCAGCGGGCGCTGTGGTTCCTTCTGCTGGGACTGTTGCTGGTCCTGCAGATCCTGTTGCGACTGGCATTTTTCAACACGACTCCATCGGCAGCCCCCTATACCACGTCGCTTGACGAGCAGTGGGCGACCTGGGCCATGTGGTTTCTGGCGTTCGTAGTGCAGGTGATTTTTATTGTCGCCTCTGCCGCGATCAGTTTTGCGGGTGAACGTGAAGAACGGACCTGTGATCTGCTGGTCCACCACGCCCCTTCGCCGTGGGCGATCCTGCTGGCCAAGGTCGGAACCTGTCTCGCCGGGAGCGCGGCGTTGTACGTGTGTGGCGCGTTCGTGGCACTACTGCTGGGTCGATCTAATCCCGGCGATGTCTATGTCACATATCAGATCTTTTTCGTAAACCATGCGATTGGAAGTGAAGTTGCCCTGCGCCTGACCATCCTGCTGGTGCTGCTGGCCTGGTGCGTGTTCGGATCGCTCTTGAGTCAGCGAGTGATCACTTCCATTCCGACGATGGCCGTTGGCTGGGTCCTGACCGGTTGGCTCCCCATGATCGCAGTGCTTGGACTCCTGAACCTGATCCCCGCAGACGTTGGACCACAAGCCGATCGGTCAATCCTGATGGCGACGTTCGCAATCGCGGGACTGGGGATGATCGGAGTGGATGCCTGGCTGGGGTACCGCTGGGCTGAAGGAAAATATCTAGACTTCCGGTTCCTCGCTGACTACGGTGACTTCTGGTCAACCTGGCGCAATGGAATCCTTGATCGAAAGTCGCGTTCCAGTCGTATTCCCGGTGGCATCGAGCCGGACGAAAGCGAGCGTCGCGCGTGGCAGCGTCTGGTATGGCAGGAGCGGCAACGCAATGTCATTCCGCGCTGGCTGATGATTACGATTTGCGTCTTGTTACTGAGTGGTAGCCAGATCGACTACGCCATCCCAAAGAACTACGGGATACCATCTGTTCCCGATGTTGTTGTCTGCCTGTTGGCACTGGTCATGGGAATTCTGTCGTTTCGCAGCGAAGGGGAAGGGCAGCCGGTACGATTCCTGGCCAATCACGGTTCGTCTCCAAGGATGATCTGGAGTGCCAGGCAAGCGGTGTGGCTGGTCCGTGCATTTGTCACTCCTGCTGTGCTTCTCGCCCTGGTCGCGATCCGTGATCGCAGTTTGTGGACTTACCCCTCCAGCCTGATTGAGCGTCATTTCTGGCTGGTTCTGTTGAGTTACGGGAGTGGTCAACTAGCCGCGATAATGCTGCACCGCGCGATTCTCGCCGCGATCATAGGGGCAATGGCAACGGCCGTCCTGTTTCTGTGGTTTGAGTTCATGCGCAGCCTGCACATTCCTCAATGGTGGTCAGGCGGCATTCCGGCCATCGCCCCACTGATTGCCACGCGAATGCATGCCCGGTCGTGGTTGTTGGACGACTTTCCATGGACACAGAAGGTCCGCCTTTCAGCCGTATTGATCGGGCTTCCGTTGTTCACGTGTGCGACCGTGGCGGCTTACCGCGTTTACGAAGTCACGCAAATTGACCCTGCCAGTCAATCAGGACCAGCATTCGATTCTTTTCACCGTATGCAGTTTCTTTATGAGCAAGGCAATCTGGTGACGGACATGAAAACCTCAAGCGAGCCATCTGTTCGGACACGCCTGCTCGCCATCGCAGCCCTGCCGATCGAATACAGACCACAGGTTGATTCCGGTTCTGCCAACCTTTCGCTGAGTAGCGACGAACGAAAGCTTGCCGATGAAATTGCCCGTGCGTTCGCTGCCAGTGCTGTGATTCATGTCAGTTTCGAACAATCTCACAATCAGCCATCGGATCGAGACCAGCCTGACTCGCATGCTGCCAAGCCAATCTCCATCGGCCGGGTTCAACTGTTCCCTGTCGCAAGTTTCAATCGGCTCAGTGATCGGATGCTCGCGCGTGTGCGGGATCACCTGCACTTGAACGAACCAGCATCAGCGTCTGAGATCTGTCTGGCCCACTTGAAGTCTTGCCAGGCGATGGCTCGAGGTCCGTTCAGGCCATGTTGGCAAGCTGGTGCGGATGAGGAGCGCCGCGTACTCGAATTGCTGGTCGAGTGGGCCAATCGCAGGGACGTGACATTCGCCCAAATTCACGGCGGGATCAAGGAGTTAGAAGTTCGGTTGAACCATTTTCCGTCTCCAAGCTCCGCGATTATCGACGAACATGCACAGGCGAAGCAGAACTCAATTGTCGATGAATATGTGACGCAACACGGAGAAATTCTCGGCTGGCAGCGGATCTTTATGCACTTGCCCTGGGAATCGATTCGACGCCGTCACTTGTGGGAAATCGAGGCGATGCTGCATCGAGCCCATCTCAGCTATCTAGACAATCGCTTGAGCTATGATCCACGATTCTCTATCGATGAGAGCGTGGTTCCCGTTGGAGGAAATTACCTGCAATCGATGGCCGAACTGCAGTCGACAACCTGGGGTGCTGAGGTTGCTCTGACAAGTGATCGGTCCGAGTCCGTTCGCGATCGATACACTGCGACAAGAGCTGCGCTGACACGAATGGGGACCATTGCCTACCGTAAGCAACACGGAAAGATGCCGGCCGATCTGGACGCACTGTTCGGAATCGTACGGCAATTGAATTTTCAAGACCCTTGGTCGAATGGCCGTTTCGACTATCGATCGAATTGCCTTGTGTCGCAAGGTAACGGCCCCAGTGCAATCGACGTGACGTCGAAAGAGTCGGCCGCGGCACAATCAGTTAAGCTCTCACGTTTCGTTTTTCCAATTCCACCGGTTTCGGTCGACGAGTTCATCCCGCAACCGCCAGATCGCTGACCCCCAAAGCTGGTTTCCGAATGGTAAATTCCAGCAGACTGGACAACTTGAAACGGGAATGCAAATCGTCTACATGAGATCAAAATTCAACAACGACAGCCCCTGTATCTCAAATTTCGAAAAATCATGAAATCCATCGACAATTCGCGTGCGTTCTGGAAGCTCGAACGTCTTTCCAAAGAAGTTTCTCGTGATACTCCACAGCTCGGAATTCGGGTTGGACCATCAGCCGCTGGGCGCTAGCCCACGGTTCGAACCGGACGCTATCGCGTTCCGGCTGATGGGTTGAACTCGAAAAACACGTCGTGACACGGCATACAACATATCGCCAGAATTCGTTCGAATTAAGCAAATCCCATGACTGAAGTATTCCAGGCCACCATTGATGAAAGCCCTCATCAACGTCGCAGTGACGTTGCCAGGGTTGATCGTGAACTGGTTGCCGGAGTCAAGAAAGTCTCCATGTCTTCCGCTACGCTTGCTGATCAATATCAACAGACTCTGCCGAAACTGGATCCCAGGCATCCGGAGTATGTCGTCGGGGTCGTCGAATATCTGCTGCGATTCGCTCAAGCCAGTGGTGCCAGTGACATTCATTTCACTCCTGCTGATGGGGGGCTGGAAATCGATTGCCGGATTGATGGTGTGCTCGTCCCGATGGCCGTGTATCCGCGTCAATTCGCCCCCAATATCGTGGCCCGGTTAAAAGTTCTGGCAGAGCTGCTCACGTACAAAACGGACATCCCCCAGGAAGGACGTATCCAGACCTCGAAGCCTGCCGCGACATCGCCAGATTCGGATGGGCTGACGCTGGAGACGGATGTCTGGGAGATGCGTGTCAGCACATTCCCCACATTGTTTGGCGAGAAAGCAGTCGTCCGGATTTTTGCGGGATCGAGTCGATTTCAGTTTCCTGCGGATCTCGGTTTGCCTGACGATATTGGCGATAGTCTGTCACAGGCTCTGCAGGAAACCACTGGTGCTCTACTGATCACAGGACCTGCGGGGAGTGGCAAGACGACGACGGCTTATGCCTGCTTGCGCGAGATTCAGCGTCAGCATGGACGTGGCAAGAGCCTTGTCACGCTGGAAGACCCCATCGAGACCGTGTTGCCCGCCGTGGCGCAGTCGCAGGTCAAACGAAACGTCGGTTTTGACTATGCCGTCGGACTGCGATCCCTGATGCGGCAAGATCCCGATGTGATTCTCGTGGGAGAGATTCGTGATCGGGAAACAGCAGAGACCGTCTTTCAGGCATGCCTCACGGGTCATCTGGTGATCTCCACATTTCATTCGGGAAGTGCCTGCGAAGCGATCAGCCGGCTCAATGACATGGGTATCGAACCCTATTTGCTGCGAACAGGTTTGCGCAGCGTGCTGAGTCAGCGGCTGATTCGTCAGTTGTGCGAGTGCGCAGCCTGGTCAGACGAACCTGCGGACCTGCTTGGATTTGACCTGTCACGAGTCCGGATACCGGTTGGTTGCCCGCGTTGTGCCGGGACAGGTTACTATCGACGATCGCTCGTCGCAGAATTGTTGCAACCCGATCAAAAGGAGATCGGACGCGCGATTCTGTCTCAATTCAGTGCCGACGATCTTCAGCGAACTGCGATGACCACGGGTTTCTGCACACTCGGACAACGGGCTCGTTCACTCGTCGAATCGGGAATGACCAGTCCCGCGGAAATTCGCCGCGTACTCGGCTTTCGCCACGACTGCGACATCCAGGCGACGACGATTGCAGATCAAGGGAGAGGACAATGAGTTCACGAAGCTCGCCTAAGATGAACGACCTGATCGAAATCAACCATGAAATTGCCGCGTTGATCCGTGCGGGGGTTCCACTGGAACTGGGATTACGCAGTATCGCCGGGGGTGCACAAACAAGCTTCGACACGTTGGCAGAGCGGTTGGCAGATCACCTCGCCGGCGGTCGAAGTCTGGCCGAAGCATTCGCTCAAGAGACGCAATCGATTTCTCCTGTGTATGCCGCGGTTGTGGATGCGGGGACGGAGGCAGGCCGATTGCCCGAGGCGCTGGATTCTGTCGCGAATTCGGCACGCGTCGTCCAGGAGATTCGACGCCGAGTGGGCTTGGCGATGATCTATCCACTGGCCTGCCTGATTGTGGCAATCCCCCTCGCAGCAGGTGTGATTTCCATTCTGGTGCCAAGTATCAAATCCACTCTCGAAGACATTCGGCTTCCGGCCGACTGGGCGATTGAAACACTGTTCACTCTTTACCAGACACGGTCGATCTGGAGCGTACAAATCCCAATGGGGCTGCTGGGTCTGATTACCGCCTTGTACCTGTTCAGCTTTGGGCCGACTCGCCCACTGTGGTTCGCAATCACGGGACTCAACTGGTTACCCGGATTTGGCCGAGTTCAATACTCATTGCGCCGGACTCAGTTCCTGGAACTGCTGGCATTGCAGACGAATTTTGGCATTCCGCTGGAACAAGCTTTTCCGCGAGCAGCGAGTGTCACTGAAAATAAAAAGCTTCAAATCGATGCTGATCGAATCGCGACAGCGTTGAAATCGGGGCGGTCATTACGTGAGGCATTGGCGGAAGCGACAACGATTCCTGCGTCCTGGAAGTGGGTTCTCGTGACCAGCCAGGAGGCCGGTTTGCTGCCAGTCGCCATCAAGCAATTGGCGGAGTCGAGCCTTCTTCAAGCCGAGCAGCGGACCGCGTGGTTCAATCTCGCCGTCCCTGCCGTATTGGCCCTGGCATGCAGTACGACAATCGTAATGGTGTACATGTTAGCGGTCCTGCTCCCTGTCATCTCAGTCTGGAAAGGTCTGGACCAACCATGAATGAATCACTGACAACGGAAGAGAGCGAAGCCGTCCTGATCGCTTTGTCGCATCGCATTGCAGCGAACCTGCCATTGAACACCGCGCTGACAGCCCTGGCCGAAGAATCGACTTCGCCACAGGCTCAACGCGTGCTGCGAGACCTGGACCGCAGATTGCAAACAGGCGAATCGCCGAATTCTGTGATTGTCAGATTGCAAGAGCGACTCCCCGCGATGGTCGGCAAACTACTGCAGGGGGGGATGGAAATCGGGCGACTTGATCTCGTGATGCAGGTCATGCTCAATCAGAAACAATGGGATCGAGACTTTCGTCATCGGCTGATGATTGGATTCGCTTATCCCACGACGATATTCGTTTCTTTTGTCGCCTGGGTATCGGCTGTACTGTGGGTCATTGTGCCGCAGTTCAAAGGGATTTTTGATAACTTTGGTATCGAGTTACCCGGGATTACGAAGCTGCTGATCGGTATGTCAGATGTGGTCTGCGGTTATGGCTTCTGGCTGGTCCCGGCATTGCTCGCCGTCGTTACAGGAGGATGGTACTGGCTGTTGTTCGGCAATTTTCCCCGTATGTCCAGTCGATCCGGACAGACGATTCCGATCATTGGGCCGATGCTGAGTCTGCGTCAGTTCAGCGAATTCTGCGAAATACTGGCAATTCTTGTGGAGGGACAGCTCCCTTTACCCAAAGCCGTGCAGTTCGCTTCGGCAGGATTGTCCGATCCGACACTGCAAGCGACCTGTCACAATCTCGTCACGCTATTAGAGCATGGCGAATCGATAGAGTCTGCGGCAAATCGCCTGGAACTGCCGCACGCGTTTTCACTGGTCTTGCGTCAGCCTCCCGATGAAATGGCCAGCAATCTGCGAGCTCTGTCCAATGTCTATACGACAAAAGGAGAGTTCTCGATCCGATCACTGATCATATCGGTTGACGTCATGGTGATGATGGCCGTTTCGGTCATGATCGTGACGACACTGGGGGGACTCTTCCTTCCGCTGATCAGGCTCCTCAACGATTTATCCTGACTCACTCATAGCGAATCTATCATGGTCGAAGAAACAATGCTGTTCGCACTCCTGGTCGTCGTCGTTCTGATCGTCTTGACGATTCTCGGGCTGGGGTTGAATCTGCAATCAGAACTGTTACTGAATCCACGTGCTGCCCGAAGTATCAAGGCCCTGAGCAGGGTCTGTTTCTTCATCGTCGGTTTAATCAGCCTGGGGTTGGGTAACGTCGTGGGATTCGTCCTGGGAATGTTCATCCTGGGTCGCTGGTTTCACTTTCAAATGACGCAACGATGGGCCAGCCAGAAAGCTGCCGAATTGGAATTGATCTGGTTACTGGCTCTTTCCGCAAAATCCGAGAAATCACTGGTGGATGAAATCCAGATGTACTCCGGCGGAGCCACGGGTTCTCGCAAAAGACGATTGCTGGCATTTGCGACGGACCTTCAAAACGGTGTGCCTCTGCAAACGTGCCTGCCGTATGAATTGTTCTCGCGGCCGACAGCGCTGCAGTTGCAATCAGCCCTGAACAGTGACACGTTCGTTGAATCGCTGACGCGGCTGGCAATCTCGCAAGGAAAAGCTCTTGCCGACCGCCAACAGGACCTTGGCTATTCGATAGTCGCGTATCCATGCCTACTTTTGGTAGTACTCTTCGGAATCTGCAGTTTTCAGATGTATTACATCATTCCGAAGTTCAAAAAGATTTTCGATGATTTTAGCACGGAACTGCCTGAGATCACGAAGGCGACGATCGGTTTTTCGGATTTCTGTGTCAACTACTGGTATTTGATTGTCCCGCCGGCTGTCGCGGTCGCTTTGTTAATCAGGCGTTATCTTTTCAGTGGCCGGTATGACAGCGAGGCGTCGGCAGTGATGGGACTTCTTGGGCGATTCTTTGTTCGGATACATGCACCCGAGATTTTGCGAGCTCTCGCCATGACCGTTTCCTCGGGCCAATCAGTGACTGAGGGGGTCAAAGTGCTTGCACAGCAGCCCGACGTCCCTTTGATCCAGTCGACAATCAATAGACTGACAAGACAAGTTCAACAGGGCCATTCCGTGTGGTACGAACTGCGGATCCATGGCGTCCTGCGAAGTAGCGAGCTGAACCTGATTGAGGCAGCAGGTCGGGCGGGCAATCTCCCCTGGGTTCTGGAGACACTCGCAGAGAATCTGGAGCGGCGGTGGAAATTCCGATTCAACGTGATCGGTGGCATCCTTCATCCCGTTTTGATCCTCCTCGCCAGCCTGCCGATTGGCTTCTTCGTAATTGCGATGTTTATGCCGCTGATCAAATTACTCAATGACCTTTCATAATCGCACGCAAGTAAAACTCTGCGGGATGACCCGATACCCAATTTCGTTTTTCGAGACTTTCCGATGTGCCGTATTCAACCGTTACGATTTCGTTCTCAGTCGACGCAGACTCACCGCAGCGTGAATTCGCGCAGCGGGTTCACGTTGACCGAAATGATTGCCACGTTCGTGTTGCTGGGGGCCGCGATTACGCTGACAGCACCGTTTCTTGTCAGCGTCTCCCGACAACGGCTGGCGATCGAACAACGTCAGTTTGCGATCCAACATGCCGGAAACGTACTCGAACGGTATTCGGCACTCCCGTGGGAAAAGCTGTCACCAAGGACACAAACGCTGGCAGACGTTCCTGCTGAACTGCAGACGTTACTACCGGATCTCAAACAGTCTCTCGAGATTACAGAGCAGGCAGAGAAACCGATCTCGCGTCAGTTGCGTGTCTCGATCACGTGGCGTGGGCAATCTGACGTGACAGTCAAACCCGTTCAATTGTCCGCATGGATCTTTCAAGCGGAGGCAAAATGAGACCTGCGACACTCCATCGATGCTCTGCGCTGGAAAACAGTGTTCAACCTGAGATGCGGTCGGCTTCGCGCCGCGGGTTCAGCCTGATTCACATGGTGACCGTGATCGGCATGATGTCAATCCTGATGACGATGTCCGGCGTCATCATTCAATCCTTGTTGCGTTCCGACCAATCGGTATCCCGGCAGGCGGCACTGGAGATGACGTTACTCGAACTGTCACGTCAATTCCGAGACGACGTCCATGTGGCGAGCCCGATGGACCTGAAGGAGGCCAATCCGGCACCGACAGACTCATTGGAATTGTCGGCCTCTCGATCAGGCCGCGTGACATATCGGGTCAAGGACGAGACGGTGATTCGTGAGTCATTTAACGGGGATCAGGCGACTGGGCGCGAAGTCTACCGCGTACCGGATTGTGAAGTTCAGTTCCGCACCGAAGCGAGCGATGGCGACCAGGCCCGGCTACTCGCATTGGACATCGATCGATCAGGACTGACGATGACGCCGCAACAAAAATCAGCCATGGGCAAACGCAAACTGACGGTTGTGGCCGAACTGGGACGAAATCTGCGAATTGCCAAACGTCAGCCAAGCATCGCGCCAAAAGCGGCTGCCGCTGAAAGTCGCGATTCAATATCGGTGTCCGGAGCGGCCGGTGGTGGGGAGACGCAACCATGAAAAGAATTCATCTCCAGGACAGTCGATCGAGTGCGAGGTCATCCGGCCGGTCCCACCCGCGTCGGGGAACAATCATCATCATTGCCATGGTCATCCTGTTGATTTTCATGGCGATCAGCACGACGCTCATCGGTTCGGTGATTCAGACCCGAACACAGTTTATTCGGGAAGAGCAGTTCCTGCAGACGTCATTGCTGGTCGACGCAGGCCTTCGCCGGGGTGTCGTACAGCTTCGTAGCGATGGCACCTACCAGGGGGAAGCATGGCAGATTCCCGCAGACCCAGCGGCGGGGCTTGATTCTGCGAAGATCGTCATCGTCGTCGCCAGTGCGGCTGATGCACAAGGGGAGCAGACTGTCACGGCTACTGCCGAATACCCCGTGGGAACTCCGAATCCAATTCGAATCACGCGTGACATTTCAATTTCACTCCGGGAGTCGCCTTGATGAAGGTCGTTTTCATTTCGCCAACTACGTCCGTGTCGGCAATGTCCATGTCAGCGCCATCAGTCGCTAAACGCTAGCTAACGTGTACCGGCTGATCGATCGAGCCAGAAAACAAGTCGTGCCTCACCACGCGTACAACCCCGAAAACTCGCTACCGCAATTTTGTCCGAACTACCAAAAGGAATTCTTCCATGCCTCACAAACAAACCTCAACAGCCCGTCGACCGCGCCATGGATTCACTCTGATTGAACTATTGGTCGTGATCGCAATCATCGCGGTCTTAATCGCCCTGCTGCTCCCCGCTGTGCAGCAGGCACGCGAGGCGGCACGCCGGACTCAGTGTAAAAACAATCTCTCTCAAATTGGCCTGGCCCTGCATAACTACCTGATGACACACCAGACATTGCCACCGGGCACGCAAAATCCGACAGGACCGATCACCTCAGTGGAAGGTGGCGGACATCACATGGGTTGGATCACACAAATTCTGCCGTTCCTGGATCAATCCGCAGCCGCCAACAAAATCGACTTCAACCAGTCGGTTTACGCCGAACAGAATCGCCGTGTCCGGAAACACTTAATTCCAGCACTGGTGTGTCCCTCCGATTGGGGTCCACAGCGCGGAGAGAATGAAGTGTCCAAAACAAATTATTGCGGGATTCACAACGACTATGAAACTCAAATCGACGTCAAGCAGAATGGAGTTCTGTTCCTGAACAGTTCTGTACGGACGATGCAGGTTCCGGATGGGCTCTCGAATACACTGTTCATCGCGGAGACGCGGTTTGGGACACAGTCAAAATCGGACCTCGGATGGATGTCGGGCACCTCGGCGACGTTACGCAACCCTGTGATCTGGCTGAATCAATCCACGCCCGACGCAGCACCGAACTATCAGATCCATGCGGCCCCTGAAAGAGTTGCATCTGGAATGCCAAATTCACAGAATGCGACTGAACCCCCGGAATTCGTTGGTGGATTCAGCAGTTGGCATACCGGCGGATATCATACAATGATCGGTGACGGTTCGGTTCGATTCATCTCTACCAACATCAATGAGACTGTGCTTCGCAACCTGGCCCACAAATCGGATGGCGAACTGATTGAAGAGTTTTGATCGACGGCGGCTGTCAGTAATCGCTCGCGATGCGAATCATGGCGGTCTGGCCGGGATTGTAGTTGCCGATTCCCGAGACATATTCGACGGCACGGCCAAAGATCCAGCCGAATTCCAATCGGCTGGTGTGGCGTTTGTCGCCCCGGTTTTCGAATCCGATGAAGATGCGGTAGTCGCGTAATGTGACGATGTCCTGGACGGCACCCGTACGCTGGATCGTGAACGAGTTTCCTCCGAGTTCCGCCGAGACAAATCCCCAGTGACGGCCCTGGTCAGCCTGGCTCAGACGCCATGCGGCCTTGGGGCGTGGAAAGACGAGATTGTAGTCAGCACTGCCATCTGCTGGTCGATAGATGACACCTGCGACTGGCAACAGTTGAATGTCCTCGCGATCCAGGTCAGTCAGCCCGGCAACGAGCTGCCACTCATCGTCCAGACGAAACGTGTTGACGGCCTGCCATGGGAGTCGAAACAACTGATAGCTCTTGTTGGCAAAGTCCGTATTCCAACTCGGGCAGACCATGACATCGAATGACCAGTCATTTCCGACTTTGATGCCCGCACCGACTTCGACAAACAGGCTGAACAGATAGGGTGGCAAGTCTGTGGAATCGGGGCCCGTCAGCCAGCGGATTTCGTGACCGCCGTTGATACGAAATGAACCTCGATCCGCTGCAGCATAGTCGACAACTGACAGGTCGCGTCCCATCCATTCCAGCATGCCGAGTTGGTTTCCCGTCCCCGCGATCCAGCCAAAACTCGATCGATTGTCTGCGGGCTTGATATCTGACGGAGTGGAAGTCTGTTCCGCTTCCGTGGCGGCACCGTCCAGAGGAACGGCACTTCCTGTCGGAGCTTTAATCGTAAACTCATCGCTATCAAGAGCAGGAGGGAGCAGGTCTTCACCGTTCATTTCCGGTTCTGTATGTGTCCCTTGGCCGATGTAGGCGAACCCGGAATCGTCATTCACCAGTCGGACTCGCAGTTCGAACGGTTTCGCGGTCCGTAAAGGCGCCCGCTGAGTCATCCCTCTCGAACTCAGCCGAGCCCCGAATGACGATCGTTGCTCAAAGATCGGCCGAACCCAATTTCCGTTGTCTGGTGACCGACGGCGTGTCACGAAATTCTCTTCGCCCCACGTCATAGGACTGAGGAAGATCATCACGACAATGCAGGAAAGGATTCGCATCGAGGACAAACTCGTGAATCGTCGGTTCCGGTGAAATGGTCATCAGGAAGGGAAATGCCAGATACCACTTCAGACAAAAACCGTCAATTGCGGGCAAGACAACGGTTCTGCCAGAAGTAATGAATAACACACGCCACAACAGATTTAGCGATCGGGACTTGGGAGTGGTGGTTGGGGAAGGAACTCATCTGCGAAAAACAGGTTCATCCGACTTTTTGGGGGGATGGAATTGAAAACGCGGACAAGCTGACGCCCAATGGAGTTGTGCTAGCAACACGATTCCAAAGGAGCGATCAG
>Ga0194055_10001965_pt1 | contig 16499 bp, 14 predicted proteins | sample SepL449m_MetaG_FD_155482 | JGI IMG/M metagenome (GOLD analysis project Ga0194055, IMG submission 155482) | Anoxic zone freshwater microbial communities from boreal shield lake in IISD Experimental Lakes Area, Ontario, Canada - Sep2016-L442-9m | ecosystem: Environmental > Aquatic > Freshwater >... | reverse complement strand
GCCCTCTGAGACTCCGATCTTCTGTGTACTTCGATTACAATCGTCCGCACATGGCCCCATCGTCTAGAGGCCTAGGACATCGGATTTTCAGTCCGAGTACTGGGGTTCGAATCCCCATGGGGTCATGTCCTACAACTGCAGCCCGCGTTCGCAAGAACGCGGGCTGCAGTTGTTTTGTTACGATTGCTTGGGCGATTTTTGAGGCAGTGCCATTGGAGGCTATGTCGGGAAAATCGCAGTGGCGTTCCGCAAACACGGTCTCATGGTAGGACTCGATTAGGAACTCGAATCAAACTGCGGCGGTAACTGCCCACAGCGATCAACATCCCACGTGACTCAGGCCAGCCGCTGGGCGAACACGGGCAACGATCGCCGTCAATACGCCCCCCCGTCATTGGAAAAACCGGGAGGGACTTGATCGCTGTGAAACCGTTCTTCTGTCCAAGGATTGCCGTGCATGTGATAGCCCCCTTCTTCCCAATACCCTGCGCGGTCGTGTTCGATCAGTTCAATCCCACAAATCCACTTGGCGCTTTTCCAGGCGTAGAGCTGTGGAACCATCCCTCGCACGGGCCCTCCGTGTTCCAGCGAAATTGGTTCGCCATCATGCAGGTCGGCCAGCAGGCAGTCTTCTTGAAGAAAGTCTGACAGCGGCAGATTCGTTGTCCAACCGTGGTCGTAGCCATGGCAGATCACAAACTTCGCCTTGGTACTGACGCCCGCACGATTCAGCAATTCTCGAGTACTAACTCCTTCCCAGACATTTCCCAGACGCGACCACTTGGTGACGCAGTGAAAATCTGAAAAGACGCGGACTCGTGGCAGTGCGCGAAACTCTTCCATCGTGAATGTCAGGGGTGAGTTCACGAGACCAAAAATCTTCAGATTCCAGTGACTGAGGTCGATTTGAGGCGGTCCGAATGCATCCAGAACTGGCCACTTCCGAGTCCGCGATTGACCAGGCGGAATGCGATTCTCACGGAATGTATCCGGACTGATGATGGTCCCCGATTCAATGCTCTCGGGCTTCTGAGGTTCACCTGCTTGATACTTGGGGTCTTCATGAACGAACATCACTCGTACCTTTGCCGTGCGGTGGGAGGGTTACTGTCGTTCCAATGAGAATAGCGGGAAAGATGCCTGCTGTCAGCCAGAAGTCGGCGCGACAATGCGCGCGAATAGACGTTCAATGCTCGATGTCATTGTTCAAGAATTGCTGACAGATAGTCAAGAACACCCTGCGGGTCAACGTCGCTGAGGACATCAATGTTTTTCCGCCAGGCAGGATTGCTGCGACGATCGAAGACGGTTGTCCCTCGAGTCAATTCGCCTTCCACTTCCACATCGAGCGACATTGTTGTCCGCTGAAATGTATCGGGCCTGGCAATGGCGGTCAGTGCGGTAACCTCCGCCAGTCGCAAACCCTCCATACCCAGATGCTGATGATGAGCCCTGAGAGCAAACGGCATCAAGTGTTGCAACAGTCGGCCGATCGACGTTGCATCTGTCAGGCCCAGGCGATCGTATTGCTCAAACGTCAGTACTGCTCGCTGACTCGCGTCGAGTGGAACCAGCGTTTTTGTCGCTGGAAATCGCAAGACGACGCGAGCGGCTTCGGGATCGTGATGAATGTTGTATTCGGCGGTCGGTGTGACATCGCCCGGGGCCGAGACTGTGCCGCCAAGGCAAACAAGCCCCTGCAATCGCGACAGGAATTCTGCATCCATATCACAGGCCAATTCGAGGTTCGTGAGAGGCCCCAGAGTCAGCAGAACAATTTCGCCCGGATGCTGACGCGTCAGTTCCGCCATCAACTTGACCGCATCACGCGTGTGATGCAGATCGGCAGCAGCGGGTTGCCATTCTCCTAATCCCCCGGAACCATTGAGATTTCGAAGGTGCTGCTGCCATTCTGGTGCGTGCGACCTTGAAGGGAAAAGCTTCGATTCTTCAGCGTCCTGGAATTGAAGGCCGCGATAGCCAACACCGATGCGCGGCCATTTAGGGGGATCGAGGGCTTCGACAATGGCCTGCAGATTTCGCCCAGACTGCATCGGAGAAACACAACCACCGACACCTGTCAGCGCAATCACATCCAAACCTGGATCGGCGAGCGCAACCGCGATGGCGAGGGCGTCACCAATCCCTGGGTCTGCGTCGATGATCAACTTTTGAGGCATAGAGGCTCTTGCGTTCGATGAAACGTACTCTGCTTCTTTGCGTGATCGTATGCCTCAACCCATAACGCTTCAATCCCTTATTTCGACCGGATAGTCGATTTTCTCAATAACCAGACTGGGGCGCAAATCGCAATTCTGCGGTGATCACTTCCATTCGAATTTGGTAATTGCATTCAGTTCGCGAATGAAGATCTCGCCGCCACAGACAGCCAGATGAGCCCACGTCGGTTCATCGCTGACCTTGCGAGTATCCAACAGCTCGAACTTTTCTGGATTCGCGCGAATCAACAACAAGTCGCCACGCTCATCCAAGGCCAGAATTCGATCGCCATTGACGACAAGGCTCCAGTATTTCCCATACGGAGTGGTCGTCCAGCACGTTTCCCCTGTCTTAAGATTGATGCACGTGAACCGCTGGTTCTGCAAATGTAGATACAAATGACCATCGATCACCACTGGGGAAGACATGTACCCGCGTGCTTTATTCGTCCATGCTTCGGAATGAGTGACCTCACTTGTTGAAGCGCGGATTGTAAACAGATGCGACATTCCTCCGTAGGCACTCGTGAAAACGGAGTTTTCATAGGGAGTGGGGGTCAGAATATTCATTCCGCGAAACGCTGGAATCTCTTGTGACCACAGAACATTGCCAGAGGCTGGTTCGACACCAGCGAGTTTTTCGCGAGTCTGCACCAGTAATTGTCGCTTCCCGGCGAGGTCCGCCATTGTCGGCGATGAAAATGCGCTACCCCACATCCCCCCATCGTCCTTCAAAGTCCGCCAGACGACATTACCTGTCCGCTTGTCGAGACAAACGAATGACGCTCCCGCCTGAACATAAACGAATTCACCATCAACCAATGGCGAACAGACAAACCCAAACGCTGGAACCGGCGCCTTGAACTCCTTGGGGAAGTTGACAGTCCAGCGAATGGCCCCCGTTTCGGCATTCAGGCAGACAAGTAAATCACGAATTCCAGCCACGTAAAGTGATTCACCGTCGAACGCAGGGGTTGCTCGAATCCAGTCACCATTCTCTTTGGCGAAAAACGGAACCGATAAAGCACCGTCCCAGGCGACGTCCCAAACCTGCTTTCCGGTTTTCCGATCGAGTGCCCGAACAACTTCACGCTTCTTACCCACTGTTTCGGTGACAAACACCATGGTCTCGGAAACAATCGGCCCCGAATAGCTGGGGCCCATCGCATTGCGCCACGCCTGCGGTAAGGCGTCACCTGCCAATTGATCGGGCCAGCGAGATTCACCATTAACACGGCCATCACGCTGGGGGCCTCGCCACTGTGGCCAGGTTGCCACTGGTTCAGCACACGACGCGACAGAGCCCATGAACAAATGGAATACCACGAGAATGAATCGAGTCCGCCCTGTTGATATCACGATTGATTTTCCCGGCCATGAGTATGAATAGTGGGATGGCTGACAACTTCACGATCGACGGGGCCATCGCCTGTCGATATGCCGGCAGAAGAGGAGATGACGTGTGAATGAGTTCGGGCAAATCGTTCCAGATGCTGCATGGTGTCGCAATAGGCTGAGTAGGTCATTTTCAGCCGCAAGCTTCCCGTCAGTGCCCGACCACCAACAACCAGCGCCGCACCAGATTCCATGCAGGCCTGTGAAAGTTTGGCGAATTCGCGGATAAAGTCGATCGACGGCTGGATATAGGAAACGCTCAGCCAGAAAAGTCTGGGGCGGGTCTCAGCGACGGCTCGAATCAGCGACGAAAAGGGCAATGAGGTTCCGAGCGATACGGCATTCCAGCCCGCGTCCCGCAAAACGAGTTCGGCCATCGTTAAAGGAATCGAATACTGATCCCCTTCAATGGTCCCCCCGATCGCAACCAAGGCTGGTTCGGGTGGGCGCTGGCAGCGTCGCAATTCAAACATGACTCGCACAGCAATTTCACATCCTCGACGCTCCTGAAACGGATCCGCTTCCTGACAGGCCCAACGTTCTCCGATTTCACGGAAGGCAACCGCCAGAACCTCATCGCAGATCACGCTGACCGGATGCTTGGCGAGGTACAAATCAAAGATAATCTGTCGGACCAGAAGTTCATTTCCCGCGAGCAACGCCGAAGTCAAAAGCGATTGACCACGAACCAGTCCGAGTTCCGCCCGTTCACTGACTGGAGGAAGATCGAGAACCTCCGGGGCGCGTAACACCAGATTCCGCTCTCGGATAAAGCGAACGACTTCGCTGACTTCAATCTTCCGATGGCCACCTGCGGTCCGCACGGTTTGAAGCAGCCCCTGATCGCACCATCGCTTTAACGACGATTCGCTTACGCCAATCGCACGCGACACTTGCTTGGGTGAAACCAGGTCAGACATTTCCATGCGACTTACACGGCCTTCGCTTGCGGGATTTCCGAATCCAATTCAATCGTTCTGCACTCTATCGAAACCACAGTCGACATTGCGACCGACGATCGACACCCAAACTCCACGCAGAACGATTTGAACGAATTGTAGGTCCGAGTGCAAGAAAAGTCTACAGTCTTCGAGAAAGCTTCTCGGCGCCATTCTCCTCGATTTCACTGAAATGACCGTCAAAAATTCACGTGAAAATGGAATATCCGTTCACAAAGGTTGGTGTCAGAGCCAGATTCGGCCTTGAAAACATCCCTTCGTCTGCATACTATCGCGTGAACGTTTTGGTCGTTTTAAATGTGGTGGCGGGTACGTATGAAAATCGCAATCATCGGAACCGGAATTTCCGGCCTGACGGCAGCGTATCGCCTGCATCGGAATCACGAGATCGACGTCTTTGAAGCGGCTGACTACATCGGCGGCCACACCAACACAGTCGATGTCCAGCTGGAGGGTGAACGGTTCGCGATCGATACCGGCTTTATTGTGTTCAACGACTGGACCTATCCGAATTTCATCGAAATGCTCGACGAGGTGGGGGTGGAGTCGAAGCCAACCGTCATGAGTTTCAGTGTCCGGGATGACGCATCGGATCTGGAGTACAACGGCCAGTCGTTACGCACCCTTTTCGTCCAGCGCCGGAATCTGTTCCGACCCCGATTCTATCGCCTGATCCTGGATATCCTGCGTTTTAATCGTGAGGCCGTGCGATGCGCAGAAGAGTGTTCTGAAACAACCACTGTGCGCGAGTTTCTCGATCGGCACCGATATTCCGCAATTTTTGCGAATGAGTATCTCTTGCCAATGGGGGCGGCCATCTGGTCATGCCCAACGGGGACATTTGCAGACTTCCCCATCCGCTTCATCGTCGAGTTTTATCAAAACCACGGATTACTGAGCGTCACAAAACGCCCGACCTGGCGCGTCATCTCAGGAGGTTCGCGGAATTACGTCGCGAAATTGACCGAAGGGTTTCGTGGCCAAATTCGACTGAAGACTCCTGTCGTTCGAGTGACACGATCAAACGACGCGGTCCAGATCCACACCACTGCGGGTGAGCCACGTACATTCGATCACGTTATCTTCGCTTGTCACTCTGATCAGGCACTGCGGATCCTGGGGGACATTGCGACGAATACCGAGCGTGATGTGTTGTCGCAATTTCCATACGGTCGAAACATTGCCGTGTTGCACACGGATGTATCCGCACTTCCTCGACGACGCGGTGCCTGGGCCGCATGGAACTATCGCGTCCGACCTGATTCACGGGTCGCATCGGTGACGTACAATGTGAATATGCTGCAAGGGATCCAATCTTCGCAGACATTCTGTGTGACTTTGAATGACGAAGACTCGATCGATCCCGCACTCGTTTTGCGCCGGTTTGAATATCATCATCCGATTTTCACTACCAACAGAAGCACTGCACAGAATCGACATCCGGAATTGATTAACGCGAACCGGACATCATTTTGCGGTGCCTATTGGGGCAATGGTTTTCACGAAGACGGAGTGAATAGCGCTCTCGCCGTTGTGCGGCGACTGAACCCCACTGGCGAAATTCCCTCGACTCGCTCACAGGATGAACAACACCCCTGCACAGCGGGGGTTGCACTATGACGGTATCGAGTGCGATTTACGAAGGCGATGTGCGACATCGACGATTCAGCCCGATCCGACATTACTTCCGATACCGACTGTTCCTGATGTATGTCGATCTCGACGAATTGCCAACGCTTTTTCAGGGACGATGGCTGTGGTCAACGCGTTGGCCCAACCTGGCCTGGTTTCGTCGAGCCGACCACCTTGGTCCACCGACCCAGCCTCTGGCAGATTCAGTGCGAGACCTCGTGGAAAATCGACTTGGCTGGCGTCCGACAGGCCCGATTCGGTTGCTCACGCATTTCCGTTATGCTGGAATCCTGATGAATCCTGTCAGTTTTCACTATTGCTTTGACGCGAGTGGTGATGTCCTGCAGGCCGTCGTGGCCGACGTCAGTAACACTCCCTGGAATGAACGCCATTCCTATGTTCTCGACATGCGGCAAGAAACGGGAGCCATGTTGACATCGCTTCAGCAGAAAGAATTTCACGTCTCTCCGTTCCTGGGGATGAATTACAAATACCATTGGCGACTGAATAAACCGGGCAGTCAATTGATCGTTCAGATCGACAACTGCGACACGACCGGCAAACCGTTCGACGCCACGCTGCTAACCGAGCGAGTTCCGATCACCACCTGGAACTTGGCACGAGTCTTAGTGCGATATCCCCTGATGAGCCTGCTTGTCTTCCTGGGAATCTATTGGCAGGCATTTCGGTTGTGGTTGAAGCGAGTCCCCTATGTTCCCCATCCGGCTTCGATCCCGTCACAGAAATCTGACTCGCATTCAATGCCTGTCGCCCTGTCGACTGTGACCGAAAAACTTGATCACCCCGATTGTCAGGAAGCCTCTGTATGATTACGGCATCGAAATCTCGAAAGCCCGCTCCGGTGACTCGACCAGGATTCATCGATCGTGTTGCCCGACGGCTTGTCACCAACCGACTGACTGGTCTTCAGCGAGGCCAGATCCTGCTCAAGGACGATTCGGGAAGCACCGTCTATGGTGAAGCCGCGGACTTGCACGTCACTCTTCAAGTGCACCATTCAAGATTTTATCGCGAAACGGTCATGGGTGGGACATTATCCGTCGCTGAGTCGTACATTCGCGGCGACTGGGATTGCGACGATTTGACTCGCCTGATTCGAATATTTGTCCGCAATCTCGACAATGCAGATCAGCTCGATGGTGGGCTGGCGCGCATTCAGGGATTGGTGAATCGAACCTATCACTGGCTGCGATCGAACAGTCGCATGGGAAGCCGCAAGAACATCGGCGCTCACTACGACCTTGGAAACGATTTCTTCAAACTCTGGCTCGATGAAACATTGGCCTATTCGAGCGGCATTTTTCTCGACGACAACAATTCCCTGCGAGAGGCCTCTGAAGAAAAATTCGATCGAGTCTGCCGCAAGCTCTCTCTGGATAAAACCGACCATCTCCTGGAAATCGGCACGGGCTGGGGTGGATTGGCGATTCACGCGGCGACAAATTACGGGTGCAAGGTTACGACGACGACAATTTCACGCAACCAGGCGGCGATTGCCCGAGAACGAATTGCCGCGGCAGGCCTGTCAGATCGAATTTCGCTGCTGGAGCAGGACTATCGCGACCTGACTGGAAAATTTGACAAACTGGTTTCGATCGAAATGATCGAGGCCGTCGGCTACAAGTATTTCGACACCTACTTTCGCAAGATCGGTGAGCTTCTTCACCCCGAAGGCTCGGCAGTTCTGCAGGCGATCGTCATGCCAGAACGCCGCTATCAGCAATATCTGGGCGGCGTCGATTTCATCCAGCGATTCGTGTTTCCAGGAGGATGTCTTCCGTCGACAGCAGCGATGTTGGAGTCAAATGGGCGGACAACAGACATGCGATTTGTCCACGCCGAAGATTTTGCGCCCCATTACGCAGAAACCCTCAGGCGGTGGAGACAGGCGTTCCACGAGCGTCTTGACGAGGTCCGACGGCAGGGATACTCAGACGAATTCATTCGGCTATGGAATTACTATTTATGCTATTGTGAAGCGGTCTTCGAAGAGCGTCACGTCGGTGTCATTCAAATTCAGTTCGACAAGCCGCAATGCCGTCGAGATCCGATTCAGTTGAGCGTCGCAGCGTCGGACCCCGTGCGACGCAATCAGTGGGATGCACCAGTGGATTCTCAAAACCGTTCGCATGACTTGCAGCAGGTATCGACATGACATTTCTAGAATTCGCCATCGGCGCCGTGGAACGGGGGCTCGTTCCCGATTCCATTACGCGTCGCGCCATGCGAAATCTCTGCGGCGAGCGACTGCTGGATCTCTCCCATGACCGGGAAGAGCGAGTCGTGCTGGCACAAGCACGGTTCGTTGAATCGATGCGGTCGGCACCAATTGCACCTGTTCCCAAAAAAGCGAACGAACAGCACTATGAACTTCCACCCGAGTTCTTTGTGGAAGTACTGGGGCCGCATCGGAAATATAGCTGTTGCTTATGGCCTGATGGTCCTGCCTTGCTGAGAGACGCGGAAGAAAATGCCCTGCGTGCCACGTGTGAACACGCTCAGATCGCGGATGGACAGCGGATCCTGGAACTCGGTTGCGGTTGGGGCTCCTTGTCATTGTGGATGGCTCGGCGGTATCCAAACAGCCACGTGACGGCTGTCTCCAATTCGACACCCCAGCGACTTTTCATTGAGGCGCAGGCGAAACTGGCAGGATTGACGAACCTCAATGCAATTACGGCCGACATGAACACCTTCGCACCGCCTGACATCAACGGTCAGCCCGCGCTGTTTGATCGTGTTGTCTCGGTGGAAATGTTCGAGCACATGCGCAACTACGAGTTGCTACTGTCACGAATTTCATCGTGGTTGAAGCCCGACGGGAAGTTGTTCGTACATATCTTCTGCCATCGAACATTGGTTTACCCTTTTGAAACTGATGGGGCTGCGAACTGGATGGGCCGCTATTTTTTCACGGGCGGGATCATGCCAAACGAGAACATCCTGCGATATTTCAGTGACGATTTACAGGTGATTAGACAATGGAACTGGGATGGTCGGCACTATCAGCGGACCGCCGATGCGTGGCTGAAACAACTCGACACCAGACGATCTGTCGTTCTGCCAATTCTGGAAGACACCTACGGACCACTTGAAGCGAGGCGTTGGTTACATCGCTGGCGGATGTTCTTCATGGCCGTCTCGGAATTGTTTGGTTACTCGAACGGCCAGGAATGGATGGTGTCACATTCATTGTTACAGCGAGCCGTGCGATAACTTTTTCAGGACTGAAGCTGTTGTCACCATTTGTTCAATCATTGCTGGTCAGCCTTGGTACATTATTCGTCCTGATGGTTCTGTTGTGGGTTGCCAGCGTTATTCGACGCGATGCGAGTATCGTAGACCCGTTCTGGGGAAGCGGGTTTGTCGTGGTGACGTGGCTGTGCTGGTGGTTTCACTCACATTCAGAGGCACGGCCCGCCGTGCTGGCAATCCTGACGACAGTCTGGGGCTTGCGACTATCTATTTTCCTTACGTGGCGAAACTGGAACCATGGTGAAGATCGCAGGTATCAAGCCATGCGACATTGCCATGGAGCCCGCTTTACATGTGTCAGCCTGTTCACCGTTTTTCTGCTGCAGGGAATCATCCTGTGGTTTGTCTCATTCCCGATTCAGGCAGTCATCACTGCTTTCAATCCACGTCCGATGTCATGGCTGGACGGACTGGCAATCGTCGTGTGGGTCATTGGATTCTGTTTTGAATCAATCGGCGACTGGCAGCTCGCACGGTTCAAAGCTAATCCGGAAAACGGTGGAAAAGTTATGAACCAGGGGTTATGGAAATACACCCGTCACCCGAACTATTTTGGGGACTTTTGCGTTTGGTGGGGCGTCTATCTGCTGGCACTTTCTGCGGGCGGATGGTGGACACTTGGCAGCCCGCTGTTGATGTCGATTCTGCTGATGAAAGTGTCGGGAGTGACACTTCTGGAAAGTACGATTACAGAACGACGTCCAGATTACGCTGTTTACCGAAAGCAGACGAACGCCTTTTTCCCCGGTTGGCCAAGCATACAAGCATCGCTACGACAGCAAGATGGAAGCGATACGAGTTTATGAATGAAGTCTTCCGACAGTCAGATTATGGCGTCGGCGATTCGTTCTTCTGCTTCAGGGCAATCGCCCTTTTGAGTCTTGGAAACGGGCACACGGCGCTACGGTTTCTGAGGAAGTCCGTTCCGAAGGAACCACGGTACAAAATCGTCACGCGGATAGTCGTGGTTCAGTCCGCGAACCAACGCTGCATTTGCGTATTCAAACTCAAATATGCGCCTTGCACTCAGACGTCTGTCAACCAGGAAACGTCGATTCGCGGAGTGAATCACGACGATCTGGCCCCCAGAGCCTGAGGGGCATTTCTGGCCTTCCAGGGCGTTTCGCTTGTGAATGACCGACATTCCAGAGACGATCACGCAAATGTCCACGTTCTATAAGAGTCCGATTGGGCTCACAACAAGGATTCAGCCCACAATGACGAACCAGGATGTCGCCCAGATCGATGCCACTCGCGCCGACATTGGGATGGTCTGTTCGTTACCTCTGGAAATCGGCGAGTTTCTCGGGCGGTGCCAGCGGCAGAAGACGTATAGCGGGGGGGCGTTCAAGTTTATCGGTGGTCTGTACGACGGGATTGTATTGCGGTTGTGGAAGCAGGGACCGGTCCCGTCCGTGCTCGCCGGGCCACCATGGCTCTGCAGGATGCACATCACCCCCGATGGATCATTTCCACGGGCTTTGCAGGGGCGCTGCAGCCCGATTTAAAGATCGGTAATATCGTTGTGGCGAACGAAATCGTCGGTTTGCAGGGTGAGCAACTGAAGATTGATATCGGGATGAATTCTGATCCGGCACGGGGCCTGTTTGTCGGGCGGACGCTGACGGTCGACAAGATGGTCAGAACCGTTGCTGAAAAGCAGGCACTGGCGATTCAAACGGGTGCCATTGCAGTCGACATGGAGACTCTGTCAGTGGCCACGGTCTGTCGTGAAACGAAAACGCGATTCATGGCCGTTCGGACAATCAGCGACGATCTCTCGGCCGACCTGCCTCCGGAAGTCTTGAGTCTCGTCGGCGAAACTGGCGCGGTCCGATTCGGTGCCGTGATCGGATCACTTTGGAAGCGGCCCTCCAGCGTCAAGGATATGTGGCGGATGCGAGAAAACGCGATGGCGGCCGCCGAACATCTGGCCACGTTTCTCGATGGAATCGTCGTGCAATTGCACAGGTCTTCACAGTAGTTCGCCATGAATTGAAAGCGGCGAATCGCTGCGATTCTTTTAAAGGTCTGGTGATGATCTCACGATGGTCTGAAATGAACGTTCCCGTGGTCGGGATGCTGCATGCTCCCCCATTGCCGGGTTCGGCGCGATTCCAGGGTAACTTCCCGGAGATCGTCCGATTTGTCTGTCGCGACGCGATAGCATTACGTGACGGGGGCGTCGACGGGCTGATGCTGGAGAACTTTGGCGACACTCCATTCTTTCCCGATCGAGTCCCTTCGGTAACAGTCGCGGCGATGACGGCGCTGACCATGGCTGTTCGGCAGGTGACGGACTTGCCGCTGGGGATCAATGTTCTTCGCAACGATGGCCGCAGCGCCTTGGCCATCGCTGCGGTCTGCGGTGCAGAATTCATTCGAGTCAACGTGCTGGCAGGTGCCCGATTGACAGACCAGGGGATTGTGCAGGGGATTGCACATGACCTACTGCGAGAACGTGCCGCTCTCGGTTGCCAGCACATCCGAATCATGGCAGATGTCGATGTTAAGCATTCAGCGTCCCTGGCCCATCGCCCAATCGATATTGAAACGAAAGATCTGGTGGAACGAGCCCATGCCGATGTGATCATTGTTTCAGGTCAGGCGACTGGCGACCCGACCGATGCGGATCAACTGTCGGTTGTCAGGGATGCTGCCAGTCCCGTCCCCGTATTCGTGGGAAGTGGAGTGACAGTTACCAACGTGGCAGAACTGATGAATGCCGGCGCAAAGGGTCTGATCGTCGGCAGTTCCTTGAAACAGGATCTCCACATCAACAGCCCGGTCGACGTTGATCGAGTTCGAAAGTTGATCGATGCAGCACGAACGGCACGATCGTAGTGTCGCTACTTCGCTATGGCCCACCTGACAGGGCACGTGCTGCGGATCAATACAAAAGCCACCTGAAATCCTCTGATTTCACGTGGCTTCGATTTGAAACTGAAATTGGACGCGTTCCATCAAGCGAGTTAGCGAACTCGCTCACGAACAGTTGTCCCAAACAGGCTCGAGTGAACGTGGACTCGGCTGTAGTGCGGGCCAGTGGGGCCGTTCGTTCGCACAGTCTGACTGTAGTGATGCGGGGTAACGCGCGTCGTTTCACGAACCACCGTAGGGCCAACCACGACGGGTGCCGAGATGACCGTGCGAACTGGAACAACAACGGGCGCACTGTAAGACATTTGCACAACGCCCGAAGGGATATACGCTGGAGCGTAGTAGCTGGATGTGACAACTCCACCAGGCTGAACTACGACTGGCTGTGAGTAAACGGGTTGGGCGTATACAGGCTGGGAATAGACCGGCGGAGAGTACTGCTGGGTGAATACGGCTCCTGGAACGTAAATGGAAGCGGGGGCATCGTACGCGAAAACTTGAGCATCCGCGGACGCAGAAATGCTCAACCCACAAAGACTCACCAATCCCAACACGAACCGATTCATTGTCAATCCCTTTCAAAATGGGGGAAGTTCGGCGAAACGGAGCCGAGCAGAATGCCACCCCCGATTGGGAAGATTGTATCGATTGGGTAATCTATAAGGCAAGTGGATGGAATGCGATGAACCTAATGTCGCGCGGCTCGGCTCGGCCGAAATGCTCGACCAAAGGTCTCCACATCCTTTCACGGACGAAAGAAGGCAATACATTTGGCAGAACGATGAAGAACCACGATTGTGCATTCTTCGATCGTTCTGCCCTCATTGGCCTGACAGTTCTAGTCTGACAGGGGAGATCAAGAGTGCAACGACCTACTTGGCACGTACATCGTACGCGGTCAGCGATTCCTGATCACGGATGTAGAGGCGGCCACCAGCAACGACGGGATGAGCCCAACTGGGGCGGCCGTGGCCTTTAACTTTGAATCGACCCTTTTCTACATATTCGCCCGGGCTGGCATCGACCAGCGCGACTTCGTGGTTTTCGCTGAGCAGGTACAACATCCCGTCGGCAGCAACGAGTGCTCCCTTGCCGACGCTGCGGTTCTGCCACATCGTCTTGCCTGTCATGAAGTCCATGCAGATCAATGGTCCGCCACCGTTGGTGTACATATTGCTGCCAATCTTCACGATTCCGCCGTGGTGGCAATCGAGTTTCTTTTCGAAATAGACCTCATCGGCAGTGAACTTGTTATCGGAATTCGTGATCTTCGCCAGACCACCACCGGTTCCATACGAACTGGAAGCAAATACAAAGTCCTGGTCAACAATTGGAGAACAGCAGTTGGCCGTTCCATTGGCAGGCTTATTGTACTTCCACAGGAACTTCCCGTCCTTGATCGCCACTCCGAAAACACTGGCATTGGAGAACTGGACGATCTGTCGCACACCGCCGATTTCCGCAACCAAAGGTGAAGAATAGTGAGCCCCTTCGGTCAGCTCGCCACTCTTCCAGACAACCTCACCCGTCTTTTTATCGAGTGCGACCAGCGTCCCGTTTTTTCCACCCGGAGTCACGATGACCAGGCCATCGACGATCAACGGGGATTCAGAATAGCCCCAACCGGGTAGACCTCCACCAAAGTCCTTGGTCAAACTGACATACCACAGGGTCTTGCCAGTTGCGGCATCCAGGCAGGAAAGGTCGCCGTTACCCCCTTCGGCATAAAGTTTGTCGCCATCAATCGTGGGGGTTCCACGAGGCCCGTCTCCCATCCCGTTACGATACCCGCCAAATGGGCCTCGTAATTCTTCCAGAGTCAGCTTACCGTCGCCAGCGACTTTGTTGCGGACATAGAAGTCCACCAGTTCCGCCTGGCTCAGTGTTCCGTCACGGCCCGGTTCGTGCTTGGCAAACGCAGCTTCCATTTCTTCCAGCGTCAAATGGTCGTCGCCCTTGTTCGTGACGGGGTCACGCTGATCGATGCGACCAAAGTGACGATCCAGCGGTGTCCCTCCGACTTCCTTTCGGGACAGTTTGCCATCCCCGTCTTTGTCGAGGGCTTTCAAGTATTCGGCAGCTCGAGTCGCTGCCAACTTTGCAGAATCGGCCGACTTGTCTTCAGAATCAACTTGTTCAAACTTATCGCGAAACAGGTTGCCTGCTTCGGCAAACGTCAGCTTGCTGTCTCCATCCTTGTCGACCTTTGCAAACAAAGCGATGGCACGTGCTTTTGCCCGAGCGTCAACATCATCACCCGCTGATTTGTCAAACTTCGTGAAGTCCCACCCAAATCGCTGCAACGCTTCCAGCTCATCGACGATGCCATCTTTATCGCGATCCAGTTGCTTCATTTCATTGGCCAGCCGATCGGCCAGTAGACTTTTGACAGGACCTGGCTGAACCGCCCAGAGTACCTTTCCGTCAGCAGCATCAAGAGCGATTACGTGTTCCACGCCATCGAGATCCCCCTGAGTATAAATGCGACCATCTTTGATGATGATCGACGAATACCCGACACCCACCGAATCGACCTGCCAGACCACCTTAGGGCCTTCCGTTGGCCATTCGCGCAGTAGTCCAGTTTCCTGACTGATCCCGTCACGATTTGAGCCGCGCCATTGAGGCCAGTCACCAACCTTTGCGGGGACTTGAGCCAACGCCACATTTCCAGCCAATAACCCCGCGGCCAAAACAGCCAGACGCAAATCCATTTCCCGCCTCCTCTGTGAATAAAAATAGTCTGATGCGAAGGAGGTTACCGGAGATTCCGTCGAAACGGAAGTCTCAGGTTTCAGTCATCGGGACGGCCTGAAGCGTAACCTCGGTGAATTACCATTCCGAACTCTTCAATGCCGATGGCGTCATCATCAATGGGAGTGACCGGTCGAACATGGGGCAGTATGTTCGCGGCAATATTATCGATTCCAGACCGTTACCTCACTTAATCAGCTTGGGGTGGAAACGCTCAATGAATGCCGTTTGATGAGTAATCTCTCCCGAAAAGCGAGCCAAGCCAACACGACGATTGCAAGACTTCCGACAATGGTGAGTCGGCTTCCGAAGATAAATGAATCGGAACGAAACTGCATCTGGATGACATGGTCACCTGCAGGAACCTGAATTCCGCGAAAACAGTTGTCAACGCGATCAATCTGAACCGGGTCTCCATCGATCAATGCCGACCATCCGGGATAGAACGTGTCGGCCACTACGAACTGACCACCCAACGGGGTCTGGATTTGAGCCTCAATCGACTGCGGTTCGTCGGTGAGAATCTTGACAAGGTCCTGGCCGCTCGCGCTCTCGTGATTCGACTCTGGAATGAAGCGAACTCGCGGGAGTGGTTCGACAACGGGCGTTGATCGCGGATGTTTGGGATTGGAAACAATGTTGCGGCAAGAACTTTGACGCAGTGTTTTTTCTGGATCTTCCTGCAAGTTGCGATACAGGACTTCACAGGCGGCAGGCAAGACCCCACCCTCGTTTGTGCCAATCATCCGAACTTGAAATCGTGTCGCCTGTGGTACAAGCCGGCTATAGCGAACAGCATCCTTTGAAAAACGAAGTGCCTCAGAACCCTCAACAAAACGAAATTGTCGGTCCTCGGTCTGCACATTGCGAGGTAGAGGTGGCGGATCATCGACTTGATATCTCACGGCACGAACATTGAAGAATCCGAGATCAAGGGCAAGGATCCCAAACGCCAGGAGTCCTTGGACGCGATCGGAAAATCTTCCGCGCCAACAGAGGAAGGCCACCGAAGCCAGCATGATCGCGGCCGACATTTGAATCTCGCCAGGGATTTGTTCCATTACGAATTGAGTCCAACCCGTCCACTTAGACCCAAAAATGGATTGATCCAGAAGAAACATCAACACGGCATCCATAATAAGTAAGAGAGGAATGGAACGCAGGAGTTGCACCTTCGTTGAGGATTCCTTCGAGGTGGATTGAACATCGAATCCCCTCGCGGCCAATAGTGCGAGAAACACCGATGCCACTCCAAGGCAGGGCCAGCGCCCACTAAGTTGTTTTGCCGCATAGGACTTCGAGGAGGAAGTTATCGTTCCATCCGCAACTTCGTCGCTTCATGGCGATGCTTTGCTTGCTGGGATGCTGTTTGAGGAGTGACAGC
>Ga0194055_10001963_pt1 | contig 16506 bp, 11 predicted proteins | sample SepL449m_MetaG_FD_155482 | JGI IMG/M metagenome (GOLD analysis project Ga0194055, IMG submission 155482) | Anoxic zone freshwater microbial communities from boreal shield lake in IISD Experimental Lakes Area, Ontario, Canada - Sep2016-L442-9m | ecosystem: Environmental > Aquatic > Freshwater >... | reverse complement strand
CTTCTTGATCATTGACCTTGACAGTTGGATTCCCATTGACGCGGTCAACGTGAACGACCACTTCCTTGTCTTCGCCGAAATGCTTACGCGCGGCGGACAGGATCGCCTGTTCGATCCCTTCGAACACGATCTCCTTGTCGATGCTTTTGTCGCGGTGGATCGCATCGACGATACGCAACAACTCGGGACCGTTCATTTCAACCCTTCTCGCTGTTTGACGTCGCCAAACAGCATATTCCTCTGTAGTCGCTGCGGTTCACCCTGAGCACCAGGAACAACCTCCGCAACGAGTTTCACTCACCCAAAAAACAAAAAAGTGGGCACGAGTCCCACTTATTTCGCGGCAAGCTGCTGATACAGAAAGCCGATAAGCCTACCCCATTCCCGGCATGCTGATCTTCAGCAGACTGGTAACAGGTTCCGAAACCTCGGATTGGACCCGCGTTCCCTCTCACATGGCCGATGCCCCCGCGTACAAGCCGAGACTCACCATCACATGACCGAACCCATGCCCCGGTCACCCAGTGCAACGAACTCTGCACATGCGCGAATTGACGATACTGGCGGATGTGCGACCTGTCAAGTTGTTCGACGATTCCATATGACGAGATAAGGATTTATGGTCAGAGTTTTTCCATTCTACGAACTGGGGGCGGGCCTGAAAATCTCTTGACGCCAAGTTTTCGCTCTCCGCTTCGGTCGACTCGGCATCTGGGGATCCCATCCCAATTCGCCAAAAATCCGGCTTGAATCGACTTTCGGCTTTCCGCTGGTGAACCCATCAGGGAATGGTGATGGATCGCTGCGAATTCGCGAACTCCTGTATTTGCAATCAGAAACGACTGATGCCACGATACCGCAGGAACGCTGACCGCGTGTCGAGCTATTTCGTCTTTGATGTCCTACGAAACGTCCTCCAGCGGGGAAAATCCTCCGGAGGAACAAGAATCAGGTCTTCCATGAAGCGTCTTGCCCTCGCATTTGCAATCGTACAGCTCCTTCAAATTTCAGTGGCCAGCGCTGCCCCCGGTGTCGCACCCACTGAAGCGTTGCGTCCGGAACAGCAGTTGAAAATGTTTCATCTCCCTCCGGGGTTTGAAATTCAACTGGTTGTCGCCGATCCCGATATCGGCCAACCGATGAACCTGAATTTTGATGCACGCGGGCGACTCTGGATTACACATTCCGTCGAATACCCATATCCAGCCAAAGGAGATGTTGAACCGCGCAGCAGGTTTCCAGGGCAGGGGGACCACGATCCTCGTGACCGCCTGACCGTTGTTGAAGGGATCGGAGCGGACGGTCGCCCCGCGAAAATTACTCACTTCGCCGGTGGACTGAATATTCCGATCGGTACGACGCCGCTTGGAAACGGTAACACCGCCCTTGTTTACAGCATTCCCAATATCTACCGGGTGACGGATACCGATGGGGATGGAAAAGCTGATACGCGCGACGTCGTGTACGGTAAATTCGGCAATATCGATACACACGGGATGGCGAGTTCCTTCCGACCATGGCTGGACGGCTGGATCTACGGTTGCCACGGCTTCGCCAACACATCGGCCATTCGCGATGCGTCGGGGAGCGTCACCAATATGAATTCCGGAAACACCTATCGATTTCGAGCCGATGGGTCGCGGTTTGAGCAATTCACATGGGGGCAGGTCAACCCGTTTGGCCTGACATTCAGCCCCTGGGGTGATGCGTTTGATTCGGATTGTCATTCGATGCCGATCTACATGCTCCTGCGCGGAGGCTACTACCCCAGCTTCGGAAAACCACACGACGGACTGGGGTTTGCCCCAACCATGATCGACCACGGCCATGGTTCCACGGGAATCTGCGGTCCGGCTTTTTACGGGGCCGAGCATTTTCCTGAGGGGCATCGCGGCAGCATTTACATCTGTAATCCGGTCAATTGTGTCGTCCATCACGATCGGCTGAAGCAAGTCGGTTCGACGTTTCTGATCGACACCCAACCTGATCTCGTGACCTGTGATGATGGCTGGTTCCGTCCGGTCGACCTGACTGTCGGACCCGACGGGGCACTTTACATTGCCGATTTCTACAACTGCATCATCGGCCACTACGAAGTACCGCTCGATCATCCGCGTCGCGACCGGACTCACGGTCGCGTCTGGCGAGTCGTGTATAAAGGGACTGACGGCAAAGCGACTCCGCCGCGAGCACTCCCCGACCTGACTATTCTCAAGACAAACGAACTCGTCAATGAACTGAGCGACAACAACCTGACGGTCCGAACGCTCGCTACGAATTGGCTGGTTGAAGCAGTGCAGAACCGTCCGGCTGTTGAACGCGATCAACTTCGTCAATCGACCGTGACCGCAGTTCGAACGGCAATTCAGGCAAACCCGTCTCGGGCCGCTGGGCGCGCCCACGGACTGTGGGTCCTCGAACGGCTTGGCGGTCTTAATGACGATGATCTGAAGACACTGATTGCAGACACGTCACCCCTCGTTCGAACTCACACAATGCGAGCTCTCGCCGAGCGAGCGGAATGGAAGGACGCCGATTTTGTGCTCGTCCGTGCTCGACTGAAAGACGAAAACCCGATCGTTCGCCGCGTGACCGCAGACGCATTGGGGCGACATCCCCACATGGACAACGTTGCTGCGTTATTTCAGCTCATTGATGAAACCGCCGCAGAAGATACACATCTGGTTCATGTCGCAAGAATGGCGCTGCGAGACCAGTTACGCGACGACGCAGTACTGGCAAAGCTTGGCGGAGCGAAGTTCACGGACCCTCAACTGAAGACATTGGCCGAATTGGCCATTGCCGTGAAAACACCAGCGGCAGCGGATCTGGTTCTCGATTACCTGGACCGATTCGGCAAAAACGATCCCAAGGCGACCGAATACGTGGCGTTTGCTGGTCAATTTGCGAGTGAAAGCCGCGTCGCTCAACTCGCGACCCTGATCCGCACTCGATTTGCCGAAAACCCCGCCTATCAGTTCCAGCAACTTCAATCGATTCAAACCGGGCTCGAACGTCGCGGCGTTCGCGATAACGAGCCAATCCGCGCCTGGGCCATTGATCTTGCAAAGGGACTGCTGGCAGTCATCACCGCAGACAGTGTCACCTGGACCAGCATTCCCGAGTCGAGTGCCGCTGTGCAGGGTGATCCCTGGGTCCGTCAAAAACGAGCATCTGCCGATGGCAACACCGACAGCTCATTCTGGTGCAGTCTGCCCAAGGGTGAACGCCTGATGGGTACTCTGCGAAGCGGAACATTTACCATTCCCGCCAAGCTCAGCTTCTTTTCGGCTGGTCACAATGGATTGGCAACCGCTCCGGAAGTTGCTCGCAACTTTATTCGACTTCGCGATGCCCAATCGGGTGAACTCCTGGCTGAAGCGAAGCCCCCACGGAACGATACCGCTCAACGAACAGAATGGGACTTGTCCAAATTCGCGAACCGACGTGGATATCTGGAACTCGTCGACGGGTTCGATGCCGCGGGTTACGCCTGGTTAGCAGTCGGCAGATTCTCGTTAGATCAACTCAATGACGAACAATTCCGTGCGCGATCCTCTGCACTCGAACTGATTGCCCGGTTCAAACTGGCTGATTTCCGGGAGCAGTTGGAGCAGATGGTCAAAAGCACTAACGAAAGCCTGGTTGTCCGTCGGCAGGCCGCCGAAGCATTTTCGTCATTTGCGCCCGATGCGCGTGTGACCGCGATCCTGACAGGTGTGACCGACAGCAATGCCGCCGCCGCTAATGAAAAAATCCTCGTCGCAGCACTGACCGGAGATGCCAAGAGTATTCAGGAATCACTCGGTGAAACGATGTTGCGAGCCCCGCGCGAAACACAACGAACCCTTGCTGAAACCTTGGCGAGTGACCGGCAGGGAGCCGAAGCGTTACTCGCTCTGGCCACGACCGGGAAAGCATCACCGCGACTGTTACTCGACCCCGTCATCCGCAATCGCCTCAACGCACATAAACTCGAGAAGCTGGACGAGCGAATCACGTCGTTGACCGCAAAGCTTCCTTCGGAGAGTGAGCAACTGTTGAAGCTGATCGACGAACGCCGCAGCCAGTTCAGTTCCACCCGAGCATCGGCCGAGAAGGGTTTGCCGCTGTTCGAAAAGAACTGTGCCATCTGTCATCAGGTCGGCGGCAAGGGGCAGAAGATTGGTCCTCAATTGGACGGCATCGGAGCCCGCGGGCTGGCACGACTGGTGGAAGACGTCCTCGACCCGAATCGCAACGTCGATCCTGCTTTCCGCGCCACAACCCTCTTTATGAATGACGGTCGAGTCCTCGTTGGCCTGATCCGCCGCAACGAAGGCGAAACACTCGTCCTGGCCGACAACAAGGGGAAGGAATTCATGATCGCCAAGTCGGACATCGAAGAACAGCAACTGTCGACGTTGTCGTTAATGCCCGTCAACGTCAGTGAAATTCTGAAGCCAGAAGAGTTCGAACACCTGATGGCATACCTGCTGACCCAGCAGAAGAAGCCACAGGAATAATTCTGAATTCTCTTCATCGTTCTGTCCGTCATCGTTCTGTCCAAAAGAGAGGGGCGTGGAACTGATTCCACGCCCCCTGAGCAAATTCGCCGACAATCTCAGCGGGTGTAGAACCGGTTGTCGTCGAACTGGCCTTCGTACACCGGGTCCGTCAGGTAATCAAGACGTCGGCTAATGAACTCACCTTTTCCCTGCAGTAGCAGAAATTGTTCTTCCGGCTTCATGCTGAGCAGCGTGTCGACCGAACAACCCAGGATTTCGGACCATTCTCGCGCCATCAGCCGGTTGGTCAGGCCGAACAACTGCAAGGCCCCGGCGTTGTTGATGATTGTCTTCCAGCAGTTCGGATAGCATTCCTGGATTTGCTGCATGTCCTGCCAGAAGGTCCAACAGCGGACACCGAAGCCGCGGCAAAGGGTCATCGCCGCTTTCATGACCGGGAATGAACCGAGATTCCCCGCTTCATCGATCAGGAATAATGTCCGCGGATTAGGGATCTTCTTGCGTGAGAAGACTGCTGCAAACAGTGACGCCAGGATGATCCGCAGCAGCGGGCGATGACTTTCGAGTCGTTCGGGCGGAATGATGATGTAGATTGACATTGGCTTTCCGTCGGCGAAGTCCTGCAGTGAGAAGCTTGATTTCTCGAGCATTTCAGAGACACGTTCACTGTTGAACGTCTTGATATACGACTGGGCCGTCGCCAGAACACTCGGGCGAGTCTCGCGTTCTGCGAGTTGAAGGAACGAGGAAAACTCCTGGTACGCCAGTTCCCGCATCTTCTTTCCGACCGTATCCAGCAGGACCGCGATCTTATAGACCACATCATCGCTGCACAGCAATCGCCGCATCTCGTTGAAATTCTGCTTATCCGGCGGTTGCAATGTCACCAGGTAGTTGATGACTGCACTGTGCAGTCCGCTGGCGGTCGTGTCCCAGAAGGGATCGCGGCCGAACTTGTTGCCTTCAGACAACATTGATGCGACCATCTGGGAATCGGTGTCGAAGTCTGTCGTCGGGAGTTGGAACATCTCCAGCGGGTTGAAGCCGTCGGTCGTATGATCCACGACCCGGAAGGGATCGAGCTTGATCACCTGCTGGCCCATTTCCCGTCGTCGTCGATGCGTGCAGCCATACAGTTCCCCTTTGATGTCGATGGTGACTGTCTGGCCGGGATACTCAAGCAGTGCAGGGACTGCACAACAGCGCCCCTTGCCGCTGCCAGTCGGTGCACAGGTCAGCAAGTGTGGTCCGTCATAGTGGATGGGCTGCTGGTCCGGGGAGGGAGGCTGCAACTGCGTCACAAACCCCATGGTACGATTGATCGGACGTTCGTATCCCATCAGGATATCGTCGTTCGTCTGACAAACGGGGGTGGTTTTAGCGGTCTTTTTCTGTTTTGTAGCCATGAGCGCACAAGCCTTTCGTGGTCGCGGCCAGCTCAAAATCGAGCGGGCTGCATCAGTGAAACAGCAGAAGAAAGAATGAGAACACAGGAACCGAACGACCGTGCGAAGTCCCGTTGACCATGACTTCGCGTCGGTCAGCATTTCCAGGAAGCACCATCCGTTCGCGAGACTGCTTATCGAGGGGCCGTGGTGAATTGACTTCACGTCGGTAAACCTCGATGGTTCGCGACCTTCGCGTTCCGACGTGAATCCTTCCCGGCCGTATCCCTTGACCGGGGTCCACCATCACGCCGTACTCTCAAACCTGCGTCGGGAAGGTCGTCGCAAGCTCAATTTCGTTCTCTGCAGAGGAACGATGAATAAACATTAACAATTCACACGTCGTAGGGAAGTCCGAAGATGTCACATCGTTTGACGGTCTTGTGCGTGGAAAAAACAAGTTTGTTTTCGGGTTCAGAAGTCGGGGGCGTGAAGTCAATCAGCCGTAACGCAGCGGGAGTTCCTTTGGCGACTTCCATCGGGATCAACTCGCAGGGGCAAGAGGCACATCCCCGTGAAGATCAATGAATGGAATGTCCACCATCGAGATTTGTCACTGGAACCAGTTCATTCGACAATTGACGCAGATCGGGTACCGATTGTTCTTCGTGTGACGTGACCAGTTGACGCAGTTCGGTCGGCGTCAGATCTCCGCGCGTGTGCAGGATAAAGGGGCCACCTGAAGGTCTGACATCGCCATCAATCCACGAACTGCGGCCGACCCAGCTTCCCACCAGATGTTCGCCATCTTTCAGCTCGGCTGTTGTCGCCACGACGTTCGTTGTCCCACCGACTTCGCGAGGATCTAAGCCACGCCAATGCAGATGCCAGACGGCACCGTCGTGATAACCGATCGGTCGACCAAAGACACGAACGTACAGCGATTCACCATTCGGGTTGCCGATTGTCAGGGCGCCAGCCAGGTTTCCGTTTGCGGTACATTCCAGGCTGGCACGGCCTGCAAACCAGACTCGCCGGATTTTTTCACCACGTTTCGGGGAATAATCGCTGACATGGTAGCTGTAGGGAAATCGAGACAGCCAGTGCGTCATCTGTTCGGCTTCACGGCGAATCTTCTGCTTCTGTTCCAGCGTAACCTGCAAACACTCTTTTAAAATCTTCAGTGCCGTCTGCTTTTCGACCGCCGTATCACGAGTCGTCTTGGCCGCTACCCGTGATTTCCTGCGGCGTAAAGATGGCAGAACTGCCACGATCAACGGGACTTGTCGCTCCAGATCCACAGGCAGATCGAGAATCTCCAGCGTTCGCTCGTCGACGTCATCCATCAATTCGCGATATGACAGCGTCCACGCGTCACTCGCTGCTACTCGAGCGTGCGCTTCCAGCAGAGTCGGAACTTCTTCAATCGTCTCCACGACTTGTTCAACCGTTGACCAGGGGATATCGAAATGCTTGTGCCGAGTTGCCAGTGCGACCATATCGGTACCGCGGAGCGCTTCCCAGTTGGGCAGACAGATCGCGCCTGACGATTCTCGCGATTCAGAATCACGCTGACGGAGCAGACAGCACCGAAGTGGCATGCTGGCAGCCAGTTCCACAGGGGGGATCTTGCCGGCACGTGTATCCAGGCAACAGGCCACGATCGCATCGACACCGACAGGAGGCTGAGTCCCCAGCAGCTCATCCGAATCCATGATCGTCTGAACAAATCTCAACTGCACGTCGGGGTACGCCGCGCGAAACTTTTGCCGTACCGACTCCAGGACCATCGGCAGGACACGCATGTTGATCAGGTTGGTGGTCCCGATTCGAATCGTCACCGGGCGATTCAGCGGTTCGTCCTTAATCACCGACATCGCCAGCTTGTAATGCTCACTGGCAGCGGTCAGGTGATCGCAGAGTTCCCGCAATTGAGATTCATCGTGCAGCAACCCCTGCGTGATCCGCTCGACGATGAACTCTTTCGTGACCCCCAACGCGCGGGCGAGCTGGGTACAGAACGAGTGAAATCGCGCCGTGTTGGGGTTTTCTTCCTCGTCCCCTTTGGTGCGGCTCTTCCCGTTCGCATCGGTTCGAACGGGAAGGTAGCCACCCAGAAATTTTACGGGGTCTGTGGTGGAATGACGCTTGGAGCGATTCCTGATCGCCGCTTCCAGCATGCTGCGCAACTGGTCGCATTTGTAAATTGTCGGGCCTTCTTCAGCAGCAGAGCGTGGCTGACGACTATTGGCACCGGTTGTCACGTGAACGCCTCATTCGCCGCAGCCTGTCGGGATGCGGCGATCCAGAAAGTGACCGTTCGTGCCGCTACTTCAGCGGCTTGATCCGAATGTTTCGGAATTCAACCTTCATCGGGCCACCGCTATGTACTTGCAGGGCCACAACTCCAGAACGAGCGATATTGGCATCTGGTTCACGATAATCGACCGTGGTAATTCCATTCATCTTCAAAACGACATGATCACCCTCAGCGCGAATTGTATATTCGTTCCAATCTCCTTTCTTCAGCTTTGTCTCGAACTCGGCAGGGGGAGCGACCAGGATCTTGTTCCGACGCGATTCGTCGTACAGGCAGCCCCAGTACTTCTCGCCAATGTCAGCCTGGTAGCCGGAAACTTCCGTGCTGTTGGGGACCTTCTTCGTCCGGAATTGAACGCCCGAGTTTCCCACGCCATCCTTCATGCGGAACTCCAACTTCAGTTCAAAGTCGCCAAACTCTTCTTTCGTGCATAAGAACTGATTGTGCTTAATTCCCGGCGAATCACCGAGCACACAGTTGTCCGCGACCTTCCAGAGGGAGGTGTCACCATCCCAGCCCGTCAGGTCTTTTCCATTAAACAGGGACCGGAACCCCTCTTCGTCCGCAGCCCCAGCAAAACTGGAAACCAACGCACAGGCGACCAGCAGCAGACCCAGACCCAATCGACGACAGACCATGATTGAAACTCCGTGAAATGTGATCCAGAAATCGGAACCAGCAGTTTACGGTTCAGGCGAATTGTCCGCCACATACCCGGTCGACGAAGGTCGATGGAGGAAGGAAGATCCGTCGCATGGAAAAGTCGGGCAGCAATGCAGGGTGGCCCCGCCGCGTCGTAATCTTTCGGCTGAATTTGGGTGCGACGTCCCCGGTACGAAAGGGCCGGGTTGGGTGGACTCTGGCCCCGTTGACCGGAAAGCCAACGTCACATTCGTCGTCTAACGTCAGGGTGACCAAGACGCTGTTCGGAGCGTCTTGATTCACGAGTGAGATTGCACAATGGCCTGGTGCCCAACGGGCCGGCCGCGCGAGTAGGAGAATCCGATGCCTGCATCATTCGCACGTGACTGATTGCAGCTTGTATTTCAGTACCGGATTGCGTCAACAACTGAGTTGCTCACCATCAACGAATGTCATGTCAGAACGAATATCGTGTATTGCGCGACATGAGCTCAAAATTGACGAATCAAACGGCGCTTCACCGATTGGATCGCATTGGACCCAACCGGTGCAGCTGAAAGAGGTTTTCAAAGGAGATTCCCAAGTCGTCAATCAGACTGATGGGGAAGTGCTCTTCGAAGATGTCGTCACAGATTTGTTCACCTTACTCGTCGATTTGCCGCTGACTTCGATTGTCCGCTGTGCAGCGGCAGCCTTCTTCTTCATGCTTGCCTGTCGCATCGCCTGGAGTTGCTGAAACTGACGTTGATGCATTTGCTGTAACATCACGTTGTGCTGAGCGTGCATGCTGGCGACGTACTGGTTGGCCGCCTGTTGTTGGTTCTGAGCCATCTGAGCGGCTTGCATTGCCATCATCGCTTGAGCAACAGATGCTGTGCCGCCACCTGCGCCTGTGCCACCTCCACCAGGCGGCCCGCTGCTGCGGCTACCTCCGCCTGCACCGTTGCAGGCATGAGACGACGCCACCAGGCCCAAAACGGCTGTCACTGCCAGCAGGCCGGTCATCAGACGCGACCGGCACGAACCTCCCAAGAGTCGTGGGTTCATCGGAGTCTCCTGATTCGTCATGATTCATCCAGCGCCGCCGAATGGATACTGCGGGACATCCGCGGAACCAGATTCACGGCGTCAAACGAACTTCCGAAGAACCGGGCGAAGTGCCCGGCCCTCGCTTTCCATGGAAACGAATTTGCAGAAGCATCCTCAACACGATCCGAAAAAGATTTCTATTTCACGCCAAGATTCTTGACCAGAAATGCCCACAGATCAGCGGTTTCTTCGATGAGCTTTGACGTTGGCTTGCCAGCCCCGTGACCAGCCCGAGTTTCGACTCGAATCAGAACAGGCGCGTCCCCTGAATGACTTTCCTGCAACCGGGCCGCAAACTTGAAGCTGTGGCCTGGAACGACACGGTCGTCGGTGTCTGCGGTCGTCACCAGAGTTGCGGGGTAACGAGTCTGCGCCTTGAGCGAGTGATACGGCGAATAAGCCAACAGCGCCTTAAACTCGTCAGGATTGTCGGCGCTGCCGTAATCATCCACCCAGAACCTGCCCGCCGTAAACTTATGAAACCGAAGCATGTCCATGACGCCAACGGCTGGTAGACAAGCCCCAAAAAGATCGGGGCGCTGCGTCATACAGGCTCCCACCAGCAATCCTCCGTTGGACCCACCCTGTATGCCCAGTTTTGCCGGTTGAGTGTAGTTGTTCTTGATCAGCCATTCCGCAGCCGCGATGAAGTCGTCGAACACATTCTGCTTCTGCAGTTTGGTCCCTGCCTTGTGCCATTCTTCGCCGTATTCTCCCCCACCACGCAGGTTCGGCATCGCATAGACCCCACCCATCTCCATCCAGGCCAGTCGTGATACTGAGAACGAAGGAGTCAGCGCGATCGAAAAACCACCGTAACCGTAAAGCAACGTGGGATTCGAGCCATCCAGCTTCAGTCCCTTCTTGTGGGCCACGAACATCGGGACACGTGTTCCATCCTTGCTGGAGTAAAACACCTGCTTGACTTCGTAGTCATCGGGATTGAATTTCACGGAGGCTCGACGCAATAGCTTGCTTTCGCCAGTCAACAGATCGTACCGAAAGATCGAAGGGGGCGTTGCGAAGCTGGAAAACGAATAAAACGTTTCGGTTTCAGTCCGCTTGCCAGTAAATCCGGTCGCCGAACCGATTCCCGGAAACTGCACTTCGCGCATCAGGCGACCGTCAATCGCATGGACTTTAACTTGAGTCTTCGCGTCCTTGAGGTACGTCAACACAAACTGGTTTGCGATGATGTCGGCACCGGCGAGTGTTTCTGCTGCCTGTGGAATCACCTCGCGAATGACAGTCGGGTTGCGTGTATCGATCGCCACGACGCGTTTGCGAGATGCCTGCAGATCGGTGACGAAGTAGAACGTCGTCCCGTCATTCCCAACGAACGAATACTCATCGTTGAAATGATCAATCAGTTCAATCGGCATGCCATACGGCTCGGTCAGATCTTTGTACAGAACCCGGTATTTGTCGTTGGTCCCTTTCCAGACGGTGATGATCAGATACCGCCCATCTTCACTGACTCGAAGTCCAAATCCCCACGTCGGTTCGTCGGGCCGTTTGTAGACGAGGACATCCTGTGACTGTGATGTCCCGACGCGATGGTAATAGACTTTCTGATTCAGATTCGTTTTCTGGAATGCCGCGCCGGGAGGAGGGGCATCGTACCTTCCGTAGAAAAAACCACGATGATCGCTGGTCCATGCGGCACCGCTGAACTTGACCCATTTCAGTTCATCGTCCAGCAGTCGTCCGGTTTCCACTTCCAGAATACGCCAGGTGTTCCAGTCGGAGCCTGCGTCTGCAACGCTGTAGGCCATGTAGCGTCCGTCGTCGCTGAAAGACGTGCTTCCCAGGGCGACGGTCCCATCCTTCGACCACGCATTGGGATCGATCAGAACCGATGGTTCGGCATCCAGAGAATCCTGTTTGTAGAGAACCGACTGATTCTGCAGACCATCGTTCTTAAAATAGAAATACCGGCTACCGGCCTTGAATGGAGCCGAATACTTTTCGTAGTTCCAGAGTTCCGTCAATCGCTTCCGGATCGCATCGCGTTGTGAGATTGCTTCGAGGTACGACATCGTCACCTTGTTTTCGGCCTCAACCCAGGCTGCGACATCTTTCGATTCACGGACATCGTCTTCGAGCCAGCGGTAAGGATCGGGAACTTTAACGCCATGCAATTCGTCGACGTGATCAATCTTCTTCGAAATTGGATATGTCATCTTTTCTGCAGTCATGGCAATTCCACCGCACAACAGCGTGCCTACGAGTCCGAGAATGATCGGTTTCATCTGAAAGAATCCCTTTCGCTGGTCGACATCCGGAAACAATTCGTTTCCTACGGGAAGGATAGAGACTCAGGATGGATTACTCAATTGGCAAGTTGCAGGATAGGATAGCCAGTAAAACGTGGATGCTTTCCAGAAGGGAGTACAATGAGTCAGGGACAAGATATTGAAGACCCTCGCGTCACCATGGCGCGTCATCGGACAGCGATTGCAGGGTTCAGAACAGAACTTGCGATGGATCGGACCACACTGGCCTGGATTCGGACCACGCTTTCCATCGCGGGATTTGGATTCGGAATGGTCGGTTTCTTCCGTACGCTGGAGGAGAGAAATCCGACGGTTGAGAGTGCAAAGTTGCATCGGGGAGCCATCCGGTTTGGTGTCGCTCTCATTATCCTGGGACTGGTGGCAACCGTCCTCGCCAGTCTGTCTCATTGGCGATCACTTCAGAAGATACGACGCGGGGAATGTCCGGTCCCGGCGAAGTGGCCGCTGAGTATTACGATTGGATTTCTACTGGCAATCCTCGGCCTGGTCGGACTGTTCACTATTTTCGTATGAAAACATGGACACGCATTGTGGCCGTTTCCAAGACTGATCGGCAGCTTGTGCGGCGTGGCAGATTATTGAAACGACGCGGCTGTCAGAGCGGCTCCAAAGGCGGCTTCCTCTCGATGTTCTGTAAAGTTGATGGGAAGTCCGAACTGCTGAGCTACAATCTCAGATAGCAGAGGATTCTCGCGCAGCCCATTCCCGGCCGCGATCAGCCGACTTTGGGATCGTCCCGTGATCTGTCGGATCTCTTCGTAACCATTCCTGAGTGACCGGCCCATTCCTTCCAGAACCGCACGTGCCAGATGGCGGGCCGTAAAATTCTGCGGCGAAAGTCCCGTGAGAGTCCCGCGTACCGTTGGATCAAGTCGAGTTCCGGCAAACAACGGCTCGCACCGCAGACCGTCCGCACCTGCGGGAACGGACCTTGCCAGTTGATTCAGTTGTTCGTACAGCGGGACCGACGAATCCTGCTGGAAAATGGACCGCCCCGCGTCTCGAAAGAATTGTTCCAGCACTTGATATGACCATCCACCTGCCAGACCGACGTTTGACAGCAGATTGCCGCCCCCGGGAAACGGTCGCAATTCAATCGGCGGAGCGAAATCAAGTTGACTGGTAAAGACTGCCACCTGAGCCCCAGTTCCGACATTGACCAGAACGCTCTCTTCGCGATCTGTTACACTTCCCAAAAAGCTTGCCTGATGATCTCCGATCGGAGCACCGATCGAAATTCCTGCGGGCAATCCCGTCAGCGCGGCAATTTCTGGCGTCAGTCGACCGATTGGTTTGGTGACCTCACGGACTTCTGGAAAGAGTGAGCGAGGCAACCCTAATTCAGCAATCGCATCGTCATCCCAGTTTCGTGAACGGACGTTGAATACGCCACTACTCCCCGCACACGAGGGTTCTGTCACCGCGGGCGATCCTGTCAGGATTGCCCCAAAGTGGTCCATAACGAACAAGGCCTGCACATGGTCGGGAAGCAACCGCTGAGTCTTCAGCCAATACAACGTTCCCGCCATAAACCCAGGTTGCAATCGGCACCCCGTCCGCTTCCAGATTTCATCCCCGAGCAACGCTCGAGCCTGCTCGAGCCATGAATGGTTGCGACCAGGGAATGGTTCCAGCGCCCGGCGATCCTGCCAGTTGATGAGTGGTGAAATCGGCTTCTGGTCAGAACCGACGAGTAACATTCCATGTTGCTGGCCCGTGATTCCGATCGCAGAAACGGCATGTGCTTGATCGGCTAATTGTCCGGCAACCAGTTTCAGACACTCCAGCCCCTGCATGACAATCCGGTTGACATCCCATTCGGACCGGCCCCGTGCACGATCCGCTTCGCTGGTGATATTGGCGTCATTCGTCGTCGTTCCGGCTGCCAACACCTGCCGGGACGCTGCTTCCATCGCCACGCAGGTGATTTTTGTCGTTCCCAGATCAACTCCTAAAACAATAGACATCGATTGTTCCTCTGTGGAATCACCGCAAAACGCCATTTCATCTGGGTTTTGTTGATTACCGGCACGTGTTTACGAAAGCTATACTGGGGCGAATGTTTTCCAGAGATTGCATCTGCTCCCGATCATCCACGAGAATTACTCATGTCACAAGCCATCGTTGATCCCGCGGAACTGCGTCGCTTTGCGGGGATGTTGCGGGAATTTAACAATGACCTGCAATCCCGCCTCAGTACCGTTTCGGGGCAACTCAACTCACTCAGCCAAACCTGGCGCGATCAGGAGCACCTGAAATTCGCAGAAGAATTCGGTCAGCACCTGAAACTGCTGTCCAGATTCGTCGAAGCGAACGAGAACCATGTCCCTTATTTGCTGCGAAAGGCGGAACGGATCGAAGAGTACATGCAGCAGCGGTAAACTCGTGAGCATGACCGGAAGAATCGACCGGTACCGATTTGAAAATGCGAGTCGCAGGAGCGATTCTTGAGTTAGGAACGATCCATGTCAGGGGGACAGGCGAATATTCAGTCGCTGGACGCATTGCGAGATATGCGACTGGCGCTGATTACATACGGTGAGCGGACTGAAAATGCCCTCGGCGAACTTCGGTCGAAGATCGATCGTACGATGGCGTGGTTGCAACAGGATCGGCCGATTTATTGGCGTGACCAGGAGCGTCGTGCGTACGACGGTGTCGCCAGCGCCAGAATCGCCTACGAAACCTGTCGCATGCGAACGGTTGGTGGGCGGCATTCCGAATGTATCGAAGAAAAAGTTGCTTTCCAGCGAGCCAAACATCGGCTGGAATTCTGTCAGCACAAAATGGAAGTCGTCAGGCGCTGGAACGTCGAAGCGGGGCGGCAAGTGGATGAATACCGTGGTCGAACAGGGCCGCTTCAACGGTTTCTGGAAGACGAATTGCCGAAAATCCTGGCGAAGCTGTCTCGAATGATTGACGCAATTGAAGCCTATGCCAACATCCAATCTCCCGATAGTGGTGCCGCGATTACACTGGGCTCAACTGATGCGGACGATGAGGTCCAATCTGATGAAACAGACGGAACGGCCAACGTGACTGCCAGTGACGAACAATCAGAAGATTCATGAGGAGGGCGAAACACAATGGCATTAGGAAGTCTGATTGACGGAGCGGGCCAGATCAAATCGGCGACCGACCGTCTTGAGGAGGCGTGGGTGCTCACCAAAGCCTCGTGGGACGATCCGGTCAGCCAGACCTTGGAATCGGAGCAACTTGATCCATTGTTTCAACAGGTACGCATCACACTCGATGCCATCTCCCGTTTGAACGGCGTGCTGGTGGCTGCGTGCCGAGAGTGCGATGATCGCGAATGACAATCGACGCGGGGCGAATGAGTAATTCGCGTTTCCGCATTTATGGCTGCGAACGCAGTTGGTAGTCTGGGATTCGCAATAGAAATCGTTTTCTGAGTGGAGTGTCACGGCACTCGGGGTTTCGCAAAATCGACTGAGCGTCATCTCAATTTCAACCTGTTGTGAAGCCGCTTCTCAAATGGCATATCACTTAAAGCGGATCAAAATCTTGAGCACGGATTTGACCATCGAACACGAGCGACGACAGATCCGACGATTGCTGGATCATGTTGCTGATCGTGCACGGCGTGAGCAGGAAATTGAATCAACGCACGTTGGTGAAATCTCAGGCGAGCAGCAGCAATATCAGCAGGTTCATCAACTCCTGACGGACACCTACGAAAGCGAATTCACCGCAAATCAACAGAGATATAGCGACGAACTCGCAGTCCTCGAACAGAAATGGACGACAGAGCAGGAACAAGTTCAGTCAAAATTTGATGAGACCCTGACGGCCATTGATGAACGGTGGCAGACCGAAACGGCAGTCGCTCAGAAGGAACATGACGAAGCGGGCTGGCTGTTAGGATCGCTGCTGGATCGCGATACAGAAGATAGTCCGCTCGCTCGACTTCAGGTGCTGCAGTCGGGGCTGGCGGCCAGTCGAATGGAACTTGAAACCACGATCAAGACGCTGGACGGATGGTATCGGAACGTCACAAGCTTCCTGCAGAAAAGTCGCGTGTTGGGTGAGGTTCATGCGCCGGCCCCTTCAGCATTGCCGCTGGACGTTACCGGTTTGCATCAGTTATGTGTCGACGCGATGCGGCAGGTCGAGACGATTCAACAACGGATCAACAGTCGACTGCTGCCACGATTCTTTGGTGGATATCTACCCGTCGTTCTGTTTGTGCTTTGCAGTGCAGGCTTCTCGGGCCTCATCTGGCTGGTGATTCCACCCTCATTGAT
>Ga0194055_10001961_pt1 | contig 16518 bp, 13 predicted proteins | sample SepL449m_MetaG_FD_155482 | JGI IMG/M metagenome (GOLD analysis project Ga0194055, IMG submission 155482) | Anoxic zone freshwater microbial communities from boreal shield lake in IISD Experimental Lakes Area, Ontario, Canada - Sep2016-L442-9m | ecosystem: Environmental > Aquatic > Freshwater >... | reverse complement strand
GGGGAAAGACAGGGCCCTTTGCAAGGTGTCCATTATTTTTGAAGGAATGGTACAGATGGATCCAAAATCGAAGCCAGCTACTATGAAATCGACCGCGAAAACGGATCAAGTGATCGTGAAAAAGGATGGAAAATGGTGGCTTCAATCCATGAAAAATACGGAAGAGACAATGACAATGAACGGCAAGCCGTTCAAAGGCTAGTCGTTTCAGCTTGAATCATTGAGCGAGCCGCGTATCCTAAAATGAGGAAGACGAGGCTCGCAGCGTGAGCAACAACCGGAAGCATTGAACTTGGCACCAGGGCAGACCATAAAGATTGAATTCCGACCGATGAGTCTGGCGCGAAGTAATAGTAGTGATATCTCTGTGGCCTGGTGCTTGCCGAATAATAGGGAATGTACCTTTGCAATCCGCCGAGGACCTCAAACAGCAATGGCATCAATAGACCGAAGCCAAGAGATAGTAGAGCCCTTGGGCGTCTCGCTTGAAGAGATTGAAAACCTCGGACAACAGTCAAGTTTGCGATCAATAGAACTACAAAGAAGCCTATTCCAGCGAACGAATTCCGTTCCGTCTCGGAGTAACTTGAACTGTAAGGAGTATGGGACGTGACTCCGATCGATTGGATGCCAATGTGGCCCTGAAACATTGAGATCACAGCGGCAATGATGGGAATGCCGATCCCAAGAATGGTCAAACCATTTGCCAAACTTCTATGTCTTGCGTTTCCCAATCTAGGACTATCTTAGCATCACTGATGACCTTGAAATACAAAAGAACCCCTCAACTTGAGGGGCTCTCATCAATATCCTCTACTCTTTCCAGAGTGGGCCGAATACCGCTTCTGACATTGCATCAATTTCGGCTAAAAAGCTTTGCTTTGGCTTAGCTTCTGCCTTGACTCGCTTTGGAAGAGCAAACTTAATTGCTCGTCGGATCGGCGTAGGAAGAACGAAATATGTTCTTCGAAGGAATGTGTTTACAACCATGTGGAACCTCCTTTTGGTCGTAGCCCATGTCCTAGGCTTTCGGACTGAACGAAACAGTGTTCAGTTGTAATTGTTCGACTGTGAACACTTCTATTATGGCATATTTAGGCTTATGCGTAAGGGCGACGATGCCCAGAGTTCAAGAAGCCTTAACAATTGATGCTTAGAAGCCAAACTTACGCAGCTTTCTGAATACGTTCTGGCAACAACTTAACTTCAAGCTCGGTTGCGGAACTCGGAGCGAGAACCATGGCTCGTTCAATCGTATTCTCAAGCTCTCGGACATTTCCCGGCCATGAGTAGGCATGCAGGGAAGCTGTTGCTTGAGGACCAATTTCGAGTCTGTCTCGACTGTTTTCGGCAGCGTACTTCGTCATAAAGAGCTCTGCGAGAGGAACAATGTCTTCGATTCGCTCTCGAAGTGGTGGAATCAAAATCTCAACAACCTGTAACCGATAGAGAAGATCCAACCGGAAAGTCCCTTGCTCAACTGCCGCACGTAGATCGCGGTGAGTCGCCGTTATCAATCGAACATCAATCTTGGTCGGTTTCGTGCTGCCTAATCGTTCAATTTCGCGCTCTTGGAGCACGCGGAGCAATTTAACTTGCACCAAGTGAGGAATTTCCCCAATTTCATCTAAGAACAATGTTCCTTCGTTTGCCGCCTCAAAACGACCAATCTTGCTTCCATTAGCACCGGTAAAGGCACCCTTCTCGTAGCCAAAAAGTTCGCTCTCAAGCAAGGTGTCGGGCAACGCCGCGCAGCTAACTGCAACAAATGGCTTCTTTGCTCGTGATGAAAGCGTGTGGATTGCCTGGGAAACGACTTCTTTGCCAACGCCGCTTTCGCCACCAATCATGATGGTCGCTTTTGAATCTGCGACTTGGCGAACAGTTTCCAGAACTTGCTTCATTGCTGGGCTAACTGCCAAGAATGGATCGCCCCCGAGGTCAACCTTTCCAGCCTTCTTCTTTGATTTAGCTGGTGCCGATTCGCCATCTAGTGCGCTGGCAGCAATTTTTTTGAGTTGATCGAGGTCAAAAGGCTTGGTAACGTATTCGAATGCACCATTTCGGATGGCAGCAACAGCCTGAGGAATGGTGCCGTAAGCGGTCATGATTACAACCGGAACATCTGGTTGGTTTTCATGAATTATTTTTTGAAGTTCGTATCCATTCATGCCTGGCATCGTGACATCAGTAATGACTAAGTCAAACGTGTTGTTTTCGAGCAGTTGTAAAGCGTTATGGGCATCTTCGGCCACCGAAACTTGGTGGCCAACTTTTTCGAAAGCCATTTGCAAGATTCGGCGAATATTCAATTCGTCATCGACAATTAGGATCTTTGAATGTTTACTCATGCGGCTATCCTTAAATGATCGGCAAATTGAACCCAGAACCTTGAACCTCGTTCGGGAATTGATTGAACCTCAATCTTGCCCCCGTGGGCTTCAATGATTTTGCGGCAGTTGCTGAGTCCAAGACCGGTGCCTTTTGGCTTGGTTGTGAAGAAGGGCATATAAAGCTGGTTAAGAATTTCATCGGACATTCCTGCACCGGTATCACTCACCTCAAAGCCATTTTCGAAAGTTCGAATATTGACCTTTCCACCGCGTGATGTGGCTTGAAGTGCATTGATAAGCAGGTTGCGCATGACCTGCTCTACCTGGTTCTTATCCATGCTTACCAAACTGTGTTGGGCTCCTTCCGTTGTCAATTCAATTCCCGCTTCTACAAACTCGTGAGCATGAACCGCGGCAAGTCGCTCAGCAATAACTTGGAGATCTCCAATACTGAACACCGGTTCCGCCGGCTTTGCAAATTCTAAGAACTGGGTGCAGAGTTCGCTGAGTTTTACTGCTTCGTCTTCAATCATTTGGGCGAGCTCCTCTGATTGTTCAGGAGCGTGGGCGATGAGTTGGGCTGCGCTTCGAATTCCAGTAAGTGGGTTTCGGATCTCGTGCGCAATGGCTGCTGTCATTTGACCAATTTCAGCCAATCGACGAACTCGAGAAAGCTCTTGGGTTCCCCTGACGGTACTTGTAATATCCTCAACCATGAGCAAGACTCCGCCTTCTGGTAGAGGCGATGAACTGATCATCCAACTCGTTTCGTCGTTTTGTTTTTGAATTTTGTAATGGTTGCCAGACTCAGCTTGAACGATTGCTTCATTCACTGCATCGGCAAATGCGGAAGGCAAATTCATGAGAATTCCTTTGTACGACAACCGGCCAAAGAGTCGGTCAGCTTCATGGTTCTTTTGTTGAATTTCGCCATTCTCAATCGCAAGAACCGCGACGCTTAAGAGGTCAAAAACTGTGGTGATTTGATCGTGGGCTGATTTGATTTCGCCGATCATTCTCCAGTTGGCTACGGCAAGAGAAATGTTTGCCGCTAAGGTATTTGCTTTCGCTAAATCTTCTTCGTTAAAGGCTAAATCGTTCACGTTTCTGGCAAGATTTAGGACGCCAAGTTTTCTACCATTCGAAATCAATGGAATAACCATCGCGCTCCCAATATCGCCTCGTCGTTCTCGAATCTGGTTTGCGATGAGTGGGTTATCTTTAGGGTCTTCAACGATCATCGCTACGCCGTGCTGCAAAGCACTACCTGCAATTCCTTGTCCTTCCTGAATTGTGGCGTCCTTGGAAATAGTTGTACCAATTGAAGCTTGACATCGGATTACGCCGTCGGATTCGGCAACGAAGACCGATGCCGCTTTGGCTTCAAACCAACCGGCACATCGCAAAAGAATGGTTTTGAGATATGCCTCTACACCTCCTTCCTCGATCGATGGAATATCAAACAAATCCCAAATGTTTAACGACTCTTCTCTCTGCGCCACACCAATATTGTCGGCATCCCTTATCAGAAGTCTTAAGGGCTATTCGACTGGATGATTGGAGCAAGTAAAATATTTCCGACAAACCATGGCTTTTGACGCACGTGAATTTTGGGATTTTGACGATCCAGCATCAAGTGAGATTCAATTCCGGAACCTTATCGAAACCAGCAGTATAAGCCGAGAAGAATTTTTGGAAGTCTGGGCACAAATTGCTCGCACTTTTAGCCTTCGACGTGATTGTCCCAAATGCCATGCTCTCTTGGATGAACATTGGGATGAAGCCATGGAGTCTGGTGGAAGACCAAAGGCCTGCTTTGAACTTGAGCGAGGCCGAGCATTTCGAAGCGGCAAAGAAGTCGACAGGAGCATTCCGTTCTTTCAGTCTGCCGCCCAAAGCGAAGCAGACGATCTTAAAGTAGATGCGATGCACATGCTTGCCATAATTGCTGAACCTCAAGAATCTATTCGAATCAATCAAGAGGCTCTGAAATTAGCTTTGGATTCTTCAAGCCATTGGGCTCAGAGGTGGGAGGGTTCCTTGTGTAACAATTTGGCTTGGTCCTTCTTTGAAGCAAAAGACTTTCCAATGGCCCTAGGCTATTTTCAGCAAGCTCTGGATGCCAGGATTAAATTTGAGCAAACAGGTGGGATTCGAATCGCGATATGGTGCTTAGGGCATTGCTATCGAATGAATGGCAACCTAGACGAAGCCCTGAAGATTCAACTTGAATTGAGCGAATTGGAACCGGACGGTTATGTTTCCGAGGAAATAGGAGAAATACTCTTGGCTCAAGGAAAAGATGATGAAGCAATGCCACACTTTGCTAAAGCAGTTGAATTATTAGAAGCTGAATTTGGCGCCGATTCAGAGAGAATTCAGCGAATGAAATCGCTTAGTAAGTGAATTAAGCGGACATTCTCAAGTCGTCTTCGCTTGCTTCGGCAAGAGCTCGAGCAAGTTTGCTTAAAACTAGTTCTGACATTGGATTGTCCTCTTCTGGACTCCTTAGGCATCGGAAGAACAAATCCGTCGCCTCTTCAAGCGTAAGCATTAAATAAACCATTCCGTCTTTAGACATGTTTCCTATTCAAAACGGAAATATTTCCGCTTCCCTCCACATAGAAAATTCCACACGAAGACGAAAAATCTTCAAAGAAAAATAAAGATTTGGGAAACCTGGTAGCTTTGTGGGCGTTATACCTATGGAAGGGGGAATTCTAGGCTACAATATATTGTAGTTGGGATTTATCTCATCTTGGAGACGTCCAGATGAAGAACGCAAGGAAGATTATAAGAAGAGCTACGCTGGCACTGCCCGTGCTTTTGGCGTCATCTGCCTATTCTCAAATACTACCACTCGTCACCAACTCTGACGATCTCAAGACTGATTCAGGTTCCCTCATACTAGGCGGAACTCCAGCAATGGATATGGTTAGGTTAACTCCTGGCGGTTCCGGTGCCCCATTGCGATTCGGCAATGTCATTAAGAACAGTGAACTTGTGTTCTTAAACGGAGTTAGGTTAAAGGCCGGACAGGATTACAGCATGGACTACGCCGTCGGCGTAATCTATGTATCTCGATCATATCGAGATGGAGATGGGCTTTCGGTTCAATATCGATATGATTCCAAACCAGTAGTGGACTCGGGAACGGCTGTTTCTGGTTTGCTTCCAAGGAAGTTCGATTTGCTCCCTGGTGGACTTTCAATGCACCTCGGCATTGGTCAAACCGAGCGGAGCGCCGATGGTAAGATTTTGCGTTCAAACCTTTGGGGAACCCGAAACAATTTCACGGGAACCGGCATGGGCTTGTCTGGCGCCTACTTCACCGGTAGTCGCATGCAGGAAAATGTTACGAGCGGTTTGAACTATGATAGTCAAGCCAAAGGTGGTCAAGCGGCTGGTGATACCGGAAACTCATCTTTCTTGGTACAGGCGTTTAACTATGCCATTGGCGGAAAAGGGAAGTTCTCGGCTGACATTCAAGACATCAGTTCAAATTTCACTGGCTTTGGAGCGGTAAAAGATGCTGGTTACAAGGATGATCAAGTAGCCGCATTTGCCCGCGAAAAAGGACTCAAGCGCCAGTCGATGAACCTTTCTGACGTTTCGCTGGGCGGACTCAATTTCTCTGCTTCTCAAAAGTCGGTAAGCGATGGTTCTAAGGGAATTAAAGCATCATCCTATGCGATGAATAATGGTGGACTTTCGTTCTCACATAATTCAACAGAGATCGAACGTGGATTCTCCAGGTTTAAAGATCTTGGCGTGGCCGACTGGCAACAACAATCTCAATCTCAGGCTATTCGGAAATCGTCCGATGTCGCATCATTGAAGTCATCGTTTGGTGCCTTGAATTACAGCACTACATCGGTTGAGGATATTGAAAAGTCTCTTTCGATCCATCAGTCACGATTGGGATTTGATTCAACGCGGTTTGGATTTGAATATACAACCCAGGAAGTTGATAAAGGATTTAATCGATTTGAAGCAGATCGAGGCGTGTTTGGACTCGAAGCTGGCCTAAAGAGACAAAACTTTGCCCTAACAAAAGGAATTATTGGGAAGGGAACAAATCTCCTGTTTGCCCAAAATCATGTGGGCAACGATGTTGCTGGAATTGACAAGACTCAGTTGAGCCTTCAGGGAAAGACTTGGAGCCTTAATTCTTCATCGATTGGAGTCGATTCGAAATTCAATCGGTTTGGCTCGCTTAATCCAGCCGAAACTGATGCGAATATCAACTCGATTGCTCAAATGTATGGTGTTGGTGCGAACGCCGGTCAGGAAAGACCACTTTTTGGTAGGTCCGCAGGGATTACTCGTGACAACAAGACGCTGACCATGGCGCCAAGTAAGTCATCTTCGTTGAAGATTTCTAGCACCGAACTGACTGGATCGAAGGGTAAAGGATCTAACAATACCGTTGAGTACGCCGGTAAGGGTCTTAAGTTTAATATTCGAAAGTTAGACCTCGGTTCCTCTTTCTCTGAAGTTACAAATTTGATGGGATTCGAGCAGCGAGTCCTCGGATCAGTGATTGGGTTAACTCGAACCGATCTTGGAATGAACCTAAATATGGGTAAGAAGGGCGTCCTCGACGTGAACTTCTTATCTGCAAGTTTAGGTAAGGGGCAAATGGACCGGACCAAAGTTGCTTACAATGGTCAGGGAATAGAAGCCTATTACAACAACAGGAACGTCGGATCTGACTTCTTGGCTGCGGGTCAAATAGAGGATCCAGAGCGAGCATATCTTGCATCTCTAAACGGATTTAACCAAACGGATTCGCGACTCAAATTTGCTCCGCTCAAGAATTTGAAACTTGATTATTCAAGATCCAGTGCTTACAACCAATTGTCAACTGAGTTCCGTGACAATGAGCAACTCTTTGTTGATCTGATGATCAGCAAGAACACTCAATTTGGATACACCAAGCTTGGTCAAGTGAACAAGACATCCAATAGTACGCTCTTGGCAAATTCGCTCGAAAGAATGTCCATCAATCAAAAGTTTGGTGTGTCATCGCTTTCTGTTGTGACCGAAAAGCAAGAGCATGGTGGCGCTAACGCCGCAGCCGATAGCAATAAGACGATTGTTGCTGTTGAAACCAAGCTTGATAAGAACACTTCGATTCGTACTGAACAGACAAAGACTTCTTTCAGCGATGGCAAGAACGAGGACATCAATTCTAATACGATCAGTGCAAAGCTGACGAAGAATGTTGGAGTGAGCTTAACTGATACGACGATCAATCGAACTGGTATTGACCGAGACGAAAAGAAGAAGAACATCGGTATGTGGTGGGACTTTGGAAAGGGTGTTAAAGCAACCTTTGGTCAAGTTCGCCAGATGACCGGCGAATCTTCTGGATTCTCCAATACCGGATTTGGCTTTGGACAGGATGTGAATCAATTCACTCCAGGTCAACCCCTCGCGCCAGTCAATGGTGCGAACCTCAATGGCACTTCATTCGGATTTTCGAACCTTTCGAACACGTGGGATGATCAGCTCGGTAGAACCCAAGCGTTTTCCAGTTTCTCGTTAGCGACCAATAAGCCATTCAGAGTCGGCTTCTTTGAAGGCAGTAAGCTAAACATTAATACTTACATGGCATCAGACAACAGTCGATGGCTGAAGGAAGATGTTGCCAGCTCATTCGAATCTCATGTTGGCAAATACGGGGTTGGATTCCAGTACCGTGGCCAAGTTGATCAGCAAGGCAAGAGAGCTATTGACCGAACATATCGAGTCAAGACCGATCCATCGGACAAAGCACCACTCTCAGCTTCATTTACGTACAAGCAACGGTTAATGCCTGATAATAAAGAATATGCAATTCGAGACTACCAATTGACTTGGAAGCCATCGAAGTCATTCAAATTGTCGAACTCTATTCAAACGAATCCCGAAGGACCAGCAAATCCAAATATTGTTTTGGGTACCTTGCCACTCGCACAAAGACGAAATGTTTGGCGAGCAGACTTTACGGGTAACAAGAATTTGACTTTCGGCGGTCAATTTGACGAAATGGTTGATGATGCGCTGAAAACTACTCGCAGAACAGCAGGTATGAATTTGTCGTTATTCAATAATTCTGGCTCACCGCTTGGTATGTTCTACGGCATTGAGCAAAATGACAGCACGGCTGGTCGAAACTCTTATGTCCGATTTGGACTGTCTTTCGATCAAAAGACTTCGCCAAACCAAGTCTTTAGTCTTTCGCTTGGTAACCAAGGCTGGTTACAAAACACGAATAATACTTTGGCAGGCAAGAACGATTGGACCGCCAGAATGAACTATCAGTGGCGAATAAAGTAGTCTTACATCCGTGAGTTTTGAGCGCTGTTCCTTCGCTGGTTTCGATAACTGTATAGTTTTTCGTCTGGATGATCTCAAACTCATCGTAACCACGGAGGTTGGTCCTCGCATTTTGTACTTTGGTCCATCAGCGGGACCAAATATGTTGTTAGTTCGTAAAGAGCACGAAGGCCTGAAGGACGGACTCTATCATTCATATGGTGGTCATCGACTCTGGATCGCACCCGAAAAGAAACCGAACACCTATGCTCCCGATTCGTTTCCGGTTGTTGAGGAAGTGATTGAAGGCGGAGTTAAGTTGTCTAGTCCGATTGACGAATTTGGCATTGAGAAGTCAATGTCAATTATTGTGCGGTCAAGTTTCTTCGAGATTCAGCACCAGGTTACGAATCATGGTTCCAAGGCAGTCACTTTGGCCCCTTGGGCGATCACAGTTATGGCGCCAGGTGGAGAAGCACTGTTGCCTCAGAATCCTACTCGTGCCCAAGCAGATGACAACCTACTTCCTGTCCAGAATATCGTACTTTGGGGATATACGGAAATGACCGATCCGCGGTACACATGGGGTCGCAAGGTCATTCGATTACGGTCAACCGACGATCCTAATCCTACGAAGTTTGGTGCCTTTGTCCATGCTGGACTTGCTGCGTACTGCAATCTTGGTTATACGTTCGTCAAGCGTTTTTATACCTATCACAACGAACCTCTCCCTGACCGAGGATGCAACTTCGAGAGCTACACCAAGCAAGGGATGCTCGAAGTCGAATCTCTCGCACCATTGCAGACCATTGAGCCGAGTGGTAAGACAGATACCCACGTTGAACGTTGGACGTTGTCCACCGGAGTTGCCCCGAGTGGAGACGTTGAAGCTTATGAGTGGCTACTGAACTTGTAGATCTTGTTTCCTATTGCAACAGCCGCGAAGGATTCTCAAGGTAGCTCTTCACTACGTTGATGAACTTGGCGCCAACGGCACCATCTGCAACGCGGTGATCGAATGAGCATGTGATGTTCATTCGGCTTCGAATTTCAATTTCGTCCTCATCGTTAACCGTGACCTTCTTTCGGACAGAAGCGATCGCAAGGATCGCGGCATTTGGCTGGTTTACGATTGCAATGAAGTTGTCAACGTCGAGCATTCCCATATTGGAGATGCTGAAGGAAGAGCCTGAAAGCTCATCCATGGAAAGCTTGTTGCCTTTCGCGCGAGAAGCTAGATCACGAACTTCAGCGTTGATTTGTCGAAGCGGTTTTTGGTCGACATTCTTAACGACTGGCACGGTGAGACCGTCTTCGAGGGCAACTGCGATACCAATATTAACATTGCCAAGTTGCAAGAGCTTGTCGCCTTGGAAAACCGAATTGACTTGCGGCATATCGCGCAATGCCAAAGCCGAAGCCTTGACCACGAAATCATTGATCGAAACTTTTCCACTCTCTTCTTCTTCGAACATTTCTCGAAGTGAGAGGATCTTTTCTACATCGACCTCCACGGTGACATAGAAGTGAGGAACCTGCTGCTTACTTTCTTGAGTTCGCTTGGCAGTAATTTGGCGAATCTTGTTGAGTGAGACAACTGTGTCTTCACCAGAAGCAGCGATCGGAGCAAATGTAGGTGCTTTGGCTGCGGCAACCACCGGAGCTGACACGACTGCTGCAGGTGCGCCCGTAAGGTCTTTTTGAACAATTCGTCCGTCGGGTCCTGATCCTACGATTGAAGCAAGGTCAATGCCTTGCTCTTTAGCAATCCTTTTGGCAAGCGGTGAGGCTTTAATACGCTCGGAAGAAATAGGTGTTGCCGATGGAGCGGCTGATTCGGCTACTGGTGCTGATTCTGCAGGCGCAGATGCAGACGGTGCTGAACCTGAGCCTGTGCCCCAACCCGCAGGAACGCTTTCGCCTTCCTTGAGAATGGCAGCAATAGCTTTTCCTACTGGAACAGTGCCGCCGGCCGGTAGCAATATTCCAGAAAGGATGCCACTTCCGGGTGCCTCAAGTTCGAGCGTTGCTTTATCGGTTTGGATCGTGCCGATCACTTCGCCCGACTTAACTTTGTCGCCTTCTTTTTTGAGCCACTCCAAGAGAGTGCCTTCTTCCATTCCGTCGCCCATCTTGGGCATGATTACTTCCGTCATTTGCTTCGCCTAGATTACCTTTACCGTTGCCCGACCCGTGTCATTTCTTCGCCCATTTCGTGCCTTCAAGAGCAAGTGCGGCTCCACCCAGCATGCCAGCATCTTCTACGTGTTGAGCCTGAACGATTGTACAGTCATTGAAGAGGGAAGAAATTGCGTTGTTTTGAGCAGAGACGATAGCCGGTTCCATGAGCCATTTGCCTGCCTTGCTAACCTGTCCACCGATTGCGATAATGTCAGGGGCGAACATATTAATTGCGTTGGCCATTCCTACGCCAAGGAACGTTCCAATCTCCCTGAAAATCTCTTGAGACACTGCATCTCCTTGGTCACAAGCTTCAGAAATCAATCGAGGAGTGATTTGACTGTAATCTCCCTCAATCAAGTCGTTCAACAAACTTTGTCGACCCCTCATGAGTTTGTATTGAGCTCGGCGAATGATGGCATCCCGTTGACAATACGCTTCTAGGGTTCCGTAGGTCCCGGCGGTGCAGTCCAAACCATCCATATTGATAATCATGTGCCCAAGTTCGGCACCGCCATGGTTTCCACCAACAACAATCAATGGTCCACGGGCATCCCCAATAACCGAATCTGGTGAAAGGATGATTCCACTACCAATTCCAGTACCAAGCGTGAACATCACAAAAGCATTTGAGTTGCCATTTCCGGTTCCAAATCGATATTCACCTAGCGCCGCCATGTTGGCGTCATTGTCCATAAACAAAGGGAGGTCAATAAGCTTCGAAAGTGGCTCACGGATAGGAACGTCTTTCCATGGCTCAAAAACGCCATTGACTTCTTTGCCGAAGTTTGGCGACCATCGGACGATGCCTTTTGTATGGTCTACGTGACCAGGGATAGCTAGACCAATTGCTTTCGGTGGATTAGATGCAGACCCAACTGCTTGTTGAATGGTACTCGCGACAGATTCAATGACGGCTTGGACTCCCTCCTGCCCTCGGGATGGATTTTCAAACTTCTTTCCGGCTGGTTCACCAGATTCAAAGTAAGCGCACGCCCGAACATTTGTTCCTCCTAAGTCAACCCCAATAACACAATCTGGCACGCCTTTGAGTTTAGCATTTTAGGTTAGGTCGAACAAACCATAGGGTTCGGAAAAAGTTTTTTCTCGAATTTGTATCCTTGTAGAGTAAAACACTATCTATATTTAGGGCGTAGTCATGTTCAAGCAAGACTACAGAGAGGAATTGAGGATTCGTGGCTAATCAAAAAATTGGAGATGTTGCTCGCAAAATTGTCAATGAAGTTGAACATGCGATTGTAGGGAAAAGGGAAGCGGTCGAGATGGCCGTTGTAACGTTGTTATGCGAAGGGCACCTTCTGATTGAAGACGTTCCTGGAGTCGGCAAGACAACTCTTGCGAAAGCCCTTGCTGTAACCATAGGCGGAGAGTTTCGCCGTGTTCAGTTCACTCCGGATCTACTTCCAGCCGACATTACTGGTAGCTCTATCTATAATCAGAAAGAGGGCGAGTTCCAATTCCGGCCAGGTCCATTATTCGCAAATGTAGTATTGGCTGATGAAATCAATCGGGCAACGCCGAAAACTCAATCCGCACTTCTTGAAGCAATGGAAGAGGGCCAGGTCTCGACCGATGGTGAAACCAGAAGACTTCCTCGACCATTTTTTGTCATCGCCACCCAAAACTCGGTTGAAATGACCGGTACTTTTCCTTTGCCAGAAGCGCAACTTGACCGATTTTTCGCGAGAATTTCTCTCGGGTACCCCGACCGAGAAGCCGAAAGACAAGTCTTAACCGACCAACAAGTTTCCCGTCCGGTAGACCATTTGAATGTCGTTATCACCGAAGAGGAATTGAAGGCGACCCAAAGTGATATCCGCGACACCTTTGTTCATGACATGATCAAGGACTACATCGTTGACATCGTGCGGGCAACTCGGGCTTCAAACCAGCTTGTGCTGGGTGCATCTCCACGGGCCACCCTGCACCTTATGCGAGCTGGTCAAGCGAAGGCTGCCATTAGCGGTGCTAATTCGGTTCGTCCCGACGACATCAAAGAAGTTGCACCATACATCCTTGGGCATCGTGTGATGACAAGAGCTGAAATGAGATCGAAAGGCTTTGATGCCAGTGATATCATCAGCCAGATAGTCGATACGGTGACCGCTCCGTTACCTGTGGGGTAATCGGTGCGACGAGTAGCAGGTACTGCCTTAACTGTCGCTTCCATGTTTCTCGGCGTTGTCGCCGTGCTTATCAACGCGCCATCGCTTTTTTACATGAGCTTTGCGCTTATTTCGACGATCATTGCTTGTAATGTTCAATCCAGTTTGGCAACGAAAGCGCTTAGAATTGAGCGAATTGCACCTAAGAGCGTTCACGTTGGAGAACTGGTTACAATCGAAATTGTTCTTTGGTGCGAACGAAAGCTCAAGCGTCCCTTAGTGACTGTTGAAGACCACTTGCCTGAACGATTGACTAACAATTACGTGGGCCCGAGTTTGCCTGTCGCCCCTGCCTTTGACTTGCCAGTTAGGACAATGTATCAATTTAGACCGCTCAAACGTGGTCGATTTCGTTGGAAAAATACGAAAGTCACTGCTACCGACGCTCTTGGATTGACGACCAGGACGGTTTCCTATGAAACCGAGCCCACCGAAATCGTCGTCGTGCCATCGCCAATTCCCATCGGCTTAGAACTCCCTAGTTCGGCGGGTTGGGGAATCAATGAAGCAATGAGCGGCCAGGCGTCTGGAGCTGGAATTGAACCCAGAGGAATCCGAGAATATCAACACGGTGACTCGCTGCGGCATGTCCACTGGGCAAGTAGCGCGAGAATTGGAACACTTCAAGTTAAAGAGTTTCAAGCTGGCTCTCAAGGCGCGGCTTCATTCTTACTACAACGAACAAGAGGATCTGATGTTGGTCTTGGCAATGTATCGAGTCTCGATGCGATGGCAGGACATGCCCTTTATCTTTCTGAGCAACTGATTCGTCAAGGAGTGAAAATCAGCTTTCCATTGTTGGAAGAAGGCTCAAAGATCCGAGGAGAGTCGGAAAGAAAAGAAGACATAGCCTTGATGTTAGGAACGATGATGGGAGACCGAGAAGAAAAGATCGGTGAAGATTTACTCGAAGCCGTTCAACAGGTAGATTCTGGAACGACGTTTTACATCATGGTATCGATTGATGACGGAAGCCTTTTGGCGGCTTTGGAGCGGGTGAGAGGGCGCTATCCAATCGTGGTTCTAACCTACGATTCTTCTTCATTTGATCAAAGACGAGTTTATGACAATGCGTCAATAATGAATGAGAGCTACCGCCAGGCTGGCGCTCTGGTTCTTCAAATGCCTGAGGTCTCGGAATGAAAGCGAACGCTTGGCAGGACACGAGTCAGGCGAATTGGATTGACTACGTTCTCTGTTGGCTCAGTAGCGCACTTGCGGTTTACTCTTGCGGCCAAGCAGTTGCGACGAATGTTGTTTCGTTTATTGGAGTTATCGGTGTTACGATCGGCATCGGGCTCAGTTATATCGTTCGGACTAAGTTTGGGGAAACCAAATTCGCGAAACTTGATGGAATTTTATACTGCGTATTAGCTTGGACGGCTGTCTTTGTCGCAAAACAACTCAACTTGGTCTTCTTCCCAGAAGATACGTTTCCAATTGAGCTAACACCATCATCATGGCTCCTTTGGATGACAATTTTCGGTTCCTTTGTTGCTTGGCGTGATGGAACGATCATTTTCCAGTCGATTCCGGCCCTTGCGATTTTTGGGTTTGTGGGTTGCTACGATACGTTCAAATTTGTTGTTTTTCTTTTCTTCATTTTCTTAATCTGTTTCGCCACTCTATTTGCCCGGGCTCATGGTCGTGATATGCAACAAAGGGCGCTTTTGTCGGGCTATTTTGTTAATGGAAGAAGCGCGCAAATGAATCCTTCGGAGCAAGCTTATTTACTTCGGGAAGGTCCCTGGCGTTGGGCCGCTGGCGCAGAGTGGGCACTTGGTAGTGCAATGATTATTGTTGTCTTGAGCTTAATTGGTGCTCCGGTTATTCAGGCTACAGCCAAGCCGATTAGTGGTCTCGTAAATGTTCGGCCCCCGAGACTTAGGCCCCCGACACCGGCTCAAACCAATAGCGCAAACATGACAGTAGCTACTGTTGGCACTGGCCCTGTCCGCCTCAGCGATAACCCGGTCTTCGAGGTATCCGGGGACGTTGCAGACTACCTGAGAATTGCATCCTTCAACGTATGGAACGGTCGAGCTTGGTCAATGTCCATACTCAAAGGTGAACAGTTGAAAGATAGGGTTACTGGACAGGTAGTTGGATCCGAGACAACTGGTATTGAAGATAAATTTAGGTTTCCAAATAAGAAGCCAAGGGCATATTCGGACGAGTACCACGAATTGACGATGAACATTTTGGCTTTGGCTTCAACCAAAGAAATTCCTCAATCTGGAAATGATCCAAGTTTTGTTGGTGAAAAGGCTCCTGACAAGAGTGTGAGCGGAATCATGCTTGGGACTTCTGAAAAATATGAAGGAAAAGTAAATTATGACAAGGTGCCTGAGCCAGGACTGAAATCAAAAGTACCTAAGGTTCTTGACTCTCATTTATACGGCCATATGAGTGACAAACTCATTGCTGATCCGGTCAAAAAACTAACTGTCGATATCACGAAAGGTATGTCAAGTGATTTTGACAAGGCCCTTGCCATTCAAAACGAAGTTACCAGCCGAATAAAGTACAACACGAACGCCGGTGCCACGCCAGATAATCGCGACCCGGTTGAATACGCACTCTTTGAGAGCCACGAAGGGTATTGCGATCTATTCGCGTCATCGGTCGTCCAAATGGCAAGAGTCGCCAAGATTCCTGCGAGATATGCAATTGGATATTTGCCTGACACCAAAAACCGGAATAGTGCTGGAACTCAATTGCTGTTAGAGAGCGATCGACACGCCTGGGCAGAACTGTATTTTGAAGACATTGGATGGGTCGTTTTCGATGCGACGGCTGGTGCCACAGTTGTTCCGGGCGGAGGCAGAAAAGACAATAAGCCAACCGACTTCAACGCGATACTTAGGATTGCGGGCACAGTACTGAATGTCCTCATCGGAGTTGCAGCAGTTGTAGGAGTTTGGCTCTATATTCGAATTAGACGTCTCCCCAAAACCATTTCTGTCATTCGAAGCGAATTAGATGCGGAATACGTTGCCTTTATTGGTGCAATTTGGAAGTTCACCGGGCAACGACGCCTGTTGAGCGAAACAACCAATGAATACCTGGCTAGGGTTGGCGAACCACTTCGTGACCTCCGTTCCAAGGCAAACGAAATTGGTCTCTTTTTCACCGACAAGATGTTTGGTCAACCAGAAATCTTAGCAAGTGATGTATCGGAAGCCAAGGAATCCGTGCAAAACTTTAAGGGTCTGCTTTCGAAGATGCAGAAGTCCCGATGAGTTTTAACTTAGCGAAAGCAATCAATGGAAAAGTAGTTTTACTAACTGGCAGCGAGCCAGCATTGTTACGGGCTACTCTCGATGACTTGATTGCTGAAGCGGGACTTCAAAAGGATGACTATGACCTAGAGGAGTTCTTTGCCGACGGCAGTTCGCCAAACGATTGGCTAGCCTCTGTTGGAACATTTCCGTTTTTGGCTCCAAAACGAACGGTCATTGTCCGTAGTGCCCAAAAAATCAAGGTCGAAGATATCAGTCTAAGTTCTTTGCAAG
>Ga0194055_10001959_pt1 | contig 16527 bp, 19 predicted proteins | sample SepL449m_MetaG_FD_155482 | JGI IMG/M metagenome (GOLD analysis project Ga0194055, IMG submission 155482) | Anoxic zone freshwater microbial communities from boreal shield lake in IISD Experimental Lakes Area, Ontario, Canada - Sep2016-L442-9m | ecosystem: Environmental > Aquatic > Freshwater >... | reverse complement strand
GAGACACGCATCTCTCCTCTCAATAGTAAAAAACAGTACAAACGCGTCCAAAAACTTTTGTTCTCACGCGAAACGTAACTCGATCCATGAATGTTTTGATGTTTTTGACGGACGTGCCCCCGAAAATATTTCGAATACCCAAGACAGGCCACGAATCAACAAAAAAAAATCGACACCGCCCGGTCCAGTTGAAACTTTGGGCATTGCATTATCCGTAGAAAAATCCCCAATGCAACTGACATTTTGAGATTTGCTGATGAAACGGGCCGTAGCCCAGACAGCTCGACCCTCCTGCGGCACCCGTTAGACCCTCTTTTTTAGCCTTGAGAGAGCCTCTTCTTCATTTTTGTCCAGCTTCAGTTTAGGCTCCGAGCTGAAGGCCTTGGAGTTTTCGCAGCCCGGTTGGCCGCGTGATTCGATCGACTTTTATTGCGGCGTTGCTTCGTTCAAGTGCTTCGTCTAAGAAAGAGACTCACTCGCGATAGCCACGGCCTGCGCGGCGATATCGACCCCTACGCTCTGGCTCCAGGCGGCGAGCAATTGCTTTTGTACTGGGCCCGGATGTCCAGTTCCAATCAATTCACCATCATAACGGGTCGCTGCCAGCAGGCAGTTGGGGGTGCTTGTCAGCAGGATTTCATCGGCCTTCGCTAAGTCTTTCTTCTGAAGGGATCGCTCTTGCCAGAGCATGCCCAGCGATTCGGCCAACTGCCGTAGGTAGAACAGGCTGACGCCCCGCAACGCGTCAGAGGAAGGTGGAGTGCTGATGACGCCATCCTTCACGATGGCAATGTTGGCTGTCGAAGTTTCGCTCACACGGCCGTCGCCGTGACAGAGGACGGCACGGGAGCCGCGTTCAGCAGCATCGGCTTCGCGATCGGCTAAAAAATAGTGCAGGCGGCTCCGCACTTTAGCTTGCACAGGCCAGCACGCTTCGGGCACCTGCTGAACTACCACACTGCGCAGCGACATTCCCACCCGGTAGGCCTCTGCCCAGAGCGCAAAAGCTAATGGGAATGTGTGGATAGCCACAAGCGGCGGACTGGTGCGGCCTTCGTGTTGCGAGGGCTGATTGCCAGGCGTGATAAAAATCACCAGTCCCAGATCGCCAGCAAACTGTGGGAGGCTGGCATGAAGGCCATAGTTGTGCGTGGCCAACTCTGCAGCGGCAATCACGATTTCGTCAAGCTCTTGGGCGGGCTGGATGCCCACAACAGCCAGCGAATGCTGAAGCCGATCGGAATGCTGCTGGCAGAGAAAGAGCTGACCTCGAAACGTGCGGAGTTGTTCGGTAACCGTTGCCCCCAAGACAAACCCAGCATCGCCAACAGGCACGCAAAGGGCATCAGCCGCAATGAACTCGCCGTTTCGCCACGCCAATGATTGGGCGCTAGAAACAGGCACAGCATGATTCGCGGTCATTGAATCGAGGGTTTGAGAATCCAAGTTCGGCCCAGAAAAATGGCATTCACACCTGCAGGACCCATCAGACATTCGAAAAATGGAGGATAGGGGATTTGAACCCCTGACCTTCTGGCTGCCAGCCAGACGCTCTCCCAATTGAGCTAATCCCCCTCGCTTTAAGTTTTGTATCGTGCCGAAAGGCGGTCCTGCGGTGTGAATTGTCAGACTTCGAACGTATCGGCAAGCCGTGAACGTGTCAACGCATCTCAGCCGTACCAACAAAAAAGTCGGTTGAAAATCGCTCTAGAGATTCCGCCGGACGCGAAGCACACTATCATTTTTCCATTCTTCCCTCCGCTCACTCACTCCCATTGGCAACCACCGTGGCACGTTTTTCCACTCCTCAAACACCGCCCGGGGTCTCTCCTGATTTAGCCACTGAATCGCCTACCCCTCAGGGACGACCCTCGGAATTGATTCGTGCGGCGATCACTGCAGCGCTTGCCATCTATCTTATCGGCCTCGTGCTTACCGTGATGAGTAATTCTGGCAGCGGCTCTTCAGCCCTTTTGCGTACGATCAAAGGCAGACTTTTTTCGCCGTGGATGGGGCCGATGTGGCTCGACCTAGGTTTTGACTATCGCCTCACCTACGGGCAGGCCGAAGATGCCGACCACATCATTGAGGTGCGTCCTACACTCACGAGCCGGGTCGGAAAAACTTTCCCCCTAGAAGCCACGCATGCATCTGATACAAGACTTCAGGAAATTCGTTTGCCGGGTGCGATGACTGGCGAGCGAAAAGCCCGTTGGCAGCGGTTGGCCAAAGCGATCGCCATAACTGCTGAAGATCCCGATCGCGACAGCCTGCTACCGACCTCGATCGGAACTGGTTTATTTGACGATCTCGGAGCGACTGATGTGTCGCTTCGAGTGCTGCGGCGACCTCTAGCCGAGCGGTCGCAGACTGCCGCCGATTCATCATCAGTTGAGCTTGAAGAAGTCTACGCTGCCCGCGTCCGCCGCGTGGGCGGCCAGGCGGCGGTTCAACTCATCAAGTCAGAGGCGGCCGGAGCCGTCGCCCCGCTGATCCAGCCGAGTAGAGACAAATGATGAGCACTCACCTCGCCCTCCAAGCGACACAACTCCCGCGATCTGCCGGCATAGACGCATCATGGATGCAGTTTTGGTTTACGCCTGCCGACAGCCGACCGCTGGCGATGGTGCGAGTGCTTTCAGCCAGCGTGGCTTTACTTTTGTGGTGGAGTTATCTTGCCGACCTGCAAGTTTGGCTGGGACCAGAGGGCGTCTTACCGACTGAAATGGTGGCGCAGTGGCGATTGAACGGGGGCTTCTCACTGTTTGACTTCGCTCGCTCTGCGGTCGCGGTGTGGGTTCTCTTTGGCATCACCGGCGTGTGTTTTTTACTGCTGATGTGCGGGCTTTGCACATCGCTTGTGGCTCTGCTTGCTGCGGTTTTCTGGGCCTCGCTGATGCTGGCGGCGCCGATGCTAGCCGGCCCAGCCGACGACTGCTTGGCCGTGCTGCTGTGGTGTTTGGCAATCGGGCCTGCCGGCAACTTTTTTTCGATCGATCGCTGGCTTTCGCTGCGTGGCGGCCAACCGATTGCGATGCCGTCATGGCGGGCCTCGATCGCATTGGGGCTCATTCAAGTGCATGCCAGTGTGATAAGCGGTGCGATGTTCCTCGCTCAGCTCAAGGGCGATGTCTGGTGGGATGGCTCAGCGGCGTGGTGGCTGGCTGTGCGCAGTGAATCGCCACTCATGAATGTGCAGGGTGCACTGGCACAGTCTGACTATCTGATGAATGCAGTCACTCACTCGATCACTCTTTTTGAGATTCTGTTTGCCATCGGCCTCTGGATCACCCCGCTGCGCCCGATCGTTGCAACAGCCGGACTGCTGGCATGGCCATTGATCGGCATTCTGGCTGGCGAACCACTCTGGGGCCTGACGATGGTAATCTTTGCCGTCCCCTCATGTTTAACCCGTCCGACCTCTGCATGAGTCGCCGCCCCGCTATTTCGTCTGGGCTTTGATGCACGACGAGCCAATTATTCCAGGCCCGGGACTTCAGGCGTATCGCCAGTGACAAGAGCCCGAAACTGCTCTTCATCGATCACCGCCACGCCAAGTTTTTGAGCGCTAGCGAGTTTGCTGCCAGCCTCGGCACCAGCCACAACGAAGTCTGTTTTCTTGGACACGCTCGACGCTGCACGACCGCCAGCCCTGCGGATTGCCTCCTCCGCCTCCGGCCGCGAAAAGCCGACGAGTGTGCCGGTCACTACGACCGTGCGACCGAGCAGTGCGTTGCCGAGGGCTCGCTGCGACTCAATTGCCTGCAGGCTAACGCCGGCCTTACTGAGACCCTCGATAACTCGCTGGCCATACGCACTTCCCAACCATTCGTGCACGCCCGCCGCGATCACCGGGCCGATCTCAAGCACGGCAGCCAGATCTTCTTGCGTTGCACTCCGCAAGGAATCAATTGAAGGAAAACGCTCGCACAGAAGCGTGGCAACTCTTGGCCCCACATGCCGAATGCCAATCGCGTTGAGCACGCGAGTCAGGCCCCGTTGCCGACTTTTGTCGATGGATATGAGCAGGCTTTGGGCCGATTTTTTTCCCATCCGCTCAAGAGGTTCAAGGCTCTGAAGCGTTAGCGAGTAGAGATCGGAAAAATCGCGCACAAGTCCCGTGGCCACGAGTTGCTCGACGAGCGTGTCGCCCAGCCCATCAATATCCATCGCCCCGCGAGAGGCAAAGAATTTGAGTCGCTCGCGGCACCGTGCCGGACAATCATCATTTGGGCAACGGATAAATACGCCCTTGGGTTCGCGAGTGAGCGTTGTATTGCACTCCGGGCAGACGAGGGGCGGCGACCATGGCTTCAGAGACTCCGTGCGCAGATGCTTTTCCACACGCACGACATGTGGAATCACTTTCCCAGCCTTTTCCACCACCAGCACATCGCCCTCGCGGACATCTTTCCTGGCCACCTCAACAGCATTGTGGAGACTCGCCCGCCTGACAATCGTGCCAGCTAATTCCACAGGCTCCAGATCAGCCACCGGCGTCACCGTGCCGCCGCGGCCCACCTGCACGCGAATCCTCACAAGCTTTGTTGTTGCCTCAAACTTCTCAAACTTCCAGGCAATGGCCCAGCGGGGGCTTTTAGCCGTGAATCCCAGAGCCTGCTGCTGTTCAAAACGATCCACCTTGACGACAAATCCATCGACTTCAAAATCGAGGGCGTGGAGTTCTTCGATCAATTCGCCGCCTCGCGCAATCAGAGCATCGAGCGAAGAAAAGGATTGGGTGCAAGGCGCAACGGGCAAGCCTGCCTGCTCCGCCCACGCCAGTAGGGATGACTGCGAACGCAGACCGAGGCCGGTTGAGTCACCGACCCCGTGACAAAAAAAACGCAGCGGTCGCTCAGCGCATTGCCGGGGGTCAAGCAGGCGAATGCTGCCGGCGGCGACATTGCGAGTGTTGGCAAATGGGGCCAGCCCCTGCTTTGCCTGTTGTTCGTTGAGCGAGACCAAATCAGAGTTGGTCATATACACCTCACCGCGAACTTCAATCGACTCTGGTGGCGAATCGATGGCCAGGACTAAAGGCACCGCCGGGATCGTGCGAATGTTGTGCGTGATGTCGTCGCCCACGAACCCATTGCCACGCGTTGAGGCGAGCACTAGATGGCCATCTTGATACGTGAGCGAGAGCGCTACGCCGTCAATTTTTAATTCGAGTACCCACTCAATCGGCTCTTTTGGCAGAAGTTTTTCGACTCGTAAGCCCCAGGCGGTCAGTTCGGCAGCGCTGTAGGTATTATCAATCGAGAGCATCGGCAGGCGATGATGCACCGACACAAGCTCGTCAACCGGTTCCCCACCGACTCGCTGTGTCGGACTGTCGGGAGTGATCCTTTCGGGATGCTGCTCTTCGATGTGTCGCAGTCGCGTCAGCAGCAAATCGTATTCAAGGTCAGTGATTTCCGGCCGGGCTTCGACATAGTATTTGCGGTCATGGTGCCGAATCTGCTTCCGCAGAAGTTCTATGTTTGATTCCGCAGAGGCACTCACCGCTGTTCCACTTTCAAAAAGGGTTCCTGCGAGTGGGCGGGATTGGCTCCAGCCGCCTGCTGTGCTGCTTCGGCTCGTTCGCGGCGAATTCGCTCGCCATTGAAGTGGTCCACTGCCACGGCCCCCACTGTGGCCAGGGCTAGCACTATGATCTGACCTGTCAGCAAGGATGTGCCGTAGCGATCCATGATGAGTTCAAGGGCGTGCGGGGCTCCAGCAGACGCGCTTTCGCTGCGCACTCCGCGGAGCACAAACAGGCAATAGCTACTGGCCGTTATTGTAAACAAAAACCCAACGAAGCCGACGATGTAGTAAAAAGGGTTCACACCAGAACGCAGCATGAGGGTTGTCGTTTGTATAAGGTTCTATTCGGTTTGTCTTTGTCTGTCGTGGAAAGTATAGCGGCCTAACAACTGTTGGCGGACTGTTGCGCTCTTGGCGGGCCGAAGCCGCGGCAACCAACTGGCAGTGACGTAATTAGGCCGCCTCAGACCGAGAGAGAATATCGGCGGCCGCTGCGACAACCCATTGGGCCTCGATTGCAGCCATGGCACGAGTGTCTGTCTTACGATCTTTCCAAGCCGGCCGTAACGCGGCAGGCGGTTGGACAACGCGGTGCATCGTGGCACACAGAGCTTCTGCATACGGGCCGTTACGATCGGCTGGTACGGGCCCAAACAGGCCGACGCAGGGAGTGCCGACACTGGCTGCGATGTGCAGCGGCCCGGTGTCGCTGGAGATAAAGAGCCTCGCCACTCGGCACAGTTCACCGAGGTCTTGCAAACTCGTCTGCGGCGCCATGCTCACGGCACCAGCCAGATTGCCATCTGCCAGAGCAGTGATCTGCTCTGCCATCTTTCGTTCTCGATCGCCACCCCAGACAACAATGCAACGCCTGCCGTGCTGACGGTGGATGGCGCAGGCCACCTCAGCAAATCGCTCGAGGGGCCAGATCTTGGAGTCCCAGCCGGCGCCAGGATTGAGAATGACGGGAGCCGATGGCAAACGTAAAGACGAAAGCCAGTTGTGCACTCTCGCGCGACTCACGGGCCAACGCGGCATATCGAATGACGCTGCCGACACGGGCACATCTAGCGGCGTTAAGAGTTGACAATTACGTTCCACGACATGAGTGGCTCGGGCTTTTACGGGGTGCGTGTAAGCCCACCATGCGTGTTCCCGTGATTCTGGTGGCGAGTGGCCGATTCGCATCGGTGCCCCAGAGAGCCATGTGGGAAGAGCACTTTTGAGAAGCCCTTGCAGATCGATGGCGACATCGGGGCAAAAATCAAGCAACTGCCGGCGCAGTGTCCGCACGGCTGAAAACGATTTGAGCCAACCGCGTGGCAGTCGAAAGAGGTGATCGACAGCGGGATGGCCAGCGAGCAGTTCTGCGGAGCGGCCCTCGACCACCCAGCCAATCTGCGCAGCGGGAAAAGCTCGTTTTAAAGCCACTGCCGTCGGTACGCCGTGCAACACGTCGCCAATAGCAGAAAGCTTGACGATGACAATCGATCGGGGAGTGGGCGGGGCTGGCATGGTAGATTCCAAGTGGAATGTTGCCAGAGCATCGAGATAAAGCGGGCTTGAGGACAAGAGCAGTCTTTTGAGGATGAGGAGCCCCTTTTTCAGTCTGGTTTCAGCAAAGCATTGCCGTTCTACGGCTGGGCTGGCGCATCCACCGGCGACGCGTTCGGGTCTGGGGCCAGCCGTCTGAGTAAACGCCCCCGCCGAGGCGGTGGTGTCTGCGACGGATTGGCGGCCTCCGCAGCCTTTCGTTCCGCACGCCGCTTGACCACTTCATCAAGCACCCCACCCACCAGATCAATCACCGAATCGGTGGTCGATTTTTCAGCGGCGGCCGTGGGTGTGGAATTGTTGTCGCCGTGATCGGTGTCAGGATCGAGACCGGTATCACGGCCGGCATTGTCACTGGCGGCAGATCGATCAGCCGGTGCGGGCGGCGGGCGATTGCCGTCACGCAGCCGACCCACAAGACCGGTAATGACTTCGCCAGCAGTGGCTTGAAGCGTGCCGTCCAAGTTCACCTTGGGATCGCCCAACACGCCACCGATGGCGATTGTAAATGTCTTGCCAGCCAGCGAAGCCAGCAGCGGTCTGTCCTGCGGCATGTCGGCCGGAATGGGTAGTGATAGTTTCAGATCGATCGATCGATCATCAAGACCCACCGAACCGCTCGAATGCACATCCAGACGCTGCCCTTGTTTCGCGAGTGGCAGACCAAACTCAAGCCCCTTGTGCCAAATGCGTCGCTGGGCTAGTCGAAACTCAACAGTCGACTCATCGGCAATCCGGATTGACTGTGGCAGGCTCAGCGAGCCGGGCAGTGCGGCCAAAATATTTTTCACCATTGGTCCCGGCCCCAGATCGACTTCGTGCATCAACAGCATTCCGGAAAGCGTTCCGGCCGCTGGTTGACCGACCGGCAGCGTGGCGCCATCGAGTCGCAGGGAGAAGCGACCGCCGGTTCGAGTGGCGTCGGCCATCACCGGCGCGATGTAAGCCAGCACTCCCTGCGCCACACTCGGCTCGAGTTGGGCTTCCTTAAGCAGTTGCACCGGTTCAATCGACCACTCACTAAAGTCGCCACTGGCTGACGGACCCAGTGCGGCCCGCACATCAATTGGATCGCTGACCCATGCCTCGGCCGACCATGGTCCTGACACGCTCACGCGGGCGTCATCAACTTCGAGTTTCAATCGCAGAGGACTGCGCTTTGGAGTTTGCCCGACGGTCGCCGTTTCAGAATTTTTCTTACTTGAGCCTGCGGCGACTGTCCTAAACAGGTCCTTCATATTTGATTCCCGGTTGGCGTCAAAGACAACATCTGCTTGCAGTCCTTCGATCCGCAGTCGGCCCAAATCGCCTAACGACAGCAGCATGGCCGCCAAGCCGTGGCTGCATTCGATGCGTTTGATTGTGATGGGATTGATTGGATTGGCTGGACCCAATGGATCCTTGCTGACTGTGCGGGGAACGACTCGCACATCGTCAAGCACAATCGGCCCGAGCCAACCGAGCTTCACGCTTTGAAAGGTCACATCGGCCTGCAATTCTGGCAGGGCCTCGGCCACCACGCGAGAGACTCTCGAGGGGTCAGACAAAAACCACGGCACGCTGCCAAAGCCCAGCACTGCGACGGCCAAGACTATTACCAGGGTCGCCTTGGCTGACGATGACAAAAACCTTGGCTTGGCAACTGGCACAACAAACCCTCCAAAAGTAGATTCGTAAACAAACAGGAATCGAATGAAAAACGCAAGAGAATCCGATACCGTCCACTCCTATTATTGGTCTCCCGTATTCTACAGATTTGTAGTGTAAGCTGTCACATAAAAAGGAGTGGGCATTGGCTTTACAGCAGCTAATCCTCTACGATGGGAAAGTCGGTAAAAAATAGCGGTGCGGGCGTAGCTCAGTTGGTAGAGCGCTAGCTTCCCAAGCTGGATGTCGAGGGTTCGAGTCCCTTCGCCCGCTTTTTTTACTAGCACTGTTTGCCATTTTCGCCTCCATAGATGAGTCAGCCAGTCAGTACCACGCAGACCGTCAGTACCTGTCTCGTTCACAGATCACTGACTTTCTCGCGTGTGGTCCGCAAGCGTTTTACGACCACCATGTCAGTCCACAGAACAACGCTAAACTGGCGACAAGCGCGGGTCTAGCCTACGGAACGCTTGTACACCGTTGGCTAGAACGTGGTGACGAGGGGTTTTGGGCCCGAGTGCGGCCCGCTCCAGCAGAGTTCCTGACGGCTACCGGAGCCCGCTCTAAAAAGGGCGATTCGTGGGCCGAGGAGCTTGCGGCGAGTGAACCCGAGGCGATCCCGCTGGCAGAAGCGGATGTGATTTCTTTGCGAGCCCAAACTGTGGGCATCGGTAGGAACCCCGCCGCTCCAGTGCATCTTCGCTCCCGGATTGTCGGCAAGGGCGGCACGGAACTCCTTCACGGTCATCGGCAGGTCCTTGTTCAGTGGACTCTTCGTCGGCAGAGACCGCGAGTTTACCGCACGCCAACACTTGCCCTGTCGGCGTAGATTGCCCACCCGTCGGACCAAGGATGTCCCTCGACTCGGTTAAGAAAGACAACTCCGGGGAGCAGGATGCTCCCATTCTTTCGCCGCGATCATGAAGGGAATCCCATGAACAACCGCACTAGCGAACAAGTTCTGCAAATGCTCCTTGCGATTGAGGCAGTCAAGGAAGCAGTCGAGAAGTTCGAGCAGGGCGAAGTCAACCTGATCGACACCCTGAATGCGATAACCAGAGCCGTGTCGAGGAGCCGTGCTAGGTTCGTTGCCGCCGCCTCCAGACCCGCCGACTTCGTCGGGTCGGCCTTGGTGCCCGTAGTTTCCGGATTTCTTTGTGCCGTATCGTGGTTCGATTACTTCGGCATATTCTGCGGATCGTTCTTGTACCAATCGGGATGCAGTTTGCCCCCGTCCTTCGCCACTTCGGCCTCGAAGAATTTCCGCATTGCTCGGAAGATGTCTTCGACCGACCCCTTCGCCGGTATATTCACTCGGACAATGTCCGACTTGGTTTTTTTCTTCGCCATTTTCAATGTTAACCCTTTCTGTAGTCGCTACGTCACGAACCGATGGATTGTTCGATCTAACGGTTTTGCCCCCGTAATCGTGCATTTCTTTTTTCTGCGAAAAAAAACAGTGCCTGGCACCGAATCTAGGCAAGATAGGTAAGCTGCCTGCGCAGATACCCCATATTTGGTGCGAGGCACCATTTTAACCTCAAAAGACAAGTTGACATCATGTCGATTATGCTTTGATGCATGAGGACCACGCTTTCTCTTGACGACGATGTCGCTGCTCGTATTGAGCAGTTGCGACACGCCCTCGACAAGCCGCTCAAAGAACTCGTGAACGAGGCGTTGCGGCGGGGGCTCGTCGCAATGCAGAAGCCCCGCCCGCCTTCCCTATATCGCACGCGGCCAGTCGATCTGGGGCGATGTCGCCTGCCGAACCTGGATGACGTCGCCTCCGCGCTTGCGGCAGCCGAGGGCGAGGGGTATCGATGAGGCTCGTCGACGCGAACATCCTCGTGTACGCGTTCACGACGTCGTTCTCACAACACGAGCGGGCGCGGGCCTGGCTGGATGAGCGGCTGAGTGAGCCCGTTCCTGTCGGCCTGCCATAGTCGAGCCTCCTGGCCTTCGTGCGGCTTACCAGTAATGAGCGACTCTTCGAACGGCCCGTGAGCGTAGCCACGGCGTGGCGGCAAGTAAACGATTGGCTGGGCTGCGAGGCGGTCTGGGTGCCGAGCCCCACACCTCGCCACGGGGCAATCTTGGGGAGTTTGCTCGTGCGACAGGGCTGCGTGCAGAGCATGTGCCCGACGCCCACCTGGCAGCGCTGGCTTTGGAGCACGGCTTGGCGGTGGTCTCCGCCGACGCGGACTTCAGTCGCTTTCCGAATCTCCGTCTTGAAAATCCAGTCGCCTGACACTGCGGTTCGTCAGGCAAAAGATGCCGGCCACCGACAATCAGGTGGGCTTGTGTAATTCGGCGCTTGAAAACTAGGCCCGCAACGGCACCACTTCCAGAGCGACAATCTGGGTGTGTTCTAAACCAAAGGAGGCAAACAAATGCCGCGCGATAACGCGAATGCCTTGCAAAAATCGAATCTATCCCAACGCAGCGGCGACACCTTCGGCCTTGGTGGCTTTGAGCAGCGGCTTGTCCAGTGACGCCAGCGGGAGTGAGAGTCGCATCGCCAGTTCCAAGTATGCCGCATCGTAGGCGGTTAGCCCGTGTCTTTCGGCCAGTCGCAGTACCTCGGCGCGTTGCTTTGGCGTCAATGCCGGCTGCAAGGCGATGGGAAGTTGGTCGAGCGCTTCGGAAAGGTGCTGGAACTGCACGCCGGAGATTCGCTTACGCCGATGTGCCATCAAGAGGATGTTGGTCATCTCAAGCTGGAGGAGCGATGGTGCGGCCGCCCCTTCGCGGGCGATCTCATCGGCGATCCGGTCACCTGCTTTACTGGCTTCATCCGGCAGGAACAGACTGGCGATGAATGACGCGTCAACAACGCATTTCATCGCCGGCCCTCGCGCTTCCACGATTGAATTTCGTCACGCGACACTTTCGTACCCACCGTAGCGAGCGCCGCGCGCACCGCACGGAACGTGGCCAATGCGACGTTGATATTGTCATCGGTCCGCGAGTTGACGGGAATGAGCCGGGCGACAGGCTCGCCGTGGCGCGTAATGACGAGTTCCTCTCCCGCGGCCACGCGATCGAGCAGGCGGCCGAGCCGGTTCTTGGCGTCGAAAGCGGTGACAGTGTGAAAGCTAGCATTCATATCTTTAGTCTAGCTTATTAAGCTAGACTACTCAACTCTATTTCTTGGTTCTTCAGCCGACTTTTCACTGTGAAAACGGCCCTTGAGGATGGTGCGAGGCGTTAGCCCTCGAGGTTTTAGCCCAAGTGAAGCAGTGCCCGCTCTGCCTCAGTCAGCTGGATAGAGCGTTGCCAAAACGATTCCGGGAATCTCGTCTTTGTACGTCAAGACGTACGATTAAAAAATGGTCCGGAATTCCGAAAAACAAACCCGAAACGCAAACACATCAGCCCTCAATAAGCGCCCGCTTAATATCCAAGATGAATGAATCCTAAAGCAGCTTGAGCGAATTAATTTCCACTAAATCGCTTGAGTTGTTTTAGTGGTAATTCATCCCGTTACGCCATGACATGCCAAAGCAATTCCCGGCTTGATCTCACATGCCGTAAGGGAAGTCGGCGTGCTCGGTCAGGCCGCTTGAGCGAATCGGGGCGAGAGCCCTGGCGTATTCGAGTAGGATCCGGTCGGCAAACTCGATTCGCCGGCGGAGCCAAGCATCGCGGTCGCTAGTGGAAGTCTCCCCATTCAGCACATCGGCCACGTCCTGAACAAGTACGTGCTCGGGGATATACACCAGACGGTTGTTTTTGTAGCCGCTGGTCCGCAGCTCATTCACCGGATAGCTCCCGCCCCTTGAGGCCGAAACCGCCACAATGAGAGCTGGCTTGTGGCCGACTTCCTTTGGGCCCGCGAACAGGAGCAGGTTCTTAAGACCCGGCGGCACCATACCGGCCCATTCTGGCGAGATGATGACAAACCCATCGGCCTTCCGCATCTTGTCTCGAAAGGGCTTCCAGAGAACCACAAGCTGGCTGTCGCCCTGCCAGACGCTTTCGTCCCAGAGCGGCAGCGGATTACCGGCCAGATCAATTGTGTCGACGGTCACGGAAGAATCGATTCTGGAAAGATCCTTCGCAATGTACGCCCCAACACGGCTGGACTGGCTGTTTGTGCGGTGACTACCAACAATGACTACGACGTGCATAGCGGCTCCTCGTGTGACTTAAATTTTATAAGTATAGAGATAATAACCGAAGGGTTATTATCTTGGCGAATCCTAGCACATCCAATACGAGCCGCCTGCCAGGCTCAGGGTAATTCACGGAGCTCTTCTTAATTCCTCCCCGGCTCCCGCATGACTCTTTGCACGCGACCGCCACTCACTTCTTCCTCCCGCGAAAAAACCCCCGTCCGATCTGCCCTCTGCGCCAATGATAGGTGAGACAACGGAAGTAACCATGACTGTCACTAGATACATTGGCGTCTCCCTGTCGCTGGCCGTGACCTTGTGCCTTGGCGCGGCGGCGGCCGAGCCCAATGCTGGCGCCTCGGCGGGCTCGGGCGACGGCGCGAACGTGGTTCCGCCCGCGGCCGCAAAAACGCCCGGCCAAGCCACGGCGGCCGTCGCCGACAGCGATGAGAAGCCGCTACGGGAGTGTCCGGCATGGGACGACTTTGTGAAGCTGGCGGGCGACACGGCTGCGTCCCGCACACTGTTTGCAGACATGCTCAAGGATGCGCCCGAGGTGCTCGCCTCCGTGGGCCGCGGCCCGAAGGAAGCCGGCCACCTGTTGGAGGAACGCGTCCCCATTTGGTTCGAGCAGGCCCGCCGCAAGCCTCACAGCGTCACGCTTCCGGGAAACCTAGCGGTGGTCTTGGTCGCCGGCCGTAAGGACGTGCGCCAGGAATATGCCTCGCCGTCGCTGGACGGCAAGATAGCGGACCTCCTGCTTGTGGGCCCTACGGAGTGGGATCGGAACTCGCCCAGGCTACCGTGGGAACATCCGGACGAGCGTCTGACGGCAGCGAAGCGGGTTCTGAGCCGCTGGGCCTCAGCCGAGAGTGGCCCCCGCTGGATCATCGCGCGCATGGCTGTTTCAAGATGGTTTGCCCTTGACGACGCGAAGACGCCGCTGCTCTTGCAGCTTGCGCGCAACCGTGACACCACAATGTGGGAAGGGTGCAGGGAGCGCGCGTATGCCGAGGCCATCGTCGTAGCCGGAAGCATGGGCGAAAAGGATCTTCGTTCGTCCTTGGCCCAATACCTCGAGGATGCGGGCCCGCTTGACGTACCTAGGCGATTGGGTTTCTATCCCCAGCGTCGTGACCTTGCCCTGGCCGCAATTGTGCAGCTCAGTAGGCAGAAGCCGGAGGATTACCACTTCGGCCCGGCCCGCCGGATGCGGGTAATGTACGCCAATGGTCCTCTCTCCTACCGGGTTTTCGAGCATGTGCAGGACCGTAACGACGGCTTCTCGCTCTGTATCAAGAATTTCAAATCCCTAGGTCTCGGTGCGCCGCCGCGATACACCCCAGAGACTCCACCGATATTCTGCTTCGCAGAGTCTTCCACGTTCGTGCCCAGTCCCGCAGAACAAGGCATACCGCCTGCTCTGGCCAAGCGGCCCGACGGCGACGTGACCCTGCAAATCCAGGGGAACACGGCACGCTTAGTGAACGTGGCCACAGGCAAGCCGATCGGCCAGCCGCTTTCGGCGGGCAGTTGGTTTGAGGGCAAGGATCCCGAGTTCAAGTTCACCTGCTTTTCGTTCAGTCACAATGGCAAGTACGTGGTAACGGGCTCGAGCTTCCACTTGCCCTCGGAAAGCAGGTTTAATCTGCCAACGAGCGTGGGGCACCTGGAGGTTTGGGATTCCGCCACGGGCAAACGGGTCGAAGACAATCCTCTCCCCACCGGCAGGGTCCGCTCAGTCAATTTCAGCGGCGACGACCGGTCTATCTACTACGACGCCGAACGTTTCCACCGCGAAAACTCCTAATCGAGATGATGAGAAATTAGTCGACTTGAATCTCGACTACATGATAGAACTCCATTACATGCCGAGCGTTTTGTATGGATTACTTGTGACAGAAAGCAGTTTCGGCAGGATCACAATCGACATGCTCGGTTACATCGCATACTTTGGAAACTAGAGTGGCGGGCGAACCTATGCGAGTGCTGCTGGCAGGGACTGTCGTCGCGGTTGTGTCTCTCCTGGGCTTAGGATGGAGCTTGGGTTGGGGCCTGCTGGCGATGCTTCCCGGAGCGACCGTCCATCAACGCTGCGGGTGGAAGGCGGAGGATTATTTCACCGACCCGCAGGTGATCGCGCTTTGCCACGCGATCGAGGCCAACGATCTGGCGGAGATGGAGCGGCCGGTCAAGGCGGGGGCAGACGTCAACGCGCAGGGCAAGGACAAGATGACGCCGCTCTTGTGGGCGTTCCCGGACAACCAACTGCCCAGATTCAAGTGGCTGCTGGAGCATGGTGCGAATCCGAACGTGGTGGTCGAGGGGGACTTCAACACGCGGCAAACCATCAGTCGTGGAGACTCGGTGACGCACATGGCCTGCAAGACATCGCTTCCTGGCTACTTTGAGGCGGTGTTTGACCATGGCGGGGACCCAAACATTCGGCATACCGGCCCGTTGGGGTTTTCTCAGACGCCGTTGTTTGCAGTGATCACCCGCGGCGGCGGTGACAAGGCGGCAAAAATACGCCGGCTTATTGACTTGGGGGCCGACATGAATGCGCTTTCAAACGGCGGGACCCCTGTCATGCAGGCCGTGAGTTGGTTCGGGCAGTATGAACTCGCGCTGATGATGCTGGAGGCTGGGGCAAACTTCAGGAAGTATGGCGAAAGCGAGATCCATCGACTCATTCATACCGTCGTCAATCAGGAACGTCGCTTGAAGGAATACACCCCCGAGCAACGAGCAAAGTTCCACGAACTGGTGAAGTGGCTCGAAGATCATGGCGAGTCGTACGAAGAGGCAAAGGCGGACATCGCCCGTTGGGATTCTTGGTCCGGCGCTACGTTTCGTGAGAAAATGGACGCCGAGATCGCGGAGCGCAAGGCCCGCGAGCAGGCCGAGGCCGAGCCGCAGCCCAAGTGACGCAAAGCGGTAGGTGCTGGCCTCAACCCGCAGCCGGTGATAGGTTGATGACCGGATTGGATTTACAAGGTCGTTCTTTGGACGAGTCAGGTTGGAGGCGAGGTCGTGGTCTCTCAGCACTCCCCGACGAAGGCAATGGGCGCGATTCCCGGCTTCTTAGCGCCGTCATCGTGGACATTCTGGGTCGAAGCAATCGAACCGAGCGATACGATCGCGGACGTCGCCCCCCTTCTGCCGAGGAGAAGATTTCAACCCAGGTGCTTGAAACAATTCAAGTCCTAAACAAAAAACCTTGTGCGGCATGCATTAACCTGCCGTTATCTGTAGGGAAACGATGCCCCACGGCGAAGCCTGCGAGTCCTACGGCGTGGGGATTCTCTCGGCAATCCTGTTACGCGAGTGCCAGTCGATGGCTCACAGATTGGCAGCGGATCGAACCGCTACACCCACTCCAGTTTCGCGATTGATTCCTGCCATGCAGGTGCACCGCTGGGCTATGACACACGCAGGTGCGACCGAAATGTTGAATCTTTAGTGTTGGCTGTTAGAATGAGGGCTTGGAAGGTTAGAAGTATCCGTTCTTGGAATTGAGTTGGCCCTCGCGGTCTCTCACACCAACCTCGCGAAAGCACAAGGTGGTTACTCGCTCATGTCTTCTGAGAACCGCTCGCTCACCCCGAATACCTTCGACAGCGAAGTGCCGCCCTTGAACACAAGGCTGCCTGCGAATTCTGATTCGAACAGGATG
>Ga0194055_10001957_pt1 | contig 16555 bp, 14 predicted proteins | sample SepL449m_MetaG_FD_155482 | JGI IMG/M metagenome (GOLD analysis project Ga0194055, IMG submission 155482) | Anoxic zone freshwater microbial communities from boreal shield lake in IISD Experimental Lakes Area, Ontario, Canada - Sep2016-L442-9m | ecosystem: Environmental > Aquatic > Freshwater >... | reverse complement strand
CCTGTCATGCCATTGGCAATGCAGGTGGGGTGGTGGGGCCCTCGATGACCTCGCTGGGGGCGAGTGCGCCGCTTGATTATATCGTGGAGAGTGTTTACGCACCGAGTGCGAAGATTAAGGAGGGATACAACGCGGCGACGCTGGCGATGAAGGATGGGACAGAGGTTACGGGGATTCCGACGAGGGAGACGGAACGGGAACTTTTTGTCCGCAATGTGGCTGGGCAGGAGGTTGGGGTGGTGAAAGCGAACATCACTGGCAAATCGTACGGGGCGTCGATCATGCCTGCCGGATTGCTCGATCAATATTCGGAAGGTGATCGTTTGGATTTATTTGCTTTCCTCGGTGAACTTGGGAAGCCCGGTCCTTACGACGCGAGCAAGCCGCAAGTGGCTCGGGTTTGGCGGATTTATCCGGGTGCAGCGAAGGACATCGCCTTGAAGGGGGGCGCGGATGAGGGAAGCTCCACCGTCCAAACCTTGGTCGATGGACGACTGCTTAAAGACTATGTGAGTGCGGGAATCCAGTTGGTGACGAAGCCTGGAGATAAAGTCTGGGTGGTGACGCAGTTTCAGACTGCCACGGCTGGGCCGTTGGCCATCAAATTGGCGGGTGCGAAGGTGGTGATGTTGGATGGCAAAGCGATTTCGGCGATTGGGCAGTCTGGTGGGTCAGACGCCGGCGCGTCTTATCAAGCGGAGCTTCCTGCTGGTCTGCATACGATTGCCGTGGAGCTTGAAGTCAATGCCCTTCCTGCAACGCTTCGCGCATCCGCCGACGCCAGCTTCACCACTAACTAACCTTTTCGCAGGGTGTAAAAGCCCGAATAGATTGGGGAGTTCATTTGAGAAAGATATTGCCGTTGCGATGGATAGCGTTTTTCAGCGGCCACTGATGGCGATTAACCTTTGGGGGACACTTCCGCGATGGAGTGAAACATCAGGGATGGGAAAGTGGTGAATCATCCGAGTCCTTCCAGAGAAACTGCCGATTTTCGCCTGGGGATTTGGTCTGGGACGACTCCAGCAGTGAGGATCACTTCTGGGCTCGGCTCCGAACTATTGACTGGGAGTGGAGGGAGGGGGTGAGCACTTGATTGGTAAGGAGGCGAGTGAATTCGTGTGGATTGCAAAGAAAAAGGTTTTCAGACCTTTTACGCAGGATGATCTTCAGAAAATGCCCATAGATTTCCTGATGAAGATTCGAAAGATGATCGCCGTTTCTTTTACCCTGCTGATTGCTTGGCGATCTGGGTGGGCGGGCGACCTTGGCACGACCCAAGGGATTTTGGATATGGGGAAACCAGAGCGACCAGCGGAGGCGATTACGCTGGTTGGATCGGAGGGATTCAACCTCGTTCCAGAGGGTGCGGGCCCGAGCAAGTGGGTCTTTGCTGAAGGAGTTCTCACGGCTTCGCCGAGTTGGGATAGCGTGATGACCACGGAAAGTTATGGGGATTTTCGGATGCACGTGGAGTTCAATGTCAATGAAGTGAAGGACGCCAAGGATCCTGAAAGTGACGGCAACTCGGGTGTCTATATTCAGCAACGCTACGAGATTCAGATTCTCAACTCATTCGGGGTAACGGAGGCGAACTACAAGGCCAGTTATTGCGGGAGCATTTATCAAAGAAAGAAGCCGGATCGGCTCGTTTGCAAGAAGGCTGGTGAGTGGCAGGATTATGACATTGTTTTTCGGGCGGCCCGTTTTGACGGTGGGAAGAAAACTGCGAATGCCCGGATTACCGTCTATCAGAACGGCGTATTAATTCATGACGACTATGCCATCCCTGCTCAGACTGGCGCAGGGATGAAGGAAGGCCCGGACCCTCGCCCGATCAAGCTCCAAGGACACCACAACCCGGTACGATTTCGTAATGTGTGGATTCAAAAGCTCGTGCTCAGCGAAGCGGGGGCGAGGTCTTCCGCCAAGACGGCTGAGCCAGGGAAATGAATGAAGGGCGATCTTCAGCGGAGCTAATCCTGATGGAGTCGTCGGCGGTTGATTTGCCCGCTCGAGATGAGCAGTGGCTGATCTCTCTCGATGCTAATCGTTCAGAGAGATAAAGTTGGGGGTGAAGGTGAAGGCTGAAAATGGCGGGCGAATCTTTTAGAATATCCCAAGTCCTAGGGTTGACCTGGGGTCCTTGTTATCCAGAAAGATTCGTTTGCTTGAGCTTACTTCGGGAGAACTGGTGGCATTGGGTGTTCAGCGTAAAGAGGTTATCTATTTAGCCCCGCGACACTAGGTGCCGAAACTCGCGGTGGAGGCAACTGTTTATGGGAGGTTTAATCCCAGGGAAGAAACTTTTCCAGTCTCAGCTCTCTGGCTCGTTCTTTTGCCTCTGTGGATCGTGGACCTGGAACTTTGGCAATTTTTTCATAGAGGCCGACGGCGTTGACCCAATGTTTTTGGGCTCGGCAAAGTTCGGCGGCTTCGAAGCCTGATTTATAATACCAAAAAAATTCTGGTTCCCCTGCCGACGGTTGGTTGAGGACATCATACCAAGTGGCTAGAGCATCTTGGTCGCGCTCGAGTGCCCGAAGCGCTCGCCCTTTCTTGTAGAGGGCTTGGTTGCGCCATGAGGGTGGAGTCAGTGGTTTAGAGGCGACCTCGTCGAACGACAGAATGGCATTCTCGAGTTGTTTAGGATCTTTGCGACCGAGAAGAATTAGGTTATCGCCCTTTTCGCAAAGGACCGCGTTACGCAACTCCGAGTCTGGTGGAGGGGTCGAGTTGATGATGGCATCGTAAATAACGATGGCTTCAAGGGGCTTGCCAAGTTGGCTTTGGATGATCGCTTGTTGTTGTCGTGCCCGAAGTTTGAAGGGGCCATCTCGTTTGACCACCTGATCAAAAAGGACTAAAGCTCGGTCGATAGCTCCTTGATTGATTTGGCGCATCGCGGATTGTCCCGCCAAATAAAGTGCGACTTCTGCGTAGGGACCAGAAGGTTGATCTTGGCCAAGTTTGGTTAGCTGGGTTTCTGCACCGACATAGTCACCCGCATGGATGTACACCTGTCCGAGCTTCATTTGGACTTCGGGCCGGAGAGCAGATTTTGGATAAGTATCGAGGAAAGACTTCGCTTCTTTGGCGACACGTTCGTCGGTGGATTCGGGGGATTTTTCCGCGAGGAAAACGGCGAGGTAGGCGGCGTGTTCGGCAGTTTCTGGGGAGGGGTTTGAGGTATTAGCGACCGTCAAATATTCTTCGGCTTTGCGGGGATCATTGGCGGCAAAGGCAAGCTCGGATAAGGCGAGGCGAGCTTCACTTTGGCGGGGATGATTAGGGGATTGGTGGAGAAAAAGGTCGAGGGTTTCGGCGGCGAGGTGGTCGCCATTTCGGGCTTGGGTGAGTCCTTTCTCGAGGGCGAGAGTGCTTTGGAGTGCTGGGGTTACGGCGTTGGAAGCGATGGAGTAGCGGTGATAATTTCCCAAAGCGAGGGCCGAGAGCGCGAGATTGAATGTGGCGCTTTGGTGCAGGCGAGGGGATCGTTGAGAGGCTTGGTCAAAGGAGTTGAGGGCGAGAAGCCACTCGCCTTGGCGATAGTGAATATTGGCCTTGCGCATCTCGATTTCCGCACGTTGGAGCCCGTCTGTTGCTCGGCGCTCAGCATCTTCGATCGCTTTAATAGCGGCGGGAAGATTGCCTTTTTGGAGAAGAAGATCCGCTTGAAGGAGTTGCGCGTTGAGGATGATCGGACTGGTAGGAGAACTCTCGATAAGGGTGTTGAGCGTTTTGAGAGCGCTTTCAGGATTTTTTGAGCGAATGCGCAGTCGAGCGGAGTAAAAGCGGGCGAGTGTGGCCGTCTGGGGAGGAGCATCTTTCACCCAGAGCTTGAGGACGGTTTCCGATGGGTTCGCTTGTTTCGCATAAATCTGGTCGAGTTTTTGAAATGCTTGAGTGAGGTGTGGGCTATCGGGCGACCGGGCGATGAACTGCTCGACGGGCGTATCGGCGACCTCGGCTCTTTGAAGGAGGAGGAGAGATTCTGCGGTCCCGAGGGTAGCGCTAAAACGGAGCGCATCGGTGAGAGTATTAGGGGACTGAAGAAGTTGGTTAAAAACAGCCAGAGCCTCGGTTGGGTGGTCTTCGGCGAGGAGGAGTCGTCCGTCGAGGCACTTTTTCTCGGGGTCCCCATCTAGGTTGGAACTGGAAAGATCATCGAGAAGAGTGCGGGCACGCTGATGACCGCCAGATTGGATGAGTAAGTCGATGAGTCGAAGTTCGACGAAGCGGTTTTTCGGGTGCTCGGCGAGGAAAGATTCGAGGGTGGAAATTGCTTCGGTGATTTGACCGAGGGCGGCTTGGCTTTCGGCGAGGCCGAGTTTTGCGGGGACGCTGGCATTGGGTAGCTGAGCTAATTTGGCAAAGAGAGTGGCCGCGCGATTCCAATAGCCATCGCTGGCAAATATCTGGGCTTGAAGTAGTTCGGCATCGATGTTTCCAATTTTCAGAAGAGATTGGACGACCGCAATGGCTCCCGTGGAATCTTTGTCAGCAAATAAGGCTCGGCCCAATTCTAGTTCTGCGGAATGACGCTCTTCTAAAGTGAGATGAGGTTTGGTGAGGAGCGTCCGAAGTTTTTGTACGGCAACGAGGGGAATGGATTCGGCGCGGGCTTTTCGGGCCTCGGCGAGTGCGAGGGGTTCCTCAGCATGAAGAAGAATCCCAGAGACCGAGTAAGCAAAGAGTGCCCAAGTTTTTTGATTCATAGAATCCTTTTTAAATAGTGTCCGGTGTGGCTTTTTTTGTTTTGGGCAACTTGTTCGGGAGTGCCTTGGGCGACAATTCTGCCGCCGCCCTCTCCACCCTCTGGGCCGAGGTCAATGACCCAATCGGCACATTTAATGACTTCGAGATTGTGCTCAATGATGATGAGAGTGTTCCCAGCGTCACGCAGTTTAGCTAAGACCTCGAGAAGTTTGTGGATGTCGGCGAAGTGGAGTCCGGTGGTTGGTTCATCGAGAATATAGACCGTCCGGCCAGTGGCTTTTTTAGCTAATTCGCTGGCGAGTTTGATCCTTTGGGCTTCGCCACCGCTGAGGGTCGTTCCATTTTGGCCAAGACGAACATAACCTAAACCCACGTCTTCGAGGGTGGCGAGTTTTTCGTGAATTTGGGTGACGTTGCGAAAAAAGCGGGCGGCATCTTCGACCGTCATCTCGAGAATGTCGGCGATATTTTTTCCTTTGTAAGTGATTTCGAGAGTTTCACGATTATAGCGGCGACCGTGGCAAGCTTCGCATTCTACGTAGACATCGGCGAGGAAGTGCATTTCAATTTTTTTGGAGCCATCGCCCTCACAAGTCTCACAGCGTCCACCTTTTACGTTGAAAGAGAAGCGGCCGGCCTCATAGCCCCTAACTCGGGAAGTGGGCAAACCAGCAAAGAGGTCGCGGATTGGTCCAAATGCACCTGTATAAGTGACAGGATTCGATCGGGGGGTTCGTCCGATGGGACTTTGATCGATGACGATGGCCTTATCGATTTGATCTAAGCCGTGGATGGCGAGAAATTTTCCGGGGCGATCTTTGGATCTGTAGAAGTGGCGAAATAAGGTGCGGCGAAGGATGTCGTCGACGAGGGTGGATTTTCCGCTTCCTGAAACCCCAGTGACGCAGGTTAGGCAACCAAGGGGAAAAGTGGCGTCGATTTTTTGGAGATTATTCTCAGTGGCACCGGTGATGGTCAACCAACCTGGTTGATGGATAGAAGAGGACTGATCGTGGGAATTGGGTTCGGGCTGGCGTCGAGTTTGGGGTACAGGAATTTTGGATCGACCGCTTAAATACTGGGCAGTTGGGGAAGACTCCACTTGAAGAATTTCTTCGAGAGTGCCTTGAGCGACGATCTGGCCGCCTTGCGAACCGGCACCTGGGCCGAGGTCGAGGATATGGTCGGCGGCGCGAATGGTGTCTTCGTCGTGTTCGACGACAATCACAGAATTGCCCAAGTCTCGAAGACGGCGGAGGATGGCGATGAGGCGATCATTATCCCGCTGGTGGAGTCCGATGCTGGGCTCGTCTAAAACATAGAGGCAACCGGCAAGACCGCCGCCAATCTGGGTGGCGAGTCGGATGCGTTGGGCTTCACCGCCGCTGAGAGTGCCACTTTCGCGATCGAGGGAGAGGTAGCCGAGGCCGACCTCGACGAGAAAACCTAGGCGAGCGGAAATCTCCCTTCGGACCTCACTGGTGATGAGTTGTTCTTGTTCGTTGAAGGTGAGGGACTGGACAAATTGGAAGGCTTCGGTGATCGAGAGGTGACAGAATTGTTGAATGTTGATTGATGTCGAAGGGGTGGCGATGGTCACGGCGAGAATTTCGGGTTTGAGTCTTGCTCCCGAGCAGGAGCCACAGGCGCGGCGGCTCATATATTGTCGAATCCGCTGGCGAGAGAGTTCGCTGTCGGTGGTGGCATAGAGATTTTGAAGTGAGGCAACGACGCCGTCGAAAGTTTTCTCTACTTTTTCGCGTTGTCCTTTTTCTCCCCAGTCAAAAACGAGGGTCCGCTTTCCCGTGCCATAGCAGAGGGCATGATGAAATGCCTCAGGGAGGTCTTGGTAAGGGGAGTCCATGGAGACGTCATACTCCTTGGCGAGGGAGGTGAGGACCCCTCGGTAGTAGCCTTGCATTTTGGGACTAGATTTTGCCCAAGGTGCTACAGCGCCGCTGCTTAGGGACTTTGAACGGTCAGGAATGAGGAGATCGGGATCGCAGATCAGGTCTGTCCCGAGGCCGTGGCAAGCAGGGCAGGCTCCAAAGTGGGAATTAAAAGAAAAGTGTTTGGGAGTCAGGGTGGGGAGGGTGAAACCAGTTTCGGGGTTACTGAAATCGGTGGAGTATCGATGGGTTGACGATGAATCGGCATCGCCGCCGCTGGGCTGAGCTAAGGCGATGATTTTTCCGCCGCCCCATTTCAGGGCGGTTTCGAGGGAGTCGGCCAACCTTGTGCTAATACCTTCGCGAATCACGAGGCGATCAATGACGACCTCGATGTGATGTTTTTCGCCTTTTTTTAAGCGGATGGGCTCTGGACGACCGAGTTCGAGAATTTCGCCGTCAATTCTAGCGCGGACAAACCCTTCGCGCTTGAGTTTCTCAATGACGTCGCGAAACTCACCAACTTCGCCTTCAATGATGGGTGCGAGGAGGATCATTCGGGTATCGGCGGGAAATGCGGTAATTTTGTCGGCGATTTGTTGTGGGGAAAGCTTGGAAATGGGAGTGCCGGTGGTGGGGTCATGGGGCTTTCCTACAGAGGAAAAGAGTAACCTGAGGTAGTCGTAGATTTCGGTGGCCGTGGCGATGGTGGATCGGGGATTTCCAGTGGAGCCCCGTTGATCGATGGCGATGGCTGGGGAGAGTCCTTCAATAAAATCCACATCTGGTTTCTGCATTTGGTCCAGAAATTGCCTTGCATAAGCAGACAGACTTTCCACGTAGCGCCTTTGGCCTTCCGCGTAGAGTGTGTCAAAAGCGAGTGACGATTTACCTGAACCACTTAAACCTGTGACCACGACCAACTTTTCCCGAGGAATCTCTAGAGTGAGGTTTCGGAGATTGTGTTGGCGCGCCCCGGTGATTTTAATAAATTGTGCAGGCATTTCGTTCCCCTCTTTTGGTCAAGCCGCGAAACATAGCCAAGCATAACAGTCAAATCGTCTTTAAAATTACCGAGCAATGTCGAACACGCCATTTCAAATGTCCCAAGAGGACTTGTTAGCCATCATCAAGAGTTTCAGTGTCTTGAAGCACGACATCAACAACACGCTGGGGGTCGTGATGGCTCAGTCTGAGTTAGCCCAACGGAACCCTGTCTATTACGAGAAATTGGCAGCGGCGGTTCTGAAGCGAGGGCCAGAAGTCGTTCAAAAAATGCAAGATTTTCATTCGTTGCTGACGGCCAAGCTCAAGGGGGAGGATTTGTCGGAGTGTCGTTCCCATCCGACCTCGGGAATTTTTTAAAAGGCGAGGAATTGCTTTGGGGGGGCGAGATCAGGGGAGGAGGCGCTGGGCCGTCCACCAACCGAGATAGACGCCGAGAATACTGCCGATCCCGCTGATGATGAAGGCGGGCCAGATGCCCCAAGGCTCGCCTATCCACCAACCGAGAGCGCCGAAGAGGTTCAGTCCTATAAAGATGAGGAGCGTCACAATTTAGTGAAAGTCGATGATGGGGATTTTCGTTGGGGGGTTATCCGCCGGCGACGATTTGGAGGATTTCGATTTGGTCGCCTTCTTTGAGGGGGCGACTGGCCCATTCGGAGCGATGTAAGGCGAGGTGATTGTGCTCGATTAGGCAGGTTTCGGGGAGGAGGTGGAGAGCCACGACTAGTTCGGCGATATTTTTTGCGGAGGCGATTTTTCGAGATTCTCCGTTGATGAGAATATTCACGAGGAAAGAATCGAGCGGTCCCAATCTTTCCAAACGGGGTCAAACCCGCGGGAGGTGAGGAGATCTGCGATTTGAGCGGGAGATCGGTGATCGGCAATTTCGAATTGACCAGTGGCCCCGTTGGCGGGGGTGGAGGCGGGGATGGGGACGGCTTGGCCGCGAACCGTGAGGTGAAGGTCGGACTGGCCTTGTCCAGTGTATCCACCTGGTTCGGTGTGACTTCCAGCGCTCATCATGGTGATTCCAAAGGGGAGGAGGGTGTCTCGGAGAGCGGCTGGTTCCCGAGTGCTGAGCACGATTCCGACTTCGGGAAAGCAACGGCGGAGGGCGCAGATTAGTTGAATAAACTCGCGATCAGCGATCGGGTGAATGGGGGCGAACTCACCGGCACAGGGTCGCAGACGGGGAACGCTGAGGGTAAACTGGGCACGCCAACAAACGCGGAGAAGGTGTTCGAGATGGGCGGCTAAGGCGAGGGCTTCGGTTCGCCACTCGGCGAGGCCAAAGAGGGCACCGACGCCGATCCTCCGAAAGCCACCTGCGTAGGCTCGTTCTGGGCAGGCGAGGCGCCAGTCGAAGTCTTTCTTCGGGCCAGCGGTATGCATTTTAGCGTAAGTGACCCGGTCGTAAGTTTCTTGGTAGATGATCAACCCTTCGGCTCCTGCGGCGACGAGTTGGGCGTAGTCTGGGGTTTCCATGGGACCGACTTCGAGAGCGATACTGGGGATTTCATTGGTCAAGGCGCGAATGCAATCGGCGAGGTAACCGTTGGAGACAAACTTCGGGTGTTCACCAGCGACGAGGAGGATGTTGCGAAAGCCTTCGGCGGCGAGGTGACGCGCCTCCTTGACTACCGAGGCGATATCCAGAGTGACGCGGAGGATGGGATTATCTCGAGAAAATCCGCAGTAGGCGCAATTATTGACGCATTCATTGGAAAGGTAGAGGGGGGCGAAAAGGCGAATGGTCTTACCAAAGTGACGTCGGGTGATGGCTGCAGAAGTTTGAGCTAAAGCGGTCAATTCCGCGTCATTGATTGGCTGCAGAAGTTTGGCGAACTGGCGGAGCAGAGTCGATGGTTTAGCCAAATTAGTGGGATCGAAGTCGGACATGGATGGAGACTAAAAGAGGCAATATGCGGGTGGTTTGTGTGCTTGTAAATAAACCAAAGACAACCAGTTTCTTCCCATGCCAGAACTCGGGTCAATTTATCAGGGGATCATTTTAGGTGGGCTGATTCTCAGTCTTTTGGGGGTGATGACTAACCTACTTTCTTTTGATGGGTTGCGGCGTGTGCCGACTCCTGAAGCGTCCTCGGCGAAACGAGTCTCGATTCTCGTTCCTGCGCGCAATGAGGACCTCAATATTGAGGCGTGCGTGCGTTCGCTTGCCAACCAAGATTATCCAAACTTCGAACTGCTGATCCTTGATGATCATTCTACGGATGGGACGGGGAGGATTCTGAGGGAGTTATGCGAAGAGGGGTTGCAACTGGAGGTTCTTCGGTCCGCGGATCTTCCTGAGGGATGGACCGGTAAAAGTTGGGCGTGCGATCAACTGGCGAAGCGTGCGGACGGGGATTTTTTGTTTTTTGCCGACGCCGATACGACGCATGCTCTTGGAACTGTCTCTGCTGCGGTTGCTTACGCAGAGCGATACCGATCTGATCTTCTTTCGGCTTGGCCTCGTCTGCTTACTGTCACTTGGGCTGAGAAGTTGATCATTCCGATGATTTTGTTTCTTGGAATGCTTCTTTATCCGCATTGGTTGCTTCGTTGGTTACAAAGTCATCTGCAGATTGCCAAGCGCTTGCCTTCCAATTGGACGAAGCATCTTGGGGCGGCCAACGGGCAGTTTATGTTTTTTACGCGAGCGGGGTACGTTCGAATCGGTGGGCACGCAGCAGTGCGGTCTCATCTAGTTGAGGATGTGGCGCTGGGTCGAGCGGTGGCGGCTCAATTGGGGCAGGGGATGCGACTGGCCAACTGTGAGGCCTTGGACTTTTCGACAGTGCGAATGTATCGATCATTCTCGGAAACTTGGGCGGGATTTACGAAAAATGTCCGAGCGGCTTTTGATGATTCGATTGGAAGTTTTTTGTTGGTTGGGCTTTGGCAATTGAGTGGATTTTTGCTTCCGTTCGTTTTTGTGATGTTCGCCCCGAGTCGCGGGATTTTTGGTCAACTGGTGGTGATTTATGTCTTGCGACTGCTGATTTCTTGGCGGTTCCGGACATCTTGGCTGAGTGTCATTTTTCATCCCTGTGCACAGATTTTGGCTTTAGGGATTGGGTTAAATAGTTGGATTTGTAGTGCGAGGGGTGGGGTGGAGTGGAAGGGGAGAAAGTATTCGGTTGGGGGATGAGCATGCGCCTATCTTGGGGGGTGCGGGGTAAGGATTGCGTTGGTTTCTTGCAATCTCAGAAAATTACCTCAAGGTGTGGAAGTCATGCAGTTAACCCTTTTGAAATCTAAAGTTCATCGCGCCACGGTTACGGGGGCGAGTCTTCATTACGAAGGAAGTTTGACGATTTCGAGTGATCTGGCTGAGTTGGTTGGGTTGCTTCCTTTCGAGAAAATCCTCGTGGGAAATATGGGCAATGGGGAGAGGTTTGAGACTTACGTGATCTATGGCGAAGCTGGGACGGGGCAGATTCAACTCAATGGAGCGACCGCCCACCTTGGAAAAATCGGTGATCGGTTGACGATCATGAATTTCGCTTCTTTTACCCCTGAGGAAGCGGCTAGTCACCGTCCACGAGTCCTGGTCCTTGACGAGAAAAATCACAAGGTTCGGTATGATAGCGGCTCCTCCCTCCAAGAGTTTCAAGTGGTTAATTAATCCAATCTTTGCCTGTGAACCAACAAATCTTCCTTCACCCTTTTGCCCTCGGCTTTTATCTCGGGTGCGTTTTTCTTCTCCTTGGGGCTTACAACTATCTCCGGCTGAAAGGTGAACTCACGAGATTTCGGCGACATCTCAGTGATCGATTGGAGCTCGAGGCGGAGATGATTAAGAAAATTAAGGCGGACGGAGAAACTTTGAAAAAAGAAAATGAGTTGTTACGAGTGAAGGTCAACTCGTTGAACGAGAAGCCAGAACGCAAAATTCAAAGGGATTTAGAGGTGTATGCGCGTGCGGAAAAGCGGATGTTACTTTCGGTGCCAGGCTTTGCCCCTGCTTGGGAAACCGCGAAGGAGGAGGCGCATCAAGGATTGAGCGACGAGGAGGCAGGAAAAACGCAACCGATGCGCATTTTTAAGGGACTCTTTGGAGGCGGTAGCCAAGGGAGTCTCACTAATGGGGGGAATGGCGGGGAAGCGGCAAGCCCTGAGGCTTGATGACCGAGGGGTGGGGGTGATGTGGGTTGAAGTTCCTCATGCCCTTGTTTCTACGGGCTTTTTAGGGAAGTGATCGTCGGAGATTTACTAAGTGGTGACGGGCCGTTTGGGCGTCAATTTGGATTTGGGATTGGAGGGCGGTCAGAGACGGAAAGGTTTTTTCTGTGCGAATGAATTGATGGAAAGTGACTTCGATCTCCTCGCCGTAGAGGTTTTGATCGAAGTCAAAAAGATGGACCTCGAGAAGTCGTGGGCTGGGAGAAATTTTGACGGTGGGGCGGATCCCGATATTTGCGACGCCGAAGTGCCGTTGTTCGCCACGATGCACCTCGACCGCGTAGACACCATTTGGAGGAAGTTGTTCGTGGTGAGCACTGAGATTAGCGGTGGGGAACCCGATTTTTTTTCCGAGATGATCGCCTTCGACCACCGTCCCGAGGACGGTGTAAGGTCGGCCTAGGTAGCGGGCCGCATCGGTGAGATTGCCTGATTCTATGGCGTGGCGGATGAGGGTACTACTGACGATTTTTCCATCGATCGTGACCGCGGGCACGCCGACTTCGGCGAAGCCCAGTTCCGAGCCGAGACTTTCAAGGAGGGAAAGATTTCCTGCGCGATCTTTTCCAAAAGACCATTCAAAGCCGACGCAGATTTCAGCCAGTGGCTTTGAGGCATTGGCTAAACTTTTGATGAAGTCAGATGGGGTAATGGCGGCGAAGTTCTGATCGAAGCGCAGGACTAAGACATGATCAATGCCGAGTTGACCAATGAGTCGCAGTTTGTGGGGGTGAGAGGTGAGTAATTTGGGGGCGAGAGTTGGGCGAAGCACTCGCACGGGATGGGGATCGAAAGTTAAAGCGACGGCGGTGCCACCGTTGTGATCGGCATCTTGCTTGGCCCGGCGAAGAACCGCCTGATGGCCGAGGTGGAGTCCGTCGAACACCCCGATGGCGAGGTAGATCGGTCCAGGAATTTCGCTGAGTTCGAGGATGGTTTGAAGAGTGCGCACCGAAGAAAAAAGGAGGAGTTAGGGATGAGACATTGCTTGGACGACCGAGGAGCCCCTTCTTGGATTACGGGGCGGAAAAGAGGCTAATGGGTGGCTAGGCTCCGCGCATCCGAGAGACGGTTGGCAGAGAAAGGATTCTTTCTTCAATGGCTCGTGGATGGAGGTTTTTGATTTCGTCAACGGTGATGGAATGTTCGAGAGTGAACTTGCCGCTTTTGGTTCGGCGGAGGGATTTTAGGTGAGCCCCGCAGCCGAGTTCGTTGCCGATATCAAAGGCATAGGTTCTGACATAGAATCCTTTGGAGCAGACCACGCGAAAGTCAATTTCGGGGAGGCGAACGTCTTTGATTTCGTGAGCATAGACATGAACGAAACGCGGTTCCCGTTCCACCACTTTGCCTTGGCGGGCAAGTTTGTAGAGGGGGACGCCGTCTTTTTTGATGGCTGAAACCATCGGGGGCATTTGGTAGAAGTCGCCGTGAAACTTTGCGAAAGCTTCGTCAATCTTCTGGCGATCTAAATCTGGAACTGGTTTGGTATCAATGACTTTACCGTCAGCATCCTGACTATCGGTGGTAGTTCCGAGAGTCATTGTTCCCGCATACTCTTTATCTTCAGCCATGAGGAGATCCTGAATTTTTGTCCCTCTTCCGAGGACAATAATTAAGAGGCCCGTGGCTAAAGGGTCGAGGGTGCCGCAGTGGCCGACTTTTTTTGTGTTGAGACTTCGACGGACAATTGCCACGACATCGTGGGAAGTCATGCCGGGAGATTTGTCTACGAGTAGGACGCCATCAAGACTGCTCAAATTCATGGTGAATTGCGTTTAAAACTTTTTCTTCGACTGCTTCGAGAGTTCCTCGAGTTCGGGCTCCGGCGGCGAGTTTGTGTCCTCCTCCGCCAAAAAGACCACAGATTTTACTAACATCAATTTTCGGAGATTTTGAGCGTAAACTCATCCGAATATTGGAGTCATCGTCCTCTTCAAAGAAAGCCGCGACCACGACTCCATCGATCGATCGAAGGTGGTCGATGACGCCTTCGGTATCGTTGGGTTGGAGTTGAAGGCTTTGGGTAGTTTCTCTGGTCAAGGAAAAGCTGGCGATCCGATCGTGGCTACTGAGGCGCAATACATTGAGGAGAGCTCGAAGAAGTTCGAGGCGTCGTCGGGGGTAGGATTGGTAGAGTTTCTGGGAGATGTCACCGACATTGACTCCGGTGCGGACGAGGTCGGCGACGATCTCGAAGGTTTGTGCGGTAGTACTAGAGTAACAAAAGGAACCGGTGTCGGTGCTGATGGCGACAAACAAGTTGGTGGCGATGGCTTCGGTGATGGGGAGATTGGATTGCCGGAATAGTTGGTGGAGAATTTGGCCGACGGCTGGGGCGAGGGGATCGACATAGACGAGGTCGCCGAAGCGATCGTTGCTGATGTGATGATCGATATTGATCCAGCAATCGGCATGGGCAATGGCGTTGCGGGCGGACCCGGCACGTTTTTCAACCGCGTTATCAACGACGATGGCGACATCGAAAGTTTGAGGCGTGGTGGGGGGAGTGGTGAGGAGATCCGCCCCTGGAAGAAAGCGAAACTTTTCGGGGATATGGTCTTCATTCCAGACGGTAACGGTCTTGCCGAGTTCGCGCAGGCAAAGGGCAACGGCGAGGGATGACCCGAGGGCATCGCCATCGGGTCTTTGGTGACTAATGACGACAAAAGTGCGATCCGATCGGAGGATTTCGGCGATCTCGGCGAAAGAGCAGTTAGAGTTCACTGGTATCGGAGTCGATTTCGCCGAGTGGTTCGTCTGGTGGAATATCGATTTCCTCGAGGATATTGATGATGCGGGTACCTCGTTCGATGGTTTCGTCGAGTTTGAAATGGAGATGGGGAGTAAATTTGAGGACGACCCGCTTGGAGAGAAGATGTTGCAAGCTTTTCCGTTTGGCGTGGAGTTTTGCGAGAGCTTCCCGAGACTGTTCTGGGTTACCCATGACACTGACGAAGACATGGGCATTTTTTAAGTCTGGGGTGATATCAACCTGCTGGACGGTGACGAGGACTGCTTGAAAAGTCACTTCGCGGTTGATCAATTCCCCGAGTTCGCGCCGCATTAATTCATTAACCCGCTCAAGACGATGCTTCATGGTAAGTTTATCTCGGTCAGAGAGTTATGTTGAAGCGGGAGGGGTACGGTGGCGAAAGATTCTAGGCAAAGCCCGAATTCTTTTTTACCAGCGAACCGTTCCCGAGTGGATCAGAGCTTTTGAGGGAGTTTTTCGAGGGTGTAACACTCGATGATGTCGCCTGGCTCGTAGTCGTTGAAGTCGCCCAGTTTGATGCCGCATTCGAGACCTGAGCGGACTTCTTTGACATCGTCTTGGAATCTTCGGAGGGTGGCGAGACCGCCATCGTAAATGGGTTGGCGCCCGCGGAGGACCCGGGCACGAGCGGAGCGAGCGATACGACCATCGGTGACTGCGCAACCTGCGACGAGGCCCTTGGTTAATTCGAAGACCTTTTTGACTTCGGCATGACCGATGACCGCTTCGCGGGTTTCGGGGTCGAGCATGCCTGCCATCGCTTCTTTTACTTGGTCAATTAATTCGTAAATAATCGAAAAGAGTTTGATTTGAACGCCTTCACGGCGGGCGATATTAGCGGCGGTCGACTCAGTTTTGACATTGAAACCGACGACCACGGCGTGGGCGGCGGTGGCGAGGAGGATATCGTTTTCAGTAATGGGACCAACGGCTTCGTGGATGAAGTGGAGATCGATCTTCTTGCTCTGGATTTCCCCGAGGGCGTTGATGATCGCTTCGAGGGAGCCTTGAACATCGGATTTGAGGACGATGTTGAGTTTTTTCTTTTGCCCATCTTTGAGGGTATCGAAAAGGCTTTCGAGGGTGGCTCTTTGGGGGGTGGCGAGTTTTCCGAGGCGCTCTTCGGCGACGCGTTCTTCTCCGAGGGCTTGGGCGGCGCGTTCGCTTTCGAGGATGACGAGTTCATCGCCTGCGTAAGGCAGGCCAGAGAACCCGAGAACCCGACAGGGGGTAGAGGGTCCGGCTTCTTTGATGGGCTTGCCGAGGTCGTTGATGAGGGATTTGACTTTGCCGTGAAATTTTCCACAGATAAAGGGCATCCCGACTTTTAAGGTGCCAGATTTGACGATGATCGTGGCGGTGGGTCCGCGGCCTTGTTCGACTTGGGCTTCGATTACTGAGCCACGTGGTGATTGATGTTCGCTGGCTTTGAGTTCGAGAAGTTCGGCTTCGAGTTGGATTCGCTCGAGGAGTTCGTCCACCCCTTTCCCTTTGAGGGCCGCCACGGGGCAGACCCCGATCGTTCCGCCCCAGTCTTCGGGCACGAGTCCTTTTTCTTGAAGTTGACCTTTCACCTTATCCAAGTTGGCGCCTGGAGTATCGATTTTGGTGATGGCGACAATGATGGCGACTTTGGCTGCCTTCGCGTGATTGATGGCCTCGGTTGTCTGGGGCATAATCCCATCATCGGCGGCGACGACGAGGACGACGATATCTGTGACGCTGGCACCGCGGGCGCGCATCGCGGTGAAGGCGGCGTGGCCGGGGGTATCTAGGAAAGTGATTTTGTGATCTTTGTGGGTGACGCTGTAGGCCCCGATGTGTTGGGTGATGCCGCCAGCTTCGCCCGCGGCCACGCGGGTTTTGCGGATGGCGTCCATGAGGGTAGTTTTTCCGTGGTCGACATGTCCCATAAAGGTGACAATCGGGGCCCGGTTTTGCATCTCATTGGAGGGCGGTAACTCGACGGGTTTTGGGG
>Ga0194055_10001956_pt1 | contig 16562 bp, 11 predicted proteins | sample SepL449m_MetaG_FD_155482 | JGI IMG/M metagenome (GOLD analysis project Ga0194055, IMG submission 155482) | Anoxic zone freshwater microbial communities from boreal shield lake in IISD Experimental Lakes Area, Ontario, Canada - Sep2016-L442-9m | ecosystem: Environmental > Aquatic > Freshwater >... | reverse complement strand
CGTATAATATCAACAAATGATTTTAGAGGACCACCTGGCATGGGTAGTACGGGTGATCCTGGTGTTGCTGGTGTTGCTGGTCCTACTGGCGATTCTGGTGTTGCTGGTCCTACTGGCGATTCTGGTATAGGTCATACGGGTCCTTCAGGTGATCCTGGTCCTGTTGGTCCCACTGGCGACACTGGTACTGGCGCAGGCCCTCCTGGTCCTCCTGGTCCTGTTGGTCCTGTTGGTCCCACCGGTCCTGCAGGTATGGCTGGTATAGCTGGTGCTATCGGTCCCACCGGTAGTACTGGTTGTATTGATGATTCATTTGCAAGATATGTTTTATATATGGAATTAGAACGAAATAAATTAGATTTAGAACGAAATAAGTTAGAAGTAGAACGAAATAATTTGGAATTAGAACGAAATAAGGTAGAGGTACATCGTATAACTGCTTGGACCAAATTTGTACATCATACCCGTCATAATCATAGTGGGAAACATGGTCATAATAGTGATACTACAAGTGAAGCCTCTGATGGTAGCGATAGCAATGATCTAGAAAACGAAAATCACTATATTAAGTTGTTCCACGTATTGTCTAATAGTGAATGTATTCAAACTATTACCGATTTGTATAAACAATATGTTGTGAAAAATTTTGATTATGTTACCACCTTTTTAACGGATGCTAAATATCGCGAGTTGGCTATAGAACTCCATTCATTAAAATCACATGGTATTGAAGAAAATCATGATTATGAAAAGATACGTACCAATATAATTTCTTCATTTGAAGCTTTATTGCAAACCATACGTGAACGTAAAAATTGTACCAATTTAATGGATCAAATTACTAGATTACAAGAAGAAAACTCTATCTTGTATGATATGGAAAAATTGCGCGCCTTTTTGGATGCTAGACGTCTCGAAACACATATATTACCTCATGTTAATGTTGATATCGCTATTCCTAGATTGCTACCTGAGTATTCTATGTATATTAAATTATTCGGATTTCCACCTGGTGCTATTTTTGATGTTGATAAATTGGCTGAAATTATAGAGTTGTTATCAAATAGTACTCCTAGTGCTGGTAGTATTGGCTCAGGATCTGATAGTGGTAGCAATGGATCTGGCTTAGGATCTGGCTTAGGATCTGGCTTAGGATCTGGCTTAGGAAATCATGGTGGTAGTGATTTAGGTAGTGGTAGTGGTAGTAGTAGCGGTAGTGGTAGTAGTAGCGGTAGTGGTAGCGTTGTTAGTATTAATGCCAAATCAGTTAGTAGTGGTTCTGTTAGTGGTTATTCGGTTAGTAGTGGATCAATTAATAATGGATCGGTTAGTGGTGATAATGCTAGCGACAATGGCAGTACATAGTATGGAGGAAAATGTAGATATTCCGAAGGCGCAAGCCGAAGGAATATCATCCAATCTCCGTTTTCCTCCAAATATTTAATTACCATTATAATGTAGAATTGTAAATGAATAATAGTGCTGCCGATTTAAATATAGAAAATTATAACTATCATGAATTGTTGCAATTATTCAATTTAGATAAAAATAATACCATTCACGAAATAAATACCTACTTTGATTCTCTTAAAAATAACCCCAAAATAAATACAAATCTATCTACCTTTTTACATAATGCTCGCAATAAATTAATTCAGTCTATTCATATTTCTAGTTCTAGTTCTAGTTCTAGTTCTAGCTATAGCTCTGATCTCACCACCGAACATCAATTATTATATCAACCTAATACATTAGCAGGGGGTGCACATGAGGTTATTATGGGCAAACAATTGCCTATTGTGAACGTTTTTAATAACCCTTTTCCTTCAGGCGCATTAAATCCAGTAGAACGAAAAACGATTACCAAGGTTATTTGCATTGATACTTTATTTAGAAATAATTATTTTATCACGAAAAGTACCGATTTTTCAACTATATTACCTGATCCGCTTTATAATGTCATCAGCATGCGCCTTATTAATATAGATATTCCTAATATGTGGCATGCATTTTCTAGTGAAATTGGTAATAATATTTTTGTTATTTATACATATAATATCACTGGCGTGCCTGATACAAAGCATATTATTACTATTCCTGATGGAAATTATTCATCTGCCGGATTAACAACTAGATTAAATAATTTATTTAGCAATATGAAGCAAGGATTGGAATTTTTATTTACAGAAGTGAATGAATTCACGTCTAAAACGTTGTTTCGTGCGAAAGATTATGGGGATTCAGGACTACCATTTTATCCATATGACCCTAGCAATGCACAATACTCTCCCAATTTTCATTTTAAACTTGTATTTGATGTGAATCCAAAATCATTGTTTAAAAACGCAGGTTGGATGTTGGGATTTAGGAAAAAGGAATATTCTGTTTCGGTTGATAACTTTTATCTTGATGGCATTTCTTATGAAAATAAATTGATTACTTATAAAGGTTTTATTGAAAGCGAGTCGTCATATGGAAATGCTATCAATGATTATATCTTTTTCGAGGTGAATGATTTTAATAAAAACTTTACAACGAATACACTTACTTCTTTATTAATGAACGATAACTCATATATTGGAAATAATATTTTAGCAAGAATTACTATAAATAATGCTTATTATCACATTATTAATAATAATGTAGGAGATAATGTATTTAAACAAAGAGATTATTTTGGTCCAGTAAATATAGAAAAATTAAGCTTTCGTATGTTAAATAAATACGGAGATGTTATTAACTTATTGGAAAATAATTATTCTTTTGCGTTAGAATTTACTACGTTGTATTCTGTTTAAAATTTGTTTATAATTATTTTCTGGAGTAAAAATCCTCTATTACATATTCCTTCGCTAAAGCTACGGAATATAATCGGAAAACATCGGCTTGCAAGCAAGCCTACGTTTTCCTTCAAATCCATTATATTCCTTCGGATACGTCTACGTTTTCCTCCAAATAGTGGTAGCCGAAGGATTTTAGATAGTTATTTTTTTTGTAAAATATATAATAATCATATAGTTTATAATATGCCGTCCCTAGAAATCCACTGCGGTGCCCTTGACATTAGCTTAAATGCTATTATTCCTGTGTTTGAACATCATGTCCGCCCTGCGGAGGCTCTCGTCACTGATGCGTCTTATGATTTTGTTTCCACAGTGTTCCTTCCCACAGAAGTCATGCAAAACTTGTTCTACTATCGTATTGCTCCCCAAGATGTAGAAGGAATTTATTCTGATGTACCCTCAGTTGGATATTACACCAGAACTCTTGAATACGATTTCGATGGTGCTCCTGTGCGTTTCAACCCTATGTGCGGTGTTGTCGGTGGATCTACACAGAAATTCACTAACTCCTGCGGTAACTTGGTCACTGGAACAACCTATGCTGCTTGCGATGAACATTGTAACAACGTTGATTATAACATTGTTCCTTATGTGTTGATGCGTTATCTTGCATTGGCTGTATTGAATGACTCCGATGGATGGAGGGTGTTTACCAATGGTGGCGATGCCACATGGAATACATCTACTGACATTGTTCCTAAGTTGTTTGCTGATACACAAGCCGTTTGCTTTGATGACGCCACTGGCGTCATCAGTAATGCATTCAAGACTGAACACGGACTCACTACTGTTGCTGATGGTGTTGCTATTAGCAACAACAACGTTTTTGGTTCTAAAACCATGGCTGATTTGGTCTACAGAACAATGCTCGCTGAAGATAGTACTCGTTTCCACGTGGAGGATCCCACTGCATTGTTCAATCCCATGCCTTTTGCTGCTGGTGATTCCCTATCCTTTTTGTTTACTATTGGTATGGGGGATATCAGTAACATCGGTGATATGGCTGTTGGCGTTGTTCCCAATGATATAGTGATTAAGGTCCTACTTAAATGCGCTGGTCCTGGTGTCAATGATGCTGGTTCTGCTGCCTATTCATCTATATTGAACACATCTATAACTAACACTCTTGCCCCTGGTGTTGCTGACAATATTAGACTTGTTACGGCCCCTGGTGCGTTGTTTGCACATACTGATTTTTACATAAATGGAGATCAAATTCCATCCATTATAGGGTTTGATGTTCCTACTCTCCCTGTTTTTGCACGCGGTGAATGCCTGGAATAAGCTCCGTAACGTTAGTGAAGGAGCTTGTAGGATATTCCGTAGCTTTAGCGAAGGAATACGCCAGAAGTCTAAAGATTATCTCATATTCCTTCGTAATGGCTACAGCTCTCTACAGATTATCAGTAGATGAATATATACGTATTTTGTAAATATTGGAATTCTAATAAGTTTTCCAATATTTAGAATTTTCTCCAGAAAACTCGTGCTTGCTCACGTTGTTGAGCAATGCCTTTGTTTTCCTACAAATGCTCATAGCCGGGATTGAACCGGCGACCCTCAGCTCATAAGACTAATGCGCTAACCGCTGCGCTACACGAGCAATTTTGTTTTGTTTTGTTTTTTGGTTGCTTGTATCCATTTGGGGGTTTTTATAAAAAGGTTGTTGCTGTTGGATACATAATTGTGAGGCTTTACTCCATATTCCTTCGGCTTGCGCCTTCGGAATATAATCGGAAAACTTCGACTCGCTTTACTTCGTCTCCGTTTTCCTCCATACTCCACATAATCACATGTCTCAATGCTTTTAAATTGTTTTATTGAATATATTTATTTCTCTTTTGAAGGAAAACGTAGGCTTGCAAGCAAGCCTACGTTTTCCTACAGGGGATGTGACGGAGCGGAGAAGGGACGAAGCGTAGTCACAGATCTATATAGTTATATTGCTAGATAATAATATAAAATAATGTTAATAATAATATTAATATTATTATGATAATGGAAACTCCTTCTAACATTAAAACTTTTAAATCTAGTGCTGCTACGAATAATAATACTAAGACCACTAGTAGTGCTGCTACTACGACTAATAGTACTAGTACTAGTACTTCGAATAGTAAGCATAGCACTAATGCTTTATGTATATCTAAAAATATATTGGCCGTCGATAAATCTACTAGAGGGCCTTCATGTGGTTTAATCGTTGTTGACAATTTTTATCAAAATGCGATGGCTACTCGTGATTTTATATTAACGCAAGAGTTTTCGGTGCGTGGTAATTATCCCGGTAGTCGAACTATTTCGCATGCAACGGAACAACTACGCACTATTATTCAAAAATATGTGGAGCCATTTGGTGGTAAAATTACGGATTTTCCTTTGCCTAGTACTGCTGCTGCTACTGGCACTGCTGCTAAAGAAACATATAATGGCTCTTTCCAATATACTACTTCTAGAGATCGTTCTTGGGTGCATACGGACGGATTTAATAATTGGGCAGGAGTGTTATTTTTAACTCCGGATGCCCCCTTGTCATCCGGTACTGGGTTTTTTCGTTTTCATGACGGGACTACCTGCGTCACCGATCAGAAATTATTGAACAATAAGAGTGAGACTGATACATTTAGTCAGGACATGACGAAATGGTCTTTGGTTGATCAAGTTGGGAACGTCTTTAATCGTCTTGTTTTATTTAATGCGAATAATTTTCATATGTCTATGGATTATTTCGGTGACCGGTCTACTAATGGGCGTCTCTTTCAAGTGTTTTTCTTCTCTACCGAACGATAATTTGTTTGGGTTTTTGTTTTCCTTTACACCCTTATCGGGGTTTATCCAGAAAACATAGTCTATGTCTTGCGACATGACGACTATGTTTTCCTTTACATATATGGTGTGGCTGGTTTTGGACGTTTATCATTTACCCTTTCTATTATCGGCTTGAAATTTTTGTGACATCTAGAACATTGTCTATATGATCCATCTGGCATAAGAGAAATGGACTCTGGATGGTTGCAGAAGATACATACGTTGGTGAATTTTGGGGCTAGATGTACTGGTGTGATGGGGGTCGGAAATTGAAAAGCGTTATCTATTGGGGTCATTTGGTTTTTTGTTGTATTCGTATTCATCTCTCTTATCTGTCTCTATATTTTTTATTCCTTTTTACCTTATTAGGGTTTTGGAGGAAAACGTAGACACTGCGCAAGTGGCGCAGCGAGTCGAAGTTTTCCGATTATATTCCGGTTGTTCGCCTTCGGCGAACCACTTGGTGGACACTACGTGCCCACTGAGAGCGTTAGCCGAAGGAATATGATTATATTCCATAGCTTTAGCGAAGGAATATTAATTTTCTCAAGTTATATATAATGGATTGGTCTCTCTACTACATGTTTATTACTTTTATATTTGCTGTTAAAATTTCTTTTGCTATTTTGGCTGTTATTCATTATTATTTAATACATAATAGTGAAGACGATACTGAATTTGCTAGGGAAATTATATATTGGAAAGAACGAACTAGTTTCATTTTTAGCATTTCTATGGCTATTCTTACTATTATGATTTTCCATCCGTTTTCAACCAAACCAATTGTTATTGGCAATGAAGCTAGATTTTTGTTTTTAGTATTTGGTATCATCACTCTTATAAATTCCAATTGGGGGTTATTTTTTCAACAAGCTAAATGGTTCGATGAATTACAATACGTATTAGGTGAGACTAGATTTGGAAAACGTTGAAAAAAATATATACAGATTTTTGTTTTGTTTTTTGTTTTTTGTGTTTTTGTGTTTTTGTGTTTTTATTGTTTTTTATGTTTTTATGTTTTTTATGTTTTTTATGTTTTTTATGCAATGATTTCTTCTAGTTCTTCTATTGATTCGTATTTATTTTTGTTTTCTTTTACTGCTTTTGGTTGCGCTAGCGCTAATGCTACTGAAGCATAAGATCGTGTATCTCTATGTGACATGGTAATCTTTCCTTCCATAATTAAATCGATATCATTTGAAAGTCGCTCTGATAAATCGTTGGATTCTGACTCTAATACGCCGTCTTCATTAGTATAAAACACATGACTGCCAACATTTGGAAAGTAGGTCGATCTGACTGGCTCATTTGTAGGAGCTTCTACCACTTGTTCTACTGGATCTTGAATAATGAATCTAGGATTTGCGAGATCTAGAGGATGCGTGGATCCACATATCATTTGCAAAACATCTTCCAGCGTATATCCTAGTGCTGTCAACTTACTAGCGAGTTGTGGAATGGTCACTGCTTGTGCAGGCTCCTCTTCATCATCGTCATCATCATCGTCCTCATCATCATCACCATCGTCTTCATCCTCATCCTCGTCGTCTTCCTCCTCGGGAAGTTGCAAAAGTTCTACTCGGCACATCGGACATTCCAATCGTTGAGCTAGATTTTTGAAGATGCACTTGGAATGAAACTTGTGTCCACATTCTGTGACAGTGAAGTTATTCATGACCATCTCCTCATAGCAAATGCAACATTCTCCTAATGCGATTCCTTCCGGCAATTCGAATAGAGGTTTCACTTGGACTGCTGCTTGTGTTTCTGTGGTAGAAACACTACAACATACACATTTATCTACTTCTTCTTCTTCTACTTCTTCTACTTCTTCTTCTTCTACATCTACCCATTCATCCTCATTCTCATTATCCTCTAGGAATGCTGATATTCCTCCGGCTTGCGCCGTCAGAATATAATCGGAAAACGTTGATTCGCTTCGCTTCATCTTCGTTTCCTCCAAATCAAACTCGCTAAGTAGATTGATTGGAGTATACATTTGTTCTTGTTCCTGACCCTGTTGTTGTTCCTGTTGTTGTTTAGACATTTTTAAAAGCTTAATGCAAAGTTGAATACAAATATATATTTTATTTTATGCGCTAAAAGCATTTCAGTTTTTTTCATTTTAAATATTTTATTAGGTTTACTAAAAAAATATTTTATACACAATATATAATAAATAATAATGGAGTATCAAGTCATACCTGAATTTTTATATTTAAATGAGCCTATATACAGGCGTGTTACTGGAGTTCCACCGGCGCGTGTAGTTTCTTCTGTCCTTTCTGTCAATGCTGAACCTGCTAGTCAACACGGAATATCTGCTGCTGCTCCTCTTCCGAACTCCTTCAGCTACCGCCTTCGGAATTCAATCGCTAACCTTCGCCTACGGCCTCGGGTCGCAGCAAGATACGACCCAATGACTATGTCCATCGACGATATGGAGTATCAAGTCATACCTGATTTTTTATACTTAAATGAGCCGATATACAGACGCATTCAATCAGATGGAGTTCCACATGCGCGTTTAGTTTCTCCTGAAATTCATCATGCTGTCAATGTTTTACCTGCTAGTCAACCCGGAATATCTGCTGCTGCTGCTCCTGCTCGTGCTCGTGCTTCTGAACCTGGTATAAATACACAATCAGTTCCTCTTCCGAGGAACGACTCAAGGACTATGTCCATCGACGATATGGCGGATATAGCGTTTACCAATAACGTAATTACTAGTGCTGAAGGAGAACGTTTAGTATTTGTTAGTTATACTAATGAAGGTATGCAAGGTGTTCTTGATCCAGCTAATATAAATAGAGTTTATTATCAGAATCGATGGAGATTACCGGGTTCGACCGAAACAGTTCGCGTATATTCACGTTTGGGTACATTGGTGCATCATTCTTTACGGAATGTTTCTGATAGATATCTGGAGACACGATTGTTTTTTAGTACTCAACCCAATATACCCCATTTGCTAATTGGGTTATTATATGATCCTTCACTTGATGTTCCTACAACTGCTACCGCTACCGCTCCTGCTCCTGCTCCTGCTCCTAGAAGTGAATTTCGTAGACAGGGCGGTTATAAGCGTTCTACTACTACTACTAGTCGAAATAAAAAGAAGAAGCTTATACGTCGAACTAGACGACAGAACAGATCACGTAAATAAATATTACTTTATATGATTGGTAATATTTATTGGTAACTATCGTAGAAGATTGGATAGTTCTTCTTTATTTACTCTTTGATTTAAGAGTTTAAGAGAGAAATAGTATTTCATTTTGTGTTCTGCTGCGAGCCGTAGACATGCGCAGCATTGTCGAAGGTGAGTGATTGAACTCCTTGCGCAGCGATGGCGTTAGCCGAAGGAGTTCTTGTTGTGTTCATTGTTGTCTTCTATTTGGTGTTCTTTTCGGTGTTCTTTTCGGTGTGCTATTTGGTGTGCTATTTGGTGTGCTATTTGGTGTTCTGAACATCTCTATATTTTATCGGTAAATATCGTTGAACATTGGTTCGTTCTTCTTTATTTTATATTTGTTTTTAGAGTTGAAGAGAGAAAAAGTAATCTATTTGATGTCCTATTGATGTCCTGTCATATCTCCCCTGCAGGCGCGCCATTATCCTCCCTGCTAGGCTCGCCGTCCGGCTTCCTAATAAGTATACAAATCCCCCGCCCTATATGCCCCCTACACCCCCCTAAATAGGGTACTCGAGAAATGAGTGACAAATTAAGAATCCGGTGACAAAAATTATCAGCATATATGCAGCCAACATGGTAGACAAATATGTAGACAAATTTGGTAGACGACTTTGTATGTGACCGAAACAAAAAATTGAAATACTTTTCAATAACGAATGGGAAGACATAATAAGAAGCTAAGAAGATTTTAATCTAGAACAAGATGACATCGATGACGAGTGTGTTTGCGCGCGTGATTGGATTGGATAACGGACGCCCTTATTTGAAGGGTGTATCGGGTGAGGTGTATGATGTGCATTCAAAGCGTCGTTTGCCTGGTCTTGCTGCTATTCCGGTAGTGGCTATTGGCAATGACAGCGACGCCTTTTGGGATCGCACCTGTGATGCCTATTCTCTCTTGAAGAAGAAGCAATCAGATGCAAAGAAGATTACCTTGTCTACTATCTTTGATTTATATGGTCAGTGTGATGGTGTGTTTAATAAGTGTGCTGGTCTTAGTCGTGTGGATAGCATGCGATAGATAGTATATATTTGTAGTAAATAAAAAACATAGTGTATATATTGTATGTTTTTTATTGGGTGTCTACTAGGGTGTCTACTAGGCAGTCTAATTGGCTGTTTATATGTATTCCAGATATGGCCGTCTATTTGAGTTATCGGTGACAAAAAAAATAGAGCATAATGCTCTAGATTTTTATTTGTTTTTATGGGTGTTTTATTTTGTTCTAATTTATGTTTTTATGGGTGTTTATATTTTGTTCTAATTTATGTTTTTATTTGTGTTTTATTTTGTGTTCTAAAATGCTGCAACTTGTTGTCTGTAGTAGAACGGCATTTCCTGGTCGGGTTCATCGTCGCTGATAATGCTGCTGTTACATCCGCTTGCACAATCATATTGTTGCTCTTCTTCTTCGTCGGAAGAGTCGTCATCAGCCCAATTGCGGCTGAACTTGACAGGCGCGCTTTTTTGGATGACTTGGGGGGTGACTTGAGGGAAGGCTAGGGGGATGGCTGCAACTGCTGCAAATGTCAGCGTTGCAAATTGCTTCTGATGAGGTCTAAGTGTCACATTGGGGGACAATGATGGGTACTCTTCTGCTAGCGCTTTGGCTGGTGCTGGTGCCGCTTCCGCCGCTTCCGCCGCTTCCGCTAACGCTGTCCATCGATTATTAGACATTAAAGTGGGTTGTGGGTTGTTCGCTAATTTGACTGCTGGTGCTTTGGTTACTACCTTCAATACTAATTTACTTCTATTATTATCTTCTACTGCAAATTTACAGAACTTTATAGTATGACCATGATTATTACAATATCTACATTGCTGTGCCAACAGGGTTGGACAGCATACTTTACCTTGTTTGTCCTTTACCCAATGTGAGGTGTACATTGCCTCGGATTTATCCGAGTCTTTGCATACCTTGCAGAAGGGTTGGGGGACAACTTGCTTTTGATTCTTATTCTTGTATTGAGACATTCTTGATTGCTTTTAAAAACTTGATATGGGGCTATTGATATCTTTTATTTTGTGTGTATAATAGTTTTCAATTTTTTTCTTATTCGTGTATTTTTTTTGTTTACTAAAAATTAATAAACTCTTCTTCTAAATTTTTGTCTGTTAGAAATCTTTTATATTTGTTTATTTCGTTTTGTTGTGAGTTGCATATCGACTCATAATATTTGTACGTGTTTGATCCATATACTCGTCCACTATATGATCCTACGATAAAGGCTATTAGGCAATACCACATTATACACTTTTGTCTGGATATGTTTAAGTAAGTATTTGTTCTTTTAGATTTTTCTTAGGAATTTTCATATGTTGAAGCATGTTCCTCACTATCTTTGCCTTTTGATCTTTATCGGGTGGATAATGTAATATATTTGCTTTTAGCTCACCACCAAATATGCATCCGTTCATATTGCTATAAAATAGACCTTTCTTATCAGTTTCATTCCAATCTGGATTCGCATCTCTCCATAAGGTGATTTTCATTCTGCATTTGTTTTCTATTGTTGTTGATATTCTATTCATTTTTATATGATCTTCGTCTTTCTGCCATACCCCATCTTCTTTGTACATGATCGTCTCTCTCTTCTCGTCCGTTACCCAAATTGGTTTCTCGAATTTTCCTAGTCTCGCTAGATTCTTCGTGAAGATCCTGGAGATTCCTGCCACATACCCGTGTTTTCCTATGTATTCTATGTCTTCCAAATCTACATTGATGAAATTCAGGAAGTCCTTTACATTCATTGCACCCTTGCATGTATCGTTCAAGAAAAACTGAAGATTAAATTGATTGTTTTGATTGTTTTGTGTATTGATGTTTGTTGTATTGCCTACTTTTTCTACCAACTCTGACATGATCTTGTTTTGACCTGATATTATATTGTTTTGATCCGACATCATCTGCTTATTATATTCCATCATAGCATTGCTTTGTTCCGTCAACATTTGCTTATTATATTCCATCATAGTATTGCTTTGTTCTAACATTATTTGCTTGAATTCTTGTGTGTCTTTCATGAATGCAAATATTAAATTCATATCCATGTTTGGGATGGCACTTTGTATATCTGTCATTTTTAATGTGATGCCTTCTTTTTCTACTCCTGTTTCTTCTTGATTTAGTATGGCGCATTTCTTTTTGTGTCTCCATAAACCTGAATAATGCTTATATTCTTTACCACAAGAACATTTTGTGTCTTCTATATTTGGAACTAAATTAATCATTTTATTTTCATTTTTATATCCTTTTTCATTTTCTTCATTTTTTTCACATTTTATTAAATGTTTAGATGTCAATAAATGTCTATTGTATTGACTTTCTCTGATGGTTTTGTAGCAGCACATTTTACACTCGAAACATTTCGGAACTTTTGGAACTACAATTATATCCTCCATTATATCTTTTATGGATATAATAAAAAGTTCCTAAATCATTTTTTAATTTTATTTTTTTCCATTTTTTTTCTTATGCTCACAAAATGAAAAAGCATGAAAAATTTATGCTCTCCCTTATTTTTTTTTCATTTTCTCAAGACTTTTTTTAGAATTCTAAAATTGGACAAATATATTTGTCCATTTTTGAAACTCTGGAATACTTTTGGACTTTTTATTTGCAGAATTATATAATAAATGGATAGAGTAACTTAAAGCAGTAGTGTCTTTTTTTAAGCGATTGACCGGTACACTTTCCTGTGTTTCTTTTTTTGTTTTCTTCTTTGTTTTTTTTTTGTATTATGCAGTCTTTTTCTGACATACTATACGAGCCTACGGCCCCGTGCTATGTCCCGCGCCGCAGGCGCGCGCTCCTATTTTAGCGTAGCTCTCATTTGGCGCTATGTTAAACAACTATGTGACCATATATGCTCTTATATAAGGAATCCAGAAATGAGTGACATTTCAAGATACGGCCGATGATTTGAATCCTATATAATTACATGAATGATTGGTAGAACATCTATTGTTTCTTCCTTATGTTATTCTTAGAATTCAAGATCAAGAGAGATAAAGTTATCCATTATACGTCCTATTCGAACTCTTATTCGAACTCCTATTATTTACCTGATCCAATCGTAGAATATCCATTATATTCTTCTTATTTTATTCTTAGAAATCAAGTTCAAGAGAGATAAAGTAATCCATTATTATACACAACATGAATGCCTTATGCGATCACCAATGCGATCCCTCATTCGATCACCAATGCGATCAGGCGATCACCACATAATATTTTAAGTAATCAATATTTTCTACTTCTTTTGGAAAAAATTGATATCATTTTGCTGCAATACTTTTACCTCAGAATTAGTCTTCAAATTTAAACGTATAACGTAATCGTAATCATGGATAATAAAGAAACTCCTTTGGCTACTGCTATCGCAGCGCAAGGAGTTCAATCACTCACCACATTCCATAGTGCCTACGGCTCAGGCTCACAGCATATAGTAGAAAAGTATAATTGGTTCATCGGGAAAGCCAATATTGAACGCAAACAACACCAGCTTGACGGCATCATCTGGTGTGTTAATAATGAACTCCTTCGATACTCCTCCACTCACGTTCCGGAGTATAATCAGAAAACGGATGTTCGCGAAGCGAACAGCAGTTTTCCTCCACTGCCTGATGTAGCTACTCTAGAACAACCTCTAGAACAACCTCTACCTGTTAAAGGCGGCTTCATTTGTGACGAGATGGGGTTGGGTAAAACCATCATGATGATCGGTGTGTGTCTCACCAATTTCCTACCACACACGCTCATAGTTGTGCCGCCAATGCTGCTCGCCCAATGGAATGCCGAAATATTCCGCACTACTGGGCATCGAGCGCTCATCTTCCACGGCAATGCGAATAAGCAAAACATCACTTCTGAACAACTATCGGCTGCCCCTATCGTGTTGACCACCTACAACTCCTTAGTCACCACCAAGAAGTACACAACATGCCTCTTGCATAGCATCGCCTGGTCCAGAGTTATTTGTGACGAAGCGCACCATCTCCGTAACAAAAATAGACGATCAGCTGGATGCAAATTTCTCAAATCGGACATCCGATGGCTTGTCACTGGAACGCCCATTCAGAACTCCAGGAAGGACTACTACAACTTGTGTTCTGCTCTTGGCTTGCCTGCTAGCATGCACAGCAAGGCCCCTATCTTGCGTCGCACCAAGGCGCAAATCGGCATCAAACTTCCTTCCGTCTCTCAAGACAATGACACCATTGCTTGGTCTAATAAAAATGAAATGCAGCTTTCCTCTGACATTCATAGCGCGATCGATACGAGTTCCTTCAAGTTACAGCTTTTCCTTCAAGCTAGGAAATCCTGTATACTCCCCAGTATGTTGAAGAATCAGATGCCTTCTATGATGTACAATCGAACCATCACCAGCAACTTTGTTTATTCCGATGCACTCAACTATAGCAGCAAACTAGATCACGTTATTAGCGTCATTCTTGCGCGCAAAGATAACGGCAATGGTAAGCTTATATTCTGTCATTTCCGACCTGAAATCAACGCTATCATCCAGCGCTTAAAGGCTGGCGGTATGACTAACGTCGCTTCGTTTGACGGCCGTGACACCAAAGGATCCAGGCAAGACAAGTTGACCACCAAATATGACGCGCTTGTTCTTCAGATACAGGCTGGTTGTGAGGGATTGAATCTACAAGCTAATTACAGCGAGGTTTATTTCGTATCGCCTCACTGGAACCCCGCTGTGGAAGACCAATCCGTCGCCAGGTGTCATCGCATCGGACAAACCAAACCCGTATATGTATTCAGATTTAAGATGGAAAATTTTATTAAAGAGGAGGTGCATAGTAATACTATGGACACTTATATCACACACGTTCAAGATAAAAAAAGGGGATTTGCGAGTGAGGTTCTTAACTAAATATTCATGTGTTTATTATGTATATATTGTATTTTTTGTTTTGTTGTTTTGTTGTTTTTGTTGTTTTGAAGGAAAACGTAGGCTTGCTTGCAAGCCGATGTTTTCCGATTATATTCCGTAGCTTTAGCGAAGGAATATTGTTGTTTTTGTTGTTTTTGTTGGCTTTGTTGGACTTGTTGGACTTGTTGGCTGCAGTATGCAGTCCTTTTCTGACATACTATACGCGCCTACGGCCCCGTGCTATGTCCCGCGCGCCGAAGGCGCGGGGGCGCTCCTATTTAGCGTAGCTCTCATTTGGCGCTATATTAAACAACTATGTTACCATATATGCTCTTATATATGTATTCCAGAAATGAGTGACAAATTAAGATACGGCCCATGTTTTGATCCCCATATAAATACATGTTCTATTGGTAGAACATCTATTGATTCTTCTTTATTTTATTCTTAGAATTCAAGATCATGAGAGATAAAGCATTCTAATTTATACACCTCCGTACAATAGGTCGAATGAATATATATATTCTTTACCACAATAGCATACATGTTTTATTGCATTCGGTCTTTTATTCAACACCTCATTCGACACCCCATTTGAGTCACTTGTATACACCATTTTTATACTTTTCGCTGTCATTAAATGTTTCGAATAATCCTTCTTATCGCCTCTTATAAAACTACATTTATTACATTCGATTTGTTCTTCTTTTTTCTCCAATTCACTAGACATAATATAACATTATATTAGGTTTACTAAAGTCTATTGTTTACTTCTTTTTGTCTTCCTTTTTGTCTTCCTTTTTGTCTTCCTTTTTGTCTTCCTTTTTGTCTTCCTTTTTGTCTTCCTTTTTGTCTTCCTTTTTCCTATGCATCATGCAGCCCTTTTCTGACATACTATACGAGCCTTCGGCCTCATGCTATGTCGCGCCTTCGGCGCGCCTGTTTGAGCGTAGCTCTCATTTGGCGCCATGTCATATAACTATGCGACCATATATGCTGCCATGTATTCCAGATATGAGTGACATTTCAAGATACGGGCGTTGATTTGAATCCCATATAAATACATGTTCTATTGATAGAACATCTATTGATTCTTCTTTATTTTATTCTTTGATATCTACTTCATGAGAGATAAAGTTATTTAATAATTACATCCTATTTGATGTCATTATTTACATCCTATCGACTTCTTCTTACAAACTCCTTCGGAGTTCAATCACTCACCACATTCCATAGTGCCACACTTCGTAGTGGCTCCGGCTCGCAGCAAAAAAAAAATACTTTGTTTATTTGGTTTTTAGTTTTTTTTCTATGTTATCTTTTTATTTGGGTTTTAGTTTTTTCTATGTTATCTTTTTATTTCGTTTTTATTTTTTTCTATGTTATCTTTTTATTTCGTTTTCATTTTTTATGCGTCTTCTTCCTCCTCTTCCTCTTCCTCTTCCTCCAACTCCTCCACCTCCTGTTTCTCCTCATTCCAATGTCCAATTGCATCTTGAGTTGTCGCGTCGTATAGAATATTCGTCGTCGATCGCAAATACTTCACGCCTTTGAACTCAAACTTCTTCACTTCTACCTTTTCCTCCTCCTCCTCCTCATACTCCTCCTCTGAAAGCTCCTCCAATACCTCCTCCTTACCAGCTTGCGCTTCCACCTCCACCTCCACCTCCACCTCCACCTTAGGCGCTACATCCTTACCAGCTTGCGCTGCCTTCACTACTTTTACCTTCTCCACCTTTACCTTCTCCACCTTTACCTTCTCCACCTTTACCTTCTCCACCTTTACCTTCTCCACCTTTACCTTCTCCACCTTTACCTTC
>Ga0194055_10001955_pt1 | contig 16568 bp, 12 predicted proteins | sample SepL449m_MetaG_FD_155482 | JGI IMG/M metagenome (GOLD analysis project Ga0194055, IMG submission 155482) | Anoxic zone freshwater microbial communities from boreal shield lake in IISD Experimental Lakes Area, Ontario, Canada - Sep2016-L442-9m | ecosystem: Environmental > Aquatic > Freshwater >... | reverse complement strand
ACAAGGTGTACAACGCACTGTTTATTGCGGTAGCAATCAAGAAATTACCGTAAAGCCAATTTCTAGCTACTTAAACAACGTTGAAACGGTTACACCGATCTCAGAAGGTGATTCCGAACATGACAATTCTGTGGCTTCAACCGCACCGGGTACTTTCTACCTTAGTGGTATTACGGTCTCTGAAATTCCTGAAGAGTGTTCAGGTGTTGATTTTGTATTGACAGTTTATGCAGCTGATGGAACTGAACCAATCACTATTTCTAACTATGACGGCAAAAATGTCACCACTCCAACCGTACTTTGGAAAAGAAGCGACACCTCTGATACTGGCGTTCTAAGTTTGAGCCGTGATCTCTATGTAAATCCTGGGAACGCTTCGACTTTATCCGTGGGTTCGCATAATTTGCCGAAGGGAAGTTTCACCGTTCGCTTTAGTCCTTTTGCCGCTAATACAAACATCAACAACGTCGGTAGAATATTGATTGAAACACAAAATGATACTTTTGATAGAGAAGGCATAGTTGTAACTGGATCACGAGTCCGTCAATAAGATCGAAAATGAATACTTATGAGCAAATTCCAAGAGATCTTCCCTAACTCTTCAGAAAACCAAATCTGGTTCGACGATGGTGCTTCCCTGCCCCATTCCAATTTACTTCTGAATATAACTACTGCTGAAGGTGAAATTTCTGCCTTCATTTCCAATGGCAAAATTGTCCAGCTAGAAGCTGGTGCTGTAATAGAAGGTAACGCTCCCAAAGAAGCTATTAATAAATCTGGAAATATCGCAATTCTTAAAAAGTCACTTTCGGTCTCAGGATATGTCCTAGCGATTGCGCTCTTGGTTTTCTCACTCTTTTCATTTACCGGCATGATCAAGGCACGAATTGTTCTTACTGGTTCGATGGCTCCTGCGATACATACTGGAGACGTAATTATTACGACCCCAGTTTCTAGAAAGACTCCTGCAATTGGTGATGTGATCGCTTATCAAGCCAAGCGTTTTAACGGCGATTCAGTTGCCGTCTTCTCGCACCGTATTGTCGGAGGAGACATTGAATCCGGCTTTATCGTAAAGGGAGATGCAAACAAGACTCCGGATACCCAGCGCCCGATGCGTGGGGATATCTTGGGCGTAGTCATTTTTGTCATCCCTTATATCGGGAATCTTTTGACGCCTAAGGCACTCTTCTTGCTCGTTCCTTGCATATTTGGTTTCTGGCTAATCTTGGATGCGATGAAAAATGTTGAATAAAGCCATCGTATTTCTCTCCTTAATTTTCGGTATTTTTATTGCAACCCCAGCATCTGCTGCGACAGATATTCCAGTTTTGACTTGGGAAAAAGGCTTAGAACACAACCTCGTTCTGGGTGGCAATGGCCAGCTAGATAAATGGGATATCTCTTTGGTATCCACTGATGGGGTTAATCTGCCATTTACTGTAAGTAAGAAAGATGCTCGTGGTTTCGTTTACTTCTCACTTGAAGTACCTCAGGATCTCAGAAGCGGTGTTTACACGGTAGTCAGTAATGGTGGAAGTTACCCCGATAAGATTTTGGCCGGTATTCGCCTTGTTGACCTGACTAGCTTTAATTTGGTTCAGATTCCAACCAAGTTATTGATTATTTTACTTACTTTGATCGTTTTGATTTCAACTTTATCGCTTTTACGCATTCAGAAATACGAACGTATTGAATATATCCGAGCTAAGCCGCGAAGTACTACAAACCCTCTTGTTCTGCCTTTCTATAAATTCCGCGTCAATTCAATCGAAGAGATTAATAAATCTCTCTTTAAATTTAAGTTGATCAGAGAGGGCGAGCTCTTACTTAAGCTCTCGCCTGCGCTTTGGTCGCTATTGCCGTGGGCAACACTGATCGTTGGTGGGCTAATCGGTACACAGGGGAGCATGATTGATGGCGTAAAGATCACCCCCGCGCTGATTTATGGCGCAGTGGCTCTAGTAGGAGTATTGGATCCATATTCAGGATTTATGGCAGGTATTGGATTTTCAATTGCAGAAATACTTAATGGAAACATAACAAGTATTCGAGCGATTATGGCCCTGGTGGCAATCACGATTGGTTGGTTTGCTCCCGGAATAATCTCATCCTTATATAGCGATGCCATGCGTAAAGACCGATACCTACCGTTGTTAAAGAAATTCTTACCTGAGGCGATTGGTTCTGCTGTCGGAGCACTAATTTTCTTGGTAGCACAGTTGTTAACCAACAGTTTTGCTGACCACAAGGGCCCGATTCCGATTAATAGCTTCTTGATACCGCTATCGGTTGGAGTATTTATCTTTATCCGCATTAAGTTTGAAGCTTTTGTAAATAAAGATCTGCACCAAGCTGGGGAGAACTACCAAATCCGCGTATTGCAATTGCCTCGTGTGCTTTCACCAAGATCAATACTTTTCATTAGTTTATATTTCACGGCAGCCATTTACGTTTGGACTGAATCCTTGCAGTTTGCTGTCATCACAGGCGTTTTACTCGCCTTTCCGCTCGCTATGTTGATGGTGCGCTTTGAGAGCCCCGTTATCCCGTTCTTTGCTCGATTTGAACGCCACATCGCGATTGAGACCTTTGTAGTAGCAGTTCTGTCCTATACCGCCTTCGCAAATATCAAAGATTTCCCACTGGATGTAACCCAAAAAGGAAAGATGTTCATTTTGAGCGCGGTAGTCATCCTCTTTATCCATGGCTTCTACAGCTCTGTTTACGATACTTCACACCGCACTAAAGTCTTAGAAGGTGCGATGTGAAAAAGATAATCATTTTTATTCTCTTCTTAGCATTTACTCGGGTTGGATTTGCTGCGGGACTGTCACCAGAACCTGTTGGCATTGGAAATTTCTTTTTGGGGACTCCAAAAATTACAGACTCTAACTTCAATCAAGTTTTAGGATTACTCGTAGGTCCTTCTGGTACTCCAGGTGTTGTTGGTGTTTCAGGCGCAAATGGAAGAGATGGTGCGCCAGGTACACCAGGTGCAAATGGTTTACCAGGAATTGCTGGAGCAAATGGAATTATTGGAGTTAACGGATTACCTGGTGAGCCGGGAGCTCCAGGTGTACCAGGCACACCGGGTGCACCAGGAACACCTGGGTCACCTGGTACGCAAGGAGTTGCAGGTCCCGCAGGACCTGCAGGTGCACCAGGAAGCGGTGGCGTTTACGGTGTTGGTGGCGGAGAAATCGCACTAAAAACTTGCGATGATTCAGTAAAGATTCAAGCGAGTCAAAAATTTAGTGGTACTGAATTTAGCCTAGAGACATTAACGGTTACAGAGATTGTTGGTAAAACGGGCGCTGGCAATGGCTGTGCGGGTCAAAATGTGATCATCCATATCAAAATATCGGGAACTGATGAAGTTTGTACATTTCCATTAGATTCAAATATTAAAGATCAATTTAACACTGCTACATTTGCAAGCTCCAACTGTGCACCAATTCGACGTGGCTTGCCGATGAATACTTTTGATCTGAATAACAATATTGGCCTAGAGATTAAGCAAGGAGCATAAGGTGGCGCGCAAGAAGATTGAACCAGTTGAGGCAAAGGTCTCTAAAATTCCCGTTGAGTTAAATGATGCGCCGTTGGTGATCGACCTTCCCGATGGCCAGAAGATAATCCTGGGCAAGATGCAAAATGGTGCCGTCATAGAAGTTGCCACTTGGCACGGCACGGGTCGTCCTGATTCGCGCACCAATCGTTTTATGATCGGCATGACCAGTGGGGATTCCACCATCCCGGCGCAGGCAGATGTTAAAGTAGTTGATTCGACAGCTGGGAAGCGAGAGCTTTCTTTTGATACAAAGAGAGTGCTCCGAAAATTCGATGGGCTTCTGACTTCAACCAAGTTGATGATAAATAAGCTTTCGTTTCCGCTTAAAAATGCACTTAACAAGACAAAAGATCTAACTCCAGTCGATACAACCACTGAACTTGAGATTAACGCTTGGTTAAATAGCATTACAAGCGAAGCAACTAAGAAAGTTGAGCGCACTTCAGCATCAAGTACTAAAAAAGTTGTTAAGAAGGTTGCGCCAAAGAAGAAATAAGAATGCCTAATTGAGCGGAAAGACTAGGCTTATGAGCCTCCGTGAATGTATTCTTTACAGATGGACTCAAGACTTGCCAAATGGATCGGCGGCATACTCGCCCTCCTGGTCATTCTCTTCGCTGCTGGAATTCGGGTTGCTCATCCGCATGATGGTTTAAAGAACGCTCTTGGATCTGCACAGTCTGGTTTAGTGGTTTATCAGAAGAATCCATCACTTACCTTGCAAGAAAAAGTTTTAGTAAAGGTTGAGGATCCATCGATAAGTCCACTTCTAGCCTTTGTCTCTGCCAATGATGGTAAAATCTTGCAAGTGCAATCAGGTACTGCGGCAATCACCGTTCAAACTTCGCAAGTTTATGGAAAATTGATTTTGGTAATACCGTTCTTGGGATCAGTCTTAAGCGTTATCGGCTTTTAAACTTATTTCTTAATCTTTGAGGCAAAGGTAAGGCGAAGCCCGATCTCATCAATTTTTATCTTTGAATCACCACCCGCCGTAACCGCAGCGCTGGCAAAGAGCCCCGGAGAATCCTGGGCTAATTTGAAGCTATAAATCAAGGCTCGATTTCGACCGATCGATTGGGATTCAGTTGCTTCGTCATATCCACCCAAAATTTGCACGAAGATAATCTCCGAGTCGCTATCCATACCTTCACGACTTTTAAAAGCTTCAATATCTTGAGCAATAGAAGAGGCATCAATATTTTTATATACCAACGATATTCCGCGATTGAAATTTAAAGCTTTATCGGTCTGTTTGTAATCAGCTTTTACGAGAGATTTACTCGCATAATTATTTAAAGGCACAAATGAAATGGTCGCAAGGAAGATTACCATCAAGCCAAGCAGTAAATCGGCATACATCCACCCGGCAAGGAGGGTTATATCCTCTTGTTCGATATCGCTTGGCCGGCGGCGCATTTTTACTTTTCGCCAAGAAAGAGGCGTGCCTTAATCTTCTTTATTTCAGTCAATAAATCGCGGTGAGATGGAAGTGATTTCACAGACTTACTTAGCTCTTTTGAAGTCTGCTCCAGAGATTTGGAAGCGCTATTTAGATTTCGCAAGATTGAACCCGTAGCTGCGTTGACTACAGCCACAGTTGGGCGTTGCATACCATAGAGATATTTCGAAATTTCTAGTGACATCTGGATTCGGTCGATATCGGCACTTTCCATAGCCAATGCGCGCAACTTCTTCACCCTACGTTCGGATATCCCGAGGAAAACAGTAAGTGAAATGATCAACAAAATGATCTGAAAATCGAGAGTTGCCACACTGCTAAGGGCCCAAGTTTTGCTCAAGACGCCATAGCCGTTTTCCCAGAACTCAAGGAAGTTGACTACGGTCAGGGAATTATCAGCGGTGTAGGCCGAGAAAGCAGCGGTGGCCTTGCTGATTGCCAGCCAAGTCAGCGCAACCGGGGAGAACACCAAAGAATTTCGAATAAGTGCCAAGATGAAAAGTACACGGTTTACCCGCTGATTAGATTGCACATCGGCATGCGGTAAATACTCAAGTGGATTCAGAGATGCCCAAATTTCTAAATCATGATCGTCCTTGAGTGCGCCAAGTAAACCTTCGACGTAGGGATCGCCATTGATCTGGTACAGAGATTTCCAACTAGTTAGTGAATTAAAAACTAGCTCACCCTCGAGGTCTTTTTTAGATCTGGCCATGGGGTAATTCTACGAAGAACCAGGAAATGTGTTTTTAGGGTAATCGGGTATTACCCATATCTGGAAGATCGCCACCTGACTTAATCACCTCTCAAAGTTACGCTTCAGAAGTCAAGTCACCACGGTATGTGGGGATTGAAATCAATGGAGCACAAGTGATTAGTCGCAAACGAATCGTAGCGTTGTTAGTTTCTTTGACGATCGCTCTTCCTGGCAACGCCATTTTAATTCCATTGTCTGGCGCGAGCGCTGCTACAACAACACTTGTTAACAACGTTCCTATGATCGACCCAAATATTACTGCACTCGTTAGCGCTGGATTAATCGGTGACACAGTTCGTTTTAAAGCAACTGGTTTAACAGCACCAATTTCAGTTAAGTTTTCCGGATCAAATGCAGTTATAGCATCCGCAGTCACTGGTACCGCTGATACTTACGAAGTTGTTGTTCCACCACTTACAGTAAGTGGGCCGGTCACGATTACAGATTCGAGTAATCCAGTAAAAACTGTTACAAGTTTAGTAAATTTCCAAATTTGGAAATCACGTTCTGAGCCTTATGTGATGGCGACCGGGCATCTGAATATTACTTACAATGATCTGCAAAATATCCTCGATCAAATTAAAATGGGAGAAGCTCATGCCAAGCGCACTGCAACCTCACTAAATGGTTTATCGGTTGATCAAAGTTCTACATCTATTAAGTACCCTTACAACGTAACTGGTGCGGACCGATGTTTTACAGCGGCTGATTTAGCTTCGGCTGCAACGACAGCATTTGGCGCAACTGGCTTATCTGGTTCTTACCTTTGGACCGCCGAAGATCCCTTGGGTGTGCGCACTGTAAATGGCGAATGCAACAACATTTCATCCGTCATGGCCGAAGCAAGTGGGGTAGCACAACCACTGGCTGGCGATACCGCTGGCTGGGGATCGGCAGAAAAGACATTCACGCGCCTTTCACCACAAGCAAATATTCCAAACTCGACCTTAACTTTGACTGATGCTCAAAAACTTTATCAATCGCCGACTGCCAGCGTCACCGACCCATCTCCACGCGTAATCAGCAACTTAATCTCTGATCAGTCCCTCAATAACCCAGCTGCAATTGCTGCGGGATATGAAGCTTCATCAATCCTTTATGGTGCACAGTCTTACGGTACCGAGATCGCTGTCAACGCGACTACGGGTGATACCTCCACAATCTTGAGCATTCCAAATATCACCGCCGACTACAACGTTTCAGCAGGCTATAACTCTTGGTTCACGCTCTTTGGTCAATTCTTTGATCACGGTCTTGATTTGGTTCCAAAAGCAGGTGCTGCAGTTCTAATTCCACTGCAACCAGATGATTCTCTTTATATTGCTTCACCTGGCGCTCCAAATATGATGGTTTTAACTCGCGCGGCTGACGCCACTGGTCAAAGCACAAACGAGACGACACCATGGATTGACCAAAGCCAGACATACGGTTCTCATCCTTCGCAAAATGTTTTTATGCGGGAATACACCTTTTCTGAATCCGTTGTCCGTTCGGTTACAAATCTAAGCGCAAAATCTACTGGTCGCTTACTCGAAAGTTCAGATCGAGGACTTCCAACTTGGAAAGATATCAAGGCTCAGGCGTTAAAGCTAGGAATTCTTTTAACAGATTACGATGCTAAGAGCGTTCCTGTAATTGCAACTGATCAATATGGAAAATTTATACCAGGCTCCAATGGTTACCCTCTGGTGTTGTTCTCAAGCGGTGCAAACTACAAATGGGTTCAAGGCTCTAAGGCTGGACTCGCTACAAATATTGGTGGAGCAGCTAATACATGGGTAGCCGTGTCAACTGGCCACGCATTTATAAATGACACTACCGCTTCAGCTGTTCCATATGCTGGAAGCCGCTGTGGAAAGACAAAGCTACTTCCTGATCTAGATGGAGTGATTAATTCAGCTTTAGCAAATCCATCATGTGATTACTACGATAATGAAACGCTAGATATCCATTTAGTTGCAGGTGATGGCCGGGTTAACGAAAATATCGGCCTTTCCGCTATTCACAATGTATTTCACAGCGAGCACAACCTGGTTGTTCAAGATGTAATTGATATGTTGAACAATGACCCAATCATTCCAGCCGCATTTAAGAACGAGTTCACAAATACAGCAAACGGCGGAGAACGCCTCTATCAGGCAGCCCGTTTTGTTATGGAGATGGAATACCAGCACATGGCATATGACGAATTTATTCGTCGCATTGCTCCAGAACTTCCACTTTTTATCTCGTATGACTCAAGTAAAAATGGTGCCATCACAGCAGAATTTGCCAGCGCGGTCTATCGCCTTGGGCACTCGATGCTCAATGAAACGATTGCTCGTTCAAATCCTGGTGAGTTCTATGACCCAACCAATAACCAGGATGTTGCCCTAATTGGTGCATTTACCAACCCAGCACAAGCTCGCTTAGTACGCCCCGCATTTATCGCCTCTGCTATTTATTCAGGTGGAGCCTTTACATATCAAATGAGCGCTAACGAAACTGCACCACAGATTGGACAGGTCGTATCAATTGCAAATATGTCGAATACTGGATTTGATATAAAAGATGCGGTGGTCGCATACCGAACTAGTTCTTCCTTCAGAATTGCTCAAAATTATAAAGTTGGTGCGGCTTTGCCTTCTACTATTACCGCCCCACTAGCGGGCGTAACTAGCGCTATCTCTAAGACTTCAGATTGCACAACTTCCGCACCAGTTGTCTGTAGTAACTATGCAACAGTTACCGTGAGCGATCCAGGAACGTTTGGATATTCATATACACCAGCACAAGCTGCTGCTTCGATCGCACAGGGTATGTCAACACAGCGTGGTAATGAAATAGATGAATTTGTTACAGATGCAGTACGCAATAACCTTCTTGGTCTGCCGCTGGACTTGGCATCACTAAATATTACTCGCGGACGCGATGTTGGACTTCCAACGCTTAATCAATTCCGCTCAATGAACACGCCAAAATTACAGCCTTATCTAACTTGGGCTGATTTTGTGGAAAATGGACTTCGCCATACTGAATCAGGTTCCAACTTTATTGCAGCCTATGGAACCCACCCATCAGTAGTTTCCGCCACCACTGTCGCAGATAAGCGTGCTAGTGGTATTGCTATTACTACAGCCGGCCTTGTTGTAAACATCACTGATGCGGTCAGCAATGGTTCTACTATTACATTTACTGGGCTAAATACTTACTCACCAGGCCAAGTAGTAACAATTAGTGGAATCTCCGGCCCTGCCGCTGTTTGCAATCTTTCCAACCTAACTGTTACCGCATCTGATATCGCATCTTTTACAGTAGCTAGCACCGTTTCTTGTGCTGGTTATCGTCAACCCAATTCAGTACAACCAGGTTCTGCTGGTTATGCAGAATTCGTTGGCAATGGAACTTCAATTGCCCTTGCGCCACCGGTTGATGCCAAAGATTTCTATAATTCAACTGGAAAATGGAATGTTAATAACAACGGACTAAATAACATCGATCTTTGGATTGGTGGCTTAGCTGAAAAGCCTGCCAAACAACCAATTTTGGCGCCAATGCTGGGTACAACTTTCCAATATATTTTTACAGAACAGATGCAACGCCTGCAGGATAACGACCGTTTCTATTACCTAAGTCGTTTAGCAGGTATGAACTTATTTGGCGAAATCCCTGCACAGAAATTTACAGATATTGTTCGTCGTAACACGCCATCGGCTTCTAGCGGAAATCTAAGCGCTAATAAGGGAATTATTGGCATGAATAACCCAGGATTTGCGATCTCAGATTGCGCAGCGAGTACAAATGCTGCACTTGTTCAGGGAATTATGACTTGTGCTGGCATGAAGGCAGATTCTAAAGGCTTACTTTCACACAAAGGTCTAGATAACGTAACCATTTTTGCTGCTCCTGCATCTGCTGTTCGTGCTGCGATAGCAGGTGGCGATGGCGATGACAGCATTCAAGGTGGACCTGGCGATGACTGGTTATCAGGTGGTCCAAGCGGTGGAGATTTAATTGATGGCGCTGCAGGTAATGACATTATCCTTGGCGGCTTTGGTGAAGATTTACTTAAGGGTGGTGCCGGGGACGACGTCATCAATACCGGTTCCTCTCAAATTGGCGATATCGCAGATGGCGGTACCGGTAGCGACTTTATTCACTGCGGCGAATGCGCGGGCGTAGCAGCATCGTTTATCGGTGAAGCCGGCGATGACTTTATCCAAGGTGGTAAAAACGCTGATCTAAAACTTGATGGCGGCGAAGGTGATGACTGGATTGAAGGTGGAGCCGGTTGGGACATTATCGATGGTGATAACGGTCCGCTGCTAAATATTTTGATCAACCTGCCGGTTCTATTTGGCGGAAACGACGTCATCACTGGCGGTTCCGGTCAAGACGTTATGTTCGGTGACGGTGGAGATGACATATTCAACCTGGGCAGCGGCCCAGGTTTCCCTGATGGAACATATGGTTTCGACTGGGCAAATTATGAATACAACATCCGTTATGACAACTCAACTGCGCTACGACCAAATGTATGGGCTGATCTATCAGGTGTACTAACAAATCCAATTACTGCGCGCTCAAATGACATCCTTGTGAATATCGAAGGGCTGTCGGGCTCATCCGGTAACGATCAACTATTCGGTGGAACTGGCACAGCTGATATCACAGTGGTTGCAAATGGAAACACTCGTCTTGGTCGTGCTGGCCAAATTACTTTGACCCTTCCTGGAATATTAAATATTGCTGGAGGTTCAATTGTCACGGGTGTTGGAATTGCTCCAAATGCAGTTGTTCTAGCGCTTGTAACTACCGTCTTTGGCGGAAATACAACTGTTCAGCTATCTGCTCCAAATATTGCAGATGTACCTGGTCCAATTCAAATTAGTACTGCACCACTTGAAGTGCCAAGCTTGATCAAAGGGCTATCTGAGATTGTTACTGGAACACCAGGAACAGTGAAGTACGTAGCCACTGATCCACTAAGCACTAAGTGGTCTGGCGGAGGAATTATCTTTGGTGGCGACGGAAACGACACTGTCTATCCATCGAGCGGTGCCGATATCTTGCATGGCAGTGCATACCTGCACACCTGTATTGGAATCACAAAATCTCCAGTACCAGCACAAGTTTTAGCAGCAACAGATGTTGTGTGCGGTTCCGGCCGCGGATTCTCAACCATAACCTTACTTGCACCATTTATGGATGCTGGAGTGCTTAATCCAGGAGAGTTAAGAATCGTTCGCGAAATCTTGCCCACATCAGTACAAATAACTGGCTTGGTCGCAACTGGTACTTCGGTTACATACACAGCAATTAATAACTTCTTTGTCGGGGAACAGATTTCAATTGTTGGGCTTAACTCAACAATTGCCGGCAATCTAGCTGCCTATGGAACTCGCAATGCAGTCATTACAGCGGTAACCGCAACTAATTTCACGGTTTCAAGTAACGCACCTGCGCAAGCCCAGCTAAACGATCTAACTTCAGGTACCGCAGTCGGTACTGACACCTTAGATCTTTCAGGTGGAGCAACTCTTGCAGTCGGCACACCTGGCACAGTCGCAGGTGGCGGTATAAGTGGACCTTCAACACAGTTCACCTTCGCTGCAATTACCGGAACTCTTCCAGCCGGTGCCAGCTTTGGCTGCCGTATGACAGATTCTGTATCTGGCGCTGTGGTAGTTCTCTATGACTTCCAGCGAATCCAGTTCACAAATGGAAATGTCCAAAATATTTCCTATAACTGTGGTGGATCTGCTGCACCATCTGCACCATCTGCACCTGTTGCAACTGGTGGCGCCGGAATAGCGAGCATCACTTGGGTGGCACCAGCCGAAAATGGAAGTGCAATTGACTATTACTTAGTCGAGCCAACCATGATTAGTGGGCGTACAAATACAGTTCTTACAACATTTGCCGGATCATGTTTCGGACAAGTTGCGGCCACATTAGCCACATGTAACGTGACCGGCCTTGCCGCGGGTTCTTACAGTTTCAAGATCACAGCTCATAACCTAATTGGTTTAAGCAGCAAGTCGAGGTCTTCAAACACAGTGACGGTCACGGTTGCAAGTTCCAAGATTCAGCCAACTCTTAGCGGATTTACCATCCCTGCCAAAGTTGTCGGAGATGCCGTATTTGCCTTAACCGCCCCAACCGTCGGATCTGCGATTCCAGGGACGTTTACTTACACGAGTGCGACCCCATCGGTAGTAGCAATCTCGACTGTAGATAGCGCAACTGTTGGGGTAGCCGGCACTTCGATAATCACCGCGCTCTTTACACCGACAGACTTGACAACTTATAACACTGCAACCACTACTGCTACTGCAACCGTTACGACTGTTGTTGTTCCACCTGTTGTCGGAGGCGGAGCGGGCTTCCGTATTGCGTTGACACCGGCCGCCCAAACTTACGAAGCCGGATCCGTCGTAAAACTTTCTGCACTAGGTGGATCAAATGCCAGAGTCTTGTTCTCAACCAATACTGCTGGTTGCCGAATCATTGGATCTGACTTGACGGCCACTTCAGCAGAAACCTGTGCTGTTACGGCTTCTCAAGGAGCAACAACTACTTCGGCTACCGTTGCCTTCACCTTGGCGACTCAATCAACGCTTCGCGTTTCCAATAAGACCAACACAATAAAAGTTGGAAGAACCTTAATTCTTACAACTGTGGGTGGTACTAGCTCTGGAGCCGTTTCTTACTCTGTAACCGGACCTTGCACTATTGCAAACACAGATGAGATAACTGGTAACTCTGCAGGAAGTTGCGTTGTTACCGCCACCAAGGCTGGCACTGCAATGTATGCACCTGTCACATCCGACCCATTTACTTTCACAGTCAAATAAGAGGAGAAGAAAATGCAAAGCAAAAAAACTAAGGTAGCTAAAGTACTGATGGCGTCAGTTCTTCTCTCGTTGCTGCAAGCGTCGACCACACCTACCTGGGCAGCCGACTGTTCCAAAAAGTCAGATGCCAAGCTCCCTGCGTGCGTTATAGCAACTGCCAAGCCAGGAGCCGGAAGCCCAATGCAGACAGTTCCCCAAGATAGCGCTGGAGAGCAGAAGAAGGCCGCCCAATCAATGATTGATACCAAGACAGCGACATCGCCGCAAAGACCTAACCGCGAGAAGCGTAATTGGGTCGGGGCCACTCAGCTTGAGTGCAAGAAAGGCTCAATGTCGTTACATTTAGCAGCACCAGCCACTCAGTGCCCGCCTGGGTTTAAAAAGTCTTAAAGAAACAGGTTTAGAATATGGACATGTCGAAGATGAGAGCTAAGTCCGCTTTTTCTGTCGTTGCTTTAATTCTTGTCTCACTTTCACTTTCGGCTGGCCTAACTGCTAGTGCGGAAGATCGAGAGAAAGAGGGCGACAAAGGAACAAGTGCCCAATCAAAAGAATTTAAACCTGATCAACCTAACTTCTCCAATAATCGCGAGCAGACGATCGAATCGGGCATGGAGCCTGTAATAGTTCAACCAAGTCGCGCAGACAATGGAGCGTTGGTACAGCCAGGTAATGCCGCTCTCTTTTCGGCAGCACCCGACCTATCAAATATTATTTACCGTTTGGGCGCTCCCATCATGCCCGGCACAATTACGATTTATGAAGTTTGGTACGGAACATGGGTAGCAAGTTCAACAACAACTCCGGTTGCCAAGGCATATCAGGGCTTTACCAACGAATTTTTAACTGCAGCCGTTGCTCCAGCACAACACTGGGCGATAAATAAACTCAACTATCAGGCTGCGAAGGCAACACCTGCGACTCGCACCTATGTTGGAGATTACTCAACGACTATCCAACAAAGAATTGTTGCGACAAATGCTGTGAAATATAAATCACCGCTGAGTCAGAGTTCGATCTATAACTTAGTCAAAGACACATATTTCTCAGCAGCCGGCGCCAAGGCAGACCCAAATGGAATTTATGTTGTCTTAACCAGCTCAGAAATTAAAGTTAACGGTTTCGGAACGTCTTTCTGTGGCTGGCATAGCTACAACGCAACATCATTGGCTAAATATTCATTTGTAGGGGATCCAGCGACAACACCAGGATGTTTGGCCCAAAACGTTGGACCAAACCTAGCCGGAGCTGATGCGATGCTCTCAGTCTTAATGCACGAACTTGAAGAGACCGCCACTGACCCACAATTAAATGCGTGGTATTCGGCAAACGGTAATGAGAATGGCGATAAGTGTGCTTGGTCATGGGGAACAACAACCCTTAATTCAAATGGCTCTTATTCAAATATGACTTTAGGCGGAAAGAACTATTTGATTCAGCAGAACTTTAAGTTAAGCGGTTCTACTCCAGCTTCGACTACGAGCACGACACATACGTGGTCTGGCACTTGTGCCATCAAGTAATCAATGTCTAAAAAGCCTTTTGAGATATCAGCAGCGCTATTTTCGATCGCTCTTTTGATATCAAGTTCTACCCAATCCAGCGCATCCACAGTTCTGAAAATTTCTGAGTCCGGAAACAGCAAAACTTTCTCAATTAAATCTGGTTCCACAGTAGAAATAACTTTACATTCGACTTTCTGGAGCCAAAAATTAATCTCTAACCTTCGCGCTATTGGCGCCCCGACAATGACAGCGATCATGCCGGGGCCGACTGCGCCTGCAAATTGCCAGCTACCAGGAATGGGTTGCGGCACGATTGTTTGGAAATTTACCGCGATAAAAAAGGGGAAAGCATCATTTGTCGCAACTCGAACGTCCTGTGGTGAATCGCTTCGCTGCACAGGCAAAGATGGCAGGTTCACTTTCTCTTTGAAAGTTACTTAATTGAAGATTTTAGCCTGACTTCGGCGGGTATTAGGACCATTTATACCCTTATCTGAGAGTTGCCTGTAGGTTTAAGTATCGAATTAACCATCGGAGAGGATGGCTATGCGACTAAACCGGCGCGCTGGGGTTTCGCTTCTGGCTTTATTTATTATTTCTGGAGCGGTTTTCACATCTCCATCGCAGAGCGCAGAGAACATTATTGACCCAAATCAAGGCTGGGTAGTTCCTGGCGAAACGACAGGAGTTGGAAGCCAAAATGCCTACTTCGGAGAAAGGTCATCAAACGATCGAGATTACTCGGCTCTGATCGATCAATCCAAGTTAGGAAATGATCAGCTAGATCCAACTTGTGCCTCGCTCGATGATCCTAAGTGTTCAACGACGCAGAATTTTATTTACTATGCGCAGATACCAGTTTGCAAAGTGGCAACAGATACAAATTGCATTGAAGCAGTAAATGCCACCGATGCGAGTGGAAAAGTTTATCCAGGTTCATTTATGAGGTATTTCCCTGATATTGCACAAAATCAATATGTAGGAAGCCCCAGCTTAAATCTGCCTTCCGGAGGTGGCGCAAGTTTATTTACGATTCCAGGCGCAGAAGGTCCAGCTGGAAATACTTACTTCGTCTCGTTTAGCATGTCCGGAAATATTTCTAAAGGTGGTTCGGCAAGGCTAGGTTCAGTTCACGCAAGAATAATTCCCGTACAGTTGCAATCTCAGCAATATTCATTTCCTTATTGCAAGAGCGAAAACAAATTATGTAATACCGGTATAAACAAATTAAGTTTTGATGGTTCAACTTATCGATGGGGCGAGAGCGGAAGCGGCGGATTAGCCTGCGCTGACAACTCAGTAGGTGAAAATCTCTGTGCTCAAAAGCAGGCCTATCCAGCCGATTTCCGTTTCGCACTAAAGGTCCGACTTTCGACTGCACCATCAGGCTGGATGCACGGACGTATGGTCAATCCAGAAATTGCAATTGAAAAATCAGGAGGAAATAATCTTTTGACTGTGGCAGCTAATCCAATTGGTGTTCCTTCAATTTATAAACACTATAAGTGGGTTGATATGCCTGCGAAATTGAAGGAGCATTACGATCCCGTAACTGGAAAATACTACGATCCAGCAACTGGAAAATTTATAAACGGTGGTGAGGGCTGGTCTAGTGGTGCTTGGACGACTGCGCCAAGCCCATATTCATCTTCTGCCATTGATGAGTTAAACCTTTGGCTGCCATATGTGAATGATATTGCCACTGTTGTGCCGCAATACTGGTCATTCCGATCTTTAACGCAACAAGAGCTAGAAGGCGCCAATAAGTGCTTCACGGATGCCACACAGCTCAACGGAATTGTTACAACAAATGCAACCGCATACTCACCTGGGCCTCCTGTTTTTGATAAAAACGCTGGAGATCTAAACTACAGAGTAGCCGCACCCCACTTCGTAGCAAATGGTGTGGATACCGTTAAGGGAACATATGACCTAGTGATGCGCTCTGAAGTAGCCCGTTGTATTTATGGATTCTCAAAAGCGCCGATCAACGCCTCTATTTCAATCATTAGCAAAGACGGTTCGCCGCAGATTGCAACTACGGTTGTTAGTGAAAAATTAGGTTGGTTATATTTGACCGCTAAAAACTTCGAATTTTCATCACCAACCGTGAAGGTAAAGATGCAGCAAGAGCAAGCGGCTCCAACGCCAACGCCAACGCCAACCCAATCCGCTTCTGACGCACCAGTTCAGCAAATAGTTGCTAAGAAAACTTCAATTACCTGCGTTAAAGGCAAAGTGTCGAAGAAAGTAGTCGCGGTAAATCCAACCTGTCCTAAGGGATACAAAAAGAAATAGGCCATGAAACCTAAGTGGGTTGTGAGGGACTCGTTATCAAACCTTCAAACCATTCCCTTTGACCCAATATGCGGATATATCCGTTCTTGACTCATCTCCAATATTAGGGGGTATGGGAGACAAACCCAATAGGGGC
>Ga0194055_10001949_pt1 | contig 16590 bp, 14 predicted proteins | sample SepL449m_MetaG_FD_155482 | JGI IMG/M metagenome (GOLD analysis project Ga0194055, IMG submission 155482) | Anoxic zone freshwater microbial communities from boreal shield lake in IISD Experimental Lakes Area, Ontario, Canada - Sep2016-L442-9m | ecosystem: Environmental > Aquatic > Freshwater >... | reverse complement strand
AACTCGGGTCTCTTTTTTTATCACTGTATCTTTTTATATAATAGTTAGTATAATTAATTAATCAATAAGAGGAATTTGGAAATGAAAGAAAAGATTAATAAACACGACGTCCTAAAAATATTCATTAGGCTTTCGGTTCTAATTTTAATCGGTATAATTACATGGCGAGTTATATGGCTCAATCATCAAGGGAAGATAAATAATTCAAAACCTATCAGGATTGGACTTGAGGCTCCACTTACTGGATCACAGAGTAAAACAGGAATTGGGATGCTTAGTGGTGCTTTACTTGCCGCCAATGATTTGAACTCATCTAATGGAATTCTGGGTAGAAAAGTAGAGATCGTTCCAATAGATGATGCTGCTGACCCGGATACAGGTGTAAAAGCAGCTAATTCAGCGATTGCGTCGACTCTAGACGCAGTTGTAGGGCCATATAACTCGGGCGTTGGAGCTAAAACTTTACCGATCTACATTGCGGCCGGATTAGTCCCTATGAGATTCACGACTTCTGATTCAACAGCTGGATTAGGATACACGCTGCAACCTATGACTTCTCAAATTGCACCCGTTGCAACTGATGCTGTCTCCAAATGGATAAAAGCTAAGTCAGTGTCAATAATTTTCGATTCAACTGCAACGTATACAATTAATGCTGCCAATAAAATGAAAACAGAATTTGCTAATGCTGGAATAACTCTAAACGATTTTCAAGGAATCAGCCCCGGGGCTAATGATTACTCATCAAACGTTAATCAAGCTTTATCTAGTAACCCAAGTCTCGTTTACATCGTTACCTACTACCCAGAGGCTGGTTTAATAGCGAAAGAAATGAACAATACAGGTAGTGCTTCTAAGTGCTTAGCTGATTTTGGAGCATACGATGATGGATTTGTTGCTGCAGCTGGCATTCCAGCTGCACAGAATTGTCCTGTAGTTGGTGTCCCAGCACCATCAGACTTTCCAGGAGCTAATGCATACGTAAATAGATACACTAATAAATTCAACACAGCCCCGGGCACTTGGTCACCATATGCATACGATTCAGTTAAAGTAGTTGCACAGGCAGCATTAACTGCAGGTGGGTTCAAAAACACTGGCCTAACTAAGGCATTGAATAGTTCAAAGAAGTATAGAGGTTGGACAGGGACAATGTCGTTCGATTCTAAAACTGGTAATAGGATTCCTGCGCCAGTAGTTGTAGTATCCACAAACTCCAAAGGAGAACTACATACGGATAGTACCTGGTTGAGAAGTCTGAATTATTCATATTAAGGATATACATTCCAAGTTAATTAAATAAGCCGACATAATTTATAAAAATGATAATTAACGAACAATCTAGATTTAGTAAAAACAGTTATTTTATAACTTAAACATAGAGTATCTGTTTGAACATTGATTAACGGCATAAATTTGAGGTGTTGTGTATGAACATCCTAATCACTACAGCTGTCACTATCCCAGAGAGCGCCGTGCACTGAATTTAAAAAAATAGATTTCCGGTATATTTACGCTAATACTTGACTAAACTTTTAGTAGTCTAGGCGTCGTACTACACCAAACCTACAGGCTCATACTAATCTTTAAATCAGATAATGAGACTTGATGTTATACCTAAAAAAGCTGAAGCGCAAAGTATAAACCGAAAAAACTAATTATCGAAGAAGCCATAGTATTGGTTTAAAGTAATGTGGCTGGTTTTTATCGATTCAATTCTACCTTTACTAGTTTGACTGTCGTTATCCCAAGCCGATTATGTTTTAAAACTAGGTGTTTTTCGTCTAGTAAATTTTTGATGCCTATATATGCAGCCAGCAGTGTAGCGGGGGTGTAAGGTATAGTATTTAGCAAAAAAACCAAGACCTAAACCCTAAGACTGTTTAACTTTTTCGTTATCTTATGACTTTGAAAGACACAGTGTATTACGAGCAAGGATAAAAAGCTTATGTGTCAGCCTAAATACAGATCAGAAACAGTCTATGCCTTTTCGCCGGCACAGGTGATAGCAGCTGCTTCAGCTTTGCTAACTACAAACATTATTAAATGCGCGCTTAAACTGGTGTCTCCAGGCTTAGGTGCTACCGGGACTAATGAGAAGTGATCTACTGGGTAGTCCCTGGTTAATTTAAGTAGAGTGTTCGAAAAATTATCTGGATTAGCATTTACATCAACTAAATTTACGTTGTACTCGATTGCAATTACTTTACCGCCAACTACATCATAAATAGGTCCGATAGGGATGTCTTTGGGTAGAATATACTGTTTGCCACGTCCGACTAGACAGTTGGCTGTCACAACAGTTTGTGGTGGCAGGTTAATAGGTTGTGGCGTCGGAGCCTTAAAAACAGTAATCCGGTTTTTTTTGCCCATATAATAGGCTCCTGATGTAGCGCCACCAAAAAGCAGTATTAAAACAAACAATATAGCTATATTTCTAAATCGGAAAAATTTTTTCTTTGGTTGAGTGGGTTGTGGTGGGGTTTCGGTATTTATTGAAGTTGGCTGGTTATCAGGGGCGGCTTGTGATTGGTCTATCATTTGTGGCGGAGCATATACTGCATCTGGTTGTGCAGGAGATGTAATTTGTCCAGAATCGGAGTTGTTTTCTTCATTCATAAGCTTTAGCATAATAAGAGTTATGGCACCGTGTCAATCTTTTTATTTGGGAAACAGTTCAATTTATATGATAAACACAAATGATTAAGCTACGAATATCCACTAAAATTCTAATATATTTTTTGATTGTCTCTTTAGTGCCTCTGCTCGTTACAAGCTATCTACTAGTTAGTTCAGCGAATAATCAATTCTTGCAAACAGCCAGCGCTAAGCAACAAGCGGTGGCCAATTACCTGTCTGACAAAGCTGGAAGCTATCTAACGAATAATGCTTCGAACCTAACCTACTTATCTAAGATATATTCGGCCACTAACATTAATAGTGTCGCTGTTGATCAAAACATTGCTGTACAGTTCAGCCAGAATCCCGATCTACAGAATTTATCTATAGTTAACAATACCGGGAAAGAACAGGTTGTTTTTAATAGAGGTGGTAAGGTTACGGCCCTAAATAATGTCTCTAGCTCTGACGCGTTCAAAGCGATAAATTTTTTGAATGGTAAGAACTACGTTAGCTCGGTTATATATGATGACAAGAACGATCCTGAGATTACTATCGCCGTGCCTATATTAGTTTCTAATTACACACAACACCTCAATAACCTACCAGTAGCAGAATTTGGAACTTACCAGTCGCCAAACGATATTACTGGTGCGGTAATTGCTACTTATAACATAAAGAACTTGTGGCAAACCGTGTTATCTACCAAGACAGGGCAGGGCGGCTACGCCTACATCGTAGACGGACTCGGTAACCTAGTAGCGCATCGAGATAGTTCATTCGCAAAAACACATCAAAAACTTTCTAGTGTCCAGGCCACTAAACAGTTTATTGACGGTAACTTCAGTACTCTTCAGACAAAGTCAGAAACGGGCCAGCAAGTAGTCAGCACACCGAAAATTATTCCTAACAGCGGCTGGGCCGTGATTGTCGAAGAACCGGTGTCGAGTATTTATTCCGGGATTAATTCATACATTAGACTAGCGACTGTAGTTGGAATAAGTGCAGTTGCCCTAGCAATCTTAATCAGTTTCTTCTTTAGGCGACAGTTAACGGAACCAATTAAAAAGCTCGCCCGGGGAGCTAGGATTTTTGGTAGCGGTAAATTTGATCATAAAATTGAAATCCAAAGCAAAGACGAACTACAAGATCTAGCCGATACTTTTAATAAAATGGGATTCAGTATTAATAAGCTGGTTACCGAACTTAAAACTAATAACACTAGTTTAAATACAGAGAAAACTAAATTGAATAATATTATTAGCAGTGTTACCGACGGAATAATCGCTATGGACATTAATGGTGTGATCTTATCTATAAACCCTCCAGCCGCAAAATTAGCTAATCAACCGATTGACTTCCTTATCGGGAAATCGATCGGCGATGTATTTTCTTGGGAAAAAGACGGTAAAGTGCTGTCCCTAGAACTTAACAAACCCGGCACCTATCAGTTCAGCGAAGTAATGCTGCATCATCAAGACGCGATTGCTTACCTCGACTTAGTTGTATCTGTGATTGAACGGAAGAATAGTAATGTAGCATCAATTGTTACAATTCATGACCTAACCAAAAGCCGTGAATTAGACTTTATGAAACTTGATTTTGTGGCCATAGCTGCCCATGAATTACGAACACCTTTAACTGTTGTACGTGGCTATCTTGACCTGCTGAACGTCGAAGCTAAAAGTCAGCTTAGTATCTTCAATATCGAAAATCTCCAGAAAGCTATTCTTGGTTCCGACCAACTCCGGGACCTAATCAATAAACTTCTAAATATTGCTCGAATTGAACGGGGCGAAATGGAAATATTCACAGAAAAAATTAATATATCCAAACTTGTTAGTGAGAATGTCCATCAACACGAATCTACCGCAATGCAGAACGAACAGAAATTGTCGTTCGTATCGAATTTTGACAAAACCGTATATGTTGCCGCTGACCCTTCTTCAATAACTGAGGTTCTAAACAACCTCCTCGGGAATGCAATTAAATTCACACCGGTAAAGGGTGAAATAAAGGTAAATTTGAAAGTTGATAACAATATGGCTCGTATTGAGATTTCCGATAATGGACCAGGCATACCAACCGAAGCCAGGGATAAATTGTTCACTAAGTTTTATCGGGCCGAACGCAGTTTAATTTCTAATACCAGGGGTACTGGCTTGGGGCTATTTATTTCCAGACAGATTATTGAACTACAGACAGGTAAAATCGGTTTGATGCCGGCAACCGGCAAAGGCACGACATTTTACTTCACGCTACCCATCTATAATCCTGAGTTACATGATAAGCTGATATCCAAACATAAACAGGCGGGAGGTATACATGGCTGGTTTAAGAAAAATACTACTAGTTGAAGATGATGTGATGATCCGGGATTTATACAGGATTGCCTTAGTAGATAAACAATACTCTGTTGAGGTTGCTAGAGATGCCCTCGGTGCATACGAAATTATCAAAGCTTACCATCCAGACTGTATACTTTTGGATATTATGCTTCCGGGCGTATCCGGCTTGGAGATCCTAAAGGAACTGCGTACTAACCCTGTCTACGGATGCCAGAATACAAAAATATTAGTTGTTACAAACTTAGCTCAGCGGAGTGCTACCGAAAACGCACTTGCAAACGGGGCAGACGGCTACATAATCAAAGCCGATATTCTGCCCAAAGATTTACCAGCGGTGATTACCTCTCTAGAAAAAGAATAGAATGATACATAGAGCTATCGTAGTTGTTAGCTATGTAATGATAACCCTTTGTACTTTTTTATTACTTGGGGTAAAACATCTACAAGCAGTCACCGAAACTTGCTCTAACGTTGCCACAACTTTTAACGCGACACTACCTACCAGCGTGTACAAGGGTCAAGCGTTTACCGTCAGCAACATTAATTCACAGCCCGCTAATAGTTATGGCTACACTATAACTTCTTCAACTCTCTCGTTGTCGGCAACTAACGCCACTCCTGCGACCTATAGTATGACTAACTCTTCTACGGTTCCAAGCCCAACAACTGGTGCCGTAACCTATACCGCTAATTACCCAAACTGGTCATTAACAGCAACTGGTAACACTGGCAGCCAAATCACCATCGTGCTTACACAGGCCACAGCTACGATTGTAGGCGTTGGTCAGCTGATTTGCCCACTTACTGCTACTTTGGGGACTATTGGCATTGTAGCGGCCCCACAGGCTCCTAGCGCGGCAACAACTGGCACTAATAATAAGCCAACTGCAGCTAGCTCTAGCTCGACCACTACTTCAATTACGGCTGCGCCTGCCAGCCAAGGGGCCATTAGCCCAATAGCCGTTGCCCAGCCAACTCCTAAAACCTCGGCACAGGCAACAACTATGCCAGCTAATACCGTCAAGGTTAGTACTGGATTAGTAAAGGGGACAAAAACTCCGGGTAACAAGAAGCTATATATCCCGATTGTTGGTTTCAGTATATTAGTCGCTACCGGAGCAACAGCTTTCCTTACGTGGCGGGTTATTCGTAAGCGAAAGATACCCTTATACCCAGACACACCAGCTCTTATCGGTCCCAGCCCACCTAAACCTGCCAACTCGTCAATGCCGCCAAACGCTCAGCCGGCTCCAATTGTTTTCGAGCCCCAAGATCTGATTCCTAAATTCTAGCCCTATAAATTTCGGCCGTAGGTTACAATAAAAGCATGAAAAAATGTTGGCTTAGTATTTTTAAAATCGTTAATGCATGACCCAAGATCAAGCCTTGGCGGTTTTAGAAAATGGGCAGTCGGCTTTACTGACAGGCGCAGCCGGAACTGGTAAAACATATCTGCTTAACAAGTTTGTAAAACGGGCTCGTAAAGCTGGCAAAAACGTCGCAGTTACGGCCACAACTGGTCTCGCCGCAACACACTTAAACGGTACTACAATTCACGCCTGGACTGGTATCGGTATACACGATGAGCTACCCAAAAACTTTGGCCAGAACATCAGCAAACAAAGACGTGACCTCATCAATAAGGCCGATATACTTATCATTGATGAAATTAGTATGCTGCATGACTATCGGCTAGACATGATCAACCAGGCTGTTCAAAAAGCTCGCGGCAATTCTGAACCCTTTGGTGGTCTGCAAGTAGTTTTATGCGGTGATTTCTTTCAATTGCCGCCGATTAACCGAAACGGCAGCCGGGAAGGGGGTTTTATTCATGGTTCTGAGGTCTGGCAGGATGGAATTTTTAACGTCTGCTATTTAGACCGGCAATACCGCCAAGCCGATGATATCGATTACAACGACATCCTTAATGGCATCCGTTCCGGCCAATTACGACCCTCCCAATTAACTGCGCTCGATGCCCGAAAGCAGGCAATACAGGAACCCTTCACGCCCAGAACTAGGTTACTGACCACAAATGCTGACGTTGACATAATTAACGCTCAGCATCTCGATGCTCTCAGATGTCAAGTTCATAAATACCAGATGGACAGCAGTGGCGGTAAACAATACGTAGAGACACTAAAGAGGTCCTGTCTAGCACCCGAAGTTTTACAATTGAAAAAAGATGCGATTGTTATGTGTATCAAAAACGCCGCCAATAAGTCCTACGTTAATGGTTCGCTCGGCGTTGTTGTGGGGTTCAACAAAGAATCTGACTATCCCATTGTCAACCTGACGAATGGTCGAAAGATTACTATCACCCCAGATAGTTGGGAGTTGCGGGACGGCGACCGTAAACGAGCAAGTTTAACTCAGCTACCACTTCGTTTGGCCTGGGCAATAACTGTACATAAAAGTCAGGGCATGACACTAGACGCGGCTAGAATTGATTTATCGAAGGCCTTTGTCGAAGGCATGGGTTACGTTGCACTATCTAGGGTGCGTGGTTTTAAAGATCTTTTTTTAGATGGTCTCAATAACATGGCTTTACGAACTAGCCCAGTGGCCCGCGAAATCGACGCCAGCTTACGTCGCGCCAGCCTGCAAACCCTGCGCCAACACGAACGTAGTTAACCCACTCACAGATAAGGCACTTTTACTCGAGGTAGTACGTTGGCGATTCAACGAGCTAGTACTTTTTCAATTTTTTTTAATTTTTGATCGCAGAATTGCCACCTGCAAGAGTGCCAGCTCTACGCTTCGATAGCGACCGTTTCACCGCCCATTTTTTTAGCAAAAAAGCTATCGTGAGAGATGTAGATGATTGCTCCGTGATAGGTTTTCATAGCATTTTCTAATTCTTCAATGCTAGGTAGGTCGAGGTGGTTAGTTGGCTCGTCTAAAATCAGGATTTGCGGATCGTCGGCTAGCATCGAAATTAGCTGTAGGCGGGCTTTTTGACCACCGCTAAGACGTTCTACTAGCATTTGGCCATCAGACATCGGGTTGAACAAATAATCGCTTAAAAGCTGTTTAATCTTTTGGGGATTGATTGGTAGACCTTTGTCTTCTAGGATTTGCTCGAGAGCTTCGCTAAGGGTCATAGTTAGATAGCGCGGGTTAATCTCCTGTTCGTAGTGTCCAATCTTAATTTCTGGTTCAACCTCTACCGTACCGGCAAAACACTGCGAGGCTAACTTCTCGCCAGTAACCTGAGACATGATTGCCTGTACCAAAGTTGATTTACCGGCGCCGTTACGACCGTGCAGGCGGAGACGCTCGCCTTCGTGAACTATAAAACTAATATCCTCGAACAATGGCTTGTCGTCGTATCCCAAACTCAATTTGCTGGCCTGTACTAATAGTCGGCTGCCACCATCGTCTTTTTTACGGGTCGTAACCTTTATGTTTTTGGTTTTATGCTTGGCATAGCTGGCAGCCAATTTGTCATTCATGCCGCTGGCTGATTCCTGATCTATCCAAAACGAAGGTTTGACTGTGTTTTGTAGTACTTTGATCTGTGATAGGGCTTTTTGTTCTTGACCCTTAAAGCGCCTGATTGTCCCTGGCGTGCGAGCCTTTTCTTTTAAGCGGCGAAATCTAATTACGTCTTCTTCTAAATTGATAATCCGGCGCTGAGAAAGATCGTATTCGTTAACCTGATTAGTAATCTGGTTAGTGTTGTTGAGCAAATAGGCATCGTAATTGCCCCTAAAGCTGTAGCAACGGCCATCACGAATTTCTAGCATCCGATCAACGTTGCTTAGAACATCGCGGTCGTGGGTAATAACTAGCACAGCTTCTTGGGCAGCCCTAAGCCACTTAATAAAAGCCGTCTTAGCGACGTAGTCCATGTGATTAGTTGGCTCATCAATCAGTGCAACATGGCCGCGGCTGCGTTGGACCTTAATCAGCTCAATCATCCGCTTTTGGCCACCGCTCAGGGAACCAACCGGCAAATGCATTTTGGCTGGGTCAATCTGGTAGCTTTCAAACGCCTGTTTAATCTCATCTTCAATCTGGTAATAATCAAGCTGACCAAAGCGCTCCAAAGCATCAGAGAATTCTTGCATGCGAACGGTGTTGTCACCCATAGTCTCGGGATAAGTATCGATTATATGAGTTAAATGAGCGTACTCCGGTAAATCGCCCTGGATATATTCCAAAACAGTCTTGGCTTCGTGTCCATAGTGTTCTTGCCGACTGCTTATCACAACTGTCCCACGCTTAATGTTTACTTCGCCTTCAAAATCTTTATCTTCGCCAGTAATTAGATGAAGAAGGGTGGACTTACCAGTGCCATTACGACCAATTAAGCCAACCTTCTCATTGTCCTGAATTTCGAAGTTCAGATCATGGTAAAGTACTTTATCGCCAAAGGATTTTTCGCTAATTTCTACAGAGAAGAGCATAGCAGCTTATTATAGGCTATTTGACCTCTGTTACCTAACGCGCATTTATCTCGGATTTAATTATTCCTGATTATTTGGGGTATGAATTTCAGACTAACTGCATTAACTTGCTAACAAAACATAGACCCCCTTAGACCCAAACTGAAGCTAGCAGAGTATAGTATTTAGTATGGAACCACTGGCGGAGAAGATGCGACCTCGAACACTGGGCGATGTAGTCGGTCAGACTCACTTAGTCGATAGCGGTAAAATTGTCAGAGAAATTATCGAGCAAAAACATCCCACCAGCCTAATCCTTTGGGGGCCGCCAGGCAGCGGTAAAACCACCTTGGCCCGGATCATTGCCAGCGAAACAGGTGCCGAGTTCATCGAATTGAGTGCTGTGACTGCGGCCAAAGCCGATGTTAAACAGGTTATTGAGCATGCTAAGGGTAACCAACGCTTAAAGCTACAAACAATATTGTTTATTGATGAAATTCATCGCTTTAATAAGGCGCAGCAAGATACTTTTTTACCGCACGTCGAAAACGGTACAGTTATATTGATTGGAGCAACGACAGAGAACCCAAGCTTTGAAGTGATTAACCCCTTGCTTAGCCGCAGCCGGGTGCTGGTACTAGAACCATTATCACGTGATGACATTATCAAAATCATTAAAAAAGCCGCTAAATCAGAGAAGCTGACCACCAAGAAACTACCTATGGCCAGTATCGAGATGTTAGCTGACTTATCTGGGGGCGATGCCCGAGTAGCTCTCGGAAACCTAGAGCTAGCCAATCAAATAGCGCATAGCGCGATCACACCCGAAATTGTTCAGACCGCCGCCCAAAAACGTTTGCCAGGTTACGACAAAAAAGGCGAAAATCACTATAACGTTATTAGTGCTTTTATAAAATCGATGCGGGGGAGCGATGCAAACGCCACGCTATACTATCTAGCTCGTATGCTGCAAGCCGGCGAAGATCCAAAATTCGTGGCGCGCCGAATGGTTATTTTTGCTAGTGAAGATATTGGAATTGCTGCGTCACCGGCCCTGAACCTAGCCGTGGCAACTTTCCAGGCAATAGAGAGGATTGGTATGCCGGAATGTCAGTACAATCTATTTCACTGCGCATTAGTTCTTGCTAAGTGCGAAAAGTCCCGAACGATTGCTAATGCCATGTCCAAGGCTCAAGCCACTGCTCAAAATTTTCCAGACGTTGCTGTGCCGCTACATTTGCGAAACACGCCAGGTAAGCCAATTACTGGAGTAGGATTTTTACCAACCGAACTAAGCAACTTTTCTATTTTGTAGATTTGCTAGTTTTTTGGTTATAGAACTGTAAACCATAAAAAGCAGCTAGAGGCAGCAGTGCTAAGACAACGCCTAGACCAAACATAATGTAAGCTTGGTTATTGAACAGAGCGATAAAAGCGTTGTACATGTTTTCAACTACAATTCGCATGTTTGGACTAGTTACGTTTGATAGCACCGGCGGTCGAAAGAGTGGGCCTAGCAGCAATAACAATAATGCCGTCACAGCTATGACCGTGCCTTGAACCAAAGCGATCTGGTAGTATCGTCTACGATCACGGAAGTAAGGGTAAACAAGCAAAGCTAAAGCCATTAGCACACAGAGTGGGGCAACCCACATAAAGATGACGGCATAAGTGTAGAACGACGGCACGTTGTTGGCATCGACTAACACCAGCTGGTCGGGGAGGTTATTAACTCTTTCCCCATTAGCGTTAACATCTAGGCCAGTCGAATCAGCAAGAGTAATGAGTTTATCAATTGTTGACTTCACTCCAGTAAGATCCAAAGTTATCGATTTTTGCTGGCTAGATGTTAAATAAACCTGAAGCTTACTGACAGCCACGGTTAAAACTTTTGTAAAACGGTCGCTATCCAATAGCCCGCTAATCAATTTAGTAGCGGTGCTGCCAACTACATTTTTGATGACTGGGCGGTCAACCAGTGCTCGATCAACTACTTCCTGGGCTAAAGCCTGTCGGCTAGAGTCCGAAGTGATTGAGGATACAGCTGTCGCAGCAAAATTATCGGTGTTGAAAATTGCTTGATTGACCCATATAGCTGAATTCGCGATTATCAAAAAGAATGCCGCAATCATTGAAGTAATTGCTACCCGCCTCCAAAACCCATTATTTTTATTAATTTTTTTGTTACGTTCGCTTACTGGCTTAGTTTTCTTAGCATCTGTTGTTGCCATGTCAAACTCCTTATATATAGGCTTACTATATACTCATAAATCGAGTACTGCAATACTGCGTTGTCTCAAGACTTTCTCAGCTCAACTGAAGTACAATGAATATATGAGATTTCTAATAGTCGAGGACGAACATAAAATCGCCAATGCCATCAAGCAAGGGCTGGAACAAGAATCTTACGCTGTTGATCTTGCTTACGATGGCGATCAAGGATTAGCCTCAGCTTTGGCCGACGAATACGACCTTATAATTTTAGATAGGATGTTACCCGGCAACGCTGATGGCATCGAAATTTGCAAACAAGTCCGTAAGGCCGACATTCATACTCCGATATTAATGCTAACCGCAAGAGATCGGGTTAGTGACCGTATTGAGGGTTTGGATAGCGGTGCCGATGACTACCTAGTTAAACCATTCGCCTTTGAAGAGTTACTAGCTAGGATCAGAGCTTTACTGAGACGTCCTCAAGATGCCACTAGTCCTTTGCTTAAGGTTAAAGATCTGTCTCTTGATCCAGCTAACTTCGTGGTTAGACGCCAGGATAAACTGATCGATCTTTCCAAGCGAGAATTCGCGTTATTGGAGTATCTCATCCGTAATAAGGGCCGGATACTTTCCAAACAAAACATTATCAACCATGTCTGGGACTTTGATGCCGACGTTTTACCTAACACCGTCGAAGTTTACATGGGCTATTTACGCCAAAAAATCGACAAACCATTTAACGGTTCAGACTTGATTCATACCGTTCGGGGCTTTGGCTATAGGTTAGGGGATCAAAAGAGTGTTTAAATCCGCCGCTCTGAAACTGACTCTTTTTTATCTGGCCTTCATAATGGGCTTGAGTATTGGTTTTAGTTTATTTCTATATAGCGTTTCAAGTCATGAACTTCAGCGAAGCTTAAGAATACCCGAGCGTGGCGGCATCGTCCTGGTAAGCCCAAGAGATTATGAGAGTTTCCGAATTGGCCGGTTGGATGAAGCCGACGATCACCTGCGTTTTAACTTATTAGTTTTCAATCTAGTAATGCTGCTAGTTGGTGGAATGGTTAGCGCTGCACTTGCCAAAAAAACACTGGAGCCGATTGAGACTGCCATGAAAGCCCAGAGCCGATTCACGGCCGATGCTTCGCATGAGCTACGTACACCGCTTACCGTCATGCAGACCGAGATCGAAGTTGCTCTTCGCAAATCAGATTTATCACCTGCTAAAGTCAAAGAATTGCTAGAAAGTAACCTAGAAGAGGTAATTAAACTTCGTAACCTCTCCGACAACCTGCTCAAACTAGCCCGCGATCATAACCAAGATCTAGAACTACAGACCGTGTCGATTGAAGATATTGGTACCGAAGCAATGACTTATTTCGTTAAAGCCGCTCAGTCTAAGCAGATTAGTATCGAGAATAATCTTAAACCTCTTGAAGTTCAGGCCAACCAACCAATGATGACTGAAGTTCTTGGCATATTGTTAGATAACGCCATCAAGTATAGCCCCAATAAAACTACAATCACTATCAGTTGTCGCCAATCCGGTAATACTGCCCATATCGATGTTGTTGACCAAGGACAGGGCATTAGCCAAAAAGACTTACCTCACATTTTTGAAAGATTCTATCGCAGTGACATTTCCCGTACGAAAAATACGAAAGATGGATACGGTCTAGGCTTATCTATTGCCAAACAGATGGTTGAACTACAAGGTGGCACAATTACAGTTGCCAGTACGATAGGTAAAGGATCGACCTTCACTATTAGTTTAGCCAACTTAAAGCAAACCTAAGTTGATTCTCAGCTTCCCGGACTAGATTAGGGGTAGATAGACAATAAATAAAGAAAGGATGCTATGAATGTTTTTAGTAGAGGTTTAAGGAATGCCTTCCGTAATCCGATACGTACCTTCTCGTTAGTGGCAATTCTGGGTTTAAGTATTGGCCTGGCGCTAGCTATGTTAGTGGCATACCAAGCAGTCGGTCAAAAAATTAGCTCCATTCAAAGTTCGGTTGGCAACATCGTCAGTATTTCTCCAGCTGGTGTGCGCGGTTTTGAGGGAGGTGGGAACCCTTTAACTACAGACCAAATTAACCCAATCACAAAACTGCCTAACGTAACTAGCGTTACGTTAAGTCTTAATGACCGCTTAACAACAGCCGACACAAGTTTAGTATCTTCCATAGAACCAGGGACACTGGGCCGGCGTTTTTCGCAAAACAATGGTGATAGTTTTACGCCTCCTCCCGATGCAACACGTTTTAGCTCTAGCGGAACTCGGAGCTTTACGCCTCCGGTGACTCTGGTTGGAACAACCACGCCTACTATCTTATCGAACACTCAAGGCGGAGGAACATTCGTATTAAAAAGTGGAAAAGTATTTGAATCCAATAGCATGGCCAACGACGCGGTAATTGGATCAAGCCTCGCTACTAAAAACAATTTAACGGTTGGCTCGACCTTTACGGCCTACAGTGCTTCAGTAAACGTGGTTGGCATATTTGATGCCGGTAACTCATTCGCAAACAATCAAGTTATTATGCCTTTAGCGACTGTACAAACGTTATCTGGACAGCCCGGACAGATTACCGCTGCAACTGTTAATGTTAATTCAATAACCAACATAGACTCGGTAACAATGGCAGTAAAAAATATGCTTGGAGCAACTGCGGATGTTACTAATAGTTCCATCCAGGCTCAAGCAGCAATCGCTCCACTTCAAAATATTCGTAGCATCTCACTTTATAGCCTAGTTGGCGCCGTTGTTGCTGGATCGGTTATCATCCTCCTTACTATGATCATGATTGTGCGTGAACGACGCCGCGAGATTGGTGTTCTTAAGGCCATCGGCGCATCAAACGTCAATGTTATGACCCAGTTTACTACCGAAGCCGTTACATTAACAGTGATGGGGGCTGTGATTGGAATTGTTTTAGGTGTTGTCGGTGGGAACCCCATAACAAAGTTATTAGTCACAAACAGTGCTAATTCCGGCACTCCAGCAGCAGGGGCAGGCAGATTAGCTCGCGGTACCTTCGGCGGTGTACGCAATAACTTGACCAGCATACACGGCGTAGTAGGCTGGAACATAATCCTCTATGGCCTATTAGCAGCAATCGTGATCGCAATCATAGGTAGCACTATTGCGTCCTACTTTATAGCAAAAATTCGACCCGCTGACGTCATGCGGGCGGAATAAGGAGATACTATGTTACAAGTAAAAGATCTCACTAAAGTTTTCGCCTCCGGCGATAATAAAGTCAAGGCCGTCGACAGTGTTAGCCTTAAAATCCCGGACGGTCAGTTTGCATCAATTATCGGTAAAAGTGGTAGTGGCAAGAGTACCCTTCTGAGCCTGCTTGGTGCCCTAGAAAAACCCACGAACGGTACAATAAGTGTTGACGATCAAGAAATTACCGGTCTGCATGACCGAGCACTCAGTAAATACCGTTGCCAAAAAATTGGCTTCGTATTCCAAAGCTATAATTTAGTCCCGAATCTCTCAGCACTAGAAAACGTAATGCTACCGATGGAATTTGCGCAGCTCGCAAAGACAAAACGCAAACTCCGGGCTCAGAAACTACTAAATCAAGTCGGGCTCGAAGGCGCCAAACAACTACGTAAGCCTGGTCGCTTAAGTGGCGGAGAACAGCAAAGAGTAGCAATCGCTCGTTCTTTAGCTAATCATCCTAAGCTTATCCTGGCTGATGAACCAACTGGTAACCTCGACACAGAGACAGGTAAAATGATCTTTGATTTATTGCACAGCCTTTCAAAGTCAGAGGACACTACGATTATTGCCGTTACTCACGATCTATCGATAGCCGGGAAAACTGATGTTACATTCAAACTTCAGGATGGTAAGTTAGTGAGCTAGCTTACTTTTTGTCTTTTTTAGTCTTGTGAGCAGTAGCTTTGTGTACAAACTGACTGCGAATCTGGAAGACAAAATACAAACCAACGACTGCCATCAGAACTTCCAAAACTAGACCAGAGATCGAACCGAAGCTGATGTTACGAATCCAATTGAAAACGTCGTAAGCCAAAAAGAATATGTTGCTATAAAAAATCAGGTTCCATCCACTCTTTTCCATACGCTTTAGTTTTGGAGTTGCGACAGCTAGTAATACTACGTAACCAACCTGGATCAAGAATGAGATCCAGACGATCAAGAGCAGGTCAATGTGACCAGCTGCACCGACAATAGCCCCAGTCAGGCCAAGAATGGCCAATAGCTCCATAACTGTGAAAATACCGAAGATTAGACCTACTAGCGCGAATACCCAGGCGTATTTGCCGAGCCACTTACGCCAATTCTCAGGCAGCTGAAAAGGCGCTTTCGTTACTAACACCTCGTTTAGTTTAGTTTCTAGTTTATCCAACATGATTTTAACCTCCGTAAGAATAGTTATATGTCAACAGCATAATGCTAGCGCCTCCACTTGATCAAGGACTTTATTTATTTTCCCGAGTACAATAGATACATATGGGAAGCTACCTAGAAGAAATAAAACGCCTCAACGACACTCAAAAAGCGGCTGTCGAACAGATCGACGGACCATTAATGGTAATAGCCGGACCAGGAACCGGCAAAACTCAGCTACTAAGCATGCGTGTCGCCCAAATACTTCAAAAAACCGACGCCAATCCAACTAATATACTTTGTTTAACTTTTACCGAAGCAGCCGCTCGCAATATGCGAGACCGCTTAGCACAACTAATTGGCGATGCAGCCAATCACGTTGGCATCTACACTTTTCACGGCTTTGGCAGTGAAATTATTCAGCGTTATCCTGAGTTCTTTAATGAGCATCCGCTACTAAAACCGGTTGAAGAGCTGGGATCTTACGAAACCCTAGCTGATATCTTTAGCCACCTGGGCCATAACAACGCCTTGCAAGCCAAATTAGATGAGGACTTTTTGCATCTGCGTTCCAGCTCTATCGCCATAAGCTGGCTCAAACAAGCTGGCATTGCACCGGAGGATCTGGCGACTCTTGTTGACGGCAACAAAG
>Ga0194055_10001948_pt1 | contig 16595 bp, 15 predicted proteins | sample SepL449m_MetaG_FD_155482 | JGI IMG/M metagenome (GOLD analysis project Ga0194055, IMG submission 155482) | Anoxic zone freshwater microbial communities from boreal shield lake in IISD Experimental Lakes Area, Ontario, Canada - Sep2016-L442-9m | ecosystem: Environmental > Aquatic > Freshwater >... | reverse complement strand
AGCGACGGGGGATTAGCGAACCAGGGGACTTCCGCCAGTAGGCTGGCGGGTCCCAGAACCGAGTCTTGGCTCGTGACCAAGAAAAAAGGCCCACCTTACGGTGAGCCATTTTTCTTGGTAGCCCAAGTGCAATCGAATTGGAACCTTATCCTTGAGGAGTTGTCTCGCTGGTTGCAGCTAACCAGGGTAGCAACAGGTTCGGTTTACTCTAACGCAGTAGACTAGAACCTAGACTAACTCTTTCAAGATAATTGCAGTAATTTCCTCGGGTGATTTAGAAGCATCGATAATAACTGCGTTTGCTCGCTTGGCTTCTGCCTTTAGACGCTTATTCTCGCTGACAATCCACGCAAACTGTTCATCTGTTTTACCAAAATAGTTATCCTTGCGTGCTTCAACCCTCTGCTTAAGGGTGTCTTCATCTGTAGATAAAGCAAATATCTTATCGAAAAGAGGGAAGGCTTCGTGTTTGTTGTGTGCCTCTCCACAAACAAAGTTTGTTTGGTCTTTCCAATCAGCAAGCTGAGACTTAATTAGTGCAGTACGCCAAACCCAATCATTTTCTTCTTGCCAATGCTCAGGGCGTGGCCATGGCATATTCACACCTTCACCAGTATCTTTATTTCTGAAATAAGCAATGCTTTTACCTTTGTATTTATCGGTGTCCGCTTCAATAAAGTTATAGCCTTTTTCTCTCAATAGCTTGCCGACTGTCGACTTGCCTGAGCCCGAAGGCCCAATTATAAGAATATTCATGACTTAATCATATCAGACTAAATAAAAATGACCCCAGTAATGAGGTCATAGTGCTTATGCTTGGTAGCGGGGCCAGGAATACTAGGGTATAATCCGCCCGTTTGTCGCTTAAGCGACGGGGGATTAGCGAACCAGGGGACTTCCGCCAGTAGGCTGGCGGGTCCCAGAACCGAGTCTTGGCTCGTGACCAAAAGGGGCCAGGAATATTCCCTCAAGCCGGTTCGCCCACTTATTTTATTTGGTAGGGCGAATCGGTTTCAGGATATAATTCGCACGATGCGAATTATCGAACCTTTTTGGCTCGAATCTTGGCCCCGCTAACAGGTGTAATTAAAAACCATCCCCGATGGGATGGTTTTTTTAATTTCACTTGGTAGCGGGGCCAGGACTCGAACCTGGGACCTCGTGGTTATGAGCCACGCGAGCTGCCGCTGCTCCACCCCGCGCTGTTGCCGTTTGTGACGACATTTATCTAAAAGTACAGGGGGAATTGTACCTTAACAGGGGGGAATTGTCAATCCTATACCGCAAATTATACTTCTCTCCCCTAGACTGGCTTAACTAAAAACGCTCCAGATTAATATTTAAGATGCAGCTTAAAAGCACTCTAGTAATTATTGACGAATTGGTGTATTTTTAGTATATTATGCCTTTTTCACATAAAGCTAAGCTAGAGATGAGATCTAGACGCCTCTACATATTGATGGCATGCATTATTTCTTTTGCAATAATAAGTATTGTTTCTGTACGTAACTCTCATATTTTTTCTAAAAAACCCGTCAGGCTAGACCAAGCTCAAGGCTCTTCACTAATCACAAAAACTACTTCCAACACAACAGAACCACTAGTAACTACAGAAAGCAATGAAAGCCAACAAACGGCCACAACAGAACCAGTAAAGACATTATCTCCACAAGCCCTTATAACAAAACCGAGCATTAACATAGAAAAGTGCAACGAAATTAAAGCCAATGTCAGCTCAATGAACGCCACCCTAAATTTAGATATTCAACAAATACAAAGTCAATTACAAATCCTAAGTGCTCAACATGATGTGCCTGGAATAACTGCGACACAAACTCAAATAGACGCTTTGAATAATAAAATAAGCCAAGACATGTTACAAATTGCCAATACATCAAGCGCTGGAATGCAACAGCTTAACGAATACCATTGTAGATAGTAAAACTAACGCATCATTATATTATTACGAATTAGTCAAAGACGTGTCACCAGCTTGAGTAAACCAGAGTTTATTAGTCAATTAGTTTGATATAGTTAAGTTAATGAATGTCAAAATCGTGGTGAAAACCATAGTTCAGAATTATGATTCCAGAATACTAGTTCTCAGACGAAGTCTGACAGATTCTTATATGCCAGGAGAGTGGGATTTGCCAGGTGGTAGCGTCGAGCAAGACGAAGACCCTCTATTAGCAGCAATGCGCGAATTAAAAGAAGAATCGGGCATTGAAATCACAGAACTATCACCGATCTATGTTTGTTCCGCTCGTCATAATAGATTCGCAATAACAATAGTTTTCAAAGCTCAATATGAAGGCGAAGCTATAACAATAAGCGAAGAACACGACGCCTATGAATGGCTTAGTCTTGAAGAATTTAACCAATTAGATACACCTGAAAAGTATAAAATTGCCATAAAATATATTTAACTTCTACTAAATTATAGACTACGCCGACCTTCAAGGACTCTTCTCTGTTTGGCGATGCAAAAAGAAGTTGATCCAGGCTTGGAAATTCTTTTGATAAGTCGGCTTATCCCCTACTCGCAAAACAACTTTTGGCTTTGCTACTTTTGCGGTATTCACCACATTCGCTTTAGCGACTTTTTCTGGTATCAAATATACCTTTTCTCCTGGTGCTGCCAAGCCGAATTGTCGCCTCGCCGATAATTCCAAAAATTCATCAGTATTGTAGTACTCGTTCTTTAGTTTTAGATTATCGTTCTCTAATTTACTGACTTCGTTTTGCTGCTCTAGCCTGGCAATTTGTTTCTGAAATTCATAATTTGACTGTATGGCCTTCAACCCATTCCAACTAACTATCAACGCAATGACGCCAAAAGCAATCAGACTAAGACTACTCGTGTCTGTAAATATTCGCCAGTAACCTTTTTTGTGCCAACTTTTTAGTTTTTGAAACATTACTTAACCATTATATACGACTTGGCTACTAACTACAGTCTACTATTATCAAGCCAATAACAGGATTGATGCTCTTTTGTAACGATTGCCAAACTAATATCGTAAATATCTGTACAATATTGTGGTTTATTTTTTTTAAAATTCTGCTATTCTATACTCTTAATATATAGGGTGAATAGCAAGGCAAATGGTGGTAAGCTTCTTTTAAAACAGGAGAGTTTATATGTCGAGAAAAAACGAGCGAGAACTTCAAGGTTCACAAACTATCGATTTTCTAAGTGAGCTTGGAGATAGTAATTATGACTACGGGTTCGACGAACCTCAAGCTGACGTAATACCACTTGAAGGGCGAGCAGGAAGCCTGCACGCTAGACTATTCGAAAAAGAAGTATGGATGAAGGACGCCAACTGTCGAGGCACAAAAACAAGCCTATTTTACCCAGAAAGAGGCGAAAGTAGTAAACAGGCCAAAAACGTCTGCGAAGAATGCGTAGTCACAATTGAATGCAGCGAGTACTCTTTCTATGAAAAATTCGGCACATGGGCCGGACGATCAGAACAAGAAAGAAGAAGTCTTCGCAAAGAATCAAAAAACACAGACGAATCAACTTCTCAAGAAATCTACTAATCTGTTATTATAGGTAGGTGCAAATGAGGTCTTTGAAGGGGGTATAGCTCAGTGGTTAGAGCAGTCGGCTCATAACTGATTGGTCCTTGGTTCAAATCCAAGTACCCCCACCAAAGGTTTCCTTTATACAGAGTCGAATAATTATCACTATTTCAACATGCTTAAATCTACTTGACGAATAAGCAACTTAGTTATAAAATTATATCAATGTATTTCGAGGTAGAGGGGTCTCTATTTCGGAATAATTTTTATTTTATAGAGTGGTGCAATAAGGAGCTGTTTATGGAAGAGATTAACCTGTACGATTTAATGAAGCATTACGTAAAGTTTTGGGCGCTTATAGTCGACCTTACTATAGTGGGTTTAGTCGCAGGACTCATCTACAACAGCTATATTCAGAAGCCTATATACAAGAGCACTTCTACTCTTATCCTTATCGACGGCTCTGTTCCTAACGTTGCCAGTAAGGCGACAACAATCAAGAATTATCAAGAGCTAATTAAGTCGCGGCGAGTATTAGAACCTGTCATTAAAGACCTTAAACTAAGTCAAAATTATAAGCAGCTAGCAGCTAGCACCAAAACCAACAACTATAAAGATACAGAAGTGTTGACGATTTCTGTGTCAACTTCAAATGCTAAAACTAGCAAGGATGTAGTTGATGCTACTATCAACTCTTTCAAATCAGAAATTAAGCAGCTTTACGGTCAGGACAATACTAAGCTTGTCGACATCGCCAACACTCCAGACCAACCCGATAACGTTCACAAGATCACGCAAGTGATCATCGCCACTATGGCTGGGTTCATCGCTTCAATAGTCGTAGTATTCTTTATTTATGACTTCAGGTTAAGTGGTGTCAAACGAAATAAAAAACCAACCAAAAAATCTGTTCGCAAATCGGTTAAAACGACCACTAAAGTCACACCTAAAAAGAAACCAAAAACTAGCAAAAATAAGATTAAGAGCCTAAAGAAGAAGTAGTGGTCGCGCTATGTACCAACCCTACATAAAACGTACTTTTGATACTTCAGTCTCGTTTATAGTGCTTATATTTGCGCTACCAGTGGGAATAATACTGGCTGTGTTTATTAAAATTGACAGCAAGGGCCCGTCAATATTCAAACAAAAACGCACAGGACTAAACGGTACCGAATTTAAAATGTATAAGTTTAGAACCATGGCAATTGACAACGATATTAAAGATGCAGACAATACTAACCTCCTAACAACTGTAGGCAAAATAATCAGAGCGTTGTCGTTAGATGAAATACCGCAACTTATAAACATTATTAAAGGCGATATGTCTTTAATAGGGCCTCGTCCTTGGGTGCCAGAATATTACCAAAATATGACAACACATCAGCGAAAGCGTGTTAGCGTGCGCCCTGGTATAACTGGGCTCGCACAAGCCAGAGGTCGCAATAATCTAAATGTATTCGAAAAAATAAACTACGACTTGCAATATGTAGACAATGTAACATTAGTAAACGACGTTAAAATTATAATACTTACCGTACTGGCATTGTTTGAAAAAACAGGAGCAGCCATAGAAAAAAGTGCAATACATCAAGAAATACAGTCATTGATGTCACATGCACAAAACACTGCAAAACCAGCACTTAACCAGCAACCAGCTTTTTATAGCAAACTAGAGAATGTATCCGCAACGGACAGAATTAGCAGAAGAAAAAATACAGAAGATACTAAGCCAAGTACTCGAGTCAAAAGCACTGAAAAGCCTACGCCCGACGAACAATACGAAAACATGAGTTTGGCGCTATGAAATATTCAGCTCCGAAAGATTCGCAGAACAATGGAAAATACACCGTACTAATGAGTGTATACGCAAAAGAAAATCCCGACTACCTAATCCAAAGTATCGTGAGTATGCTGTCTCAAACCGTAAAGCCTGATGAAATCTTAATACTAAAAGATGGGCTCCTTACAGACGAATTAGATAATGTACTTAATGAATTACAATCTAGTAACCTTGATACGGTCAAAATAGTTAGCTTTAAAGATAATAGAGGGCTCGGAAAAGTTCTTGCAGAAGGAGTCATGCTGTCTAAGAATAATTTAATTGCACGCATGGATTCAGATGATATTGCTAACACAAATCGTTGCGAGTTACAGCTAAATGAATTCTTAAGAGATCCCACCCTGGATATAGTAGGCAGCAATGTTACTGAATTTACTGATAGCGTGGCTAATGTTATATCGACGCGGAAAATGCCTGAAACACATGAAGAAATTTTAGCATTTTCATATAGACGTAATCCTTTTGCACACCCTAGCGTAATGATTAAAAAGGATGCTACTTTAGCGGCTGGTAATTATCGAAGCTTTAAGTTTTGTGAAGATTATGACTTATGGGTGCGCATGATACTCAATGGCGCAAAATGTTATAACGTACAGAAAAGCTTAGTAAGTATGCGAATTAGTCCCGATTTTTACAAAAGAAGAGGTGGCGCAAATTACGTTAAATCGATTGTAAAATTCAAAAAAGAACTACATGATATTGGTTACTTTAATAAAAAAGATTTTACATTATCGGCGGGTAGTACTGTGCTAGTTGGACTAGTTCCCAATTTTATTCGTAGCAAACTTTATACGCATATGTTACGAAAACAAATGCTAGAAGATGATAATGAAAATATTACGAAAGAGGCTGTGCTAGATCAGGATAGCACCGTTTCGGTAATAATACCTGTTTATAATGCCGAAATATATTTACATGAAACAATTTTATCATTACAGAATCAAACATTTTCAAACTGGGAGGCCATATTCGTTGATGACTGCTCGACAGATAATAGTGTGGAGTTGATTAAAAATTATGCTAAAACCGATACTCGCATAAAATTACTAAAAAACAAAGTTAACTCTTACGCTGCACTCACCCGTAATAAAGGCATTACTGCAGCAACGAGCCGATACATTGCATTTTTAGATGCAGATGACTTATGGGAACCAACAAAGCTAGACAGACAAATCACATTTATGAACCGAGCAAACTGCGCCTTCTCGTTTACTGGCTATGAGTATGCTGATAAAAACGGCAAACCAAATGGTAAAAAAGTAAGGGTGCCCAAAACAATCACATATAAGCAGGCTCTGAAAAACACAACTATCTGGACGTCTACAGTAATGCTAGATATGCATAAACTAACAAAAGAAGAAATATACATGCCGAACATAAGGCGTGGGCAAGACACGGCTACATGGTGGAAAATTTTAAAAAAGATTGACTATGCATATGGTCTGGACTCAGTACTTTCATATTATCGACGCACAAATGACTCACTATCTGCGAATAAATTAACAGCTTTAAAAAGAACATGGTTAATATATAGAGATGTAGAAAACCTTGGCATTATAGAAAGTACTTATAGTTTTATGTGGTACGTGCATAGAGCAGTACAGCGGAGAATATGACATGAATAAAACAATAAAAAAATACGGCAAAAATTGTATGGCTGCGATATCCAAATCATCACCAGTTGTAGGTGCATACCTTCTATATATATTAAGAACGCATAGAATACCTAATCTAAAAAACCCAAAAAACTTTAACGAAAAAATGACATATTTGAAGCTAAATGACTATGCGACAAACGATATGGTAGTGAAATGTGCTGATAAATATCTCGTCAGAAACTACGTAAAGGAAAAAGGCTATGAACAAATTTTAAATACATTATACGGCGTCTATGATAATGCTGATCAAATAAATTTTAATAAATTACCAGAGAAATTTGCATTAAAATGTACGCACGGCTGTAAGTACAATATAATTTGCAACGACAAACTTACTTTTAATGCAAGTGAATCCAGAAAAAAACTGAATAGCTGGTTATCAGAAAAGTACGGCTACGCCACACAAGAAATTCATTACACAAAAATTAAACCTAAAATAATTGCCGAAAATAATCTTTGTGACGAAAATAATATGCTGCCAATAGACTACAAATTGTATTGTTTCGATGGCGAAGTGAAAGCTATTAAAGTATCAACTGATCGCGAATATAAACTTAAGCGAAACTTCTTTGACAAAGTATGGTCAGAGTTAGAATTTGGTAAAAAAAGGTATCGAAATAGCATCATACCGTCAAAGCCACGCCTACTAAACGATATGATTAAAATTGCAGAGGATCTTTCATTAGGCTTTCCTTTTGTTCGTGTTGATCTTTATGAAGTTAAGGACAAGATAATATTTGGAGAGTTAACTTTCACACCCGCTTGTTGCTGCTCTTCAGAACTATCAAGGTATGGCAACGATACGCTCGGGTCGTACTTAAACATTGCTATTAATAGCAGGGCTAAATAATGAATATTTTACATATAGGTGATATACGCAATCTACAGCAAAGCGGTGTGTGTTTTGTAGTGCCACAGCACTTAGAATCTCAATCAAATTTTGCTAATGTAGCGCTATTTAACCTAAACGGCTACGACCCTAGAACTGCTGACATGAACTATCCTTTGTATCGTAGCAGTGAATACAATACAAAAATAGGCAACCTACCCGCACCATACAATAATCCTGATTTAGTAGTTTTTCATGAAGTTTATAGGCCATCATTTGCTAGATTAAGTATGGAGTTAAATAAGCGTAAAATACCATATATCGTAGTTCCCCATTCTTCTCTTACTGATAATTCTCAAAATACAAAAAAGATCAAAAAAAAATTAGGAAATTTCTTATTGTTCAGTAGATTCATAAAAAACGCAGCTGCCATACATTATTTATCTGACTTCGAAAAGAAAAGTTCGTCAAAATGGAAAACCAAGTCGTTTATATTTAGCAATGGAATGGTATTGCCAAAAGTTAAAAAAGAATCATTTAGCAAACAAGGCCTTAAGTTGATTTATGTAGGGCGTCTTGATATTGGGCAAAAGGGCTTGGACACACTGCTACATTCGGCTAGTTTAATTACAAATCAAATGATTAAAAATAAAATTGAGATTACTATAGCAGGCACAGATCATGAAAATAATAAGCTTGAATTAAAGAATCTAATAAAAAAATATAACCTCAAGAAAGTTGTGCATTTAAAAAATGCAGTATTTGGTGATCAGAAAATCAACTTACTGTTAGAACAAGATTGCTTTATACAACTATCTCGAAGTGAAGGCCAGCCGATGGGCATGCTAGAAGCTATGGGTCTAGGTCTACCGCCCATTGCTACTGAAGGAACGTCATTAAAAGAAATTATATCAAAACACAATCTTGGTTTTGTCGTTGAAGACGATCCAAAAATAATTGCAGAAACAATATTAAGTATTTTTAATAATAAGAAACTATTACCACAGTATTCACACAATTCACGAAACTATATTAGCAAGTATCACAACTGGGATTATATAGGACGAACTACCGTTGAATATTATTCTAAATACACCAAGAAGACATACTGATGACTATTTACATAATTATTTCAATACCGATACTATTCGTTAGAATTAGCCGGCAAAAAATATTTTTCGACGGAGCGTGCTAATAATGTATCTTTACGAAAGACTCTTTGGCGTGTTTGTTTATACGTTCACCCTACTATCCTTCTGCTACTTAATATATAGGTCAAAGTCTATTTATACTAAAGTGCTGATGCGCTTCTATTTACTCTTTATAAGTATTATAGCGTTTTTGTATGTTCCCGCGGTAGAAGCTGATCTATACCGGCTAATAGGATACATGAATAATTACGCTTCGTTATCTAATGAAGCTTTCCGATCTGCACTTTTAAATTCATCATCATCGAACACACCTGTTTCTATGATTTACTTCAGGGTAATCGGCTCCACGGGCATAACGGGCCTTTTGTCAGGCATCACTACACTTATTGTATTTAGCAATATTCTATACATTATCTATGATTATTCTAAAAGATTGAGATATTCAAATAGAGTAGCTGCTTTAACGTTATTTACAATAATGTCAACTGGCTTCTACATGTCCACAGTTTCAGGTATTAGAAATGCACTTGCATTTTCTATTACAGCAAGATGTATTTACGATGAAGAATGCAACGGTAAAAAACCACTCAAAAATACAGTATGGTATCTACTGGCATGTTTAATACATCCTGCTGCCATTGCGGTGTTATTGATAAGAATAATCGCCCTAACTCTAGTTAAATACAGTAAAAGAAGAATACGATCCTTACTTTCTACGCTTGTCTATATTATTTTTGCTGCATTAACCTTAGTATATCTAGGCGCAACAGTATATCTTAAAGAAGCACTTAATAAATTTACGTCATACGCAGCAGGAGTGGGCTATACATACTTTTGGGACAATATTATTACTGTACTTATAATACTTCTAATATTCATTAATTATTATTTATATTCAAAAATACAAAGAAATAGTACATTTACACAATCAAATAATTTAATCAGACTATCACATTTACTATCTTTTATAAGTATATTATTTTGCTTTGAAATTTCAATATTTATGCGTTTTACTCAACTAAATCTCATTATTATGCTACCTATAATAATGAGCAACATGTCTCATTATTTTAATTTATCAGTAAAGACGATAGCTTATATTAATACTGCCAAAATTGCGCTTTATATTACACTAACTATATTTTTAATTTCAATAAGTAGGGGCGCGCTGAGCTCGCTTAAATTTTTTATTATAGGATAGGCAATGCATAGACAATCAAACAAACCACTCGTAACAGTAATCATACCTGCATATAACGCTAAAAAGTACCTGAAAGAATGCTTAGACTCCGTATTGCGTCAAACATACAGCAATCTACAGATACTTTTAATTAATGACGGCTCAACTGACACTACGCTTTCAATATTTAAAGAATATAAAATGAATGACACGAGAATAGAAATATTGACACAAAATAATGGTGGTGTTTCTTCTTCAAGAAATTTGGGTGTCGCCAACGCAAAGGGAGAATATGTAACCTTTGTCGACTCTGATGACTGGCTAGAGTATGACGCAATAGAAAATATGGTTAATGTAATTGTACCTGAAGATAGTGATTGCGTGAGAACAAATTATTATTCTAATAATAAAATTACCAAAACACACCTGACACCAGGGCAATATCATAGATCAGATATGCTAAAACTTCTACAGGTCTTTCTGTCTGGCAAAGAACAATGCTATGCATGGCTGCTTATGATAAAAATAGAGAAGATTGCTAAGATTATGCCTTTTAATGAGGATGTACACTTCTTAGAAGACAAAATATTTTACACTGTGATGTTAACGAATCTGGATAGTATATCAATATCTGAAGTAGGCACTTATCATTATCGCATGAATGCTAATAGCGCAACTAAGTCTGCATTGAACTATTATAAGAATATTGATTATACCGTTAAAGCATATCTAAGCATATTAAGCATATTAAAATATAATAATTTAAATTTGGAAGATGCCGCTCGCTATTCACATGCACACATTATAAACGGATATTTGTATTTAATTTACAAGAATTACGGCCCTGAAACTTTACTGAAGGATATTAGTGCATTAACAAGCAACAATGATTTTTTATCCATTATTAGTGATTTGCCTTTGAGATATATAAATGTTAAATATTTATATACAAAAATTATATGTGATTCAATTGTAAATAAAAATAATCGTATATTACTAGCAACATACAAAGCCAGAAGTTTCATCGTTAAAATTACATCTCTGAGGTTAAGGTAATGCGTACTAAGAATTCTTTAAGAAATATTCAATTTTCCCTTATGTTGGGCATATTAACCATATGTATTGGGTTTATGGCCCAAAAAGTATTTATTAATACATTAGGTACAGAATACTTAGGTATTAATGGACTGTTCACGAGTATCGTATCTACGCTTGCGATTGTAGAACTTGGGCTTGGTTCGGCAATATACTACCAGCTCTATAAGCCCATTTCGGACAACGATAATGCTAAGGTTCAATCCATTATTAACTTTTATAAGAAAGGCTATAGGCTCATTGCCTTAGCGGTTTTTTCTCTGGGTATATTAGTTTTACCTTTGGTTAGCCCACTAGTAGGTGAAATTAAAATAAGTGAAAGTACGCATATAATCTATATTCTTTTTCTTCTAGAAGTTGTTTGCTCGTACCTACTTACATACAAGCGAGCAGTACTCTACGCAGACCAGAACAACCACATAATAAGTACCGTACACCTCGGCTATCTTATTGCTTTAAATGCTTTGCAAATAGCTACATTAATATTAACTGGCAACTTCTACCTGTACTTAATACTTAAAATTGTAATGAGATTGGCGGAGAATGTGGTTCTAAATCTCATAACGAATAAAAAGTATCCGTATTTAAAAGAAAAAGAAGTTTTAGCGCTAGACCCAGCTACAAAGTCAGATATATATAAAAAAGTTAGAGGACTTTCGTACCACAAAGTTTCAACTTATATTGTGCTTGGTACTGATAGTATTATAATATCTGCGTTCTTCGGTATCGCGACGGTTGGGCTTTATAGCAACTACCTATTAGTAACAACCGCTATCGTAATGTTAATCAACCAAGCATTCACCGCAATTACCGCTAGTGTGGGCAACCTACTAGTAAGCGTTAAGCATGGTAAATCATTTGAAGTATACAAAAAGATCCGATTTGGTAATTTCTGGCTTGCTTGCTTTGCTACTACATCACTACTAGTTATGATGAATAGCTTCATGACGCTGTGGATAGGTTCGCAATATTTACTACCAATCGGAGTTCTCGTAGCGATAAGCTTGAACTTGTATTTAACTCTTATTAGGTCGTCTGTAAATAGTTTTAAGGAGGCTGGCGGTATATACCATGAAGACAGGTTTGTGCCTATCGTAGAGTCAATCGCTAACTTAGCGTTCTCTATTTTCTTATTACGCCACATCGGCCTAGCCGGCGTATTCCTGGGCACAGCATGTAGCACGCTCATACTACATTTATTTAGTTACCCTAAATATGTTTACAAGCCGTTGTTCAAACAAGATGTAAAAAAATATTATCGACAATTCCTAGGCTATTTTCTGATTGTCGTTCTAGTATCTACGACTACTTTTGTAGTGTCTAGATCAGTTTATCTTGATAATAATTTTGCTAAGTTCTTATTTAATATTATATCGTGTTTAACTATTCCAAATATCTTAATGTATATTATTTTTAGGAACAGCCCAGAATTTAAATATTATTGCAGACTAATCATTAGCTATAAAACGGCTATTTTTAAGAAGATTACGAGATGAAAATAGCGTTTGCAATAATAGCATACAAAGATATTGATTTATTGAACTACTTGATAAAACAAATACTAACAAACGATAATTGTTATGTTTTTATACATATTGATCTTAAGTCTAGTATTAATTTAAATAGTCTACACAGCGATCCTAGAGTAACTATAATATCTGCCCGGAAAAGCGTAGAATGGGGCGATTTTTCAACTGTAGAGGCGACAAATTCTATTTTTAAAGAGATTACTGAATATAAATTAAAATTTGATTATGTAAGTCTTTTAAGTGGTCAAGATCTACTTCTAAAATCACCCACTGCGATAATTGATTACTTAGAAATGAATAAGAATTTTGATTTATACATGGATGTTTCAAGATTGCCCGTAGAAGGCTGGACTAGCGGCGGAGGTTACGAGCGTATTCTACTGTATTACCCAAAAATATTCAGAAAAAGATACAAAAAGAATCATCCCATACATACGCTTAGGGCAGTCTATAGCCGGCTTCTACCTTTTAAAATATTACCAACCAAAAAGTTACCTAAAAATATTGAATTCTGGGGTGGATCCGCCTGGTTTACGGTAGGCACTAATTTATTACATAAATCAATGCAATATATTTATGACAATCCTTGGTATGATGACTTTTTTAAAGATAGCCTAATTTCTGATGAAATGTATTTTGCAACTCTTTATATGAACCTGGCAAATAGAAAAAAAGTAATAAGCAACAATAATTTTGTCTATATTGACTGGAATAATCCAAATAAAAGCGAGAACGCATCGCCAAAAACTTTAGAAATTAGTGATAAAGCCAACATAGAAGCTTCGGATAAGTTTTTTGCCAGAAAGTTTAGCACCGACAAAGACAATGAAATAATTAAATATTTTTACCAAAAAGTAATTAAACAGATTAAAAATTAATATATTGCTAAGTTTTTCACTTAGACATATCAAAAGATTAACATACTATAACACCCAGTTATATAATATACAAAAATATCGTATTACTAGTGTATAATATATAAGAGCGTTCAAAATAATGAAATTCATAATTGATATATCGTCACACAACACTCGATGAAATTGCGGACCAATTCATAAAAGTATCCGGCAAGATAAATGGCGGCCCAAGTTCAAACTTTACTAACTAAGTCAGAGGCAAGATTACTATGGCACAACAAAATAGATCAAAAACAGTAAAGCCTAAAAATAAGGTTATTAAAGCTACCTCAAAAGTTACTAAGCCGCCTACCAAGACAAAGAAAACCACACCGTCGATCAAGACTATAAAGTCTAAGAGGCCAGGAGCAGTCAAAAAATCAGTAACGTCAAAAAGCATCAAATCAATCAAAGTAAACAAAAACATTAAAGTGCCTAAAAAATCTGTCATCAAAATAAAAGTAGCTGCTGCCGCACAAAAGCCAACACATAAATCGTTTAACCGTAAATGGATTGGCCGTATTGTGAGTACGGCTATTGTCGCAAGTTACGCATTAGCGATAATATATGCACTTCGTACGAACCTAGCTCCAAGCAAATATATGGTATCGGCTATTCTTGTTAGTGGACTAGTTGAGGTAGCCGTTGTAGCGGCAAATATTCGTAGTCAGTGGAAATCTGTCATCAAATCGATAGCCCTTATAATGCTTAGTCTCGTAATATTAATCGCAAATAGCTATGCCTACTTTGTTAGCGCTAGCACATACAACTTTTTTAACAGCATACAAAGCGAAAGCTACACTATTGAGTCATACAGTATTATTGCCAATAATAATTCTGCAGTCGGCTTAAAGTTATCCAATAAAATAATCGGCTACATACAAGATGACGCCAATAATGATGCCGTACTCCAGGTAGTAAAGACTAAAACTTCTGCAGCTCCAAAATCATACGGCGAACTTGCTAGTTTGTGTGACGCTGTTGACGCCAAAAATGCTGATACTGCCGTTTTACGAAATTCGTACTTAACAATTCTCAAAGAAAACTACCCTAGCTTTTATCAAAATATTAAAGTGCTTGATACTTTTAGCATCAGAGTCAAAGCGCGTGCTGCCATAAAAGTAGACATCACTAAACCTTTTGTTGTCTACATTAGCGGCATAGATACATACGGCGACATTGATACAGTCTCGCGAAGTGACGTAAATATTCTGGCAGTTGTTGACCCTCGTACTAATAAAATATTGTTAGTAAATACACCACGGGACTACTACGTGCAACTACATGGCACAACTGGCACAAGAGACAAATTAACACACGCCGGTATCTATGGTGTCGATATGTCCAAAGATACAATGCAGGATTTATATGGGATAGATATTAGCTATTACGTTCGGATTAACTTCACTTCTCTACTAAACATTATTGATGCTATCGGCGGGGTTAATGTTAATTCGGATAATGATTTTACAGTTTGGAAGTATCACTTCGTACAAGGTTATAATCAACTTAATGCAGATCAAGCATTAGTATTTTCGCGCGAACGACATTCATTTACCGACGGTGACCGCACTCGAGGCAAAAACCAAGAGCGTGTCATCCAAGCCATTATCGATAAAATGAGTCAGCCAGCAACACTAGCTCGCTTCCCGAAAATTATTAAATCATTAGAGGGCAGCTTCCAGACAAATGCTAGTCACGACGTAATAACGGCGCTACTAAAACAACAAATGAACACACTAGGGGCGTGGACAACTGAGTCTATTAGTGTAGACGGCGTAGGCAGTCAAGACGCCACATACAGCATGGGATCCCAGCTACTCTACGTAATGGAACCAAACATTGCATCTGTTAATTTGGCTAAAGATAAAATTCAGTCGTACTTAAAATAATACTAATAGCTATCGTACTGACAAACTAGAGAAGTGCTAATAATTGGTCGGCGCTAGTGCAGACCATCAACTTTTCACGTAGTTCTTTAGCACCATCAAAACCGTTGATGTATATTTTGCAGAATTTGTTGAGAGTTATAAGCTTGCGCTCATTATTTTTCCAGGTCTTAGCGAACAACTCCACATGCTTGCGATATAGAGCGATCTTCACCTCTTTTGACATTGTGTCCCAAGGCGACACACCTGATTCATTATGAGCAAAAACAAAAGGGTCGTGGAATATACCACGGCCAACCATTACGCCATCTAAATTATGCTGCATAGCAAGAGCTTCGCCCTGACTACGCGACAAAACATCGCCATTACCAACAATTAAAGTAGTAGGGGAGATCTTATCCCTTAGCTGCCTGACCTGCCCAATAATTTCCCAGTCAGCTGGAACTTTACTCATTTGTTTTCTAGTGCGACCATGAATAGTTAACATGTTAAGCTTTTGATTAAGTAATAGTTCGTGCCATGTTAAGTCCACACTATTAAAGCCAACGCGAGTTTTTACGCTAAGGGGAAGGGGAGAGAATTTAGTTTTGTTGTCTCCCCCGCTCTTTTGATCATTCTTGATCTTAGCCCCGTCTACAAGTCCACGCTGACAAGCTTTAATAATTTCAATTGCCAAGTCCCTGTTCTCTGGCAAAATAAAGGCCGAACAAACTCCACTTCTGACTACATTCTTCTCTGGACAACCAAAGTTTAAATCCATACCATCAAACCCAAGCTCAGTAATAAGCAAGGCTGTTTTATAAAAGTTCTCTGGATTCTTTCCCCATACCTGTGCAATAAGTGGACGCTCTTTTTCTGTAAATCTAAGTTTGGGCATTAGCTTTTCCCTGCCCGCACTCTGCAATCCATCAACATTCACAAATTCTGTGAAATACACATCGGCTGGAGCGCAATCAGATATAATCTGACGAAAAACAGTGTCCGTAACGTCATCCATAGG
>Ga0194055_10001947_pt1 | contig 16596 bp, 6 predicted proteins | sample SepL449m_MetaG_FD_155482 | JGI IMG/M metagenome (GOLD analysis project Ga0194055, IMG submission 155482) | Anoxic zone freshwater microbial communities from boreal shield lake in IISD Experimental Lakes Area, Ontario, Canada - Sep2016-L442-9m | ecosystem: Environmental > Aquatic > Freshwater >... | reverse complement strand
ATTTAACAAGATCAATACGGCCTGACCGCAACCAAGTTTTCATTTGTTTTTCGTGCGTTTTAAAACTACAAAGCGCAGTTACCGCACTTAAGGGATGGTCCCGATTATTCAAAAACTTCGAAAATGCATTGCTATGATTTGGACCAACCAATCCAGATAAACACCCAAGAACAACAGCGTCATTATCAAGAAGTATTTCTGGGTTAGCATTGAGCAAATTACTTAAATAAACCCAAGCCCTTGGATTTCCAAGTCCGGTAAAAATGTCAGGATTTATTTCACAGAATGCAATAACTTTAGGATGTATGCCGTTATTTTTTGCCCATGAAATCCATTCGGTCCTACTTGGGTTCAGATGGATTTTTAAAAATCGAGCTTCTAGGGCTGGGTCTAACTCCGAAACAAAATATTCAGAATCATCGCCCGCTGGGTTACAGCAAGCAATGGGAAGCCAACCTTTAGGCAAGCTGTATTCACCAACTTTTCGTGATGTTAAAAGATTTAATGTTGGGGCCTGTACATGTCGGGGCGCCCTGTTGAGCTCTTCAAAAACAAAAATACCTTTTCCCGAAGTCGGAAAAATGGAAGGGGGCACCCATCTGGTACGGTTCGAGGCCGTATCGATAATTGGAAGCCCCAGAATATCGCAGGCCTCCATGCAAGAAAGGTCTACGCTAATAAATTTGATGCCTAACGATTCAGCAACCTGGCTAGTCGCTTCACTTTTGCCCACTCCAGTTGCGCCATAAAGTAAAACAGGAAGGTCAGCTTTATATGCTTTTTCGATAATATTTTTCGCCTGATTGATCGTATGTATCATTATCATCTCCTATAAAAACCGATGTTTAAAACTATTTGAGGTTTTTGGCCAAGAGGTCAAGTAATGGTTGGCTTTTTGAACTTTTGGGCATTAAGTTCAAATCAATAACCAAATGCTTTTTTCCTCCAATTACAATTTTGGTATTCGCAAGATCAAATAGTTTGACTAAGTGACTTAGCCTTTTAATTCGAATCATCAAAAAACTCCTTCTAAAAATAAAAATCAATTTCGACTTTATTAAAATACTGCTGAAGTATGGAGAAAAAGCCCCACCCTTAATTAATGGGCAAAATTAGTATTAAGCTTGAATTACCACTTAAGTTCTTCGTGGCAACTCGGGATAATTTTCAAACAAAACAGTTTTTGATGTTTATTTTTATGGAGGTTAGCTAATGAAAACCTTAATTGGCTTTTTAAAAGTGCTTTATTCGGCCTCGACCTTTAAGCCGTGAAAAACAAGGCCTTAGTATCAAAAAACGCAAACCGCTTAAAGCTTGAATTTGGAATTGGGCTTTTATTGGCTTCTCAGCACCTATCGCATTTCAAAACAAGTAACGAAAATTACCGAGAGCCCCTTCTTATCTGGCTCGTACACAAGGTGCCCCAACTTAGCGTTCAAGTCTTAGTCTGAATTGGATTAACAGATGTTGATCAATCTACTGTTGACCGAGTAAAAGGTTTACCAAACCATCATTGCCTTTACAAAACCTTTGATGTCCATGGTTTAATTATCTGCGCAACTCCATTCTTTGAAATGATAGATAAACAAAAACAATAAGTATAAAGAATTATTTTAGCCCCTTGGCATGCTGCAAAAACCTTGCTTTCTTTAAAAATGAACTTGTTTACAGCCTATAAGGCATCTGATTTTAATTCGAGATTTACTTGGGTAAACAAATTATTTAATGAAAAAAACATAATATTTAATTAGCTTGCAACAGATTCATTTTTAGCACTTTTATCGAAGCTCAGTAGCATTTGGTATGCTTTGGGTTTTAATCCATTTCTGTACTTCATCGAAAGATTCGTTGGATGCAGGCAACAGTACTAGCCGTTGTTTTGCACGAGAAGCAGCAACATACATGTCCTGTTTATTAAAGCCTGTAGCCCCAATTTTTGGGATATCAGTGATCATCACGCAGGTAGCTTCAAGTCCCTTGAAAGCCTTTATTGTAGAACCCCATATCAAATGACCACCAATCCATTTAATCAAATCGTCTTTCTCGCCTTTAATTTTATAATTTGCCACTTCATCAAGATAATTTAAAGTTGATGAAGGGTTTTCCTTTTTCCATGGAGAAATTACGGCTATTTGGGCGGGATTAAACCCTTCATTTAGCCAATCCTTGATAATCTTACTTGCGATTTTGGCACGATTAGAAGCATTTTCACACGGGCTTAGTAAATTAGGAATGGTTCCTTCTGGAGATTTTTCGAATGTTGCAATTGGATTATCGGTGAAATTCTCACAATACTTGGTTATTTTCACGGTATTTCTGCAGTTTTGCCACAAGCAGAAATCATCCATGTTTGCGGGGTATTCAATTTCTTCTGGTTTTACACCTAATTGTAGGTCCAAATATATGCTTTGTTCAGGGTCATAAAAAATATAAAAATGCCCTGTCTGGCTAGATTTCAATAAATCTTGAATTGGTAACCACCAATATGGTGCAAAATCTTGTCCTTCGTCTACTATTATTGAATTAAATTTGCAATTATCTCCAAGCTTGGAAATGGCTTCAAGTAATCCAATTACACAATCTTCAAGCCAGAAATTTGGGTCAGCAGTATTATAATTATTAATTATATTTGCATTCTTAGCATACTCAAAGAATAGACCATGAAATGTTGTCACCTTTACATTTTTAGGTAATTCATATGCCAAGTTTATCCACTCTGCCAAGAAGCGATTATAGCAAAGCAAAAGTACATCGTCGCCAATTGAGGCAAGAGCCTCTGCAGTCCAGACTGCAATCATTGTTTTTCCTGAACCTGCCTTACCTTTAATCTTTACCCTATTGCGCGCGAGCATATTTCTGAAAACTTCGTATTGGTCTCTAGTTAGATCTTCAAGGGCTTGGTTTTCTTGAATAACCAAAGGTTCAACTACATCTTGGTCAATACTTGGGAAAGTTAATGGCACAAATTTTGTATTCCCTAAGAGAATATTAAAAACTTTATCAAAAACTGATTTCTCTAAAAAAAGTCTGTTACGTTTGTAGCCAAAATCAAAAAAGGCTCTCTCTAATCGGGGATATAAGTCATTCATCGAATTGCAATCTATGAACACTTGCGGAGTTTGCGAAGCGGGTAAAGTACCTTGGACTACACCAAAGGGGTAAATTACAGCATGGCCATAATTCGCAGGAAAAACATCTTTATTGATCCCAAGTTTATTACAAATTATTTTAATTATTGAGTGCTTATTTTTTACAGCTTGCTCGAATGGGTTTTTTACTTCAGTCCTATTTTTATTTTTCCCAATTGCATACCAGACACCATCTATCGACTCAAAACTTCTACTCTGCTTGACTTCCAAAAATAGAATGCCTCTTTCGGGTGCCAAAATAATAAAGTCTGCCTCGCCATCAAAAGGGCGAAAACCACGACAACAGTACACATAGTGATAAAACACCACCCAGTCATCCGGGAGAGACTTCTTTAGGGCAACATAAACTTCTCGCTCACCTAAATCTTCAATTTCTTTTGGGTCAATATAGTCTTTAAACATTCTAGGCGGCATGATTTTTCGTCCTATATAACTAAGCGGCCAAGAATTCGTAATTTTTGATTTAGTTGAAGATCTTTGCGCGGTCTTAATCCGTCTTGGTTGTTTACAGGCGAAAACAACCAAGAATTTTGTAGTTGTGATAGTTTTCCAACCATCTCCTTTCCATCAATTTCAACTAAATATAATGATTGCCTATCAATATTATTTCCATCTACTTCACAAAAAATCGCCTTGCCCCCTACAGGCATACCCTTTGGCGGGATTGCCCTGAAAAATTGCCCATCTGCAAGCTGAGGCTCTTGGATAGCAGTTTGCCCACCGACTGGGTTAACTCTTTTCGGGAACCCATCTAAATGCATCTTGCACCAAGATGGGCGTAGAGACGCATTGAAGGAATCTACTAGAGTTACCCCCTCTGGAACATTTGCTAGCAAACCACCATTCATATCATATCTCCAAAAAGGATGAACTATTACTAATTCAGCACCATCGGTTAATTTCATCCCAGAGAGTCCACCAAAATCAACATCTTTAGAATCAGGCCAGTAAGGACGCAAGGATACCCTAGATTTTTCAGCAACCGTATTCCAATGTAGGTCAAGAGTCGATGCCCCAGCATCAAAATTAGAATCTTTAAAAACCTTGAGCAAATCAATCCCAAGGCTTCGATTTAAAAGGCCGTGGATATTACGATTTCGAAAACTCATGAGGCACTTATAACAAGCTGATTTACAATCACAATCCCTGATTTCTTTGGAAAATCCATCGCCATCAATAACTTGGTTTAAAAGACTTTCCCAAGATCTGCTAATGTATTCCACAAAACCCGATCCATTTGGGAGTTCATCTGCCAAGATCAAACGGCCCAATCTTGCTGGTAATGCTGGGTCTTCCCTTTCGAGGTGAAAACCACATATTTGAATTTCCTCTGGGTCAATGTCAAGATTGTAAGCCACAGTCCTAGTTATCAATGTGGCGGCTGAATAATATGCCGATCGCAATGCGGTCTTGAAGTTTGTACCTGGATTGGCTGGGTTGAGATCAATATTATTTGAAATTATTCTCGGTCTAATTTCTATTACATTTGTTGTTTTTGGTGCTATAACAGCAAATTTGGTTGCCCCATCCTCGGTGTCACCACAGTTCCTCCACACACTTCCATTTATATATCCACCATTATTAACTAGTGGTTGCCCGTGATAAAATGGAATACTACTTGCGTTTTCTCTTTTAAGATAATACCCCTTCCCCTTGTTGTCGCTAATCCTAAATATGCGTCCTTGAGTTGCTAGTTTTATTTGAGTGTTTCCTACTAATATATGTTTTTGTTCGAAGTCATGAATAGGTAACGATGCCAAGAAGGAATTCCCCGAACTTCCAGATTGATCACCCTCTGGACCGTCTTTTGGCTTACCGTTAGTTCGAAAACCTGCAGGCACTACTGCTTCTTGGATCACAATATCCACGGAACCGCAGTCAGGGCATTTGTTGATGGGTGAAAGACCAATAAAATTCAACTCGTCTTTAAGATCTTTTTCATCAAAGCTCATGCACTCCTTGCAATAAGCTTGCCATTTTCTGTATCGGATTGGATCATCAACGAGCCAATTTCTAGTTTTTTGGTCATATATTGGCTCAGCCATGAATCCATCAGGAATCCACGTTTGTTTGTCCTTGGTTCGTTCTGCACCCGGGGCAAACTCGGTGACAGCCATGTCGATATCACGGTCAATTACTTTTGGATCTGTTCCCCCGCTTGGAACCTTCAAATAAAGGTTTCTGACCCTAGTGGGCATCCCATAAATGGGGAGAACACCGCCTTCTGCCAATCGATGGGCCAAGTCTTTTTGTACAAATTCCGTACTTTCTACACAATCATTGACTTTTTTAATAATATGGTTTTCTACATAAATTTTATTAATAATACTATTACAATCAATTTGTGTTCCCCTTAATAGTGTCCTACAAATTTCTTCTACTTGGTCTTTATTATTACTAAACCATTGGCTCAAAAGTTCTAACCTATTTGTGTTAAGAAAGTTTTTTAATGTGCCGAATTCGCCGTGGGAATCAGGCGACTTATCATATTCAGCCCAAGTGACATTCATTTCAAGAAAAGCCCTCCTAAGGCATTCCTTGGCAACCATCCTAAGCGCAATTTGACTTTGATCATTGCCCATCGACAAAAATGGCTGAGGGGGGGTATCGGTTAGCATTCCTTCTGGACAGTAAAAATGGTGTCGATCATGATTTGTTCCCCTAGACAGGGTTAACGCAATTGCAAATCTTTGTCCTTTTCGTCCTGCTCGGCCAACCCTTTGTTGATAGTTAAACCTCTCTGGAGGCATATTGGCCATCATAACCCCCTCCAAGGCACCAATATCTACTCCGACTTCCATAGTGGTGGTGACACTAAGCAGGTCTATCTTGTCAATCACTGGAACTACAGCCCTTTCTGGGTCGTCAATAATTTCATCTTGTCCTAGAAAAAGGTCTCGAAAATGCCTTTGCCTTTGGGCTTGATCATCAGTTTGGCCTGTTAATTCCTCGCAGTGAAGGCGAATAGGCTGATTTTTAATAGCCTCGGAGGAATAATAGTGGCTTTCCCTTAGCTGCTTGGCAGTCTTTTGGCTTAGCACATTTGGAAGCTTCTTAAAACAACGGGTGCAAATTCCTGCTGATTTATGCCAATGAATCCTTTGGCAATAACCGCATATCGTTGGGTTGCTATTTTCAGAGACTACTTGTACATAAAGGGCTCTAAGTGCTACTTTGCCCCAGCCACCAGCATCTCCTTTATGACCATTTTGGACGAGGCATAATCTTACCTGTTCCCGGAGATTTAACCATGAAGGTAAATTAAAGCTAATGGCAACAGCTTTAAGGAAAGATACAACACAAATTATTGCCCTGCCAGCGTTTCCCCCACCAGATGGAGCATTGGCATCCCAATCAGTAGGTTCTCTGCCATCAAAAACAATTGGAATGGTTCTCCATGATTCACCTAAAATCCTTAAAATGGAGTTGCAACATTGCCAAAAGTCAGCCTCTGGCATTCCTTGCGGAGGGGTAAGAATTGAATTTGGATCAAGGCAAACATGGCCTATGCCATGTGATTCTAGATCATAAATAGTTTCCCCAAAAACCAAACGAAGCAATGATGCCCTTAGTTGTAATTTAAATTTTCCAACCGCACTAGGTTGGTTAGGGTCGCCATTTTCCCATCTGATTCTTGTGCCATTAGCGGACATGTAATTCAACCACCAATGCCAACGGGAATCTGAATCTGTAACCTTTTTCTCACTTTTTTTATTTGAAAAAGGGCACTCGCCAATCTCTGCCATTTTTTTAAGTAAAACGGAATCATTATTCTCAACTAGTTGGTTTAACGACACACAAGCTGAACCATTTGATTTTTCATATATTTCTTTAATTTTATCTTTTGCCGATTGCTGTTTTCGTAGTTCATTTGCAATATCAAACTTATCCATTTCGTCTGGTTTTTTTATAGTCCAACTTCGTAGGGATCTAGCATATTCAATCCCCGTAGTTTGATCAGTATGGCGACCACTAACAATCTCATTAAAAACTGTATTCATTATTTCAATATCTGTAGCATCCTTAGTTTTTTCAAAAAACTGGACCATTTCTTTTACATCTTTAGAAACAAACGTAAACTGGTCTATTATTAACAGGGGTTCCGAAGCATCAAAAAGTGACCTAAAGAAGAAAGTGCGCAGATTTTCCTGCCACATTTCCGCTTCCACACCATTTGCCAATAACGCAGCAGCTTCCCTACTATCGGAGAAAGCAACTAATTTTGGGTAGTCCAATGATCGATATAAATGCTTTGACAAAAGTTGCACTTGCTTGTTCAAACCAGTCCTAAAAGGCCTTATCGGGGACAGCCTTCCTAGCCGTTCTGAACGATCAGCACCGCACCTTGGACAAACATGAGGTAACGCAGGGTAATCATGGCCATCTGCTGGGTTATTTACTTGAAAAAAATAACCATGGATAAAATTATTATCATTATCTGGTTGATTGCTGCAAAGTCTAGCTGATTTTTTTTCAAGCCAAGCCTCATACCAATTAGCCTTGTCCCCATCTGCCGTCCAACCCCGCATTTCATTTTGCTCTAGCGAATTCCACCGTTTTTGCTCCCATCCATCTCGCGTTATCCCTAACAGGTCTATATCAGCCATACCACCGGGTTTTGGCCAAAAAACCCCAAAGCGTGAATATTTTTGGAAGTTAGTATATTCTACTGCAGACTCATAGGGTAAACGATCAACATCATGCTCCTGAGGAAGTAATTCTATTTCACTCGCATTAAATCCAGGCATCGGACTAGTGGCGACTGATTTATACCCAGCAAAGAAAAGAGTTCCACAATTATCACAGTAAAGATTCTCAAGAACTCGATTTCCATTTTCATCATCCAGACGCCCAAATTCAGTAAATAATTTTCCAACGGTTCGATTTTCGTCGGAATGGGCATCTTTAGCAGTTTGCAATTCCAACGAAGCCCAAATTCCATCAATATTTTTAGTCAGCCAATGAATTCTGAACCTTGGCAAACCGAGGTCCGACAATGAGGGGTCTGAAAGCGCTGCTAAAAGCGACTGTTGCCCAACCTGACTTATCTTTTCATTTCCTGAAAGGTTTTTAAAAAACTGCTTTAGTTTCACCGCCCTTGGCTTTTGGTTTGAATCGGTTGTACATGCCGACCTTAATTTTTGAGAAACACTATCAATATTTTTAATTTTTGATGCAAGATTTGAAAGTGAAACATCATTTTTCGGGTCGCAGGTGTTACAGTCTTCAATGAAGGTACTCGAAAGCACAGGTTTTGTTTGCTCATTAACCCCTATTGGTTTCCCACTAATAACTTCAAACTTGTTAAACTCGCCTGTTTCCAAACCAAAAAACTGACATAAAAACTCCTTTGATTGCTCGCTGCTTTTCTCAAGGGAAGCACTCGAAGCAAGGATTTTTAATTGGGGACTATTAGGAGTCAAACCCAAACGATTAATCAAAAGACGAATTAAATACGAAACTTCTGTACCTGAAGTGCCACGATATAAATGAAGTTCATCCACAATCAAATGAAAATGGCGAGTTGGCTTATTTCGGTCAATTTGGAGCGCAGGGTCAGATTCGAGCCAAGCCTTTGTTTTTTCGAAAATATTTTCGTCAGCTTGATCCCTTGCTAAACTGCTATCTTCATGCCTCATCAACATAATTGAAAGCATGCTAAAATTTGTAATCAGAATATCCGGAGAGCGCCTTTGGATTTCCCATCGATGGATCATTTCTGCTGCGGCATCATCAACTCTAGGGAAAAAAGTTATTAAATTTTCAATTTCTTTAATCTTAAGTTGGTCTTGATTACGCCTTGCAACATCAAGCTGCTGTTTTAAGCTAATAAAAGTGTCTTCAATGTCGCTTAAACATCCCCGGAGTTTGTCTCGCTTTCCAGTATTCGCTAGACCATTTGGTTTAAAAGGGTGGCCAGCAATGGGGGTTTCACCATTATATCTGGCAAAAGTTATCTTGTTACCTTTCCAAAAGTCTTGAGCAGAATTATATGCTTTATGAACTTGATCTGAATCAAGGGCGGATCGAAGCCTACTTAATTGATCCTCAACTAATGCGTTCATTGGATAAATAATCATCGCACGAACTGCGGGAGACCTAGCCTCGCCCCAAGTGTCAACTCGCTTATCATAATCCCATCCCGGAATTATTTTTTTCCCATTTCTATCAGTTTGCCCCCAGCATCTTTGTAAGCCTTTATTTTGAACACGTTCCCAAGTTCCTGCTTCCTTGATAATAGAAGCAAAAAGTGGTAGCAGAAATGATTCAGTTTTACCCGAACCAGTTCCGGTTGTAATTACGCAATGCTTTCCACTCAAGGATTTCCTTAGCATTTCTTTTTGGTGATCAAACAACTCAAACCCTTCAGGAAACAAACCCTCCTTGCAAATATTTTTAAATGCATTTTGGGCCATAAGGTCTAACTGTGGAAGATCTGAGCCTATTAAATCACTGATTTTGCAATCTTTCCGATAATCTGGAATCGGTTCAATGTATTGTTCTTGAAAAATCGAACCTTTTTTTCCTTCCGCCTCCAGAAGGTTTCGTCTTTCTTTCTCAAAGGAAGGGGAGCAAGTCCCGAAAGCAGTTTCGACAAAACGAATAATGGAATCCTTAATACTATTAAATGCTTTTATAGGATCCTTCATTTGGCTTACTCCTCAAATCTTTTTGGGCGACAATCAATTTTTGCGAAAACATCTTTTGCTATATCAAAAGGAACATCAGTATATTGCACGAATAATTTCACATGAATCGAATAAACTTGAATTAAAAAATCTTTTTCATCAGGGCTAAAATCAAAGGCAGGTATGTAAGATGGGGCAAGGCCACTGCAAAGAGTCAGTGCCCTCGACAACAAAAGAGGAAGATCTGCTCCAACTGGAAGGACAACCCTGCCGTTATTCGGGAAATACGCAAATCCCTGTTGATTATTATGGCTTATTATTGAGAACCAACACCCCCACTCCCGCTGTCTTACAAACGCATAAGAAGTTGTCCCATTCTTTGTTTTCTTTATCTGATGCCTATGATGAATATTTGTTTGTGGATCAATCCATCTAAGCAAGCTAATTTGGCCAACACTGTTTGAGCCAATCCACTTTAACTGTGGGTCCGCACGATGAACTTCATTATTATTTTGAGAAAAATCAAAAAAAGTATTATCATATTTTGCTTCACCAACATCAGTGGTATCTTCATTCCAATGAAGGCTATTTTCCCAATCGCTTAGGGAACCAGCCCATTTAAAGATTGAAAAAGCAGGAGGAGTTTTTATCCATTTAATGTTAAGGCTGTTCGCCAAATCTTCAATTAAACTTAATTGGTCATCATTATATTTAATCATCTCTAGAAAGGGGACAAAATAATGCATTTTGTCATAATCACCACCGCCAAATTGCTTGATAGAATCCCAAGATAATCCAAACCTTGTTGCATTCGACTTAAGTTCATTAAATTGATGTTTTGTATAGCAACCAGTTAATGCTGCCCTTAATAAATTGTCAGCGCTTTTAGTAGGCAAAGCATAAATACTCGGGGGCAACGGACGAACATAATTAAATCTCCCATAGTTGTCAGTTTCAATTTCAATATGCCCTAATTGCCTTAAAGCCTTAAGTTCACTACTAGGAGATGGTGAAGCAGTTCCAAAGGAACGAGTTATAATTTGGGAAGCAAGAAAATCCCGAACAACCCCATAAGGAACCCGCCCGCCTGTATCCGCAAGCCAAGTTAAAAAAGCACCAGGAAGATTGTAATTTTGAACGTGTTGACTAGTGAGTCTACAACTAGAAATTCGCTCCGTGAATCTCTCTATTTGACCAATGTCGCAAAAACCAAAATTATTATCAACAGATAACCTTACACCTGCCAACCCTTCCCCAAGTGTGCTTTCGCCGAATTTTCCAATATTAAAACTACTTTCGGATAATGGTTTAACATCGTCTTTCCAATTAAAAAAAACTGGTAATTCTTGAAGGATTTTACCCCCGTTTTCTTCTAAGACCTTTAGTGTTATATATTTCTCTCCAGCATTTGGAATTACACTATAAATTTTTATTTCGCTTTTTAAAAGATCCCCGTGAGAAGGCATAGATTCAAAAAATTTGCATTCCACAATGGTCGCATTTTCAGCTTTTATAATTTGTTTGTTAAAATTTATATTAACATGGGCTTGCGGAGGGCCCCAAGAAAAATAAGTTGCTTTATTTATTATAGATCTTATTCGATAGCCACCAACGAGCTTAACAAAAATAGGATCCGATTGTTGTTGGCCTACAAAAATCGGGGGTTGCAGTAAATCTGAAGGAACTTCCTGAATTTTGGTTATGCACCAAATTTGACAGTTGCTTACCTCACTTAATTGGCGAAACCTCTTAGTATAATCTTGTAATAGGCTATGTTGCCTGATTCGTGCATCGGTAACCAGAATGTTCCAAGCCTCAAGAATCTCCTTATTCTTACAATTCAAAATAAAATAAACAGGACCTATGTGAGGCAATTTATTTGTTTCTATGAGGTGTGGATTATCAACCTGAAGGATTACAAAATCTTTTTTTGGATATGCCAACCTAACTGGCGACTCCCCTGCCCCATTTCTCCACGATCCCTCACAGTATAATCCTTCAAAAATTGAACTGGCGAAATCGAGGTCGGTTTTATCAGCTTGTTGTTTAAAATTGGGACGATTAGAACCAGACAGCCATATCGGACAGCTATAAGTAAAATTATTTATAGAAAAAGAAATATCACCACTAGGATATTTTTCAAGCTCGTTTTCGACTGTCAAAGTAAGTTTTGGATTCCCATTCAACTTTACCAAAAGTAATGGCCGGCAATTAGCCATTCGCTTATTAATATTATTGTCTCTTGTAAATGGTACACTACCATCCCACTCTTTAATATTTTCCAATATAAGATTTATTAATTCATCACTTTTGGCTTTTATTAATCTTAATCCATTAGTTCCTAACGCCCACTTAGCCTCATGTTCGTATTGTCGCAATCTACCAATTAATTCTTCTCTTGATAACTCTTCTGCCGGCTCGTTATTAATCCCAATAAATTCAAATAAATAGCCAAGCCTTTTTTTTCTTGAGGAAGAGAGAATGACTTGACCTTGGGGCCAACCAACCCCTGAATTACCAATACATTTTGGAAAAAAAAATCCATTTCTTCCTCCCATTCCATCTGGATGTGGAAGGTTAGCCCAATTCGGCAAATCATGAAAGACACCGTTCTCTTGGCCCTCTTCATATAAATGACATTCAGTTAAACTCTTTAATCCATGATTAGGATAAAGTTGTGTTAATCTGACAAAATAACTTTGCGGATTTTCATCACCCCTAATGCTCCATGCATAACAAAATAATACTAAATACGGTAAAAATTTGGGCGGTGACAGTCTATCAGCATTTTTTCCCCTAGCATCTTCCCAAGGTTCCACTAGCCCTCGAAATTTACTAGCTAAATCAGGGTAATTATTACTGTTAAGTTGAGCAGGCCCAGTACGCGTAGCTTCAAGAAAACCAACGCTCCCACCTAAATCATAAAACTCTTCGTCAAGAAACTCCTTGTCAACCTCGAAGCGAATATTAATACCTCCATTTGTTGGGTTAAAATAAAAATCAAGCAATCCTTGGTTCCATTCTTCAAAGGTAGCCATTTCATTTAATCCAATTTACAATTAATATTATTCTGTAAAATTAGCCTGTTATTTGCCTCTTGTTTAAGCATTTCAATTATATTTTGATAGTTTTTTTCACCAATTGATAAAGCTTTTTCGATTGAAGCCTCCAAAAACTTGCCAACCGTAACGATTTGGAAAGAATCAAGCTTATATCTAACAGAAGCTTTTAGCAAAACAACATCCTCAATACATTCATTTTCTTCAAAAGCTTCTTTTATTTCCGTTGGGGGATCAGGGAGAACAAAAATTTGTGTCGAGATAATATTTGAATTTTTTGAAGTGCGATCGCAATCCTGTCTAGCTTGAAATTTGTAATGGCCATTTTCAAAAAAAGACCCATTCATAAACTCCCAAGAACCATTTATACAGACTGTTGCAGAACCATTCAAATCTTGCCTATTTGCTGATATCGAAATAATTGCACCCGGTTCTCCAGTACCAGTTAAAATCGGACAATTATCGTTGGTAACATTATCAAGCTTTTTGATTGTAGGATCAGCCACCGGATAAAAAATTGTTATATTTACAGTATTAGACTTTTTTGTATGTCCGTTAAGGCATATTTGATTGCAAAAAAGCGTATAATTTCCATTTCTTAAAATCGGTATGTATTCCCAAAAACCATTGGGATCGACTTCGGAATTACCAACAAACTGATCATTATTTGTGAATATTGAAATAGTAGCCCCTGGTTGACCAGTACCAGCTAAGACTATATCGTTATTGTCCTGCTTGCGAATTTTGATTATAGGATCAGCCAACTGATTTTTCTGGGAACTATTATCTATTTCATTATCAATCCTTGGATACATTCTTATAACTTTGCCTTTTCCCAAGGCCCATGTTAATAAACCCGCCCGTAAATGCGCTAGTATCTGGCACATTAAAGCCGTGTTGTTTCTTATGTATTCCGCAGTATGACTTGTTATCACACTTTCACTGATATTACTAAGATCATAAAAATTTGCTTTTGAACCTAAATAGGAAAACACTCCACTCAGATTTCTTACTGTTAAAGGGGAAACAGGGAGATTGTTTTGAATAGGTAAAGCAATTGGAACATAGTTTACATTTGCTGTATGTGGCAAAATCTCGAAGACATTTTGCTGCAACATGCGAGTGAAAATATCGATCAATTTTTCTATTACATCAATATTAAAGTAACTATAGCGAGATTCAGCTTCAAATTTTAGTTCCAATCTGTCCCGTGCCCAAGAAGTATCATTGCCAATTGGCAAATATGAAGCCCTTGCGCTTGGGCAAGATATTGTCTGATTATCATCTAGTAAAGCTTCATAATCTTCAACTTCGATGTTTAATTTTACATCTTGAAAAAAGTCTAGCTCAAAATTCTTACCATTAATCGAAACAGCAACTTTTCTTTCCCCAATCTGTAATGAAGTGGATTCATTGCAATCCATCTTAAACGAATCATTAAAATCAAGTTCTTTTATTGATAAAAAAGCATTATAGACATCACTTGCTACTTCTTGCATCCTTCCAAAATCTTTTATCAATTTTGCTTCAATGCAAATCTTCTTCAATGCAGAGCCTTGGTTTTTAACTACAGATTCAATCTTGATTTTAAAATATTTACCGTTTGGACCTGCCAAGACGGAAAAAAGAAAAACAGCTATTAATTTGTCGTGGCTAACATACGCAGCGACATCATTACTGTTTGGCCAATCAATCTTTGTACATTTTGTATAAATAAATTTAATCCTAGACTTATTTACGAATAGGTATTCATTGCAATTACAAGCCAATTGCAAACTAAATCACTTAGCTTATATCTTTAAAATGATATCATAAATCACAATAAGAATAATTTAAGCTGTAAATATTTAAAAAATTTAAGTTTTAGTTTTTTGCTTATCTTTTTCTTGTCCTTATTTTTTCTTCAAACCTATTTTTCAATTAAGATTATTTTGTTTATTCCCTGCTTGCTTTTTTTAATCTAAAACATTTTATTCTGTATAGTTAATGTTTATGTTACTTAAAAACTGGGTCAATATTGCAAAAAAACTTGTTACATACATTGATTTGTTTTCTGGCTGCGGTGGATTATCTCTGGGCCTAGAGCAAGCTGGTTTTCACCCACTTCTATCTTGCGAGATTAACCCCTCGGCTGCTGAAACCTATATAGCAAATCGTTCCCACTTTGATTTTTTCCCAGTTGTTGACATTTATAACCTAACCGACAGGGATTTAGGACATCTTTTTAAATATTGGGACTATAAGCCTGGAGTCATAGATGTTGACTTAGTTTGTGGGGAGTGCACCTTGCCCCTGGTAGTCAGTAGCCACCACAACTATCCCCCGTGCAAGCAAATCCTTAAAATATGGCACGCCGTAATCAACCGGGGCAGTTTCGGACCTTTGCACCAGTTCCTGAACTGGATTTGGTGCAAGTGAAGGTGCACAATTTCTGGCGCCCCCGGTCGTTCCATGCGCCCATGTGAACACAGGTCTTGGCTTTGCAGTTGCTTCTTTTGGGGCAACAATAATGCCGGTAACCGGAACTTCATGATTATCCTAGGTTTTTGAAACATACATGACACGCCAAGCCTTGGCACCTTCAGGAGCCGGAATTTCCTCAGTCTGAATAACTTCCCCGGAACGCTTACCAACATGCTTGGTGCCGCTCTCGTAAAAAGCGGTTAATTTGAAATCTGGTGCCAGCTTGTCATTCGCACTGAAACCTTGCATCTCCTGACCTCAAGATTTTTGGGTAAAACCCATCATAACGGCAAGAATGGCATTCAACCCAAACAGACATGGCAACCATTTAGAAGAATTCACGGTGAGCTCCTGATTTTTTAATTTAATTTCACCTGCTCACTTTGCGAATTTTACCCTAACCTCACCTCCTACCATTTTCAACAAAAATTCCCAGCATACATCATCCGTCAAATATTTGAGAACTAGCCCCAGTTTAGGCAAAGCTTCTTTTCTTTGGTCTGAAAAAATCAAACGCAACTTGTTTCTCTTTGTTCCTTAAAAGAATCATACCTTTGTTTAAGGGCAGCCAGAAAATAGTTTGCCCTTGTACGATGCCTTGGAACACAATAGCCCGCACCCGGCTCTCAATTCCTATTTTTCGATTAATCGCTATTACTTCTTCCCACTGGGCTCATTAAAATCCTAAAGTTAACATCTAACACAAGAAGGGTTTTTACCTGACACTTACAATCACTGTGCATTTTTCATTGCCACAACTGAAAGTTCATGGCTAAATTAAAGCACCATGCTTAGAACCGCTAGGGAAAAAACCTATACTCTTCCGATCTTGTTTAGATTGATTTGTCACATTGTTTGGGTTATTAATAAAACTGTTATGTAGCTTGCAAATTGAAAGAACAGGGGCCCAAAGATGGGGTGGTCATACCGAAAAGCGTTAAACTTCGGCCCGTTTCGAGTTAATTTTAGCAATTCCGGTGTAGGTTACTCGATAGGTGGTGGGGGATTCCGCACCGGGGTCCGTTCCAATGGTGCGAGCTACCAATCTGCCAGCATTCCAGGAACGGGATTAAGATACACCAGTAATGGGGGAACCAAAGGAAAATCCTCTGGGTGCTCTAGCTGCCTTGGTTGCTTGATTTGGATCATTGCAGGCTTTTTATTACTCGCATGCCTATTACCCAAGGTGCCGAAATGAAAATCGAATTTGTCCGAACTTTAAGAACCCCCTATTCAGAACGATTCCTGCTGGTCAAAAACGCAATCGATATCGGAGCTCTGGACATCCATTACCGT
>Ga0194055_10001946_pt1 | contig 16597 bp, 21 predicted proteins | sample SepL449m_MetaG_FD_155482 | JGI IMG/M metagenome (GOLD analysis project Ga0194055, IMG submission 155482) | Anoxic zone freshwater microbial communities from boreal shield lake in IISD Experimental Lakes Area, Ontario, Canada - Sep2016-L442-9m | ecosystem: Environmental > Aquatic > Freshwater >... | reverse complement strand
TAAATAAGGCGAGTTACACGTCTCTATAAACTTGTATTATCTTCAATAGTGATTTACCAGTAATATATTTTTGTAGTATGTTATTGTAATAGAGAATTATTGGATAATTGAATATTTCTTTGATTATAAAGAAATATCAAGTTTTTTGTAACGGTAGAACCAATTATTTATGTTATAATTGTGATATGTTGTTTGGTAGTTGTACTTTGGATGGGAAAAAAGGTAGAGGAACTTTAGAATTTTATAATAATTTAGAATGTCCTATATGTTTAGAAAATACAAGATGTATTACACAGCCTAATTGTCATCACTTTGCGTGTATAAATTGTTTTAAAAGATCTTACTATGGAAAAAAATACCCAGAATTCCCTTACCCGCTATTAGAAAATGAATATAATTATGATGTTGACAATAATAATTATGAAAACAATAGTAAATGGGAAGCATATAAAGATGTAATAAATGAATATGAAATATTATTGGAAAAAATAATTGATGAAAATGATAAAGAATCTGTTATAAATATAAATATAAATAAATGTATTTTATGTAAAAAATAGTTCGTCGGGCTATGCGATCCATAGCGAAGGAAGAGAAGATTGAAGAGCTTGAGGATGAGCTCATTAAAGAACTCTATCTACAGATTAAGGAACTACAGAAGAATAAGTAAGAGCTCAAGCCTTTTATCAAAAGTTCAGTTATAAAAGTTGTGATATTATAACTGAACTTTTGATTAGAATTACTCTATTTATTTTATTAATATAAAATATTAATAAAATATTTATATTGTAAAAACAACAAAAAATACATGTTCAATATATTTTTTGTTATGCATCATTAATTCTTTTATTTATACAACTATTAAATAATAAAAAAATTGAATATTTTTTATTATAACAAGTCACATGTTTATTTATTATTAAAAGTCAATATTATTGCGAGAATGACTGAAATTTTGCCACTAGCTACTATAACAAAAGAAGAAATAATAGCTGCTCTTAAAGAAGGTAAATTACAATTATATTCAGTATCTAACGAATTAAAAAATGATGAAGAAGTAGTATTAGCTGCTGTTAAACGAGATGGTTTTATACTATATCATGCATCTGTCAATTTAAAAAATGATAAAAAAGTTGTATTAGCTGCTGTTAACCAAAATGGTTTGGCATTAGATTATGCATCTGATAATTTAAAAAATGATAAAAAAATAGTATTAGCTGCTGTTAACCAAAATGGTAAAGCATTAAATTATGCATCTAATAATTTAAAAAATGATAAAGATGTAGTATTCGCTGCTGTTATGGAAAATTATTTTGCAATAGAATATGCATCAAAGGAATTAAAAAATGATAGATCATTTATATTAGATTTAATTAAGAAAAATTCTTGTTTATTAAGAAATGTGAATGACGAATTTAAAGATGATATACAAATAGTATTAGCTGCTGTTAACCAAAATGGTTTGTCATTATATTATGCATCTGACAATTTAAAAAATAATTTTGAGTTAGCATTAATTGCAATAGGAAATAGTCCACAAGCATTTAAATATGTATCTGAAGAATTAAAAGAAAATAAAAATTTTGTATCAATAGCTCTTTTAGCTGATGGTCGGGTATTAGAATTTGTATCTGACAAATTTAAAAATGATAAAGATCTTGTATTATAATTGCTTTTGAAAAAAATAAATACTCTGAAGAAATATTTGAATATGTATCGGATGAATTAAAAGCAAATAAAGAATTTATATTAAAAGTTCTTGAAAAAGATGGCTATATATATATATATATATCAGAAAATTTTAAAAATGACGAAGAGCTTCTTTTAGCTGCTCTTAAAACTGATAATTGTGCATTTATATGTGCATCTGACAAATTAAGAAATAATAAAAATATTATTTTAAAAGTTATTGAAAAAGATAACAGTCTATTCAGATATGTATCTAATGAATTACAAAATGATAAAGAAATAATATTAACTGCTGTTGAAAATAATTATACTGTACTAAAAAATTTATCAAATAAATTAAAAGAAGATAAAGAATTTTTAATTAAATGTTATAAAAAAAATAATTATACTTTTAGGACCAATGAATTTATTAGACAATTTGCAATACACGAACAAGGACAATATGATTATAATTTTATTGAAAATAATATAAATATTTTACATTTACTAGAAAATAAAGAAGGATTATGTAATTATTTAATAAAAGAAAAACAATATCATATTATTTTTCAAAACAATCAATTAACTGAATATTTTAAAAACAATACAAAATTTAATAATTTTTTTTTAGAATAAAAATATGATTGTAAGTATATTAAATACTGTTGTATTAAAGAAAAAACACGATTGCTTATAATAAAAACAATTGTATTTTTTGTTATGCATCATGAATTCTTTTATTTATAATATATATATAATATATATATAATATATATAAAATGATTCATTTTATTACATATGGTGATAATAAATATGCTAATACAAAAAAAAGATTATGTGACGAGGCCAATAACGTAGGTTGGTTTGATACAATAACAGCATATGGACCTGATGATTTAGATTTAGACTTTCAGAATAAATTTAAAGATATTTTAATTAGTCCTAGAGGAGGTGGTTATTGGATATGGAAACCATATATTATTAAAAAACATTTAGAAAAAATAAAAGAAAATGATATATTAATATATTTAGATTCTGGATGCTCTATTAATCCAAGTGGTATTAATAGATTTAAAGAATATATAGAAATGCTTAATAATAGTGATTACGGATGTATTTCTTTTCAGTTAGATTCTGATATGTTAAAATGTTATGAAAAGCAATGGACTAATAAAGAAATATTTGACTATTTTAATGTAGATATAAATAGTAATATTGCACACACAACTCAAATTATAGGAACAGTTCTAATATTGAAAAAAAATAAAAATTGTATGAATGTTGTTGATTTATGGTTAAAAACACTTTATGATAACCCTTTATTATTTACAGACAATTATAATATTAATCGATGTAATACAGAGCGTAAAGAATATAGAGAAACAAGACATGATCAAAGTGTATTTAGTATTATTCGTAAATTACACGGATCTATATTATTGTCAGAAGAAACTTATTTTATTTTTGGAAGTGAGTATTCTCTTAAATTTCCTTTTTGGGCAACTAGAATAAGAGGATAATATTTTTATATTCTGGTAAGCGATCATTAATATGTAAAAATTTAATTAAATTTGATACACATTGTTTATTTGATTTAAGTATTCTTATTTGTTCTTCATTTGTTAATTTAGTATATTTGTCATTCTCGCCCAAGGGCTCGACAGCCAGGCGTGAGGATGCTGGTGCAATCCTCTTGCGCGGGTCATTCTCGCCTAAGGGCTCAACAGCCAGGCGTGAGGATGCTGGTGCAATCCTCTTGCGCGGGTCATTCTCGCCTAAGGGCTCAACAGCCAGGCGTGAGGATGCTAGTGCAATCCTCTTGCGCGGGTCATTCTCGCCCAAGGGCTCAACAGCCCGGCGTGAGGATGCTAGTGCAATCCTCTTGCGCGGGTCATTCTCGCCTAAGGGCTCAACAGCCAGGCGTGAGGATGCTAGTGCAATCCTCTTGCGCGGGTCATTACCAAAATTTGCTAATGTTATATTAATAGTATTATTGTTATTAACAGTATTTGTATTAGTAATAATATTATTATTACTATTATTTTTAATACATTTATCTAATAAATTATTATATAATTCATTGATTCTTGAAATTATAAAAAAAACTTTGTTTTTTTATAATTCGCTTCGCTTATTTTCTTCTTCTAATAATATTATTTTATTTTGTTTAATACTATTTTCTTTTTCTACTTGTAATAATTTATTTTCTAATTCTTGAACTTTTAATAATAATTGATTATTTTCTAAATCAACTCCATCGCAAGGTAATTTTCTATTAATATGTGTTATATAATTACATTTTTTTTTAATTCTTTATTACATTTTTCACATTTATAATTTATAATTCCAAATAGAGATTTTTTTTTGAAAAAGTTAATTTATAAAATTTTATTAATTATAATTATTTTATTATAAAAAATTGAATAATATATAGATATAAAATAATAAATATAATAATATTAGTTAAAGATATTAGATGATATATATTTATATTCTTCAATTAGAAAAAAGGTAAAACAACAAATCCTCAATTTAGAAACTTAGCTAAAAAAATGGCAAAAAGACCATACGATTATAATTTTATTAAAAATAATATAAATATTTTACATTTACTAGAAGATAAAGAAGGAATATGTAATTATTTAATAAAAGAAAAACATTGAATTAACTGAATATTTTAAAAACAATACAAAATTTGATAATTTTTTTTGGAATAAAAATATGATTCGAAGTATATTAAATAATGTAGTATTTAAGAAAAAACACGATTGCTTATAATAAAAACAATCGTGTAATATATGTAGAACAATTAATTGTTATACATCTTGATTCAATTGCATATTTTAATTTATATAAAATACAATTACAACTATTAATAATAAAAAATTGAATATTTTTTATTATAATAAGTCATATGTTTATTTATTATAATAAAAAATATGATCCAAGATATTACTGCGAGAATGTCTGAAAATCTATCACATATAACATCATATGATGATTTGGCATTATTTCATGATCCCAAAGAAGAGCAAATACCTGAAATTTCTAAAATTTCAAAAATTTCTAACAGGACAAATAAAAAGCGTAAGAAAGACAATACATCAGAATTGAGAAATAGTTCAAAAAAGAAAACAAAGCCAATTCAAGATGACAATAATGACAAAAAATATTTTTTAACTAGTAAAAATATTAAGAATTGGTATAATTCTTTAAACAAAGTAAAAAAATATATTAACAATGAAAAAAAAGACCATCTATACATGATAAAGATAAAGAAATACAAAAACTCGGAAGATGGATTAGTTTACAACAAGCAAATTATAAATGGAGATATGAAGCAATGAAAGATGATAATATATATAATGAATGGTCTCGATATATGAATGAATATCAAGAATATTTTTTAATTAGTAAAAATATTAATAAATGGTATGAAAATTTAAACAAAGTAAAAAAATATATAGATAATAAAAAAATAAGACCAACAGAATCAGACAAAGATGATGAAATACAAAAACTTGGAAAATGGATTAGTTTGCAACAATCAAATTATAATAAGAAAAAAGAAGCAATGAAAGATGAGAATATATATAGTAAATGGTCTCAATTTATGATTGAATATCAAGAATATTTTTTAACTATTCATGATAAATGGTATAATTCTTTAAACAAAGTAAAAAAATATATAGATGATAATGGCAAAAAACCAACAATATCAGACAAAGATAAAGAAATAAAAAAACTCGAAAGATGGATTAGTTTGCAACAAGCAAATTATAAAAAGAGAAAAAAAGTATTTATAGATGATAAAATATGTTACAAATGGTCTCAATTTATGAAAGATTATCAACAATATTTTTCAAATACATGTGATATATGTGGTAAAAAAGATCATGAAACAATTAATTGTTTTGAATTTTTGTTTCATTAATTATTATGTATATTGAATTCATCTAATTCTAACTTTAACATTAATTTATAAAAGTATCAATACTATTATAACTATTAAATAATAAAAAATTGAATATTTTTATTATAGTAATTTATCATTGAATTTGCCAATTAAAGTCAATATGACTAAAGAATTAGATGAATCGAATGCTGCTAAAATACTTCTTGAACTCAAAGAACAATTACCACAAATTTCTAAAATTTCTAACAAGACAAATAAAAAGCGTAAGAAAGACAATTCATCTGGATTAGAAAACAGAGCAAAGAAAAAAATAAAAGCTAATCAGGAAGACGATGATAAACATGAAGACGAAGACGATGATAAACATGAAGACGAAGACGATGATAAACATGAAGACGAAGACGATGATAAACATGAAGACGAAGACGATGATAAACATGAAGACGAAGACGATGATAATGATAATATAGTCTTTCGCTGTGATCGCGTACAGATTAATAAGAATTGGTATAATTCTTTAAACAAAGTAAAAAAATATATAGATGATAATCGCAAAAAACCATCAATTTACAATAAAGATAAAAAAAAACAAAAACTTGCATTTTGGATACGTGCGCAACTATCAAATTATAACAAGGGAAAATATAATATGAAAGATAAGAATATACATAGCGAATGGACTCAATTTATGAAGGATTATCAACAATATTTTTTTAATATTGTTGATAATTGGAATATTTCTTTAAACAAAGTAAAAAAATATATAGATGATAATGGCAAAAAACCATCAGTATTAGACGAAGATAAAGAAATAAAAAAACTCGGAAGATGGATTAGTACACAAGTAGCAAATTATAACAAGAAAAAATATAATATGAAAGATACAAATATACGTAGTAAATGGACTGAATTTATGAAAAATAACAAGAAATACATCTGATATATGTGGTACAGTCACTCCGTTACAAAAAAACTTGATATTTCGCCAATAATCAAAAAAAATTGAATTTTTATTATTATAGAAAATTTATTAAATATATATACAAAGTGAATATGAATGAAGCGCAAGTTGCACAGGTTGCACAGGTTGCACAGGTTGTACAACAGATCGTTGCACAGGTTGCACAACAGATCGAACCACAGGTTGTACTGGTTGCACAACAGATCGAACCACAGGTTGCACAGGTTGTACAACAGATCGTTGCACAGGTTGCACAACAGATCGAACCACAGGTTGCACCAATTAATGATGTTATAGAACTATTAAATAGAGCTAAAGAAAAAGGTGAAATCTGCGCCATGTATCACGGTCGCCTTTATGCGATACTTGAAAAGCTCTACGAGTATGAAAAAAATGGTTTAATTACTTTTAAACAAACATATACAACAGAAATTACGAATTGGTGCTCAATTAATGCAGTTAATTGCATCCTAAATTTCTCAGAGTTGACAATTAATGATCCGGACGAGTTCTGCAAAAGGATAAACAAGATGGTCACAGAAGATCAAAGAAACATCTGGAAACTAGCTGACGAAAAGCCTAAAAATCCAACATGGATTGTATATAAGTTGTTCCGCAGATTTGGACTCTCCCCGCATTCTCGTGGTCCTAACCAAACTGTTCTAACTAAAAAAGACATGCTTTACTATAAAAAATGGTTTTTTATAAACGATGAACACTTTTTTTATAAACGATGAACACTTTAGTAACGCAGTTAAAATAAATAGTCATTATAAATGAAAATAAGATAGATATAAGTTTTATAAAATTACAAAGTAAAAGTTAACTTTAATTTTATTTATTATAGAATTTACTATAGTCTAATTTATATTTATTTAATTTCAATAGTTATAAACATAAATTTGACAAGTATATAGGTTCTTGATTAATTAAATACTTTTTAATAAAATAATTATTTTTAGTATACATATATATAATAAAGTTAATTTTAATTAAACTTGAATGCAATAAAAAAAAAGCTTTTATTAATATATTTACAAATAGTAAATTGATATATAACAAAAAAATTGAGATTTTATTTACTTAATAATTCCTAAATATTTAATTATATCGAACACTCAATAGAACACTCAATAGAACACTCAATAGAACACTCAATAGAACACTCAATAGAACACTCAATAGAACACTCAATAGAACACTCAATAGAACACAATAAAGATGTATAAATTACCTTCTGAACATTCTGTACCTACTACTATTACAACTACAAGAGCCTCTAGTATTAGTTTAATACAATATTCTTATCCTTATCCTTCATTAATTGAAGCTATAGAATCTGTAGCTCCTGAAGACTTACATAGGACTTGGCCTGCAGAAAGAACCATTATGCTAAGAATGATTTCAAACAGATTTAGAGAAGCTATTGACAAGATGCGTCCTCCAGCCATTGTTTGCTTTCGTAATATTGGCTTATGGAACATCTTACATAATTATACATTAGAAGAGAAACTACAGTTTATGATTAGACAGCTCATTTCACTTTCTTCCAAGTGTAGTATCACAACACTCGAGATAGACTTTTGTAATATAAAATTTAGAATTAAAGAATTAATAAAAGTACTAAATATGTCAGAGCTGAAAAAACTAACTTTCATTAACAATGTATTTAATAGTGATGAATTAGAAAATATTGTAATAGAACTCAAACAGTCTTCAGTGCTATCTTTCATTAATTACATTAATTTCTCAAATAATGATATTAATTGTCATGGTGTAAAATACTTTGCAAAAAACTTACCACAATGTGAAGCACTTACTCACCTTGATCTCTCTCGTAATAATATTCTTGCAAATGGAGCAGCAAGTCTTGCAAAAGTGCTTCCACTGTGTACAGCTCTAACACTATTAAAATTATACAATAATAATATTAATAATGGTGCAATAAGTCTTGCAAAAATACTTCCACTATGTGGAGCACTAACTCACCTTGACCTCTCTAATAATTATATAAATCGTAATGGAGCAAAACATCTTGCTAAAAAACTTCCAATGTGTGGCGTATTAGCACACTTTGATATAAGTTACAATTGTATCGGAATAGTAGGTGGTGTAAACTTTACAGAAGTACTTAGACAGTGCACATCTTTGACTTATCTTAATCTAAATAGCACAGGTATTACATCTGCTAGTATTGATAGACTCGAAGAAGTATTACGTTTTTTACCAGGTCTTAATTGCACATATGACAGATTAGACTTTTATCCCAATAGTTTTTTATATTGATAATAAAACTAACAACTAGACAAGTATATAGAATAATAAAAATTGAATTTTTATTATTTTAAAGAATTCATTTATTATTTGTTATTGAAGATATATAGACTCAAAATGTCTGATATTGCACCACAAGTCGAACTACCAGAAGTCGATCCAGAAGTTAATCCACAAGTCGATCCAGAAGTTAATCCACAAGTCGATCCACAAGTCGAACCACAAGAAGTCGATACAGAAGTCGATCCACAAGTCGAACCACAAGAAGTCGATCCAGAAGTCGATCCACAAGAAGTCGATACAGAAGTCAATACAGAAGTCGATACAGAAGTCGAACCACAAGATGACCCGAGGTTCGAAGAAATAAAAAGAGCTTTTAAAGATCATGAAATCAGCATCCAGTTTTACGGTCAGCTATGTGCATTACTTGAAGAACTAATTAAATGTGAAGAAGATGGTTTAATTGCTATTGAAATAACAGATACAACAGAAATCGCAAATTGGCAAACAAGTAAAGCAGTCAATTGCATCCTACAATTTTCAAAATTGATAATTAATGATCCTATCTCGTTTTGTGATAGGATGGACAAGATGGCCATAGACAATCAAAACATCTGGAATCCAAAAAAAATAAAGCAAAAAATTCCAACATACAATGTATATGTGTTGTTCCGCAGAATTGGACTCGGCGCGCGTTTTCGTGCTTCTAAAGATAAGAAAAATGTCATATTTAACTATAAAGAATGGTATTTTAAAAACGATAATTTCTTCAGAGAACATACTAAACTAATGGATCCAAACTGGATGACAAGAAAAACACCTAAATCACAGGTCAATAATGGAGCTAGAAAATGATGAAATCAGCACCAAGTATTACAATCGCCTATATACGATACTTAAAAAGCTAATTGAGTAAAGACAATAAGTTCTATAAAAAAGCACTCAAGATTACAAAATAAAATTTAATTTATAATAAAAAAATTGAATTTTTATTATTATAAGAAATTCATTAAATATATATACAAAATGAAAATGAATGATTCGCAGGTTGCACAGATTGCACAGGTTGCAAAGGTTACACAGGTTGCACAGATTGCACAGGTTGCAAAGATTACACAGGTTGCAAAGGTTGCAAAGGTTGCGCAGCAGATTGATGTCCCAGGACAAATAAAGAGAGCGGAATTGTATAATGAAATCAGCAATTTGACATACAAACGCCTACTTATGTTATATTATTTGCTTATTCGGTGTGAAAAAGAAGGTTTAGTCGCCATGAAAACAACTGATTTTAATGATACACGAAAAATTTCATGGTTTTCAACTGATGCAGTCAATTGCATCCTGGGTTTCAAAGAGTTAACAGTTAATGATCCTAGAAAATTATACGATATTATATTGAAGATAATCAATGAAAATTACGGTAATATTTTTCCCAGAGATAACCTAAATTTAAGGAATCGAACATGGGTTGTATATAGGTTATTCCGTGATATTGGACTCAAACAAGATCCAGAGTCTCGTGGTCCTAAGGAAACTGATCCAGGTAAAGAAGTCATGTTTTACTATTATAAATGGACATTTGTAAACGATATTTCTTTTAGAATAAAACATAATATATATTAGAGAAAGATATAGTTGTCCTCAGGAAACTGATCCTGACCTTGTAGCATCCGTTGCAAAAAACTTGATATTTCGCCAATAATCAAAGCAACATAGCTATGTAAATATATGATAATATATGATAATATATGATAATATATGATAATATATGATATAGACTGAAAGCATTTATTTAACAAAAAAATTTAATTTATTCGCCAAAAAATAAATACCAACTTCTTTCAAGATAATGATTAATTTCACTTTGCCATACAGATATTTCATCAAATAAATTAATATAAAAAGAAATTAGATATTTTAAAATTCTTGATTTATGAACAAAAAACATACCAAATATATTACATTTTAAATAATTATCTGAATCTACAAAATCAGGAATTTTATTCATTTTAGTTAATAACCAATTTTTTAATGGTCTTATAGGTGAAATTAAATACTTTTCATTTTCATTAGCTGCTAACTTATTTATTTCAGTTGATGATTTCCAGTCATCAAGACTAAAAGACATTTCTGTTTTACTAATACAACCACCATAATAATATTTATTATGATGTTTTTCATCTAAAATATCTTTAAATGTATAATATTTACAATCTAAATATTGGATTGATGCATGGAATGTATAAATATAATCTGGTAAATTATCATAATTATTAATAATATGATATAAAAATCCATAAGCATCCCATCCTAAATTAGGAATTTGAATTATCTTTATATTTTCTGTATTATTTGAAATACCTAATGGTATATCATTACCTTTATTATATATAAAAATAGTTGTATCTTTTTTATTAATAAATGGTTTTACTACAATGCTTATATCTGTTTCTTTATATCTTGTAATTAAAATATGTATTTTTGTTCCAGGGTTTGAATAATTAATAAGTTTATAATTAATAGGTTCTTGATTAATTAAATACTTTTTAATAAAATAATTATTTTTAGTACACATATATATGTTATTTATATTTTAAAATAAAAATATGTAAAAAGTTAATTTTAATTAAACAAAAAAAAAATGAAAAATTATTTATTTGATAGGTTTAATATGTTCAAATATGTTCAAATATACTGAATATGTTTTCATCAACTAGTGCTACTTTTGTTACTCCTATAGGTAATACTCATGGTAACACAGCCAGTAACACAGCCAGTAACACAGCCAGTAACACTCTAAGTAATGTTCATAGTAATGCAGTCAATGACGCAGTTAGTGATTGCAATAAAGTAAGTGACACTCTAGGTAACGCTTCCGGTGATGAAGACGGTGACACTCCCGGTGACAAAGACGGTGACACTCCTGGTGACACTCCTGGTGACAAAGACGGTGACAAAGACGGTGACACTCTAGGTGACAAAGACGGTGACAAAAACGGTGACACTCCTGGTGACACTCCCGGTGACAAAGACGGTGACAAAGATGGTGACACTCTAGGTGACAAAGACGATGACGAAGACGATTACGATCTCAGTATTGTTAATAGAATAACTAAGACTTTTAAAAAAAATGGATCCATCAATATGTCTAAAAGTGACTTGAAAGGAGATGAAATCATTCACCTAGTAGAAGAAGTAATTAACAAAAATCCAACTAAACTATTATGCCTTAATCTTGCTAACAATAAGTTTTCAAGTAGTGAAATTTTTAAGCTTACGTTACTACTTAAAAAGTGTTCATCACTACTTGATTTTGATATGACTAACACAAAATTAAACTACGATACTTTAACATCTATTGTTTCAGCGCTACCCACAACACTACAACATCTCAAAATAGGTCAATACGACATCTCAGAAGAGGACACTACAACATCTCAGAATAGGACACAACAACATCTCAGAAGAGGACACAACAACATCTCAAAATAGGTCAATACGACATCTCAGAAGAGGACACTACAACATCTCAGAAGAGGACACTACAACATCTCAGAATAGGTAAAATTTAGTCAATTAGTTGACACTTTAACATATGTTATAATAAAGAACTTAGCATATGTTAAAAAAACAACTAATTATAGAATAAAATTGTATCAATAAACTAGTTAAAATTTTTTTTATATTATATTCATATAACAATGATATAGAAATAAAACAATTAAATAAATTGATATATATATATAACAAAAAAAATAGAAAAAGAAAGAAGAAATAATGAAAAAAAATTAATAGACATAATTTTATAAATATATTACATTTTATATTTTTATATTATTTAAAAATAAAATAAATTATTAAAAACTATTTTAATACTTTTAAAAATGATACAATTGCTAAACTATCTTTATTTTCTTTATTTTTTTCGAGTGCTTTTGGATTACTTGATAATTTTCTCCAATCAATTATTGTACTTTTTTTGTTTTCTAGATTATTTAGCATATTATCTGTTTATTAATTAATTGTATTACTCAGACATAAATAAATTCAATTTTTTAAATTATATCATCCATATCATAAACTTTTTGATATGGTTCAATACACGTTTTCTATGTATAATATTTATCAAATAAAGTATTTTATATTGATTATAATTCAGTAATTTTTTAGAATCAATTACTGAATTATTTTTCCAATTTGTATTACTTGACATATTATTACATAACCTATAATAAATTTATTATTTTAAAATTAAGAAATTCAATTTTTTTTGAATTGATATAATAAATTATAAATAAATATTTTACTTTTTTTCGATTGTTGCCTCGGTCCAAACGTATTTCTCATCCATTTCTTTAGTCAAAAATTCTTTTTCGAGTCGTAACCAAAGACTCGACTCATCAGTTGTCAATTTCCAATCTTTTTTAGCCCATTCATTATAATCTTCTGTACATAGGTCGTTTTTTTTATGATTGTACATAAAAAGATGGATGCTATGTCCATTACAGAAATCTTCATTATAACAAAACATTTCTTTAACTTTCTCTTTTAGTTCTGAACGTTCTTCTTCAGTTAGATCTTCAATTTTATAATGATAATTATTTAAAAAATGTTCTATGTCTGGAATATTATTAGGAGAAGACATTAACAAATCACCTACTTTAACGCTAAAATCTTTGGCTTCACAATCAGACCAATCACAAGGCATTAACTCAAAAGGAAAATTATTTTTTCCTAAAAATGCCATACATACATTTGTTAGTTCTAAATAATTTATTATGTCTTGTATAGTTGTTTTACGATTAATAGTAAAATATTTAATAATTTTTTCATTTTCATTCCAGATAACTATTTTCATTTCACGTTTTTTAGTAGTAGCTTCACTCATGGTTTCAATAAATTATAACATCGTAAATACTACAAATAATAAAAAATTCAATTTTTTTGGAGATTTATGTGGTATTATGTTTCTAATTTTGCATCATTTTATCTTATATTATCTGTTTTTTTATAATAGTTAGCTTATTAATTAACTGAACATACAATAGTATAATAGTTATATTAAAAAATTGAATTATTAATTATCTACTATTCCTATTATTTTATATTTATGATTCGCAATATGTCTACCACTTCCATAGTCTATTATGTATTAACGATAATTATGTCAGACATTATTGATAAAAATTTGTTTTTAGATACTAGTACTATTTATAAGTTGTCACTGACGTCAAAAGAAATGAAAGATATATTTTACAATTTACCTATACAAATCTGCTTAAATAAAAACGATAATGCAATATTTGATAGTCTTAATAATGCTACTATCAATTATTGCATAGTCTCACTCGATCTTAGATCTTTACAATCAGACAAATTTAAAAAGATTTTAGGAGTACAAGGACTATGTACATCATTGACTGAACTAAATCTTAGTAAAAATTATTACTTCAAAATAGAAGATGTTAAAATCTTGTTAGAAGTACCAGTTCCGTGGTCATTGTTAATTAAATTAGATCTTAGTAAAAATAATATCGGACCAAAAGGAACTGAAATTATATCACAAAAGTTTGCAGAGTTTAATAATTTACAACTTACTCATCTAAACTTAAGTGACAATGGTATTAAATCTGAAGGAGTAATAAGCCTTTCAAGATTTATTAATCATTGTATAAATTTAAAAGAACTTGACCTTAGTTGTAATCACATACAAAAAGAAGCAGCTGAAAGACTTGCGTCGGCGTTTACAGAATGTACAAAACTCACTAATCTAAATCTTTCTTATAATCGACTTGAAACAAAAGGTACTCAAATTGTTATAAATGCGATTAGAAAGTTTTCAACTTTGACTCATCTAAATCTTTGCAATAATCTTTGCAATAATTTTTGTATTGATTTTGAAGGAGAAGACTCACTAAGAAAATTAACACATTTAAATCTTAGTGGTAATTACATTGGATCTGAAGGAGCAAAAATGCTTTCGAGAATGCTAGCAAATAATGAAGTATTGACATATCTGAATCTTTATGCTAATAACATTGGAACAGAAGGAACTGAAAGCCTTACTAGAGCAATATTATTTAATCTGACTCATCTCGATCTCAGCTTAAATAATATTAGATCAGAAGGAGCAACAAGCCTTGCCGAAATGTTAAAACAATGTGATAAACCATTACTATCTCATCTTAATCTTGCAACAAATCGGTTAGGATCAAAAGGAGCTATCAAACTAGTTTCTGAGCTTGAAAAGTGTCCATCATTAACTTATTTAAATTTTAGTGGCATTCAATTAGGATTAGAAGGTGCAAAAGGCCTTTCAAGAATGTTTAGCCAGAATAATCCAATATTATCTTACCTCAATCTTAGTTACAATAAGATAGGACCAAAAGGAGCTGCAAGCATTGCAAAAATGATTAGTAATTGTACATTATTGAAACATTTACATCTAAAATCCAATGGGTTTGGACCAAAAGGAGTTAAAAGTTTATTACCAATGATTAAAAAGTGTTCGTTGTTGTTTGAACTAGATCTTAGCAATAATGACATCAGATCAGAAGGAGTTAAAAGTTTAGTACCAATAATTGAAAATTGTTCATTGTCTAAACTAGTTCTTAGCAATAATGACATCAGATCAGAAGGTGCAATATACCTTGCAGAAATAAAGTGGAAAAATTTATTACACTTAGATCTAGCTTGTAATAGTATTGAACAAAAAGGGGGCGAAAGTATTATAAAAATGCTACGAGAATGTAGAACACTGTTAAATCTTGAATTCTATGGTAATAATTTTAGTGATAATGAAGCACTTTTTCGTCTAGCAGGAGAAGATTTTTGTTCTCATATAATTAGAGCAAATGTATATAGGAGAATAGTATGAACTCTAGAATCTTCAAATATTTTCTATTTTATTTGCTATGATACGCGGATTATTTTTTTCAATTAATATTTTGCCTTCTATCTTAAAATCATACGTACATTTATGAGTTTCAGGATAACGACAAACTGAACATAATTTTTCTATACCGCATTTACATTTATATGGAATAATATTTACTTTTCTCTTTTTACAAAAATCACTAATAGACATTATTATATAAATAAATATTTTAAATATATAATATTATAATACTTTGCATACTTTACATACTATAATGCTATACATACTATAATGCTATACATGCTGGTGTGCCATTATGAATAACTCTTTGACTTATCTTAATTTAAACAACACAGGTATAACATCTGCAAGTATTGATAGACTCGAAGAAGTATTACGTTCTTTACCAAATCTTAATTGCACATATGACAGATTAGACTTTTATCCCAATAGTTTTTTATATTGATAATAAAACTAACAATTATACATGTATATCAACTAGACAAATATTAGGCAAGTATTAGGCAAGTATTAGGCAAGTATTAGGCAAGTATTAGACAAGTATTAGACAAGTATTAGACAAATATAAGGTATAAATATAAGTATAACAAATATATAGAAATAAAACAATTAAATAAATTGATATATACATAACAAAAAAAATAGAAAAAGAAAGAAGAAATAATAAAAAAAAATCAATAGGCATAATTTTATAAATATATTACATTTTATATTTTTATATTATTTAAAGACTATCCTGACATTTTTTAAATAATACAATTGCTAAACTATCTTTATTTTCTTTATTTTTTTCGAGTGCTTTTGGATTACTTGATAATTTTCTCCAATCAATTATTGTACTTTTTTTGTTTTCTAGATTATTTAGCATATTATCTGTTTA